>UEXW01000040.1_pt1 | contig 74240 bp, 62 predicted proteins | sample 4301151 | NCBI WGS metagenome assembly UEXW01 (sample SAMEA4773176, study PRJEB27434) | metagenome | biome: 2259; feature: agricultural soil; material: soil | place: USA | collected 2014-09 | depth 0.25 m | reverse complement strand
TGCTACGTCTCCCCTCGCGGCGCAAGATCGCGCTTTTTTTCTACGATGGCCCCATTTCGCGTGCCGTCGCCTTTGAAGGATTGCTCGATGGTGGCGAACAGTTTGCCAACCGGCTCATGAGCGGTTTTTCAGACCAGCGCGATTGGCCCCAACTCTTGCATATTGCCACGGACGGGGAGAGCTATGGGCACCATCATCACTTCGGTGAAATGGCACTGTCGTACGCCCTCGAACACATCGAGTCCAATGGTCTCGCGAAGATCACAAACTATGCGGAATTCCTCGAACAGAATCCTCCGACGCATCAGGTAGAGATTTTCGAGAACAGCTCGTGGAGCTGCGTGCATGGCATTGAACGCTGGCGCAGCAATTGCGGATGCAATGCCGGCGGTCATGATTGGAATCAGAATTGGCGGGCTCCTCTGCGAAATGCCCTGGATTGGCTGCGCGACACTCTGGCTCCCCGATACGAAGAAAAAGCCCGGGCCTACCTGAAGGATCCGTGGGCGGCGCGCGACGAGTACATTCAGGTGATCCTGGATCGCTCTCCCGCCAACATGGATCGCTTCCTCGCAGAGCACGCGCTGCGCGAACTCTCGGAAGAGGACAAAATCACCCTATCGAAGCTGCTCGAGCTACAACGGCACGCCATGCTGATGTACACAAGCTGCGGCTGGTTCTTCGACGAATTGTCGGGCATTGAGACGGTGCAGGTGATTCAATACGCGGGACGTGCCCTGCAGTTGGGCATGGACATCTTTGCCGACCCGTCCCTCGAGCCTGCCTTCCTGGAAAGGCTAGCCGAAGCTAAGAGCAACACTCCGGAGCATCAAGATGGCGCCCGCATTTACGAGAAGTTCGTAAAGCCGGCGATCGTCGATCTTCCCAAGCTGGCGGCCCACTACGCCATCCGATCGGTATTCGAGGAGTATGGGGATCACGCGGACATCTACAGCTACGTGGTAGATCGAGAAGATTACGCTCGCGCTGAGACCGGCAAGATGAGATTGGTCACGGGCCGGGCACGCTTCACCTCGCGCATCACCCACGAATCTTCTCTTCTATCCTTCGGCGTTCTTCACTTCGGCGATCACAACATCACGGGCGGGGTGCGCGAGTTCCGGGGAGAGGAAGAGTACCGCAACAATGCCCAGGGACTGCACGAAGCTTTCTCCCGGGCCGATACCCCTGAAGTTCTGCACTTGCTCGATCGCGGATTCGATCAGAATATTTACTCGCTCAAGTCGTTGTTCCGCGACGATCAGAGAAAGATTCTCGACATCATCCTGAGTTCTACGCTCGCTCAGGCGGAAAACAGCTTGCGCCAGCAGTACGCCGAGCATGCGCCCCTGATGAAGTTTCTCGCCGACTTGCATGTCGATCAACCGAAGCTTTTCCAAACGCTGGCTCAATACGCGTTGAACAGCGAACTGCGCGAAGCCCTGCAGAAGGACGAAGCCATCTCCGATCGGGTTCGCAGTCTGGTGCAGGAAGCGGCCACGATGCAGGTCGCCATCGATACTCAGATTCTTGAGTTCATCGTCCGCAAGCAGACCGAGCAACGCGCCTACGCTTTCTGGCGCAACCCGGCGGAGCTACCGAGCCTGGAGCAATTGCAAAGCGCCGTGCAGCGAGCCCAGACGATGCCATTCAAGGTCAATCTCTGGAAGGTCCAGAATCTGTGCGCCCAGCGACTGGATGGCACTCTGAGTTCGATGAGGGCTAAGGCTGCGCAAGGAGATGAAAATGCGCAGGCTTGGGTGAATCAGGTGGGTTCACTGGCTGACACTCTCGGCCTTCGAGTCAGTTGATGGCAGGGACACGAATCCCGGTATCCACCTATCGGCTCCAGTTCAATCCGCAACTCCGCTTTTCGGATGCCAAGGCGTTGATCCCTTATCTTCACAGTCTGGGCATCACCGATCTCTATGCTTCCCCCCTTTTGCAAGCCAAGCGCGGCAGTCCTCATGGCTACGACGTCACCGATCCCTCACACTTGAATACCGAATTAGGGACTGACGAAGAATTCGATGACATGGTGAGGGAGCTGCACACCCACAACATGGGATTGCTGCTCGACGTCGTCCCCAACCACATGGCGGCCAGCGGGGAGAATCCGTGGTGGATGGATTTGCTGGAAGACGGACCCCGGTCGGCCTTTGCTTCGCATTTCGACGTGGATTGGCACCCGCCGAGCCGTTCCCTGGAGAATCGGGTCTTGCTGCCGATCCTGGGCAAGCCCTATGCAGAAGTTCTGGAAGGCCGCGAAATCCTGCTGTCGTACTCGCAAGCCGGTTTCTTTCTGAACTACTTCGATTTCACTTTGCCTGTCGCTGTGCGCTCCTACGGTCGAATCCTGGGTTACCGGCTGGATCGTTTGCAGCGCACGCTGGGCGTGGACTCTCCGGAATTGCAGGAATTTCAGGGGATCATGGCAGCCGCTGCCCAAATCCCCAGTCCGGCGAGCGCACCGCTGGAGAGTGCGGGCGAGAGTCGCCAGCACCGCGAGGCGATCAAGGAACGGCTCTGGCGCCGTTATTCCAGCACTCCGGAAGTACGGCGATTTGTGGACGGAAATATTCGCCTGTTCAACGGCAAGCGGGGGGCTCCGTCGACTTTCTTGATGATGGAGCAGTTGCTGGCGGAGCAGGCATACGAACTGGCCTTTTGGCGCACCGCCAACGAGGAAATCAACTATCGCCGGTTTTTCACGATCAGTGAACTGGTGGGAGTTCGCATCGAGGATCCGGTCACCTTCGAAGCCGAGCATGCCGTGGTTCTTCGCCTCGCCAGCAAGGGAATGGTTACTGGTTTCCGGATCGACCACATTGATGGACTACGTGATCCATTGGGATATCTGCGAAGGCTGCAAGAGCGCCTCCATGCCGGACAAAACAACGGGCGTTCCAAGGATTTTTATGTCGTGGTTGAAAAAATCCTCTCCGAGCGTGAGGGCCTGCCCGCGGAATGGCCGGTTCATGGCACGACCGGGTATGACTTCATGAATGCGTTGAACGGGCTGTTTGTGGATGCCTCGAATCTCCCGGCCCTGGAAAACGCCTACGCGGAGTTTATTAGCGAGCGCATTCACTATCCCGATCTCGCCTATCGCAAGAAAAAGCAGGTCATGGACAGCCTGCTGGCAGTCGAGATGCGAACGTTAGGGCGCTATCTCAGCGTTCTCGCCGAGCAGGATCGCTACGCCCGTGAGTTGTCGCGCGATGAACTGACGCGGGCCCTGGTGGAAACCACCGCCTGCCTGACTCCATACCGAACTTATATTCGCGGTTTTGAAGTAAAGCCGCCGGACAAACTCGCAATCGAAAACGCAGCGCGCGAGGCCCAGCGGCGGAATTCAGGGATCAAGCCGGAATACTTCCGCTTTCTGCTCGAGGTATTGCTGCTGCAACCCGGGTCGCATCTGCTACCGGAACAGCGGGAAGCGCGATTGGCCTTTGTCATGGCCTGGCAGCAGTTCACGGGCCCGATCACCGCGAAAGGCGTGGAGGACTCTGCGCTCTATGTCTATAACGCTCTGATCTCGTTAAACGAAGTGGGAGGGGCACCGGAGTGCGCTGGGGTTGCGGTCGACAGATTTCATCAATTTATCCGAGAGCGGCGAGGTAAATGGCCTTTCACGCTGAACGCGACGATGACGCATGACGCCAAACGTGGGGAGGATGTGAGGGCGCGCATCAATGTGCTCTCTGAATTGCCCGATGAATGGGCCAGCAGCCTGGAGCAGTGGAGCCGATGGAATGAGTCGAAATGCCGCATTGTAAAAGGCATTCGGTCTCCAGAACGTAACGAAGAGACTCTGCTCTACCAGATCCTGATTGGTGCCTGGCCGGGTCCCGACATGGATTGCGTTTGCTACATCCACCGTATCCAGGAATTCATGGTAAAGGCCGTGCGCGAAGCGATGGTTCACACCCGCTGGACGGTGCCCAATATTGACCATGAGAAGGCGCTGACGGATTTTGTCGCCTCCATCCTCACAGATTCCACTGAAAACGAGTTTCTGCAGGACTTCAAACGGTTTGCCATGAAAGTCGCCTATCACGGCGCTCTCAACAGCTTGTCCCAACTGCTCATCAAGATCGCATCTCCTGGCGTCGCGGACTTTTACCAGGGCTCAGAGTTGTGGGATCTACGCTTGGTCGATCCGGACAACCGGCGCCCCGTAAACTTCACTCTGCGGACTGAACTTCTTGAGGGTCTGCGCAAAGGCAGCGAGCAGTTGCCCGAACTCCTGGAATCCTGGCAGGACGGTCGAATCAAGATGTGCATCACCCAGAAGGGCCTGCAGTTTCGACGAGACTATTCGTCGCTGGTTCTGAGTGGTGACTACCTTCCGCTGGCAGTGGAAGGTCCAAAGCAGGAATGCGTATTCGCCTTCGTGCGCCGCTACCGGGGGGATTGGAGCGTGGTCATCGTTCCGCGTTTCACAACCAGGCTAGTCGATGAGAACCATCTACCAGTGGGATCAGATGTTTGGGGCGAGACGCGGGTGTTGCTTCCCAAGACCGCGCCAAAACATTGGAACCATATCCTCACGGATGAGAGGTTGGAGACCACCTCCGAGAGCAGTTCCTTGCTCGTAGGCGACGTGCTCCGGCAGTCGCCGGTTGCTTTGCTGATTAAAGCGAACGAGTAAGTCTCTTGCTCTTCGATTTTGAAATCACGCGAGCATCCATGCTTCAATTCTGCCGACCTCTCGTCGATTGTGAACGTGTGAGAAAAGACATCATGTGTAGGGACCCAAGACACAAGCCGCCCGCGAAGCTCAGTGCAGCTTCGCGGGCGGCATCGTGCTTAAAGCAAGTACGTGGCGTTATTGCTTTTTCACCTCCGCCGCTTCCTTGGATTGACGGCTGGCCTTCACCAAAGCTGCATGGAACGCTTCGGCCTCCGGTGGTGCGGGCACCGATCCGCTCAAGATGCTTTGGAAAGAGGGATTGCTTCCATAAATTGCGGTGGTCGAATCGGCATCCTTCTCAATTACCGCCCCTTCAATGGTGGCTCCAGCGAATGCGCCTTTCGACCGCGAGTACGTGAGCAATTCGGTATTCATCTTCCAATCGGTCCCTGCGGAAGCGTGTCGTCCCACTGGACCGGCCGCGGCAGAGCCTTCACCGCTCACCTGGAACTTGCTCGAGAGCAGATGCTGCAGACCCTGATCATTCATCACCAGCATCACGAGGTCCACGCCTTCGACGCCGATCTGGAAGCCGAAACTTCCACCCCCAACTGAGACGAAGGCCGGGGCACTCCAGCCTTTATCGGCAGTGCGACAGGACGCCACGCCTCGACCGTGCTTGGCCCCAACCACGAAACCACCCTTCATCAAGTGAGGCACTACCACCACGCATTTGGCGCTGTTCATGACTTCCTCTGGAATGCCCTTATCGGGCGTGTCCATAATCTGTTGGAGCACTTCGGCGGACGCCTGAAGCCGCTTAAGCGCGTCTTCCCGCGCTGATGCCCAGGCGCCCACTGCACTTCCGACAAGCAGCGCCAGCGTGGCAAATCCAACCGCGAATATCCTTATCGATTTCATGCTGCTCTCTTTCCAGGCCACGGCCAATGTGGCACTTATCTTGGTCTGCTGTAGGATCCCACCCTACGACCAAAGGGATAACGTCCGCAGCTTAGAAAGCGCGGTCATCCCACGACAATACGGCGCATTGTGTAGTTTGTTCGGAGCAGCACCCTACCGTGCCGTTCGCAGCTGTGCCCTAACGAGCTGCCAGGGGAGATTCGCTGTAGTAGCCGGTGCGGGTTCTGACGCGAAGGCCGCGTCGGCTGCCATCGTGCGCCTGGACTTCGATGGTGTGAAACGCATGGCCTTCGGAAGGGTTCGTCGACTTGTACCCAATCACGTATTGGTTTCGAATATCGAAGGCGATAGTTTTTGTGATGGCATCGACCTCAGAAAGGTCTCTGGGGAAGTAAGCGGCACCCCCGGTGTTCGAAGCAAGCGTCTGCAAAGCTCGCATGGTGGAGCTTGCTTGCTTACTCGGGTCAACGAAGCCAATGATATAAACCACTGGCCCGTCCCGGCGTTGCAGCTCCCTTACCGCTTCCTCGAGGGACTCCTCGCTGGCATTGTCCCGTCCATCGGTGACTACCAGCAGCACTCGCTTCTGAATCCGGGCGTCTTGTCTAATGTGTTTCGCCGACGCCACAATTGCGTCATAGAGAGCTGTACTCCCACGTGTTTCGACTCTGTCCAGCGCGGCTTTCAACTTGACCACATCGCCGGTGAAATCTTGATCGAGGTAGTACTCTTCCCCGAAATTCACGACGAAGACTTCATCCTCAGCGTTACTGGAGCGAACCAGATTCAGAGCTGCGTCATTGACCTTCTGTCGCTTGGGAAGCATCGAGCCCGAGTTATCGATCAGAATGCCCAGCGCCAGAGGAGCATTCTCCTGGTGGAATGAAGTCATCTTCTGGAGCTTGCCGTCTTCGTAGATGGTGAATGCATCTCGATTGAGATTCGAGATCAGATTATTCTGCTGATCAACCACAACACCACGCAGAACCACTTCCTCAACTTTCTTCTTGAATACAAATCGTCCGTTTTCCGGCTGCGATTGCTGCGACGAAGAATCCTGAAGCGTAATACTTGGGTCCGCGGTCCGGGGTGGTGGGATCTGGTCGGGAGTTTCCGAGGCCCCAACGGGCGACGAGGGAGGAGGATTGCCCTGGGCCCGCAGGGCAGTCCCCAGAACAAGGCCGACAGCCAAATGCGCAACCCAGAGCGCCGCGCCTCTCCTGCATACTGCGAGAAATCCACCCCGAGTTTGAACTGTCTCCCAGCTCCGCCAAATTCTGCGGAATACACGGTCAGCCGTGGCTCTCATCAGAACTCCGTTCCAGGATGCAGCCTCATGGATGAAGGTCGGTGTCTGTGTGGTTGTCCAAGAGCGGGGTTAGAAAGAAGGGAAAACGCTCAGATTCGGAGAGATCCAGCGCCTGCAATGTCTTACGGGGCCTGTCTACCCATATCACCCGATCTGACTTCACTTGGGGATGTGTTATCAGTGAAGTGCCTTCGTCCACGGTTGAGGAGGTAAAGACTCGTGCAAGCCGAAAGCCAGTTTCATCAAAAACTTGACGTGCTCAGGCAACACTCGCAGGCGGAACGCGGGGTGGATGACAGTCCGCAAGTTCAAAACCAGGCCGCAGAGGCGGGGTCTTCCTTCGATATGGACGAGACGGCCGATATTATTCTTCCTATCGACCATCCCATCTTCAAGAGAAGGCACGGGTCGCGGTGAGCTTTCTTCCCGCCTAGGCCCCGTCTGTTCTTTTCCCGCCGATGAGGGATCGCACCGTCAAAAGCAGGCTGTGATGGGCGTGGTTTGCCCAGAAACCATTTTGTTGAAATACGTTACATTGTCGGGCGGATTGTAGCCACCGTTCGCACCTAGCGACTGGTGCTGCCACTTCACGAGCCCGTATGGCTTCGCCACGTGAAATTCCTCTTTGTTGCCGCAGTTGGCATAGTTTACGTCGCAACTGTAGCGATAGCTGATAACAAGCGTCTGCAAGTTAGCGGGGAGCTGCCCTCCCAGTGTCTCTTTGTAAGGCCCCCACACCTCGTTCACGACGTGACCCAGATTCTTGCGAACAAAGCTGTTGCAATCGGAGTGGATTTCGTAGGCGGAGTCGCTGATCTTGATGGTCGAGCCGGGATATCCACCTCTAGCGTAGCGCGGCACCAGCGGAAGATTGAACTTCCCGGTAGTGAGGCTCTTGAAGGCCTTGAATGTTCGCGGATTCTTCCAGTCCAGTTCGGTGACCCACAGATAGATGAAGTTCTTGTCGTAGAGCTGAATGTCCCAGGGATATCCGCCCGCGGTTTTTGTCCAGAAGAAACGATCTGACTTAACGTTCGTGTAGAGAGGATTCGCGGTGCCTGCCATGTGATGATCCAGTCCAAGATCGGATCGCATGGTCATCCACGCCAGCATGTCATAGGTTGTCGTTGTGATGTTTTTTGCTTCGGCTGTCGGGGCTAAGTTGGGGGCGGCAGGATTCTTTGTATCGACACCGCATCCGAGAAGACACACGAGTAGCGCAAGAAGAATCAGGGCTTTCTTCATTTATTGACTACGTCCTTGGGTTGGATTGGAGTCTGCGCCTACAACGTAATTGGGAGCGTGTCAATACACTAGATTACGTAAGGACATAGATAAAATTACTTAGGAAATCGTAAAACCATAGGCAGAACACCTGAGTAGGATACCCTACACTCTCGACTGCTAAAGGGTCACGCCGTATTTCGGGGAGAGCTGCGGAAGGGGAAAAGGAAGCGGCCGTCGTGTCAGCCCCACGGACGGGGCCGGCGTTCAGGCCGCCTTAATTTTTAACTGCGCAAAGAGAATTTACCAGTACGAAAACGTCAGTTTATCGAGCCATATCGAATAAGGCTGCTGCTTGTAGTTCCCGTCCTGCTGGTAATTGATGGTGATGCCATACCAATTGGTCGGAGTCGGACTCTCGTAGTGGTTCAACGTTGCTGTCTGATCGTTGAGGGTAATTGATTTAAACAGCAAGTGATCATCAGAGGTCCTTTCCGCCTGTATCACGAGGTGATTCCATGCATTGTTCTTGGGATGGCAGGGAATGCCAGTCGGAATCCATTTCATGCCGGGATTGTCCCAAATGTCCCATTCGTTACCGCCGGCGATCCGGCATTCATGTCCCCAGATAAAAGACTTTCCATTCACGAATTGATTGATGTCAAATTCCAAGGCCTGAGAAGCGCCCAGATCAGTGGCATAGAAATACACGTCGTAGGTGAAGTTGTGCACGTTGGGAATGAGGGAATGATTGAAATCAGGCAGGCCCTGCGAAGAAAAATCGCCGATCAGGTGATTGTTCCACAGCACATCGGAGTACACCGTCTGGCCGCCGATATCCATGCGAGCGGCGTTCCCCGTTAACGACGGGGAAGCGACGCCCTTCGTCATGGCCCATTTTGTTTGAGGTCCGCCCGACACACAAAACGGACAGATGTCATAAACCGGGGGAAGCAAAGCGTAGCCTGTCCAGCCGCCTTTTTGGTGGAGATTGGCGAATTGGCCCGATCTCACATTCGGATTGGCGGCCGATCCCACCGTGATGACGACGGGAGCTGTGGCCGAACCTCCACAATTGTCCCATTCCTGGACCACGGTGTGATAGACGCCGCTGGCCAGACTCAGGCTAGTGTTGAGCTTCGCGCCGTTCACCTTGTAAGCGAGCACACCGGGAGCCGTGTAGATGCCCATGGCCGAAACTCCCGCGGGGCAGCTAGTGGTGGCCGAAGCCACAAATTGCACACTCGGGCTGACGTTGCTGTTGCTGAGGGGAGCCGCAACCTGCACAGAGCCACCGGACTTGACTCCCGCTACTGAAATCGAGACCGGAGTCGTGGCGGCCCCTCCACAATTGTCCCACTCCTGCACGACGGTGTTGTAGTTCCCGGGATTCAAGGTGAGGACGGTATTCAAACTTGCGCCCTGAACTTTATAGGCCAACACGCCCGGGGAGGTGTAAATCCCCATGGCTGAAACCCCTTGTGCGCAGCTGGTGTGCGCGGTTGCAACGAATTGCACTTGCGTAGCTACTTTTGCATTGTTGGTCGGGGCGACGACTTGAACTTCGCTGGCGTTGCCTTTTACGAAAATGGTGATCGGCATCTTTTGGACGCCACCACAATTGTCCCAAGCTTGCACCACGGTGTTGTATGTCCCGGCATTCAGCGTCAGGAGTGTATTCAGGGAGGAGCCGTTAACGGTATACGCGAGTACGTTGGGGGCCGTGTAGATGCCCATCGCCGCAACACCCTTCGCACATGAAGTCGTGGCTTTGGCTACATACTGGACCGTATTGGCCACGTTGCTGTTGTTGACTGGGGCGTTGACAGAAACGCCTGCGAACGCCGGGGCGGCGGTCGCCAGGGCGACAAAAAGCGCCAACCTCTTCATTGGAGACAGACCTCTCTTGCGAGTGAATTCAGACCAAGCAGCTTGTAGGCTTAGTTCGGCGATTCTAGGCGAGCGTTCGCTCGATCTCAAGGGATCGGGCGACGGGAATTACTCGAAGGTTCTAGGTCCTAATGCACGTCCGTCACTTCCCAATTGCGGGCGTCTCGAAAATTAGAAGAGTAAAAAACTTTGCTTCTAATCTGCACCAGCGTGCATGTACAAGGCAGGAGGCGGGGACCGACTGCTCATCTGCAGCCAGTACCCGCCCGATTAGGTTGGTCTTTTGCGGTTCACCAGTGCCGATGCTAATCAGAGAGACATGCCTTGACCATCCCAAGAAATCTGTAGTTTTTTCGGTGGACCGACTGATTCCATCGTGGTCGATCTTTGAGTCATTACTCCATGATTTTCCCGAACAATTGCAACGATGCCGAGAAACTTCTCAAAGTGTGCAACCGATTGCTGCATCAGCTTTATCCAAAGTTTTGATCGTGCCTGAGACCCGCTTTTAAGCCTACAGGAAAGCATCGATCGGAATACCAGTTGAGCCGGATTCAACGGCGCCAGCCAACGTCATACCCTCCATCTGCGTGGCCAAGAGGCCACCAGGAGAACCGACGTGACTACAGACGCTGGCCCCGCCGTAAAAGAGAATTCAGACGCGGTTCTTGTACGTCGAGCATTGGAAGGTGATGCAGACGCATTCGCGTCGCTCTTTCACCTGCACAAACATCGCGTCTATGCGGTTTGCCTCCGGATGACCAAGAACACCGCGGAGGCAGACGATCTGACCCAGGATGTCTTTATTCAAGTCTTCCGAAAGCTCTCCACCTTTCGCGGCGAATCCGCTCTGTCGACCTGGCTTTACCGGCTGGCGGTGAACACCGCACTGATGCATTTCCGCAAACAGGCGCCGCGGCAAGTTTCGTTGGACGAAAATTCCGAGCATGACACTGCCCCAGTCCCGCGGCGCGAGCACGGCAAGCGTGATGATCGCTTGAGTTCCTCTCTGGACCGCATTGCGCTCACACGCGCGCTGGAAGCTCTCCCGATTGGATACCGAACCATTTTTGAATTGCACGAGATCAAAGGCTATGGACACCGAGAAATCGCCAAGCTTCTCCGCTGTTCGGTGGGAAACTCGAAATCGCAGCTGCACAAAGCCAAACAGCGGATTCGCGAATTTCTTCTTCCCCGACGCGAACGAATCCTTCACGTGCCGAGTACGACCGGCCAAGCCGCCATTGCGGGAAAGAATGTCTCGAGCACGAGGGGTGCCGGATCCTTTTCGAGTGCACGTACGGAGACTTCTCGTGTCGTCGAGCCGTCGCTTCCGCAAGAAGCTGAATCGCTTCTGGTCCTCGGGTCTTCGACCCCATGCCTGGCTGAGACAGCCGTGTAACCGGGAGAAGACTACGTGGAAATGGGAGCACTAGTAGTGGCGGCGGGCGGCGATGTAAGTGGCGCGGCTCCAGGATCGAGTCTGTGGGCCCCGGCGTGGCCGGTTCTCGGGCAAACAGTGCTCGAGAGATGGATCCAGATGGTGCAAGGCCTGGGCGTCGGTCTGGTCTCAGTCGTCGATCGTGGTGAGCAGCCTTCCAAGAGAATTCATACCATGGTCGAGTGGGCCCGCGAAGGAGTCGAACGCATCCTGCTGATCGTTCTCGGCTCGTACGCGGAAATTGATCTAGGCGATCTGGTTCGCTTCCACTACGAGGGCCAGCATCAAGTAACACGGGTGTTTGACCAGGAAGGTCCCCTGGGGATCAGCCTTCTGGACCGGGACTCCGTTCTCCGAGAGCGCGAGCGCGCCATCAACGAACCGCATCGCTCCTCATCTCGGTACGATTTTCTCGGCTACGTGATTCGTCTTTCCTCGACGGTGAGCTATCGGCGATTGGTGGAAGATGCGCTGCTGGGTCGATGCGGAATTCGTCCCTCCGGCGCGCAGGCTCGCGCAAACGTCTGGGTCGACCCAACTGCTTATGTGGACCCATCGGCGCAGATCGAAGCGCCCTGCTACATCGGTCCCGGAGTCAAGATCAGAGCCGGTGTCGCCATTCGGGGCTGCTCGTCCATCGAACGGAACTCTGAGATCGATTTGGGAACCACGCTTGATCATGCCAGCGTGCTGCCGAATACCTATGTGGCTCCTGGACTGTATGTCCGTGAGTCGGTCGTGGATGGCACCAGGCTGGAGAATCTAGCCCGGGGAGTGGCACTGGACCTTGGGAATGCGGGCCTTCTGGCGCGGATCAGCAATCCGCCGGTCAGACGCTCGGGCACACTGCTCGATCTGTCTTCCCAGGATGAGCTGCCTTTGTCCGATACGGACGCGAATGTTTCTTAAGTCTGAACGAACCGGAGTACGACCCGTGACTACCTCGCCTGTGACCGTGAAGCTATTGCCTGATTTCGGCGACCCGGCAGCATATCGATCCTTTCTGCGTGAGGTTAAAGAGTTCGTGGACGGCTCGCGCCAGCCTCGTCTTATTCTCGACCTCTCTGCGGTGGAGCAAATCAAGCCGGAAACGATCGATCTTCTTCTGGAATGCGTGGATCACGTTGAGCGCAGCGACGGCGAAGTCTCGCTGGCTGGGGTATCGGATAAAACGGCAATCATTCTGGAACTGACTCAGGCCACATCCGTTCTCAACGTGTTCCCATCGGTTCTGGAGGCTGCGAATGGTAGTCCGCTGCAGGCGGCTTAGTGGCCTGCTACACACCACCCGTAATAACTGTCAAGGAGGACCGGGCTCCCATGAAGAATAGAATCTGTCGGCTCTTCAATACGCTTCTGGTTGGTTTGTTGGCCACGTCCGTTATGGTATCTGCGCAGCCATTTCCACAAAATCCGCAAGAGCCTGCGCAAACGGAGCCGGCGCGGCCTGGCGATGATACCCGGCAGTCCCCCTCGAACAGTCCAGGCGCGGGGACTTCTACGAATGCTCCGAGCAGTGAACTCCCGGATGCTCCGGCGCCTGCACCGACAGTTCAACAAAAGCAGGATGATCCTGCAGGGCAAGCGCAGAACCCTTCTCCTGTGCCCTCAGGAGCGGCTGGGGCGAAAGCAGCCCCTGCGAAGGGGGCCCCTGCGTCGCGTCCTGTAGGCTCCGCGATCGCGCCCGCAAAGCAACGGGAGAGGCGCTCTCTGCTCATTAAAGTGGGACTCGTCGCCGGTGCCTGTGTGGCCGTAGGATCGGCGATCGCTTTATCCAAGGGCAGCCCTTCGAAGCCCCCGGGGGCGCCGTAGAAAGATGGGAGATCTTCGGGCAGTCACAAGTCCCGTCTGTGATGTCGTAGCCGGCACCTCCAAAATCAACGCGCTGCAGATCATCACCTTCTCTGGGATCGATGGCGCGGGCAAGACCACGCAAATCACCAGCCTCTCCGCGTATTTGTCTCAGCAAGGATATCGGGTTGGCGAAGTGCGGTTCTGGGACGACGTCGCCGTCCTGCCGAAGCTGAGAGCGGGTGTGAGCTTGGCGGTTCTGCGGAAGGGAACCGCGACGGAGGAAAATGTGCCCCTGCGCAATGACAAGAATGTGCGGACTTGGTACCTGATGCTTATCCGGTCGGGCTTCTACCTGCTGGACGCGCTCAGTCTCCGTCGCGTTGTGTCGAAACTGCGCACCGCCGGTCGGTTTGACTTCATCATCTTTGATCGATACTTGTACGATCAACTTGTTCAAATACGACCTCGGCATTGGCTCGCGCGTGCCTACATTCGCTTGCTAATGCGTCTGGCACCGACGCCCGAGTTCCCCCTCATTCTGGACGCATCGCCCGACGAAGCTTTCGCAAGGAAGCCGGAATATCCGCTGGATTTCATGCGCAGCTACCGCCAGGCCTACCTTGGACTGCGCGCATTTGTTCCTCACATGGCCGTGATTGAACCGTCCTCCGTGGACAATGTCCAGCATCAGATTGTGCAGAAAATTGCAGAAGGTTCGAGCATGCGCGCGAATTGTTCGAGGTTAGTGTAGCGCGCTCTGCCCGGTATCTCTCGCCATCACGCAACTTGTGAAGTCGGGCTTGTCAAACTGCTACGGGTCTTCCTGTAGGAGCACAACCGAAGCTTGACAAGTGTCATCTCAGGCTTACTTTGCGAGACATTCACGATCCCGGCATGCAGAATCTTTCACACGAAAAATTTGCCTTGATGGTCCCCACTCTGAATGAGGCCGACAACATCGAGAGCCTCATCCGCCAGGTGCAGGATGCCCTGGAGCCCCTCAACCTGGATTACGAATTGGTGGTCGTTGACGACGGCAGCACCGACGGAACGCCCGAGATCGTCAAGGCATGGTCCCGCTCCGACAGCCGGGTTCGCCTCCTTTCGCGGCGCAACGAGCGAGGACTGGCCGGCGCCGTCATTCACGGCTGGCGCCACACCGACGCTGGCCTGCTGGGAGTGATTGACGCCGATCTTCAACATCCGCCGCAACTGCTGCCGGAGCTGCTGGCGGCCATGAGCGAGGATTGCGACATTGCGATTGCCAGTCGCTATGCAGCGAAAGATGGAGTGCGCGACTGGAATCCGGTACGGGCCGCGATATCGCGTGTGAGCACTTGGGCAACTCTTCCCCTGCAAAAAAAACATCTCCGCATCAAGGACCCGATGTCGGGCTTCTTTATCGTTCGGCGGAATGCCATTGATGGCATTTGTTTCGAAACCAAGGGCTTCAAGCTGCTGCTCGAGATCCTGGTACGCGGGCGCATTCGCTCGGCTCGGGAAATTCCCTACCACTTCGGCCTTCGACATGCCGGCAAGAGCAAGGCCGGCGCTGCCGTGGCTTTTTATTACCTGCAGTTGCTGGGGAAGCTTTCCCGGGACTTGATTCTCCGGCCGAGTTCGCAATGAAGATTGCACTCGTGACGGCATTTCCGCCCAGCCGACAAGGTCTGAACGAGTACGGCTTTCACATTGCGAACGAACTGCGCCGTCATCCGGGCCTGCAACTCACAATTCTCGCGGATCACCACCCGCAGCCCGAACCGGAACTCCCTGACTTCAAGATCGTACGTTGCTGGGGATTCAATCGCCTGGACAATGCGGTTTGCCTGCTGCGTGCGATCCGGCGATTGAAGCCGGACATTGTCTGGTACAACATTGGGTTTGCCAGCTTTGGCGGAAGCCCGTTGCCCGCATTTTTTGGCTTGACCACGCCCGCACTGACGCGTCTGCTTTCCTGCTACACGCACATCACGCTGCATCAGCTCTTTGAAACCGTCAATCTGGCCGATGCGGGAGTGAAGTCGCCCATGTTGTACAGCGTCGCCGGGTGGGTCGCTACCCATGTGCTTTTGTGTGCGAATTCCATGTCCGTGCTGTTGCCGGCGTATCACCGAACCCTGCGAGACAAATATCGCCGCGGGACCGTCAAGATTCGCCATCACGGAATTTTTGCAAGTTGTCCGGAGCAGCCGGATCTTTCCAAGCGCGGGAACCCGGTCCATCGCATCCTTGCTTTCGGAAAATGGGGGACTTACAAACGTCTGGAGCTGTTGATTGATGCGTTTGAGCGGGTGGTCAAGCAGTGTCCGAATGTGGATTTGGTCATTGCGGGGGGTGATCATCCGAAGACGGCTGGCTATGTGAAGTCGGTGGCGGAACAGGTCCGGCACAATCCGCTGATCCGATTCGTTGGCTACGTTCCCGAAGAAGCGATTCCCGACCTCTTTCAGACTGCCAGTCTGGCGGTCATGCCCTACACTTCGTCGGCCGGATCCAGCGGGGTCGCCCATCTGGCATGTCAGTACGGGTTGCCGATACTGGCCTCAGATATTGAAGACTTCCGGGAATTGGCGGAACACGAAAGCGTCTCGATGGACTTCTTCATTCCCAACAATGTAGAGAGCCTGGCGTGCCATCTGATCGAAATGCTGCAGTCCCCCGAAAGGCTTGCCCTAATGGCTCGCCAGAACTTCTCGGCTGCGCTGCAGATGAGCATGCCGCAGGTGATTCGGCAATATATCCGTTCGTTTGACGTGCAACATCGGCTGAAAATGCTGCGAGCATTCTCCCACCTGCGCAGTTCTCCGCGCTGGATGCCAACCCGAAGCTGGATGGCGCGCCGACTGGAAAGAAAGCTTAAGTCCTGGGACCGGCCGGTCTGAACAGCGGGGCTCTTAGCTAAATCCGCGCAGCTAATGCCCCGATTCATGCCATGAGTTGAGTGGTGATAGGAACTTTAGCGGGACTAGCTCAATCATCACTCACATTCTCCACATCACAGCCAGATAGAGTTCGCTTCGTTGACGTCGGTGCGAACCGCAGCCTAGCATGGGGCGGGAAAGGAGTGCCCTGTGATCGGCCAAGTTCTGGGACATTGCCGCGTGCTCGCAAAGATTGGGGAAGGAGGAATGGGCGTTGTCTATCGGGCTTACGACGAGGTATTGCACCGCGATGTGGCCTTGAAGGTCGTCAAGAAAGATGCTCCGCAGAACCCGTCCACAAGTCAGAGTCTGCTTCATGAGGCGCGCGCTTCTTCTTCGCTGTCTCATCCCAATATCTGCACCATCCACGAAGTTGGCGAGACCGACGGGGAACTCTATATCGTGATGGAACTGGTCGAAGGCAAGTCTCTGCGGGCGATGAGCGCAGATGCGGGACTGCCGCCGGAATCAGTTTTGCGATATGGCGTGCAGATTGCCAGTGCACTCGCCCGCGCTCATGACCGCGGTATCGTTCATCGAGACTTAAAGACGGTGAATATCGTCGTTACTGCTGACGGCCTGGTCAAAGTCCTCGATTTCGGCTTGGCCAAACAGGTAGGCAGCGGGATATTCGAGGGGTCGACCCGGTCCTTTGCAACTGCCCAGGGCGCATCCAGCGTGAGCGGCACCTTGCCGTACATGGCGCCCGAGATTCTGCGCGGCGCCGCGGCAGACTATCGCAGCGATCTGTGGGCGCTGGGAGTTGTGCTCTACGAAGCTGCGTCCGGGCGTCTGCCTTTCGAGGGACGCACTGGCTTTGAGATCAGTTCGGCCATCATGCGCGAACTCCCGAACCCGCTCGGCCCTCCCGTGCCTCCGGGGCTTTGGACCATCATGCAACGATGCTTAGCCAAGGAACCGTTACAGCGTTATCAACGTGCGAGTGAAGTTCAGGCCGCTTTGGAAGCCGTCCAGTCTGCGGCGATCGTCTCGGCGCCCAGCACCGATCTAAACCCACCGAGAACTACGGTGATGCACAGTGTGCGACACGTTCATGTGAAGAAAGGGGACCTTCTCTTGTTGGTGGGAACAACGAAGGGAGCATTCATCCTTCGCTCGAACGCACAGCGCAGCCGTTGGGAGGTTGGCGGTCCCTATTTTCACGGGCAGAGTGTTTACGCGATGGCCTATGACGGGCGCGGAGGGCAACGCCGCATATGGGCATCCACGCAGAGCTATTGGGGCACCTTGCTGCGATCCAGCGATGATTTCGGGAAGAGCTGGACGAATCCTCAACAGGCCCCCATTCGATTTCCCTCCGATACTGGCGTCTCCCTGAAGAACATCTGGCAGATCGCCCTGGGCCGGCCCGATGAACCGAACGTGCTCTACTGCGGCGTAGAACCCGCCGCGCTTTTCGAAACGCGCGATGCGGGCGAAACTTGGTCGCTGGTGCGAGGTCTGTTCGATCATCCACATCGTCCCCGCTGGATGCCCGGCAACGGAGGTCTGGCCTTACACACGATTGTGCTCGACCCCGCCGACAACCGACGCATGTACGTGGCAATCTCCGCCGGTGGCGTTTACAGGACCACCGATGGCGGACGCACCTGGACCGCGCAGAACCGGGGCATCCGCGCTATGTTCAGGCCTGACAAATACCCCGAGTTCGGGCAATGCGTACACAAAATCGCCATACATCCCAGTCGTCCCGAACGCCTCTTCCTGCAAAATCATTGGGGCTTGTATCGCTCGGATAACTCTGCCGAGAATTGGACGGACATTGCCAACGGGGTGCCGTCGGATTTTGGTTTTGCCTTGCTCGTGCACCCCAGAAATCCTGACTGCGTATATATCGTTCCAGTTGAGTCCGATGAGTTCCGCTGCGCCTGCGACGGCCGACTGCGGGTTTATCGAACCCGCAACGGCGGCGTTTCCTGGGAACCGCTGCACCGTGGCCTGCCACAAAAACGTGCCTACGAAACCGTGCTGCGCGATGCAATTGCAGCGGATTCGTCCGATCCAGTAGGAATTTACTTTGGTACAAGGAGCGGGCAGATCTTCAGATCGCGCGATGAGGGAAGGACGTGGCAAAAGATACTCGACGGATTGCCGTCAGTGGTGTGCGTCCGAAACGCAGTCGTCGAGGATACCTCTGGCGGTTCAGGCCCAATGCTATCCAAAGTTACGGCTGCGCCTTCATCACAAGCGAAATCGCGGTCGACCAGCAAATCGCGTCGGACCAAGAGGTGATTCCATGCCGGTCACGTTTCACATTCCAGGCGGCTTGCGCGAATTCACTGCTGGACGCAGCAGAGTCGAGATCGAGCATTCGCCGGCAACCTTAGGCGACGCATTGTCGATCCTTTGGGCACTTTACCCGGGCGTCCGGGATCGCATCGCAACGGAACAAGGGCAGGTGCGGGAGCACATCAATATCTTCATCGGCGACGAAAATGTTCGATATACGGGTGGGCTGGCAAGTCCCCTCTCCGCGGGAGCCGAGATTTCGATCGTTCCCGCCGTCAGCGGCGGTGCAGCACCTCAAGGCAAGTGATCCAGGTAGCACGGACCTCCCAGATTCTGCTGGGGCGGCGAAGGAGGAGTAACCCAGGGTGGGTTCGTGAAGTCGAAGAACTCTGTCATATCCATCTGTGCGGCGTCTCGTTTCGTAAGCGGAGACAATCCAAAGCGAGTCTCGATAAGTTTCAGAATCGCGGTGTAATCAGCGGTCGTGTGCGAGACGTAGTTCCTCTTCGTAAAAGGCGAAATCACGATCAACGGCACCCGATATCCGGTGTAAGTGAAGTCGCAGGTGGGCCCGGTTTGCGACGTGCAGACGTCGCCCGGAAGCAGATCGGACGGAGGGATACCGTCGGGGCTCACGGTTGGTTGCGGCGCGACATGATCGTAGAATCCGCCAAACTCGTCGAAGGTCAGAATGAAGATCGAATCCTTCCAAGAAGGCCCGTTCATCAACGCGGCAATCAACTGCGACGCGTAGTTGGCCCCAGCCTGTACGCTGCAACAAGCGGGATCAGCGTCGAAGTCGGCGGGATGCTCATCCAGTCCGACCTCGGAAGGCGGGTCGATAAAAGCAACCTGAGGCAGCGTGCCGTTTTTCGCATCTTCCAGATACTGCGTGTCGGGCAGAATGTTCTGAGGCATCTGGTTCAGGATGGTTTGCCCATAAGCGAAGTTCTGGATATAGCTGATCTTGTACAGACATTGCGCAGTCGTGCAGCCATCAGCTCCGGGGTGGATATAGATCTTCCAAGTGATGCCCGCCTGCTGCAGCGCTTGAAAGATAGGAGGAGCGGTGAGTTGCGTACTGCCCGACTTGAGTTCATAAGCGTGTCCCTGGGATGTGGCCGCCAGCAGGTACATGCGGTTGGGGGGCGTCCGGGTCATCACGGGAGAAAACCACCGGTCCGAAGTCGCGAAGTTTGACGCCATGTAGTAGTAGTAGTTCAAGTCGCTGGCGTCGTAATAGCCCATTGCCCTCATTCCGTTCACGTCATTGAAGGGGGGCTGAATGGTGCGCGCATCATGCCCTGCCGTGTACACGAAGCCGTCGAACGTGGCCGTCCCGGAGGTGGGGTTCGATAGGTTGAAGTCCACATGGCTCTCATTCCAAGAAGGACTGGGATTTTCCAGACACTGTGTCACCAGGTGATAGGACTGAACTGCCGGGCTGTTTGCGTTCATGGTGCAGTCATTGCCCGGGAATGGGAACGCTGGATCGCAACCGGGGTTCGTGGGGGCGGGTCCGGACGGTGCACTGAGAGGAAATTGTGGCAGGCCGTCAAAGGCCTGGTCGGGATAACCGAGGTCCGCCCAATACTGTCGCATGGCTCCAAAATAGTGATCAAAAGAGCGGTTCTCTTGTAGGAACACAACGATGTGGTTGACGGAGGTTTCGAGACTGTTTCCGGTCGGAGTTGCCACCGGAGGACGATTCACCAGGCCCTGGCAGCCGAGCAGCGTACCCAACAACAGCGCGCTCAGAGCCGTGAACAAGTAGCGTCCAATTGAATAGTGAGTCGTCATACAAAATTCCTCCCTCAGTCTCTGGCTAACCCACAACACACGAATCCGAATGTTCGTTCACACGATCTGAAGCAAGCAGGACCTCCTCACTGAGGCGGTCGATCCTGCGGGGGAGAAGACGGTACTTCTGGCGCTGAAGGTTGCACGTCGCTGGGTGCTGGCCTGTTATCGGGAAGCTGCAGCGGAGGCAACGGAGGAGGTTGTACGCTCAGAGGCGCCTGCTGGCTCGGAGTATTCCCCGGGACGCTGGCCTGATCGCGGCGCTTTAGTTCAATGGGCGTTCGGTTACGGCGCTTCACGTCGCGCATGGCGTTTAGTGCGCTCTCAACGTCCTCTTGGTTACCGACCGCGAGAGCGCCCACTCTCCGGCCTTCGGCTTCTCGGCGGGTCGCGTAAGTAACTCGATCGCCGGCTTGATCGGCGCTGCTGGCGGCCTCGTAGTACATTTGCGCACTCTCGCGGTCTCCATTCAGCTCGGCGACGTATCCAATGTTGTTCAACGTAAACGCATTCGATGGATCGAGCCGGTAGGCTTCCTTGAAAAACTTCTGCGCACTCTGCGGATCGTTGTGGTTCAACGCGGAAACACCGCGCAGATTCAGCCGGGCGATCTGTGAGTTCGTGTCTTCACCCTTCGCGATCGTCTCGTTTACCGCCCTGGCGCTCTGCCCCGCGACCTCGCTGATTCCCCGCCCTCTCCATTTCGTGCGAGGAGTCAACAGGACGCGTTCATCGGAATGCAAGCTCGCCGCGGTTGAGTAGTAGCGCAGCGCCGATTGCAGGTCGCCTTCGGACTCCATCACATAACCCATGCTGTCCAGAAGGAACGGGTTCTTGGGGTCCCTCTGCAGTGCGGCCTTGAGGATTGACTCGGCTTCGAAGACCCGGCCTTTCTCGAGCAGCACGATCGCCTGAACGTTCGCCCGGTTCGAATTGAAGGCGGACGCCTGCGATGTGGGGAATGCGTCGCTGACCGGCTGCCCCTTGAGTCCCGGATCACTTGCCACGTCAATCACAGCTTCAGTGTTGGTGTGCGCAGCCAGATCGTAGTACTTCAACGCATGATCCGCGTCACCTTCGAGTTCCGAGACGTAGCCAAGATTGTTCAGCGTGAACGGATCATCGGGGTCCAGAAGATATGCCCGCACAAACAGCCGCTTTGCCTTTTCAACATGGCCATGCTTGATTTCGTTGACGCCATCCCGATTTAGAGACTGCACCGGCGTAAGCCGCCCGCGCTTCGGCAAGCTGAGGCGAAGGTCGCCGGCGAACACGCAGGTGGCGACTCCGCAGAGCAGCACCAGAAACAACCAACGTAGCGACTTGCGATGAGTTCGCATCTCTTTGCAAATACAGAATTCGACCGAGCCTTGGATGCCATTGAAGGTATGGGTGTTTGCACAAGGCTGTGAGATTTTCCCGGCCAACCTTACGGGGGCATTTCTCATCGAAGGCCCGGTATGCGCTCCAGCAACAGGTTCATAGTCTTGGTGTCGATGGCGGCCGCGACGTATGCGGGTGCATGGGCCCAGACTCCGACGCCTCCTCCGGGCACACGGGCAGAATCCGCGCCCAGCGAGGAGCGGGATTCATCCCTGGATTTGCCTCCTTTGCCGAAAGGCACCGTGAGTCTGATCGGTGGCACGGTGATCAGGGTCGACCCAATCCGGGATCGCGTGGTACTGCGTGCATTCGGCGGACGGGACGTCAGCGTCGACTTTGATGTACGCACCAGGATCCTGCGACAAGAGACTCCGGTTTCGACCCGCGAGCTTCGCCCCGGCGCGAGAATTTACGCAGACACAACCTTGGTGAATGGGCGGATTTTCGCGAAGACCATCCGGATTGGGCCGAGTGCAGCAACCGGTGAGGCAAGCGGACAGGTCACGGCCTATGATCCCGGCACACGCAGGTTGAAGGTTCGGAATGCGCTTGCCGCCGAGCCGCTGGAAGTGCAAATCACTCCCACGACCACGATCCGAACGGGAGAGCGAACCGTGGATCCTTCCACGCTAACCGCGGGGAGCCTGGTTCATGTCACGTTTCGTCCCGGGGAACGCTCCCACCAAGCGGCACAAATTGACATTCTTGCGCAACCGGGGAGCACATTCACGTTTGCCGGGAAGATGACCTTCGTAGACCTTCGCGTGGGGTATGTAGCCATTGCGGATCAAGCCGGCGCCAATACCTACGAGGTGGCGGTCGATCACTTGACGCCGGCAGTGAAGCGGCAACTGAAGGAAGGAACTGACGTCATCGTGCAAGCCAAATTCGATGGTCAGAAGTATCAGGCGCAATCGGTCGAACTGGCACAAACCCGTTCCCACTGACGAACGACATTGCTTGCTCCCCACTATCGGCTCAGTTCATCCGCGTCCCGCAGACTTCGCTGCACCAAGTAATCCCGATCGTGAAGCAGGTAGCGGACAATATTGCCCGCGTAACGCGACAAGCTTTTCAGGTCCGTGCGATACCAACAGCAGTTCGTCATCTGAGGGGACAAGCCGCAATAGAAGCGGAATTGCTGGCTCACGGCAGTCGGCGAGACCAACATCGCTGCCGCCATACGATGATTGCCCTCGATGATGGTCAACGGACTGCGCTCATCCACCCCAATTAACAACACGGAATTCGGCACACCGTTGCCGCACAGGTCGGCAGCGACCGAGCGCATTTTTTCCGTGAACCAACTACGATCTTCGGAGTCCACCTGCGAGCGAATACGCTCGATCATTCGGACGAGGTAAAAATCCCCTCGAGCGAACTTGCGCCACTGTTTTCTGGGAAAAGCACGTACCCGCGCCAGATCGGCAGGGCGAAGTTCGATCTGCCACCACTGGGTGTCGCCTGGCAGTTCTCTCCACAACCTTCCACGACGGCGAAATAGCAGAGCCTTGCGAACTGCATTCTCTCGGGAGTCGGAGATGTTGGCGTTAAAGACGATGTCCGCAACTTGCTCCCGATAGCGGTCGAACTCGGGTTGGTAAAATTCGGCTCGAAGAAATTCGGAAATCACCTCGTGCTCTGAGACCTGCCGCAGCTTTGTGAGGCCACCGGAGACCAAGGGTACGTAAGCGTCCTCGCAGGAGAAAGTAATCTCCTGCCAAAAAGGCAAGCTAACCGCCAGCAACAATCCCAGCATGAGCAACAACTGAACCAGGATTACCTGTTGCAGTGAGTTATGAAACAACGAGATGCCCACCGGTAGCAGCGCACTGAAACCCAGTTGGACCCAGGTGGCGTTGGCGATCCTTCGGGACATTTCATACGTCAGGAGCACGACCGCAACCGAATAGATACTAGTCATCGCACTGTAGGACGCCAGCAGCGACGAGAAGGAAGCGTGCATCACGCCCAGAAATCTCTCTCCCAGCACGGCCTGCCAGAGCGAGGCGGGCGCGAGCCATGCCGCCAACGTGAAGATGGTAGTCATCCCGGTAACGAGTGCGAGCGCGCTCTTCAGCACCCTGAGGCTTGCTTGACGATGCGCACTGGCGGCCGACACAGGAAACATGCTGCTGATCACCGACCAGGAGAACATGTACACCACTCGTCCCACGAGTGCCACGGCAGCATAGAGGCCGGCCACCGCCGCCGGAAAGTAGTGTTTGACGAGGAGGATATCGAGATTGCTGATGATGACCTGGCCAACAAAAAAAACAATGGCCTGCATGCCCTCGCGGAAAGACGCGGGAATCCCGCCGCGCAGATCGCCGCGGATGTCCTTGGCGGGAGAGGCCGCTGCGTAGGCAATGACGATCGAGGCGACCACCGACGCAATCACCCCAGTCACGCCCCACCCGTAGTGCAGAAGAAGGAGTGTGCCTCCGAACTTCACCAGCACTTCCAGCACGAAGTTGATGGCAAGCCGGCGAAAGTCGTAAAGGCCCTGCAACATGCCGCGGCGTACACCGAGCGGGATGTAAACGGCCGTTCCCACTCCCAGCAAAACGATGTCTCGGGAGGTCGGAAGATTGAGGTAGCTCGCAATTGCGGAACTGCTGAGAACCAGCAGCGTTCCGAGAGCCAGGCCGATTTGCCACGAACGACGCAGAAGGTCCCGATAGATGGCGCGCTTGGCCGGAAACTCCGGGTTCTTGGCGACAAACTTTGAACAGACGAGTTGAAAGGCCAGGGTCACCGACGACAGCAGCATCAGCAGGGTGTAAATCGCTGTAGCGTGTCCGAAACCGGCCGCTCCCAGGCCACGGGCGATGGCGATGTTGTAGAGAAGATTGGTTGCGCTTACCAGTCCGGTACTGACCAGGAGGACGAGGCTGCCGCGCAACATGAGAGCGCGGAGCCGGCTGTAGCCGCGATCGTCCGCGAGTCCGACCGGACCGCCGAGAGGCGATGCGCCTGCCAGGGCCACCGTGGGCTCCAGGCCCGCTTGTCTCTCTTCCGCCTTAACAGCTTTCTCCACGAGCACGCTCCCCACCTTCTTTTGCGGACAGCTCTGCCGTGAGGAGTACCACCCGGCTTAGTGAGCCCACAATGCCTTCGCCAATCAGAACAGCTTGAACCTGACCACAGGCACAATCGCGGTTCGACTGTGTCCGGGAAAATCGTAAAAGGTCTGTTGTTCGACCCCGAACGAGAATCTCATCGGATAGGAGATAGAAGCTGTTTCCAGGCCGTCCCTTCGAACTGCGCGAACCTCGCGCACGTACGAAACCAGCACTCCGGTCGTAACGTTGTCATAAGAGTGGAAGCCCTTTCCCTGAGACCACGCACCCGAAGCGCTCACCGACCAACGCGACGAGACTTTGAGGTCCATGCCGAACCTGGGTTGCAGTGTTTGTGCAATTGCGAATTGGTTGCCTTCAACGCGCCAGGCTCGCAAATGTTCCGCCACGGCTGAGACGCGAAGGTTATCCCCGAACCTCCGCTCCACTCCTGCATACGTGGCCGTGGTGTAGTACTCGTGGACGGCGGGCCCAAAGAGGAGGTCGCGGCCCTCGTAACCGGTGAGGAAAGCGGTTTTGCTCCAAGGCCGTCCCAGGCGAAAATCAATTCCGCCCGAGAAATCCCGAGAATGTAGATTCTGCTCTGTGAAGGGGCCCGCCTCACGGATCACACGCCCCGAGAACGAGAGCCAGTTGCCAATCGGACTGCTGGCAACATAAACAAACTGGCGGAACAGGTTCTGGTTCATGTCGAAGGGATCGAGAGTGTCGCGCCGCAGCGTGAACTGCAGTCCCGGAGTGATACTGAACCTTAGGTTTCCGACCCGAACAACCGGGCTCACATCGAGGTTGAAGATGGTATCCAGCGTGTCGCGTTTGAGAATCAGGAGTTGGCTGGGGATTGAGATAGTGCCGCGCGCATTCCGCTCTGCGACAAATCCATTGATTCGCGGGAACGAACCAACCCGCAACTGGTAGTTCGCACCCACCCACGTCTCCACCGAATGACGCGGAGTCGGCAATAACAAACCGCCGTTCTGAAAGCCTCGCAGCCGCGCGTCCAGCTGGTAAATGTTTTCATCCTCAAAAATCGGAGCCAGGTGGAAGCGCGATCCCACGCCCACGTTCTCGGTGACCTGCCGGCCTTCTTCCTCGGCCAGTTCCAGCGCGGCATTGCGAGCCGCAGGCTCTTCGGGGTCAAGCTCGTTGGCGCGAGCGAACATGGACAGGGCGCGATAGTTATCCCCGCGCTGGCGGTAGACATTCCCCATGGCAACGAGGAACGGGTAGTTTTGTTGTTTCTCGGCCGGGTCGTCGACGTGCACGCTGGTCAACACGGACTCCGCACCGCGCGTGTCACCCAGCGCAAGAGACGCGTTGGCCATGCCCGTCGCCACCGTCAGTTGATCCGCGCCCAAGCCTTCGGCCCGTGTAAATAGCTGCTGAGCGAGCGCAAATTGATTGACGGACAACAGGATGTCGGCGGCATTCAGATAGTCGTCGGCGGTCACGACTTCCGGGCTGGACACGCGCGCCTCGGCAAAGGCCAGCGCCACCTGCTGCTGGGCATCCTCGAATTTATGACTTTGCGCAAACAAACGCGCGAGAGCCAGGCGCACATGCAGACGATCTGAATTCGATAGGTCCAGCGCGCGGCTGTAGCGCTCCATGGCCTGTTCGCGATCTCCCATCAGGAGAAGAGCATCGGCCGTGGCCAGCAGGATCTTGTAGTCGCCGCCGCCGGTCGCCTCAGCCTTTTGAATGGCGTTCATCGCATCGCTCTTGCGGTCGAGCCTGGCATAAGAGCGCGCCAGTTGCGCATTTAACAACGAGGTGTCAGAAAAGGCTCCCAGCGCCTGTTCAAGCGTCTCGGCCGAAGCCTGGTACTTGCGCAGACGGTATTGCGTGTCGGACAGAGACAAATAGGTGTTCTCATCGACCGGAGGGAATTTCAGGGCGTGCCGATATTCGCCCTCAGCCTCAGAAAGCATCGCGCGTTGGCGATAAGCTTCCGCCTTGGCAAGATGCAGACTGCCTGACTGCCCAAGAGTTCGCTCCGCCAGTGTGGCTTCCCTGAGAGCGGCCTGGGCACGGCGCAACTGGAGCAGCGAGTAAGCAAGGCCCAGGTGCGCTTCGCCATAGTCGGGACGCAGAGCAATGGCCTTTCGGAAGTCCTGCTCTGCATTCGTCGCCATGCGCAGATCATTCCACACGTATCCGCGGTTCATGTAGCCCGTCGCCATGTTGGGCTCTCGATCCAGGGCGCGCGTGAAAGCGTCAATGGCTGCCCGATAGTCGCGATTATGTGCGTGAACGTAGCCTGCAATCAGGGGCAGGTCATGATCTTTGGGCAAACCCGGCTCAAATCGCTGCACAATCGCCATGGCATCGTCATAGCGATTCAAAAAAAGGAGGTCATATGCCAGGTAGACAGGAGCCTCGGCGTCATGTGGAAGCTGTTCGATAACGGCGTAGCCCAACTTCGCAGACTCTTCGTAGTTCCCGGTGATGGTGAGATAGCGTTCATGCTCGCGCATGACTTCGGGGTTGGAAAGCTGGGCCGTGGTCGCGCGGTCGAGCCACTTCTTGGCGAGCGGAGTTTGATGCGCTTCCAGGGCGGCGTTCATCGCCCCCGCGATGATTAACGGATTGTCCGGCCCCAATCGATATGCTTTTTCGTAGTTTGCCTCGGCCTGCGGAAAGTCGCGGGCCTGGCTGTACATGTCGCCCATGGCTAGGTAGGGCACATAGTCATTCGGCTGAAGGCTGGCCAACTTCTCAAAGTATTGGTGTGCCCCCTTAATATCATTCATTTCGCGAGACAAATAACCCAAGGATTCCAGGGCCGAAGGATTTCCCGGGTCCGCGTTGAGGGCCTGCAGGTAGGTCTTAAGAGCTTGGTCGGTCCGGTTGGTCTTCCATTGCAGGTTCGCGTAATTGAGCAACGCATTGACGTTGTTTGGCTGTAGTTTCAGCGCTTCCTGCAGGTCATTCTCGGCTTCTTTGAAATCTCCGGAAGCCACGGCCGCGGCGGCTTTTAGGCGCAGAAATTCGGGCCGCCCCTGGCCTGTGATGTCGAGGTTGGCCAGTGCGGCACGCGCTGTTTTCACTTGGCCGTCGGCCTTCTCAGTCTCGCCTGCATCGCGGTAAAGCTGGGCGAGGTCAAGGCGCAGGGCGACCGGATAAAGCACCCCTTCCGGCACAGACGGCGGCAGGGCAGCGAGAGCACGCTCGTATTCCCGCATGGCTGTCTGATTCTGGCGCTGTGAGCGTGCGATCTGACCTCGCACCGCGTGCAGCCGGTAGTGATTGGGGTCCTGGGCTTCCACCCGTTTGAGCAGCGGCTCAGCTCGTTCGGACTGCTTTGCAGTCACCAATGCCTGGGCCGCGCTCAGTTGCAGGTCGACTTGCCCAGGTGCCTTGTTTGCGGCTCGCAAAAATGTGTCGGCGGCTTCTGCTCGCTTCCCTGCAAGTTCGTAGGAGTATCCCAGTTCCGACAAGTAAGCAGGCGCCTCGGAGTTGATGGATTTCAGAGTCGAGATCGCCAGGTCGTATTGTCCTGTATCGCGAAAATACGAAGCGATGGAGCGCAAGACGTCAGGATCGCGAGGCGCTGTGCTGCGGGCGCGGTCGAGCATTTGCTTGGCGCGACCCTGGTCACCCAACCGGTCGTAGGCGCGCGCCATCAGAAGCTCATTGCGCGCGGAGGCGTGTATCGCATCCGCGCGTTCCAGATACGACAATGCCTGCTTCGGATCTGAAGACAACATGAGTTCGCCAGCCAGGCGCAAGTCGGCTTCGCTTTTCGGGTTGGCCGCGATGACTTTCTGCAGAATCTCCTGGGCCTCAGCGCTTCGGCCCATTCTGGCGTAGGTCTGCGCCAGTCCCGAGAGGCCCTCAATCGAGGACGGACGCAGCTGAAGGCCTCGCTGGTAGGCGTCAACCGACGTGGAATTCTGTCCCGCCAGCCGCGCTGCGTACGCCAGCAGGAACCACAGGTCGGGATTCTGGGGGGCAGCCTTGGCGGCGTGATCCGCATGAAAGACGGCGGAACGATAGTCATTCTTTTGCAGGGCGGCTTGCGCGGCACGCGCTTCCCGGGCCACCTCAATGCTCGATCCCCAGCCCATTCCAGAGTCTTGCGCAGCTTTGTTGCTCGGATGTTTTTTGCCAGAGGCAGCGGGAGCATTCTTGTCGGGCGAGCCAATCTCAAACGTCTGCCCAAGAGAAGTGACGCACGCTCCGAGGCTGATGACTGCCGTGAAGCAGGCACGCACCGCGAGGTTGGCTCGGGTATCTCTCACTTGTCGCTTAACCGTCCGGCAAAAGATGCAACGTCCAGCGGCCATCAGATGCGCAAACAACGAGTTGCGGTTGGCCCACGTGTCCGGAACACCTTCCCCGGAAGAAAAGTGCGAGCCAACCCCTTCCGGGTCTTTCGGAATCCAAGGGGCGCTCAGGATATTGAAAGGGTTACTGCTTTGCTCTCAGAAACAGGCTACCTGCGGCGACCGATACCGCTTGCGATCATTGTCCTGCTGGCGCTGTCCATTCATGGACCGTTGCTGCTGATGGAGTTGCCCGCGTCGACGTCGTACGACGCGAATCTGCATATCTTTTTCGCTTCCCACTATGCGGATCATTGGTTCAATCCCTGGAACGAGAAGTGGTTCACGGGTTTTTCGCAAACGACCTACCCACCGCTCACCCACCAATGGATCGCCCTTCTCTCGCATATCGTAGGGCTGACCGAAGCTTTCATGCTCGTGCAATTGGCTGCCATCGGATTGCTGGTGGTTGGGACCTTTCGCTTTGCGCGGCTCTGGGTGGACGAACGTTCCGCAAGCCTGGCGGCCTTATTGTCGATTTTTGCCGGCTCGGTGGCATTTCTGACGTACTCCGCCGGCCAGCTGCCGACCATGATGTCCGCACCGCTCTATCTGCTGGCACTCCCCTATTTCTATGAGTGGTCGCGCTCGGGTACGTGGCGTGCTTTGCTGAAGGGTGTGGTGCTGACGTTGGCTGCGGCTTCGGCCCACCACGTCACGCTCATTTTCGGTTCTGTACTGTTTGCGGCCCCAGTGCTTTGGTTGGCGTATTCCGATGCGCGCCAGGAGGGCCGCAGCGGCTCGCCTGTGTTTGCGAGGGCCTTTGTCTTTGCGGTGCTCGCAGTGGTCGGAGTCGCAGTCGTGCTCCTGCCCTACTGGATAGCGATCATTCGCCATCCCATCGAGCAGATGCCAATTCCACACGGCAGCCGGTTGAACTTTCTATTCAGCTGGGTGCACGGCGTGAATTACTTCGTGATTCCTTACGGCGCTCTCATACTGGCCCTGCCGTTCATTGTGATTCGAGGATCGGCGATTCCTCGCCTGCGAGTTCTGCTGATTGCCTTCTGGATTGCGTTCCTGCTCGCGTTGGGTGGCACGACACCTCTGCCGCGATGGCTCTTCGGACGAGCGTTTGACATTCTGACATTCGAGCGCTTCACCCTGTGGGCGACACTGCTGGCGCTTCCCATCGCCGGTTTGGTCGCGGGAGAATTGATCGATCGCTTCCGCTACGCGGGTGCTTTTGTTGTCGCAACGGGCGCGGTCGCGACTTTGGCTCTCACTCTTGGATGGCTCACGTGGAGTCCCTTCCGTACGACCGGAGGCTTGAACGTCGACTCGGTCGTGAATTTCCTTAATCGCGACGGCCACGACCAGTATCGCTACATAACCTTGGGGTTCGGCAACTCGCTGTCCAAGGTGGGCACCTACGCCAACGCCAACAGTGTCGACGGCGAATACAATTCTGCACGCCTCCTGCCTGAGATGACGCGCTTCGGTTCGGCACAATTGACGAGCGCGAAATTCTTTGGGACAGCCGGCATGGATTCTCTCCGCGCCATTCTGCAACACGCCAATCAATATGGCTTGAAGTTCATCTTTGTTCATGATCCCTACTACAACCCCCTACTGGTGTTCGCTGGGTGGAGGCAGATCGAAACTTATGATTCGGGAGCGATCACCGTCTGGTCGAAAGACGATGTGCCTCCAGCACACAAAATTGTGTCCGATTCGATGCCCACTCCCTGGGAAGGGTTGATGTGGGGTCTACTGCCCATCGGCAGCAGCATTCTCGCCATACTCCTGGCCGTGGTCTTCGGTGACAGAACTGCCAGGCGCGGCGAGGTGGTAGCGATCCCCGCGCGCTCCCGCGAGCACGTTTACGCGAGCGAGGCGCACACATGAGGCGCGCTCTTCCGCTCATGATTGGGCTGGGCACTGCACTTCTTGTGGCTGCCGGATGGTGGCAGGCCGGAGGGTTCAAAGTCCGCGCTCAACGTTCCGCGAGCACGCCGGAACAGGCTGTCCGCTCCTTGATGGCCGACATCCAGGCACGCAATTGGGATAAGGCGTACGCAAGTATGGATCACGCCAATGGTGTACAGAAGTCGGATTTCGTTCGTGAGATCGCGGGCACGGACGGCAGCCTTCGCACCTATTCGGTTCTGCAGAGTTTCGACGTGTGGCCTTTACACGCCTCTGCCGATCACGCAACCCAGCGCGTCCGCATGAACTGGTCAAGTGCGGTCGGATCGCTCGATGAAGTTCGAGACCTGTCCGTCGTTCGCGATGGCAACATGTGGCGAGTGGTCTGGCCAAAGCCCAACTACCCGAACGTCCCTCTGCAAGTGTTGCCGGTCAACTATTTACGCTGGGATGTCATCGGACGTCGCTCCGACGATTGGGGTGCAGGCAGCGTGGATTCCCCCCAAGTTCGCATTACATCCATGAACGCGGTGGAGCGCCCGGACCGGGTGGTCATTGTGGGCGAAGTCGAGAACGAAGACACGGTTCCTGCTTATCTGAACGTGAACGCGACGCTGCTGAAGCCGGACGGAACGGCTCTTGAAGAGCAGGGCAGCTTCGACGCGATTTCACACCGCCTGTTGCCCAAACAGGTTTCTCCCTATCGCATCGATTTTCCCGGACTGCGTTTGAGTCAGATCAAGAGCGTTCGCATGGACGTCCGCGCCCTTCTGGTCCCGGCCAGTGCCGATCCGGTGATCGCCGTGGAAAACCAGTCCATCGACAAAGATGCGCTGGGTCGAAAGATTCTGAAAGGGGCGCTCGTGAATCAAGGCGGGCAAACTGCGAACATTGCGCAAGTATTGGCTGCCTTCTATGACTCGAGCGGCAAGGTGATCTGGGTTACAGACGGTTACCTGGATCAGGCGCTGCTTCCCCAGGCCCCCGTTCCCTTCGCGGTCGATATTCCGGATGACGTCGCAACGCGCGTACAGAGCTACCACGTGGTAGTAAACCACTACATCGCTCCTAGCGCTTGAGCATATGTCCGAGCTACTTCTCAAAGTTCGACTACTGATGGTTTTCCTGACCGTCCCCGCGTTAGGACAATCGATCAGCCTTCGAGCGCCCGCTGATGTCACGGCGGGAAGTTCGTTTTCCATTGCAACCACCGGGAACGGCAGCGGGACGTTTTATCTTTTGGGCCCGAGCCGCGTTCTGAAGCAGTCGGTTCAGTTTGGGCAGGACCTGCCGGTCTCTGGTGAGGACATTCCAGCCTCTGGTTCCTATCAGGCCGTCGCATGCGATTCGAGTGGTTGCTCGAGCACTGACTTCTTCGTTCGGCCAGGTGCCCCGGCGCGCTTGAGCTTTTTGGTACATCCCTCGCGCGTACCCGTCTCGTCTGCCAATGCCATCAACGCTACCGCCCTGGTGTTTGACCGCTTCCAAAATACTGTCCTGACACCGACTCCTGTGGAGTTTCATTTCTCTCCAGCAGGTGCGGCGTCATACACACGCAGTCAAACAACGAACCGGGGAATCGCCTGGCTTCAGATGCGATCACTGGCGAAACAGGGTCCACTGCAAATTGTGGCAACCGTAGGGGACGTTGCCGAGCCGCGTGTGATCCAGCAGGTTGCAGCCGAAGCTTGCGGTCTGCGCATGACGGCGAGTGCCAGCCCCCGCAATGTGCGAGTGCAGACCGATCCCATCCGCGACTGCAGCGGAAATCCACTCCCTGATGGGACCATCGTGTCCTTCACGAAGATCGATCAAGCGGGAAGAAGCACGGTCGACACTCCCATTAAGAAAGGGGTGGCGACGGCGCAATTCTCTGTCTCCGGGCCCGGCAGAATTTCTCTGGCTTGCGGCGTTGTATTGGGGAACGAAATCTCCATTGGTGGTCGTCCATGAGGATCAGCGGGCTGAATTTCGGCCGTGTAATCTGCGTGGTTCTGCTCGCCTGGGCGACCTTGATCTGGGACCTCGATCGCCCGGTTTCCGCTGCTTCCCTTCCCAGAGTCACTCTGAACGCAGAGTCGATTGGCCCGCGGTCCATCGAACAAAGAACTGGAGAAACGGTCACCCGTGACTACGCGCATGCGTGGCAGGATCTCGCCGAATCCGTGGAAGGCAATCGAACCGACTTGTTGAATGACTACTTCACAGGAATAGCCAAAGAACGCTGGACGCAGCGCATTACAGCCCAGCGCAAAACTGGCCTGCGAACCCGCTATGTGGACCGTGGCCATCAGGTGAAAGCCCTGTTCTACTCCCCGGATGGGGGCGAAATGCAACTAGTGGATCAGGCGCAAATCGAGGTGCAGGTGTTCGATGGGTCGAAGGCAATCTACACCGCGAATCGGCCTCAGAAATACCTGGTGCTGATGACCCCAGGCGCGGATCGCTGGTATGTGCGATCCATGGAAAGCATTGCACACGACACAGTCAAGGATTGAGGCCCGCCGCAACTTATACATCCGACTCGATCGTCCTGCCAGGCAAGCAACCGTCCTTGCGTGCATTCACATCGAAGGCTCATCAAGAACGGTAATGAGAGCCTATCATCATTGTCTTTTGTGGGTCGTTGTCGCGACCAGCTTCGTACCGAACGCATGCAACCGCTCGATTGGGCGCGAGTCTGTGTTCAGGAATTTGCCGCTACGGGAATCCACACCCAAGGTCATCGCCGGGTTTCAGCCTTGGTTCGGGGATCCGAACCATATCAAAATTGATTACACCAGCAACGATCCGGAGGTGATTCGCAAACAGATCAAAGAGGCCAAGAACCTGGGGATTTACGCCTTCGCGGTTGATTGGTATGGACTGCGGCATCCTTTTCTTGATCGTGCCTATGCACTCATGCAGAAGATCGCAAGCGAAGAACATTTTCACGTCGCGCTTATGTACGACGAAACTGAGGAAGACGACGGACATGCCACCGAGGATGCGCTCGAGGCCATGGATCTTGCCTACAAGCGATACATCGGGCCGGACGCAGTAGGACGTGACTCGTACCTCCTCCATGAAGGCCGGCCGGTGGTTTTCGTGTTTCCAAAGCGCGGAAATACTGACTGGAACCAGGTCCGCCAGCAGGTGAACCGGTGGCAAACCCCTCCGATCCTGCTTTACAAAGACGATCCGCCACCACAGTACGTCTCTGCCTTCGATGGCCGCTATGCATGGGTTCATCCAGGGCCGAAAGGTTGGGCGCCCGACGGCAGCGAATGGGGCGCCGATTATCTTCGTAATTTCTACAAGAAGATGCAGACCAAGAATCCTAACCAGATCGCAGTGGGCACGATCTGGCCGGGCTTTGACGACACGCGAGCGTCGTGGGGTTTGAACCGGCACATCGACCGGCGCTGCGGGAAAACTCTGGAAGACACGCTGCACGTATTTGCGGAGCACGATGACCCGGCTCATCCGATGCCCTTTCTCTTGATCGCTACCTGGAATGATTACGAAGAAGGCACAGATATTGAAAATGGACCGACGCGTTGCTCCGATCGCTCGGCCCCAAAGTCATAGCCGGGAGAATCATTGATGCGCACAACGGATCGCACGGCAGCACGAACCTTCGACGCAATGGGGACACTGTTGCTGGCAGAGCGAAGTCCCCGCGGCCCGGATCAATTCGGCACGCCATGGTGGGAGCGGGAACTCGAATATGTCTTCGGGCTCAAGGATGCAGCATTCAAGGATTTTCTGGATCAGGCGCAAACCCAGCGGGTCCTCCGCCGTACGCTCGAGGTGCTGGACCAAAACCTGAACCGCGCGAAATCGGAATCCATGGTGGAGCAAATCGGCTCCGCGCTCCTGCACGAGCGTGAACGGGCGGCAACCGCCGTTGCGTTTCTCCATTCGATCGTGGACCGCTTTGAGCAACTCGGACATCCGGTCATGGTCATGAAGACTCTGGATCATTGGCCTGATACCGGCAGCGATCTCGATCTCCTGGTGGGTGCCCCCGAAGAGGCGGTTTGCGATATTTTCGAAGGGAATTTTTCCGCTCAACGTCAACCCCAGAGCTGGGGCGACCGCCTCGCGAGCAAATTCAATTTTCGGGTTCCGGGGCTTCCCGAGTTGGTGGAAGTACACGTGGGTTGTCTGGGACAAACCGGGGAGCAGAAGAATCTTGCCAATTGTTTATTGACCCGCCGAGTCTACGAGGATTTTGGCGAATACTCTTTCCCGGTTCCCATGCCGGAAGATCGAGTTGGGATTGCCACCCTGCAGCGAATGTACCGGCACTTCTACATTCGACTAACGGACATTGTGAATATCTTCGGGTCGCTGGTGCGTAACCGCATCGATTTTGACGACCTGAAATCGGTCGCCGATTTGGGTGCGATCTGGCCGGGCGTGGCTACTTTGCTGGTCATCGTGCAGCAGCACGGCCTCAGCTACGGCGGCCCTGCCGTCGAGTTACCCGAGATCGTGCGGAGGTCTGCCCAGTTTGGCGCGCGACAAACATACCTTGGCCGGAAATTTGTTCGCGTACCCATCATGCCCCAGGCAGCCAAGCTATTCCTGCGTCAACTGGCGGGGAATCGGAGAATGCATGATTACAGAGCCATGATGAGGCTCAGCCTCCTGCCTGTGCTTGCCACGGCAGCCTTCGTCAGCTTTCGATTGACGGGGGACGATAAGGGCGTGTGGTAAGGGACTTCGAATTTCTTACTTAGCTTGCGCGGCGTAATGGCTTGTCGGTCTTCATGAAGTCGGCACCGGCTTCGTTGGTGGAAGAGACGTCCTGCCCACTGGTGCGTTGCAAGATGTCTTTCGCCAGCCTTGCCCACTCCGAATTGTCGCAATTCACCGAAAGCAGTATGCCGCCGTCTTTGACGCGTCCCTCATAACGCTTGGCTTCGTACTCCGGGATTCCCATACCGCCCAGCGCCCCCGCCAGACCGCCCACGGTTCCGCCCACTCCCACGCCCGCTAGCGTCGCCAGGATAGGCCCGGCCGCAATGAAAGGACCCAGTCCGGGAATCGCCAACGCACCCACTTCCACTAACCAGCCTAGGGCTCCTCCCAACACGGCACCCGCACTGGCGCCGGCTGTTACGCCTTCGGGTGCCTTCGTGCCCTTTTCGTCAGCGAAATCCTTGGAGCCAATGTTCTCGGGCAAGAGCACGGAGATGTCGACATTGCGGAAACCACTGTCTCGAAGCTCATCCACTGCCAGTTCCACACTGGAATAGGTTGGGAAAATTCCGAACACTGCGATGTTTTTTCCGGCCACCGTCGCTCTCCTCGGGAAGGTATCCCTTCGCACTCGGGAAATCGGTCTGCTCAAAAAAGGCTACGTTCGAGCTTGGAACGGGTCCATCCCGGAAACGCTGTAAGCCAAGCCAGTACTGAATGCACGAAGCGGTTGCCGCACTCGCGGCATTGCCGTGGGTGTCGATAATTATTTGGCTGATCAACGGTTTACAACCACTTACTAAAAATGCAACATCAAACCCGCCGTGCCAGAGCCTAAGGCAATTCCGCGTACCAGTTCGTCCTATCCACCCTTGCTGGCGGAACAACAGACTGCCTTCTTTCGTGAAGTATTGACCGCCTTGAATGAGTGCGGTGTGGGATACGCGGTAACGGGCGCCTTTGCCCTGCAGCGGCACACCGGCATTTGGCACCCCACCAAGGACTTGGACCTCTCTCTTCCTCCAGAGTCTGTCTCAAAGGCTCTGCAGTGCCTCGATCGACTCGGGTACCGCTGTGAGGTCACGGATGCGGTCTGGCTGGCCAAGGCGTTTCGCTCCGATTTTTTTGTCGACCTTATCACCGGCATGAGCAATGGGGTGATTTCCGTGGACCAGCAGTGGATCGAGCGCGCGCATCCGGCAATCATCGTCGGCGTACCCGCGCGAGTATTGGCACCTGAAGAGTTGCTGGCTTCCAAGCTCTTTGTGGCTCGACGAGAGCGTTTCGATGGCGCTGACATCGCCCATATCCTTTACGCGACTAGTGCCAGCATGGATTGGGACCGACTGCTGGCGATCGTTGGGGACCACTGGCAACTGCTGCTGTGGTCCCTCGTTTTTTTTTCCTACGTCTACCCGGCACACGTGAACATGGTGCCCGACGCGGTCTGGCACGAGCTCTTGTCGCGGTTTGAAAAGACGCTAAGAAACCCCAGTGCAGGCGCGCCGTTTCGCGGTAGCCTGATCGACCAATTTCTCTTTGCCATCGATGTGAGCGAATGGGGGATGAAAGATCAACTCGCCGAGTACCGCACACAGCGATTGGACGAGGTTCGCTAATCTCCAAGAACGACACCAATATGCGCATCGCAGCCACCGCCGACCTGCACTTCACCCCTGAGCGATACGCATTGATCGAGCCGCAGATGCGAAAAGTTCGGGATGAGGCCGACGTCCTGGTAATTGCCGGGGACTTGACCAACTATGGGAAGACCTCGGAACTAGAACCCCTGATCAATGTGTTGCTTCGCTTGGGGATTCCGATCGTGGCCGTGCTGGGAAATCACGACCACGAAAACGGTCAGCAAGAAGAACTGATCACGATGTTGCGAGCCTCCGGAATCCATGTACTGGACGGTACCGGTTATGAACGGGACGGAGTGGGCTTCGCCGGTACCAAGGGGTTCGTAGGAGGCTTTGGACGGGCAGCGCTCACAGCGTTTGGCGAGCCGGAGATCAAAGCCTTCGTCAAAGCGGCTATCGATGAAGGCGTCAAATTGGAACGAGCAATGTCGCAACTGCGCACGCCCAAGCGGGTCGTGGTGCTGCACTACGCTCCCGTACAGGACACTGTGGTAGGAGAACGTCCGGAGATTTTTTGTTATCTGGGAACTTCTCGCCTCATTGAGGTGATCGACCGGCATGGCGCGGATCTGGTTTTGCACGGCCACGCACACAAGGGGTCACCGACGGGCAAAAGCACTGCCGGAATCGCTGTGCACAATGTTGCGCTTCCCCTGCTGCAAGCCAAGAGTCCGGGCAGCGCTTATCAACTGTTTGACGTGTAATATCAGCGCCTTTTGAGCTTACATATCCGTCGGGGGCAATCTACAGGGTGAACTCTATCCTCACAAACAGGGATGTAGCCGTAAACTCCGAGCGTATGTCGGAACGTGGGTAACTGTTTTTCTCGGGGGACCTTTGTGGAGGATTTAAAAGTCCGTTACGAATACGCAGCGCCGCTACGAGTCCGCACGATTCAGACTCCGGTCAGACATTCTCGCGTCCCATCTCCACAACCTTGGGTGGATGTCCGCGTGCCCGGGGGCTCGTGGGGATACGCCCACTCCAGGAAGCGAAGCGCCTACGCGTCATTCGTCATTCACGTGGTTGCGGTCGGCGGCGTTCTCGGCTTGTCGCTGATGCCAACCAAACCGAAGCCAGCTCGGCCCATTCCGGAACACGTGACTTTAATCGCGCCATCGAAAGACGTCTACATGCTGCCCCCCTCCATACAAGAGGCTGGCGGAGGCGGAGGCGGTGGTGATCAGAGCAAGCTGATCGCGCCCAAGGGGCGTCTGCCAAAACCGAGCATGCAACAGATAACGCCGCCGGCGATGGTGGTTCGGAACGAGCACCCGAAACTCGCCGTTGAACCCACGGTTGTGGCGCCACCCAAGGTTGAGATTGCCTCCTCGAGAATGCCAAACCTGGGAGATCCGGCGGCTCCGGCGATGCCGCGAGCACCCGCCTCTAACGGTACCGGGTCGGGAGGCGGCATTGGATCGGGATCAGGCGGAGGTGTGGGCAAAGGCTCGGGCCCAGGGGTCGGCGAAGGTCGCGGCGGTGGAATTGGCGGCGGTGTTTTCCGTGTAGGCGGAGGCGTTCTGGCACCTCGTCCTATCGCCACACCCGATCCGGAATACACGGATGAGGCTCGGCGCGCCAAGTATGAAGGAACATGCATCCTGGGTATGATCGTGGGACCCGATGGCAAACCGAGAGATATTCGAGTCCAACGAAGCATTGGCATGGGTCTCGACAAGAAAGCCATTGAGGCAGTGCAGCAGTGGCGTTTCAGTCCAGCCACGAAGGACGGCCAGCCGGTTGCCGTCCAAATCAGCGTGGAGGTCAGTTTCAAGCTCTACTGACGCCCCTCTCGGCCGCGAAAAGCTGTGCGATCCAAAGCGCAGGCCGATCTGGGGGCGGTTTTTTGGCCGAAAATACAGCAATCACCCGATGGCAACCTTATCTCGCGAGCGACAGAATCCAGCGCAGGTAAGTACTGGAACATCCCAACTGCAGGAGGGGCGGTCTTCTGGGACTCCACTGTCCACTGTGAGTCTCCTAAAGTCCCGGCGACTTCCCCCCACCGTCCCTCCTTGGGTTGGGTTTCCGTTTGCCATGCGCGTGCCACCATGTCGTCACTGATGTCTCCCGCCAATCCTATCGCCCCTTTAAAGCTGGCGTCCGCCTCAGGGTATTGCTCTCTTGGCGGGCCATCCGAGTCGTTTTCAACCCCTGGCACGAGCGAAGGAGTCTAGTGATGAGAGTGCGCAACGTCCGTCCCTGGAGTCAGGAGAATTGGACACGGTTATATGAAGCTGCTCTGTTCGAGAAAGATACGCTGCGCCTCTGGACCCGCATCTGGAGAGCGCAGTTAGCTATTCTTGAGCGAGAGAGCCAGATCCGGCGCAACCCCACGACGGACGCAAAAGAGAAGATCGCCCTTCGCAAAGCACAAGCTGTGCTGCAAGACCTGCGGCGCCTGGCTAACCTGGAGGACCCGATCCGAAGAGCGAGCTAGCGGTCCTAAGAAAAACTCTCCGTTTCCTCTACCGTTCTCTTCGATATCTTCGAAGAAAAGAAATAGATAGCAAGGTCACGGCCTTCCCAAGGTCAAGCTTTTGGGCATCTAAGTCTGGAATGCCACAAAATACCCAAAACCTAACCGCCCGGATGCGGCACTTCGGTCGCTGGCACTGGATCGGTGCAATCGCCGCGCTATTCCTGATAATGGCCACCGCCGCCGCCTTTATGATCTCTCGCGCTGAGCCCATCCTGCGAGGACGTGTCATCGAGACTTTGTCCGCAAAATTCAAAAGCAAAGTTGAGCTGGATGCGTTCCATGTCTCATTGTTCAAGGGCCTTCAGGTCTCTGGCCAGGGGTTGAGAATTTTCGGACAATCCGATCCGAATAATCACGTCCCCGGGATTCAGCCTCTCATTAGTGTTACGGAGTTCCGATTTCGAACGGGGATCACGGGCCTCTTCCGCACGCCCACCCATGTCGACACAGTTTATTTGAAGGGACTGCAGCTGAATCTGCCGCCAAGGGAGCAGCGCGGGCAGTTGCAAAACATGGGGCCGAAAGGTGGGAAGATCAAGATCGTCGTCGACAAGTTCGTCAGCGACGGGGCACAACTCGTAATCAACACCCTGAAGCCCGGAAAGCTGCCGTTGGAATTTAATATTGCCAGCCTGAGAATGACCAGCATTGGCCCGGATGCCCCGATGCATTTTGACGCGAACCTCACCAATCCCAAGCCGGTGGGAAATATTCTTTCGACCGGATCGTTCGGACCGTGGCAGGCGGACAATCCTCGCCAGACTCCGGTGAGTGGAAGCTACTCATTCCGCGATGCGGACTTAAGCACCATCCAAGGCATTGGCGGGATTCTGTCGTCGACCGGGTCATATACCGGCACGCTCGAGAATATTGTGGTCGATGGAGCCACGGACACCCCCGACTTCCGCATCGCGATCAGCGGGCGAAAGGTACCGCTGCATACAGACTTTCATGCCATCGTGGATGGTACCAGCGGGGATACTTATCTTCAGCCGGTGAATGCCAAGATTCTCGACACGCCTCTAGTGGCGAAAGGTTCGGTCGTGCGGGTTGACAATCCCAAGGGGCACCGCATAGAACTTGATGTCACAATTGAAAAAGGAAAGATCGATGATCTTTTGAAGCTGGCCGTGCGAACCGACCCGCCCGTCATGACAGGCTACGTGCAGTTGCGGACAAAATTGGACTTGCCACCAGGCCCACGTGATGTTTCTGACCGTTTGAAGCTGGCGGGTCACTTTCGAGTCTCCGAAGTTCATTTCACGAACGACAGAACTCAGGGAAAAATTGATGCCCTCAGCATGAGAAGCCAGGGCAAGCCCAAGTTGGCGCAGGACCAGATTCCGGACAACGTGCGCGCCGACTTAAAGGGTACGTTCAACCTTGCCGATGGCCTTCTATCCTTCTCGCAACTTGTATTCCAGGTCCCTGGCACGCAGGTGAATCTCACGGGGAAATACAGTTTGGATGGAAATCAGTTTGACTTTCATGGCAAAGCGCGCCTGGACGCAAAGCTTTCACACACGGTGACTGGATGGAAAGCAATCCTCCTGAAGCCCGTGGACCCATTCTTCAGCAAGAACGGCGCCGGGACCGAACTGCCGGTGAGAATCTCGGGCACTAAGTCAGAACCTCATTTCGGAACCGATTTTGGCCACAAAGATGAAGGGGCGAAGAACTGAGAATGGCAGAGGAGTGCCAGGAATCCCGCACTGTCATCCGGCGGGATGGAAATGATTGATGAAAAACAGCCGATCGGTGGGACGGAACGTTAGGTCCGCTGCGATCGCTCACACAATAGTACGCTAAGGAGATCAGCCGTATTGTTTACAGCATGCACTGGATGGGAGCTATGCATCCTCCTTTTTTATTCTGAATAGGGGGTCCCAGCGAGGCATGTCCTTGTCAGGCCCAACCAGACTGTGAGGGCCTGTTTTTATGCGAATCGCTCAAGTGGCGCCGCTCTACGAGAGTGTCCCACCGAAGCTATATGGCGGCACGGAACGCATTGTTTCCTACCTGACGGAAGAACTAGTGAAGCAGGGTCACGAGCTAACTCTGTTTGCCTCAGGAGATTCCCTCACCCAGGCCAACCTGGTCCCGGTCTGTCCGCGCGCCTTGCGTCTTGACCCCAAGTGCGTGGACCAGATGGCTCCCCACATTCTTATGCTCGAAGCCGTATTCGCTCACAGAGAGCAATTCGATATCATCCATTTTCACATCGATTACGTGCATTTTCCGCTGACACGCAGTATGGACGTCGCGAGTTTGACCACACTGCACGGGCGTCTTGACGTGCCCGACCTTGTGGCGCTGTACAAGGAATTTCGTGAAATCCCCGTTTCCTCCATCTCGGATGTGCAGCGCAAGCCGCTGCCCTGGCTGAACTGGCAGGGCACCGTTTACCATGGTCTGCCGCGAAATCAGTTTGAGTTCCATCCGCAGCCGGGGCAGTATCTGGCTTTCTTGGGACGCACGTCGCCAGAAAAAGGACTGGACCAAGCGATAGAAATTGCCAAACGTGCGGGAATGCCGTTGAAGATCGCTGCTAAAATCGACCGCTCTGATCAGGAATACTTCGACGCGCGGATCAAGCCTCTTTTGGGGGACCCTGCCGTGGAGTTCTTAGGGGAAATTGGATTTCCCGAGAAAGATGCATTGTTGGGGGGAGCGGCCGCTCTCTTATTCCCGATTATTTGGCCGGAACCGTTTGGAATCGTAATGATCGAATCCCTGGCGTGCGGAACGCCGGTCATTGCCTATCCGCAAGGCTCGGTTCCCGAGGTGTTGGAAGATGGTTTGACGGGATTCCTTGTCCACGATGTGCCCGAGGCCGTAGACGCCGTGCGAAAAATCGCGACCATCGATCGAGCGATGTGTCGGCGGCGCTTCGACGAGCGCTTTACCGCAAGATGGATGAGTACGCAATATCTGCAGCTTTACGAGACTATTCTGCGTCACAAGAATGAGATCGTTTCCGCCCCCAGCGGAGTGCCCATTGGTTGAAATCAGTATTAAAACTGACTTCTACCTGGCCACAACCTGGGCCCCGGCCGAAGAGCGCACGCGTGTCTTGAAGTACGGACAAATGTTTGCTGTCTTCGACCCCTATGGCGACATTCGACCGTCCGGGCTGGGGGAACATGGAATCTACTTTGGAGGGACTCGCTTCCTGTCGCGTTTGGCAGTGTCGCTGGGAGCCAAGCCGCCGCTGTTTCTAAGTTCAGGGGTCAGAGCGGACAATTCCCTCTTTACCGCAGATCTCACGAATGTGGACTTCCTCGATGGAGACAAGGTGGTTCTCGCGCGCGGAACGATCCACCTGGTTCGATCTAAGCTGCTCTTGCGCAACACCTGTTACGAACAGCTGCGCATCACCAACTATGCTGCAACCTCGGTTCGCCTTCCCTTACAGATTCATTTCGCCGCTGATTTCGTGGATGTCTTTGAGGTGCGCGGAGTAAAGCGTACGCGGCGCGGGGAACGCCTCCCAGAGATCATTGAGCAAGATCGGGTGACCCTTCCCTACCACGGCGCCGACAATGTAATGCATTGTACCCAAGTTCATTGCTCACCGGTCCCCGCAGATCTTTCCGCCTCGCATATCGTCTTCGATGCGGACCTCAAACCGCGGGAAACCGCGAAATTTCAGTTATGCATTACCTGTGGAGACACATTGTCGGCTCCCGATCCCCCCGAGACATTCGAAAGTGCGCTGGCTCTGGCGGTTCAGGATGCCGCCCGAGTGCGCCCGGAAAAATGCACGGTTCGGAGTTCGAATGAGCAATTCAATAGTTGGCTGGAGCGCTCGCTTTCCGACCTGAATATGATGACCGTCGGGAACCCGGAACCTGACTACCCCTATGCCGGGGTGCCCTGGTTCAGTACCGTATTCGGACGCGACGGAATCATTACCGCATTGGAGTGTCTTTGGCTAAACCCGCGCATTGCCAAAGGCGTCCTCCGGTACCTGGCAGAAACGCAGTCGACCGATCACAACCCGGAAGCCGAAGCCGACCCAGGCAAAATCGTTCACGAGACTCGCGAGGGCGAAATGGCAGCGCTGGGGGAGGTCCCTTTTCGCCGCTACTACGGCAGCGTTGACTCCACTCCCTTGTTCGTGATGCTGGCCGGGGCGTACTACGAGCGCACCGGCGACCTAGCGTTCGTGCGAACGATTTGGTCAAACGTCCAGCGGGCTTTGGCTTGGATTGATACCTACGGAGATCTCGACGGAGATGGCTTCGTGGAATATCAGCGTCGTTCGCACAAGGGGCTGATCCAACAAGGCTGGAAAGATTCCAGCGACTCAGTGTTTCACGCCGATGGATCTCTGGCGGAACCTCCCATAGCCCTGTGCGAAGTTCAAGGTTATGTGTATGCAGCCAAGAAATACGCGGCCTTACTAGCCCGGGCCCTGAACGAACCACGCGAAGCGGCTTCCCTCGAGGCTGAGGCGGAACGACTGCGCCTGGCATTCGAGGAAACCTTTTGGTGTGACGATCTGTCGATGTACGCGTTGGCGTTGGATGGCCAGAAAAGACCATGCCGCGTGCGGACGTCGAATGCCGGCCAGTGCCTTTACACCGGTATCGTGAGCCCGGAAAACGCGGAGCGGATGTCCCACATTCTGCTTGGATCTGATTTTTTTTCCGGCTGGGGGGTACGCACCGTCAGCGCGGCGGAGAAGAAATACAATCCCCTTTCCTATCACAACGGCTCCGTATGGCCTCATGACAATGCTCTACTCGCAGCCGGTCTCTCCAGGTACGAATTCACCCGGGAAGCGGCATGCCTGCTCGCTGCCCTCTTCGAAGCCGGCACGCTCCTCGAACTCAACCGCCTGCCGGAACTGTTGTGCGGTCTACATAAGCGCGCGGGAGAGGGGCCGACACTGTATCCGGTAGCCTGTTCTCCGCAAGCATGGTCGGCTGCCGCTCCTTTCCTGCTCTTGTCGGCTTCGGTGGGACTTTCCATGAATGCGCAGCAACGCTGTATCGCGCTCAATCGTCCTAGTTTGCCGGAATCGCTGCCCATCGTCGAAATTCGCGGATTGAGGCTACGAGACGCTTCCGTGGACCTGGCTTTGCAACGTACCGGGACCGACGTGCGGGTGGAAGTCGCCAACAAGACGGGACACGTGGATGTGGTCGTGCGGCAATAGGGTATTCCCTTCTCCCCTTCCATACAACTTACGGCAATCCTGCACACGCCCTACCCGCAAGACTGGATTCACATTTGATCTTGCAGGCTCGAAGGTGGAAAAGAGCCGCCGGAACCCGCCGCACTTGAGTCCCTCATGCGGCGGCTTTCGACAAATCATAAGGAGGCAGCATGGCCAACGAAACACTGGAAACTCTCTATATCGACGAACTCAAAGACCTCTACAGCGCCGAACAACAACTGGTGAAAGCCCTGCCCAAGCTAGCCAAGAATGCGGAGTCGGAGGAACTTAGTGAGGCAATTAACAATCACCTGGAAGAAACCAAGAATCAGGTGACCCGTCTGGAAGAGATCTTTCAAAAGCTGGAGGAAAATCCCAAGGGCAAAAAGTGCGTCGGCATGGAAGGACTGATCAAAGAGGGATCCGAAGTGATGGAGGAGTTTGAGGGTAAGGTCCTCGACGCCGGATTGATCTCCTCAACTCAGCGGGTAGAGCACTATGAGATCGCCGCCTACGGCACCGTGTGCGCATTTGCCGAATTGCTGGGCCGGTCGGAAGATCTTGACCTTCTGAAGGAAACCCTTGAAGAAGAAAAGCAAGCAGACGAAAAACTTACTCAACTCTCGGAAACCATCAACGCGGAGGCACTAAACTCGTCGGCCGAAGAGACTGAGACCAGAAAGGAGCCATCTCGCGCTCGCAAAAGCAGGTCGGCCGCCTAGTGTTTCCTTGCGAACGTAGAACCTGAGTCCAGGCGCGGTTGACGAAAAAACGTTGGTCGCGCTTTTTCACAACTACTAAAGCTTCCACTCCATCAGCCACGACGTAAGCTTCATCGAGAATCTGGGGACACTCTAAGCCTGAATGCGCCCTCTGCGTCCGGCGTGGCGCGACTCCTCATGTATGGCACGAATGAGCACCCATTGCACATCGCTGCTTCGGCATGGACTGGCGATCACGTCGAAAACACCGGCACCAATCGCTTCCTGGTATTTTTCATCGACGTGAGAGGAGGGGGAGATCACGACCATGCGAGTCTTCATGGGTCTACCCATGACATTCAACAGGTCGAGATAGGTGCCATCCGGCAGGGTATCTTCACAAAAAATCAGCGATAGAGTGGGGTCCGGGAGTAGAGTTTGAGCCTGCTGCACACTCGAACAAGCGACCGCTTCCATCGCCCACTGGCTCATCGCGCTCTTCACGAGGTCTCGGTTCATCCCCGAGCTGACAATTAAGACCCGCCATGATGCCGTGATACCCACCCCCTTCCGCCATCAGTGTTCTAGAAACAACGCACCACCGGTCTGTTTAGGGCCGACGCGAAAGTCTGACGCGGGAAACAGGATCGCACACTCGACGTGTCTCGCGAGCCTTGCAGAGCTTGCTCGCTAACTCCGAAGGCAACTCCGATTGTCTCCGACAATAAAAGATGGAATGGAGTTAGGCCCATCCGGTGATCGATGTAGGAACCTGCAAGAAGCTCCCTAGGATTGGCGGACCTTTCGCGGGGCCGAAGGCTGCTTGGATGGCGCTGCGACCCTGGGTAAGGCGGGTTAGGCCACGTGCACGATGTTGTTACGCACTGCGTAGCGCACAAGGTCCGCGACTGAGTGGAGATCGAGTTTGCGCATCACGTTGGTACGGTGCGTTTCAGCAGTCTTAACGCTTAAGTTAAGAGCAACCGCAACCTCCTTGCTGGTCTTGCCTTCGGCGAGCAGCTGCACGACTTCGCGCTCGCGCGCAGTCAGACGCTCCTTGAACGGTTTTTCGTCGGCCACACGATGATTCAGGAATCCGTGAAGCACGGTCTCAGCGACTTTCGAGGTGAAGAACGTACCTCGACGCTGCAGGGCCTCCACCGCGGCCACCAGATCCCGAGCCGCATCCGACTTCAAAACGAAGCCACGCGCTCCCACTTCAAGGACCTCCCTGACGATCTGTTCGGACTCGTGCACGGTGAGGATCAGCACACGCATCCCCGGGATGATATTGAGGATCTGGCGAGCGGCATCGAGACCATTCAGGTTGGGCATGCCGACGTCGAGCAGAACGATGTCAGGTCGCAATTCCCGCGCCTTTTCCACTGCACTACGCCCGTCCGTAGCCTCCCCGCACACTTCCCATCCGGGATGATTTTCGAGCAATGCCCGAATGCCATGCCGCACGATTTCATGGTCGTCCGCAATGAGGATCCGCAACGCACTCATTTTCCACCTCCAGGACCGGTTTAGGTGGCCAGATATTACCGAAGGCCCGACTGCGGTCACTAAGATGAAACTTTGCCCTACTTCCGAAACACTTTTTTATTTCCACCGACTATTGTGAAACCTAGCAGCGCGTTTGCCAACCCCCTAGGCCAATGGATTGAGGACTCTAGGGTGTTTCTCCAATTGGCTTCAGGATGTAAATCTTGCCAACACTACCGGGTCGCCGGGTTGGAGCGGCGATTCACTTCGAGACTGCGGCGTTGGGTGCGGACGTGCCGCCCGATTCCTGCCAACACGATGACAGGCCAATCGCTCCGGGCTCAGGATTTTAGGGATTTACGCTCTCCGCTTTACAGCCACTACCTGATGTTAACCATTCGCTGCGCTGATTACAGTGACGCATGACTATGAAGCAACGCATGGATGGACTCTCGGAAAAGCAATTGGTACAACGTGCGCAGTTGGGTGACAAAGAAGCGTTTGCCCGTTTGTACGAGACGCATAAACAGCGCGTCTATGCCCTCTGTCTCCGCATTACTCGCGAGAAGACAGAAGCCGAGGACTGCGCCCAGGAAGCGTTCCTACAATGTTTTCTCCGGCTCTCGACCTTTCGGGGCGAGTCCGCTCTATCCACCTGGTTGTATCGCCTGACCGTGAATGTGGTGTTGATGCGGCTGCGCGCGAACCATGTGAAGCCGGTGTCGCTCGACACCAGCGGCACTACGGAGGATTTCGGCGAAAGCGCGATCCTGAATGCCTGTCCGGTAGATGACATTCGGCTCAGCGGCGCAATTGATCGGATCACGCTACACCGGGCATTACGAGAACTCCCTCCCGGATACCGAACTATCTTCCTGCTGCATGACGTGGAAGGCAAGGCACACAGCGAGATTGCTCGAGAACTCGGTTGCTCGATTGGAAACTCCAAGTCGCAGTTGCACCAGGCGCGAACACGCTTGCGGAGATTTCTGCGGCGACCTATGGGACGACTTTTGCGCCAGTCCTCAGGACGATCTTTTTCGCAAGGCACTTTTCCAGCAACACCCGTGCTAAGACAACATCGCGCCGCATCTACTGGATTCCCCCGATTGGTCGCGCAAGAGTGAGGCTCAAGAATGGGCTTTAGACTCGCGGCCGATCTCATGTGGCGCGAGACGACGAAGGAGTTGCACAATGCTCTGGACCATTGCTGTGGTTCTGCTTTTGTTATGGGCGCTGGGCCTGGTGAGTTCCTATACGCTGGGTGGTTTCATCCACCTGTTGCTAGTGCTCGCGATCATAGTCATCTTGATTCGAGTGATTCAGGGCCGGAGCCCGGTCGTATAGATTTACCTGCGCTAGCTCGTAGTCACATTGAAATAATTATCGGTTTCGGTCGCTGGGCTGGCTGCCATTGGCAGACAGCAGCCCATCGATCGCGGCCATCAGTTCGCGGGAAACCTCAGACTTTGTCACGTACGCGCCCGCTCCGGCAGTAAGGGCCACCTGTTTCATCAAGGCGGGCTGATGTTGACTTAGAATGACGACCTTCGCCGTCGGCACTTCCTTGCGGATTAGCGCGGTTGCATCCAAGCCGTTCAGACGCGGCATGGTGATATCAAGTACAATCACGTCGGGCTGAAGCTGTTTCGCCTTGTCGACTGCATCCTGCCCGTCGGTGGCTTCCCCACACACTTCCCAGTCGACCCTGGATTCCAGTAGTGAGCGAAGCCCACGCCTGAAGATCTCGTGGTCGTCAACAATAAGGATGCGCGCTGCCATTGTTTCAGTGTTCGCCTGAGTCATGCTGCGAGCGGGCGGCATGAAAGCCGCTTCCATTGTCTGAGGGAACCCCAATACGCCAAAAGTAGAGTAAGCAGTGGTCCGGACATATTGAACCACGCCGTTTTCTCACACAATCCCCTATTCCCTGTAGGGGAACTTCTGCCGTTGGAGCATGGCTGGGCGGTTGATGGCAGGGTTTCGATGTGAAGGTCGCGAACAAGTATTTTACTGCATCGACGGTATGGACTGAACGGCTGGGGCAAGCCAGAGTTAAGGCAATCCGGGTCCGCAGGCGACAACGTAGATTGATCGTGACCGGCTTCCGACCTACTCAAAGGAGTTTTCATGGACAGCCCAAGCAAGAACAAATGCGCTCATCCGAACTGCTCTTGTGCGACAGCGGCCGATAGCAAGTACTGCAGCCCTTATTGCGAAAGCGCAAAGGGCAGCTCCTCGATCTCCTGCGAATGCGGCCATCCAGGCTGCGCGGGCGATATAACGAAATAAAACTCTTGGCGCCTCGGAGCCAGCAATAGCCCTCCGCATCAAGCGGTGGCTCGTGCTGGCTCCGCGCTAGGGTTCGCTAAGGGAATCAAGACTTCGATCATCGCGCCGGGATCGGCATTTGCCAACTGCAAGGCTCCGCCGAATTCCTCCACCCGTTGTCTCATCCCTCCAATCCCAACACCGATACTGCCGGGACGTAATCTGACAGTTTCTTCGCGCAGCCCCTTGCCATTGTCGCGAACGGTGACACCTACGTGATTCTCGCGTTGCGTCAGGGTGACCCATGCCCGGCTGGCCTCCGAATGGCGAAAGACATTGGTGAGGGCTTCTTGAATAATTCGGAAGACAGCGGTTTCCATGTCACGTGGAAGCCGCCGAAAATCAGGTGGATCCACCTCCAGTGAAGTCTCAATGCCGCTGCGCTTCGTCAGCCCCTCCAAATACCAGCGTAGGGCTGAAACCAACCCCACTTCGTCGAGCAAGGGTGGATGCAAAAGGTGAGACATGGTGCGAACTTCCTGGATAGCCCGATCGATGCCATTGCTCGCTTCCCCTACTGCTTGGTCGGGGTGCGCGGATGTTTTCAGCATGATGCTATCCAGGATCATTTTGGCAGCGGCCAGTTCCTGACCGACGCTGTCGTGCAGTTCCCTGGCAATTCGGCGACGCTCCTCGTCCTGCATGGTCATCAGACGACTGGAGAGCCGCCGCAGGGCTTCCGTCCTCTCCTGCACGGCTTTCTCCAGAAGAATGGTGTTCTCACGAATGGATTGCTCCAACAATTTGTTGTCGTGAATGTCCGCGCAGGTTCCATACCAGCGGCTGAGATTACCCTCATGATCGAGAACTGGGACCGCCCGCGCGCGAAACCATCGGTATTGTCCGCCCTTCTCCCGCAAGCGATATTCGGACTCGTACACGGTGCCCGCCTCCACAGACGTTTTCCAATCGGCTCGCAGGCGCGCCAGGTCGTCGGGATGCACGTATTCCATCCACGCAAAACCATTGGCGCTGCCCTCCTGGGCGCCGGTGTATTCATAAAATCGTTCGCTAAGATAGTCGCGATAGCCTTCTGCCTGGCTGCTGAAAATCACGTCGGGCGCCGTGCGCATGATGGCGTCCAGTTCCGCATTCCTTTGAGTGAGTGTGCGATTTAACCGTTCCAAAACCTCCGCCTTGGCTTCCAACTCCTGAGTACGCTCGGCCACACGTTCCTCAAGTTGACGATTCAGGGCTTCGAGTTCGTGGGCCTTCCGGTGTAGTTCCGCAAACACGCTGACCTTCGCACGCAAGAGCTCGGGAACGACGGGGATGGAGATGTAGTCGACGGCTCCCCGCTCATAGCCTTTGAGGCGATCGAGATCCGTCAAATGAATCGCAGAGATGAAGATAATGGCGGTCCGCCGGAAACGGGGATGTTCACGGATCATTTCTGCCAATTCGAAGCCGTTCATTTCCGGCATACTGACATCCATCAGGACCACGGCGACGTCGGTTTTCAACAGACAGTCGAGAGCTTCTCGGCCGGAGGTGGCTTTGATCAGGTTCTCTCCCAACTCGCCGAGAATAGCCTCGTAGCTGAGCAACTTGGCAGGCTGATCGTCCACCATGAGAATGTTGACTTTTTCGCTCATCCCTTTTGTCTCTTGCGCCGTCGACTCCGGTTTCTTCACAGAAGCTATCGGTGCAGCCACATGCGCAATGCTGAAAGCAGCTGGTCGGTGTTGACGGGTTTGGCCAGGTATTCCGACGCTCCCGCTTCCAGGCATTTTTCTCGGTCTCCCTTCATGGCCTTGGCGGTCAAGGCGATAATCGGCAGGCGCCCGAACATCGGTTTCTGCCGGATGACTTGCATGGTTTCGTAGCCATCCATCTCGGGCATCATGATGTCCATCAGGACAATGGCCACATCCGGAGTCGACTCAAGAGTTGCGATCGCTTCCCGGCCGGTACCTGCGGTTAGAACAATCATGCCGCGCCGCTCGAGTACGCTGCTCAGGGCGAAGATGTTGCGGACGTCATCATCGACGACCAGCACTTTCTTCCCGGTCATGGCTTCATCGGAATGATGGAGCCGGTCCAGCATCCGCTGTTTCTCAGGAGGAAGATCGGCCACGACGCGATGCAGGAACAATGCAGTTTCGTCGAGCAATCGTTCGGGCGATTCCACTCCTTTGACGACCACACTGCGCGCCAGCGTATGCAAGCGGGCATCTTCCTCCGAGGACAATTCTTTGCCGGTAAAGACTACGACAGGAAGGTCACAGAGGGAAGGCGTGTCGCGCAAGCGCTCGAGAACCTCGAAGCCGGACATGTCCGGCAGACGTAGATCGAGCACCACGCAGTCGAACGAGTCTGATTGCAGCATCCTTAGAGCCTCCGAACCGGTGGCCGCAGCGGCCATATCGATGTCGTCGGAGCCCAGCAATGCCTGAATGGTTGTTTGTTCCGACGGATTGTCCTCCACCACCAGCAGACGCTTGCGTCGGGGGCTGGCGTACTCCTTGATTTTGGACAATGCGGCGGCCAGCCCGTCCGGTGTGCTCGGCTTGGTGACAAAGGAGAACGCTCCGCGCGCCAATCCATGTTGACGGTCTTCATCCATGGTTAGCATTTGAACCGGAATGTGCCGCGTGTCGGGATCCTGCTTCAAATGGTTGAGCACGGTCCAGCCCAACATGTCGGGCAGGAAGACATCCAGGGATATCGCGGTCGGATGGTACTCCCCGGCGAGGGACAGAGCTTCAACGCCGCCCCTTGCGACCAGGACCTTGAATCCCCTGTCGTGAGAGAGATCGCACAGCACACGCGCATAGTGCGGATCATCTTCCACAACGAGCAAGACGGTATCGTCTGGACTCAAATTCTCGCGGTCGTCCACCAACCGGTCAGCCTCTGTCTCAGAGACGGTCACGGCCGACAACTGCAGGGGCAAACCCGGCGCTATGGCCTTCCGGTCCCTGCTCAAAGCCGCCGACGACGAACCCACGTACGTCAGCGGCAAATAAAGTGTGAACGTGCTGCCCTGGCCGGGCGTACTCCGCAGCTGGATTTCTCCACCCAGCAGACCGGCGAGTTCGCGGCTGATCGCCAGTCCCAGACCGGTTCCGCCGTATTTGCGGCTGGTTCCGGCGTCTGCCTGCTGGAACGCCTCGAAGATGATGCGCTGTTTCTCCTGTGGTATACCAATGCCGGTGTCGCTGACTTGGAATGCCACGACCGATGCCGCAGTGCCGAGCACGGGATGATCTTCGCTCCAGCCGCTCTCAGCGACTGAAACCGAAAGTTGCACTCCACCCTGCTCGGTAAATTTGAACGCATTCGAGAGCAGATTCTTGAGGACCTGCTGCAATCGCTTGGAGTCGGTGACCAGGCTGCGGGCCAGGCCCGGATCGGTGCGCACCTCGAAGTTGAGCCGCCGGTTCTCAGCCTCGTGCCGGAAGGGCCGCGCAACCATGTCGAGCAGGCTGGCGAAGAAGACTTCGTCGGCCTGCACCGAGACCGTTCCGGACTCGATCTTCGACAGGTCGAGAATGTCGCTGATCAGGTTGAGCAGGTCGGTTCCCGCCCCGTGAATGGTGCGGGCAAACTCGACTTGCTTGGCTGTCAGATTCTTGTCGGGGTTGTCACTGAGCTGCTGTCCCAAGACCAGGATGCTGTTGAGTGGCGTGCGCAGCTCGTGCGACATGTTGGCCAGGAATTCTGACTTGTACTTTGACGTCAGCGCCAACTCCTTGGCCTTACCTTCGAGGGCGCGCCGGGCCTGTTCAATTTCCTCGTTCTTGCGCTCCACTTCCGCGTTCTGCTCGGCGAGCTGTTGCGCCTTGAGCGCGAGTTGTTCGTTGGTCTGCTGCAGTTCCTTTTGTTGGGTCTGCAATTCAGCGGCCAGCTGCTGCGACTGTTTCAGCAAGCTCTCAGTCTGCATCGTAGCTTCGATACTGTTGAGCACGATACCGATGCTGGCGGTGAGCTGTTCCAGGAAGGCCACTTGCGAGGCTGTAAAGGCGCTCAGAGAAGCCAGTTCGATTACCGCTTTGACGCGATCCTCGAAAAGGACCGGCAACACCATGACGCTGTGAGGGACTGCCTCGAAGAGGCCGGAACGAATCGAAATCGTGTCCGGCGGTAATTCCGAGATGAAAATTTTTCGTTTCTCGGCGGCGCACTGCCCAATCAGGCCTTCCCCGATTTTCAGGCGACGCAGATGGTCCCCGTCTCCGTCCCCCGCGAAGGCGGACAGCAAGACCATGCCGCCGGAATCTTCGGATTCCATCTGATAGATCACGCCTTGCTGCGCGTTCACCAGCGGCGCCAACTCGGAAAGCAGCATCCGCCCCACGGTGGCCAGATCGCGTTGCCCCTGCAGCATTCCCGTAAACCGAGCCAGGTTGGTCTTGAGCCAATCCTGTTCGGTGTTGCGGTCCGTCGTGAGGCGCAAATTATCGATCATGGTGTTGATGTTGTCTTTCAGTTCCGCAACCTCGCCACTGGCTTCCACCTGAATGGAACGCGTCAGATCGCCCTTGGTCACGGCTGTGGCCACTTGTGCGATAGCGCGCACCTGGTTGGTCAGGTTGTCGGCGAGCAGGTTGACGTTTCCAGTTAGATCCTTCCACGTGCCCGCTGCGCCTGGGACGTTGGCCTGCCCGCCGAGACGTCCTTCCACGCCGACTTCGCGAGCGACGGTGGTCACCTGGTCTGCAAACGTCGCCAGAGTGTCGGTCATGTTGTTGATGGTTTCCGCCAGCGCCGCAACCTCACCCTTGGCGTTTACCGTGAGCTTCTGCGTAAGTTCACCATTGGCGACGGCCGTCACGACCTTGACGATGCCGCGCACCTGCTCAGTGAGGTTCGTGGCCATGACGTTCACGTTGTCGGTGAGATCCTTCCACGTTCCGGCCACTCCGGGCACTTGCGCCTGACCACCCAGCTTGCCTTCCGTTCCGACCTCGCGAGCCACGCGGGTCACTTCGGCCGCGAACGCATTCAACTGGTCCACCATCGTGTTGATGGTGTTCTTCAGTTCGAGGATTTCGCCTTTCACTTCCACCGTGATCTTGCGTGACAAGTCGCCGCGTGCGACGGCGGTGGTGACCTCGGCGATGTTGCGCACCTGCGCCGTCAGGTTTCCGGCCATGGCGTTCACGGAGTCCGTGAGGTCTTTCCACGTACCGGCGACGCCGGGCACGTTGGCCTGGCCACCCAGCCGACCCTCGCTGCCGACTTCTCTGGCAACGCGCGTCACTTCGGCGGCGAACGAGCGCAACTGCTCGACCATGGTGTTCAAGGTTTCTTTGAGCTGGAGAATTTCACCGCGGACGTCGACGGTGATCTTTTTGGAGAGGTCGCCGTTGGCGATAGCGGTTGCGACCTCAGCGATGTTGCGCACTTGGCCCGTCAGGTTGCTGGCCATGAAGTTGACGTTGTCGGTGAGATCCTTCCAGGTGCCGGCGACTCCGGGAACCTGAGCCTGGCCACCCAGCTTGCCTTCAGTGCCGACCTCGCGGGCCACGCGGGTTACTTCGCCAGCGAACGCATTCAGCTGGTCCACCATCGTGTTGATGGTGTTCTTCAATTCGAGAATTTCTCCTTTCACGTCCACTGTGATCTTGCGCGACAAGTCGCCGCTGGCCACGGCAGTCGTCACTTCCGCAATGTTTCGTACCTGACCGGTGAGGTTTCGAGCCATCGAGTTCACCGAGTCGGTCAAGTCCTTCCAGGTACCGCCGACGTCGGGCACTTGGGCCTGGCCGCCCAGCTTGCCTTCGGTGCCGACTTCGCGCGCCACGCGGGTCACTTCGCCGGCGAACGCGTTCAACTGGTCCACCATGGTGTTGATGGTGTTCTTCAGCTCGAGAATTTCACCCTTCACGTCGACGGTGATCTTGCGAGACAAGTCGCCGCGCGCAACGGCCGTGGTCACCTCGGCGATGTTCCGTACCTGGGCAGTCAGGTTACTGGCCATCGAGTTCACCGAGTCGGTGAGGTCCTTCCACGTACCCGCGACGCCCGGGACTTGAGCCTGACCGCCGAGTCGGCCGTCGGTACCCACTTCGCGGGCCACGCGCGTGACTTCGGAAGCGAATGACCGGAGTTGGTCCACCATCGTGTTGATGGTGTCTTTGAGTTCGAGAATTTCTCCTTTCACATCCACCGTGATCTTGCGCGACAAGTCACCGCGGGCCACGGCGGTTGCCACTTCGGCGATGTTGCGCACCTGGCCTGTCAGGTTACTGGCCATCAGGTTGACGTTGTCGGTCAAATCCTTCCAGGTGCCTGCACCCGGGACTTGCGCTTGTCCGCCGAGCTTGCCTTCCGTACCGACTTCGCGCGCGACGCGCGTGACTTCGCCGGCGAACGCGTTGAGTTGATCCACCATGGTGTTGATGGTGTTCTTGAGTTCGAGAATTTCACCCTTCACGTCGACCGTGATCTTGCGCGACAGGTCGCCGCGGGCCACCGCGGTCGTCACTTCGGCGATGTTGCGTACCTGGCCCGTCAGGTTTCCGGCCATCGAATTGACCGAGTCTGTCAGGTCCTTCCACGTGCCGGCCACACCGGGCACGTTGGCCTGGCCGCCCAATCGGCCTTCCGTACCCACCTCTCGGGCAACGCGAGTCACTTCACCGGCGAAGCGGTTGAGCTGATCCACCATCGTGTTCAGCGTTTCTTTAAGCTGCAGGATTTCGCCGCGCACATCGACCGTAATCTTGCGCGACAGGTCGCCGCTGGCGATAGCCGCGGCCACTTCGGCGATGTTACGCACCTGTCCGGTCAGGTTGCTGGCCATCAGGTTGACGTTGTCTGTGAGGTCCTTCCATGTACCGGCCACACCGGGAACCTGGGCCTGGCCGCCCAGTTTGCCCTCGGTACCGACTTCGCGCGCCACGCGGGTCACTTCACCGGCGAAGCCGTTCAGCTGATCCACCATCGTGTTGATGGTGTTTTTCAGTTCGAGAATTTCGCCCTTTACGTCGACTGTAATCTTGCGCGACAAATCGCCGCGGGCGACGGCCGTGGTCACCTCGGCAATATTGCGGACTTGCGCCGTCAGGTTTCCGGCCATGGCGTTGACTGAGTCGGTCAGATCCTTCCAAGTACCAGCCACGCCGGGTACAACCGCCTGGCCACCAAGCTTTCCGTCCGAACCCACTTCGCGTGCCACGCGCGTCACTTCCGATGCAAAGGAGCGCAACTGGTCGACCATCGTGTTGATGGCTTCTTTCAACTGCAGAATTTCGCCGCGGACATCGACCGTGATCTTGCGGGAGAGGTCGCCGCTGGCGACGGCTGTCGCGACTTCTGCGATGTTGCGAACCTGACCGGTCAGGTTGCTGGCCATCGAATTGACGGAGTCTGTCAGATCTTTCCAGGTACCTGCCACGCCGGGCACTTGCGCCTGGCCGCCAAGCTTTCCATCCGTGCCCACTTCCCGGGCCACGCGGGTGACCTCGGCGGTGAACACGCCGAGCTGTTGAATCATGGTGTTGACGATGTTGGCCGACCGCATGAATTCGCCTTCGAGTGGGCGTCCGTCGACGTCGAGCCGTACTGTTTGCGTTAGATTTCCCTGGGCGACGGCTGCAATCGCTCGGGTGACTTCGGCGGTGGGACGGAGCAGATCCTCCACCAGGGTGTTGACCGAGACTTCCATTTCGGCCCAAGCCCCTCGCGACTCGTGAAAGCGCGTACGCTCGCGCGTCTTGCCTTCTTTGCCGACCGCCTTCCCAACACGCTTGAGTTCCTGCGCCATCTGCTGGTTGGCAGCCACGATCTCATTGAACGTGTCGGCGATCTTGCCGGAAATTCCCACCCATGCGCTGGGTAATCGCACGGAAAAATCCCCATTGCGCATGGTCTGCAGAGCCCCCAAGATCACGGCCAGATCGGTGGCCGCTTCGGGTTGTCCGTTGCTTTTTGGGATTGACGTTGGGCTGAGGTCAGGAGTGGCAGTGGCTACGCTCTGGCTATTTCGCTTCATCTTCTTCATGCTCTTAAACTAAGGTGGGAAATCCGCAGGCGGGCAAACTTTTCCTCACACCGCGGCATGGCCAAGAATCAGGGGAGCCAGCCTGATGAAGTCACGTCCAAATACGGAAAAGCGCCGCTCTCTTTGTTTCTGTACCACGAATCTGGCAGGCAAACCCTACAGTCTTTGCTGTAGGCTTGATCGGTGAGGCCTCGCGGGAACTGGATTAAGTAGTTCGGATGGCTAGGTTTATCGTTTGGCGGGAATCTTTACGCGGCTGGAAGAAACTCCCTTGGCCTGGTCAACGCGAGCCAGGCGTTTTTGACGTGGCGACCTTCACGATCACGGCTGCCGATTCCTAGGGGCACTACTCCTGATCCACGCCACGGTAGGTTTGTCTGCCGACACCTTTTTCGTGATTTGCGGCTTTTTCAAATCAGCTCACGAATTTCATTCGACACCGCCGTCAGTGCGATTTTGCCGCCCATCCATCTTTGCGTCATACAAACCGTTCAAAAGATGAATGCCACCCGGTCCCGAAGTTGCCAGGCAGACACCTAGTTTTCCGGTCGCCTTGGCGTAGCCAACACGCCATAACTGCTGCGGATTCTTCATGTCTGACTTGGACAAAACGAATCTTGTCCTGTCGCGTCCTTAAGGCCTCCATGATGCCGTTGATGCCGTCCCCGGCAATCCGAACACAACAGTCAGCCCCTGTGCCAAAGGAAACTAGAGAATGGCGAAAACCAATTAATTCGCGAAAGTGTTGGAAGATGGTCTATCGAGGAGAGTATGTAATTTGACAAATCTGATCTGCCGGCGGATCGCTAGCAACCCCGAGGAGACAGGGTTTCGAGCGAGCGAGGGCGCAACCCTGCGCCCGAGAGGGCGTTGTATCAATCCGCGTGAACCAGGCTTCGAGCCTTGCCCACGAGGGCCCCGGGAGCATCATCTTTGGAGACAAGGGCTGAAATCCCGGCAGTCTTGGCTGCATCTTCTTGTACGATTGCGCTGTGTCCGCTAAAGAGGATGACCGGCACCGCCGGCAAAATGCGATGCAGAATGCGGGCCGCATCGATGCCGTTCATTACGGGCATGGATAAATCAAGAATAATCAGATCGGGCCGCAGTTGCGCCGCCTTCTGCACACCCTCGCGCCCGTCCGCAGCCTCACCGCACACCACGAAGCCGTCTGTCGCATCAAACAGATTGCGGATTGTTCGTCGGACCGGTACGGAATCGTCAACCACCAGGACCGTCTTTGCCATTTCCGCCTTCCTTCGCGGTTGTGTCCGCTAAGGTGAGATGAGATCGCGCGTCTGACGGTTTTGACAAAACTAGGGTATCTCCGTCTTGCAAAAGGCTTACAGACAACCTCGTAGAGAGATGGGTTACGCTGTTTCTTCGTATCCTTTGCTACGGATGCGTACCTGGGGATCCGAAGGGTGGTGGACATAACGTGGACACAACCACGAGGCCAGGTGGTTTTCTAACGATGACAGCCCTCGCTCAAGCCGGGCTCGCAGCGAGCATGGAAGATGTGGGCCCCGATGAGATATCCGAGAATGCTCCCCACGAATATGTCAGAGGCGAAATGCTCGCGACCCAGGAAGCGGCCTGCAGAAACAGAACTGGCGGCGCCATAGGCCAGGAGCTTCACCCAGGTGCGCGGATATTCGTGAGCTACCAGGCTTGCCATCGTCCAAGTGAACATAGGATGTCCGGCGGGGAATGAAGTGTTGAAGCCGCCATGGATCCAAAAGCGGCCATTGCCGGTTCCCTCCTCCGGGCGTTCGCGACCCGCGGCAAATTGCATTGGAGTGTAGACCAGAAATGTATTCGCAAGAGTTTCCAACTCCAACTCGCCCGTTTCTTTCGCGTGACGGTTATTGGTTTTGATGCCATACGCCCAGAGGCCGATCAGCGCTGCGGCTGTGCTATCCAGGCATATGTTCGATATATTTCGACTCAGGTCGAGGTGACTAGTGGGCAGCGCCCTGCTGAATTGCCTGTCGGTAGCAAGAAACGCTCCCGTGCCCGCCAGAAACAGGGCATCCCACTTGAGATTGGAACGCTTGAAGGGAGCAAGGTAGAGTTGCTTCTGGTCTTGCAGCCCGCGCCGCACGGTGCGGGAAATCAAGCCGGGACGCTTATCCCCGGCATTGGGGAGTGTAGAGGCGGGGTCTGGCTGGCTTGCAGTCGGGTTGTTCCGCGTCCATAGTTTGATGAAGTCGGCGTCGCTCCTTGGAGCAGTCAGAACGATAGGGTCGACAGAATCATTTTGGGCGATGGCTTCCGCGCCACTCACCGCCAGGCACGCGAGTAGCGCGATTCTCAGGAGGGCTTGCAGGGTCCGGAGCAAGTTCACAGGCTCCCTTGGCGATCAACTGTCATCAGGAAGTCCACTACTGCGCCGCCACCTGTAGTTGGCTGCTGACCCGATCTTCCCCAGCGATGGCGATGGCCTTAGCCTCCACGGTCTTCTTCTCTTCGACCGATCGCACTGGTCCCTTTAGAACCACGTTTCCATTCTGGGTAATGATCTTCACATTGTGTGCGTAGGACGACAGAGACTTGTCGTGCAGAATCGCCTTCCGAATTTGCTGAGTTAAGGATCGATCGGAGGCGTTCTCCTTTTGTTGATCGGCGGTTGGTTCTGTGCTGCTCTTATCGCGATCATTCACTCGAGTGTTATCCGGAGGCGCCTGGTCATTCCGACCTGTGTTCTGTGCCCAGACGGTCCCCAGGCAAGCGGCCAATAGCATCAACCACATCACTGCTCCGCGGACATACTTCATACATCGTCCCCTTACCCGTCCACTCGGTCCCGAGAGAACGCAACGCAGCATGAACCTACTGGGGTCGTGGCGCGATCACCATCGAGCGTTTACTGTAAGCAGTCGCATTTTCCGTCTGATTCCCGGTCCCGGGAGCCAACCCTGAAGTGGATCTCGGCAGCATCTACAGTATTAAGGGTATTTCCTTCGATGTTCTGAAGCCTCAGGCTTTTGATAGTTGGCGTCCTCGAATCTCTCGTGTTTTACTCGTTCAGATCCAAACACCGTATATTGAAGGCCGAAATGCATCGCAAGGCCATGTCTGCTCCGGTTGCCTCACTTACAGCGCAACCCCACCTGCACGTTGACGATGGGTGCGGCCACGTGGTGCAGTTCTATTCCGGCGACGAATTCCTCATAAACGAGTTGGCAAATCTGGTTGGGAATTCGCTTGCCTCTGGTCAGAGTTCGATCGTCCTGGCGACCAAGGATCATAGGGAACGCCTGAGCGATCGCTTGAAGCAACAGGGTCTCGATCTATCGCTCGCGGTCGAGCAGCAACGGTACGTTCCGCTGGACGCAGCGGACACCCTGTCCACGTTCATGGTTGGCGATCAGCCCGACAAAGTCCGTTTCATGGAGGTTCTCGATCGGGTCCTTTTGCGGGCGAAGAAAGCCTCGCCCCGAGTGGACATGCGTCTCACGGTATTCGGCGAAATGGTTGCGTTGCTATGGGCGGAGGGAAAAGTCGACGCAGCAATTCGTTTGGAACATCTCTGGAACGAATTGGCCTTACACCATGAATTTCACCTGGCCTGTGCCTACCCGATCAGTTTCTTTGACCGCCCGGAACACGCCGAATCTTTTCAGCGGGTGTGTGCAGCTCATTCCGCGCTGATTCCGGACGAGAGTTATACCGGACTGCGCGGGGATGCCGAACGCTTGCACGCCATCGCTGCCCTGCAACAGAAAGCGCGCGCGCTGGATACGGAAATCGCAGAGCACAAGAAACTGCAGCACGAACTCGAGGCCAGGATCAGGCAGCGCACCCGGGAACTTGAGCAAGCCCAGGATCAGCTGCGGAGCCTCTCCCAACGACTGTTGCAGTTGCAGGATGAAGAACGACGCCGCATCGCCTTCGAACTGCATGACAGTACCGGTCAATTGCTGGCGGCCCTGGCCATCAACGTGGGTCTTCTGGAGCGGCATAAGGATACGTTCGCCCCGCGATACTCCAACTTGGTGTCGGAGAATGGCGCACTCGTCCAGCGGCTCTTGACCGAAGTGCGTGCTCTTTCCTACACCCTGCATCCTCCCACGCTCGATGTAATGGGCGTAGCGTCGGCATTGCAATGGTACGTGGAGCAGTTTGGCGAACGGGCCCACATCGAGGTTCGGCTCGATATTCAAAAGGATCTCGGACGGCTGCCGCGCAAGATCGAAGTGGCAATCTTTCGGATTGTTCAAGAGTCACTTACCAACGTGCAACGCCATTCCGGCAGCCAGACTGCAAGCGTGCGCATCCGGCGATCCGCCGCGGACGTTTGCACGGAGATTTCAGACAACGGGGCCGGCATCTCGCCGGAAACGCAAGCCGCCATATTCTCTGGTGTCGGCTCCGGAATCGGCATCAGCGGCATGCGGGAACGAACCAGAGAGCTGGATGGCAGTTTCTTGATGACTTCCGATGGAACCGGAACCACCGTGTCGGTACGGTTTCCGATCAATCAGAAATAATCGCAATAGAACCCCCATCTATCCGCCCCCGTCATCGACTATCGCCAAGTCCAAAGGATGCCCACACCCGCAGCGAACATAACAACGGTCGCCGCCCAGCCTACGATGCGTAGTGACAGGGGAATCACAAACTTTCCCATGACTTTGTGATTGGCCGCCATAAGGAGAATGAGGGCCATCAGTGGTCCTGCTATAAGACCATTGAGTACGGCCGCCCAGAACAGAGCTCGCATCGGATCGATGTGGAAGAAGTTCAAGGACAGGCCGATGAGGGTCGCAGCCGTGATGGTTGCGTAGAACCGGAGGGCCTTGGGTGGCGTGCTCTCCAGGCTGACTGTCCAATGACAGGCTTCTCCGACGGCGTAGGCCGCGGAACCTGCCAACACCGGAACCGCCAGCAGACCAGTTCCAACAATGCCACAAGCAAACAATGCCGACGCCCAATGTCCCGCCAACGGTTCCAGTGCCTGGGCGGCCTGCGCCGCGCTGGTCACATCGGTGATCCCGGCCACGTGCAAAGTAGCCCCCGCTGTCAAAATGATGAAGAATGCAACCAGGTTGGACAGCGCCATTCCCACATAAGTATCCATCCGTATGCGCTCGAGCTGAACCGTTGCTTGCCGGGGGGCTCGCTTGAGCGCCTTCTGGCCATGATGGTTTCGGACCTCCTCCACCTCTTGCGAGGCTTGCCAGAAGAAAAGGTAAGGACTGATCGTGGTCCCCAGAACAGCGGTCAGTGCAGTCCAGTACTCTTTAGTGAATTGCAAATGCGGCCAGAGGCCCGCAAGGGCGTGGCGCCAGGGCACGTGCGCGAAAAATGCGGCGCCCACGTAGGCGAAGAGCGAAATCGTTAGCCACTTGAGATATTTGACATAGGAGGAATACGGCACGAACAACTGGAGAGTGATGGACAGCACCCCGAAAGCAAGGATGTAGACTCCGGTGTGCGCGGGAACAAGCATCTGCGCCGCCGCGCCCATCGCTCCGATATCAGCACCCAAATTAAAAACATTGCAAGCCGCCGTCAAAGCCACCACAGAGTAGAGCAGCCAGCCCGGGTAGCAGCGCCTGAGATTGCCTGAAATGCCGCAGCCTGTCACCCGCCCAACTCGCGCGCTGATCTCCTGCATCGCTCCCATCAGCGGATATGAAAGCAACATGGTCCACAGCATCCCGTAGCCAAATTGCGCGCCGACCTGTGAGTAAGTGGCGATGCCGCTGGGATCGTCATCGGAAGCGCCGGTGATCAATCCCGGACCAAGTTTTTGCAGAAGGATTCCAAGCCGGGCCGCCAGACTAAACCGACGGGAAGGTTGCCGAACCGGGCTTTTCTGCGCCGGTACGACGGTTTGAGTCCTGCGAGTTTGCAGCATTTGCGATTCCCGGCGCGCCTTGCCCTCAATTTCTATTTCTATTAATGAGGCGTCCCTTCCCGCAGCCGTTGTTGGATGCTGAGCGGGAACAAAGGTTGTCCCCGCCGCGCCCTGGCTAGCCTCCTCCCACTGCCACGCAAGCGGTTGCGCGCTCCCATGCCCAACGAGCCGTCACACGTGTTGAATGAATCGTAGCTTCCTTCAACTGGAAGTGTTGGAAAGCGCGGGCGCTACAGTGTTATCTGTATTGACCCAAGTGCGCGAGCAGAGGATAAGAACAATACCTGCCCATGTCTGTCCAAGCGGGAGCATCATGGTGTCGCGTTGCGCAAACCCTTCGTGCGGAGCAGAATTCAAGTACTTGCATGAAGGCCGGCTCTACCACTTCATATTGAATGACAAGAAAGCCGGGCCTCTGACGAGCCAATCCTCTGCTGGAGTGCCATTTTGGTGGCTGTGCTCTCGCTGTTGTTTATCCATGGCCCTGATCCACAATGGCGAGTCCGGGGTCACACTTGTTCCGTTGCATAAGACCAGGGAGATTTCGCAAAATTCATTCCGAGGAACGAGAGCTGTCCTATGAACAAACTGCGCATCTTGGTTGCTGACGATCACGAAATCGTTCGTCATGGATTGGTTGCGCTCATCAAGTCGCATCCAGGTTGGGAGATCTGTGGGGAGGCGGATAATGGACGTCAGGCCGTGGAACAAGCGCGAGAATTAAAGCCCGACGTCGCCATCCTCGATATCGGCATGCCCACGCTCAATGGCCTCGAGGCGACCCGTTTGATCTTGCGTGACAATCCACGCATTCGAGTACTGATCCTGACAATTAACGACACCGATCAGGCGGTGCGTGCGGTACTTGATGCAGGAGCTCGTGGGTTTCTTCTGAAATCGGACGCGGCGCGGGAACTGGTGGCTGCCGTCGAGGCCCTGCAAAACAACAAGACATTCTTTACCGCCCGGGTCGCCGAAATGGTGTTGTCCGGCTTCCTTGACCGGGGTCATTCCGCATCGAAACAACCAACCCTGCCCGCTCTAACCCCTCGGGAGCGCCAGGTCGTCCAACTGTTGGCGGAAGGAAAATCCACAAAGGAAGTAGCTTCGCATCTGGACTTGAGCGTTAAAACTGCAGAGACCCATCGCAGCAATATCATGCGAAAGCTCAAATTGCATTCAGTCAGCGAGCTGGTTCTGTACGCGGTACGAAACAACATCATCCAGGTCGCGATTGGACCATCGCCTTTACCGTTGGACATCGCCACACAGCCTACCCAGCCTTAGTGCAGGCGATTTTCGCGAGATCCTCGTGGGAGTGTCACGGAGTTCAGTGTCTCCCTTCAGAAAGACTGGTCGCCCTCGACGTCTTCGGCAACATCTCGGGGCCGCGAACTCTCGCTTCCCTTGTAGTGGCGTGAAGCGAGCACGCGTTTGTCTAGCAATTCTGTAATTCTCCGCGTCAGTTTTATCAACTTCTCTGGATCCTGCTCTTTGGCCGCTTGTTCACAGACTCTCTTCCACTCTTCCGAATCGTCGCGCATGAGACTCTCCGAACTTGATGTGAAGGAAAGGTTGCCGAAGGCCGGCAACCGAGGACATTGCCATTATGCGCAAACCTGGGCAGCGGTCAGTTCGCCGCCCTACCAAACCCGGCCCGCGGGCGGTGTTCCGAGTTCTTTCCTTCGGGAAACGTTTCCGAGCGCTCAGGGCTACCCTTCGCGCGGTTCGGTGAGGCCCAACATGCGATTGAACTGAGCCCCAGCGGCGTAGCATTCGCAGGAGAATTGCTCAAGCCGGGCCCGGTCGACTACTGTAAGGTGGCCTCGCGTCGTCCGTATGAACCCTTCACTTTGCATCTTTTGTGCAGCCAAAGTGATACTTGGCCGGTCGGTACCAAGCAGGGTGGCTAGCAGGTCATGTGTTGTCCGGATGGTCTCAGAGGAGAGCCGGTCCTGGCATAGCAACAGCCAACGCGCGAGTCTTTTTTCCAGAGGATGCAGGCGGTTGCAGGCCGCCGTCTGGGAAATCAGCATCAGCTGAATGACACAGAAATTCGTAACCACTTCCCGAAATATTGGGGCATTGTGAAGGCAATCGCGTAGACGATCCGCCGTGATGCGGATCGCTTCTCCCGCGACTTGCACTACGCCACTGTGCAGACTGCGAGTAAGCCCCGCCAAAAGTCCGATCCCAACCATGCCTTCGCAACCCGTCACGCTGGCCTCGGAGCTTCGTCCTTCGGTCATCATAACGACCAGTGACACCAAGCCGCTGTTCGGAAAGATCGCATGGACAACATCCGAATCCTGCCGTAACACGGTTGCTCCCTGAAGCAGGTTCACTGTTTCCAGATGAGGAAGGATGCGCTGAAACTCCTCATCCGGGATGCTGTTCAGAACCCAGTTTCGGATCAGCTGGCCATCTGGTCCGCGGTGATTCCTAGCATGTCTGCAAGGCGACTCTGCGGTTGTCATCGATTGTGAGATGATCGCGGTCGCCTAAACGGGCTTAGGCCGTTGGCCGTAGACCGGCCCGAAAATCACTTCACCCGGCACGCCGGCCGAAGATGACTTATCAGGGTTCCAGCACACCGCCACCTACCCAGTCTCGCGTCATCCGGGCGCGTACAGCGAGGAACTCAAGCCTCTACAGCATGCATTCGATGCCTCAGCCTCCCGTGCCACCGTACACTCTAGAAGGAGGATGGAGCACATGCCCGAGAAGGAAACCATCGAACGCGCGCAAGAGGATGCCAGAGAAGGAAAGTCCCCAAGCACACAGGCGGGAGAATTTGTGCGGGAAGAGATGCATCACATTCGCGCGGGGAGGCATGGTGCGAGTTCCACCAAGCAAGCGATCGCGATTGGCCTGTCCAAGGCGAGGCGCGCCGGTGTGAAACTGCCCGCCCCTGGCAAGGGCAAAGCGTCGGCAAAAACGAGAGCGCAGGCCACCCGTGACTATCGCAAAGGGCAAAGCCATTCGCGGCGGAAGCCTTCGCGCACACGTTCGCGTGCAGTCTCTGGAGCCTTAAAGAAAAAAGGACATCGTGCCGCCTCGCGCGCGTCGTTATCGAAGCAAGCGCGGTCGTCTGCACGGCAACGTGGTTCCACGGCGCGCCGACGGGCTGCGTTGAAGGCGGTGCGGACCAAGGGGAAAACTGGCCTCAGCCAAGCGGCGCGCAAGGCAGCCCGCACGCGGCGAGCGGCATAACCGGAAATGCAAGCGTCCGCTCTGTCCCGTGCGTTCCTTGCAGGGCAGGACAGATCCGCACGCCCGGCAGGTCGACTTCCCGTTTGGCCTGTCACAAAATCCGCGTGTATGTTTCTATGCGGCGTTTTATTTTTGACTTCAGTTCTTACCACGCCACTGACCGCCTATTCGGTTCTCTCGCACGAAGAACTCATTGACGTCTTATGGGATTCGGAGATCCGTCCCGCACTGCTAAAGCGCTTTCCGTCGGCGACGCCGGAAGAGGTTAAAGAAGCCCACGCCTACGCCTACGGCGGCTCGATCATTCAGGATCTCGGCTACTATCCCCTGGGAAATCACAAGTTCACCGACCTGTTGCACTACGTTCGCACGGGGGACTTCGTGGCCGCGATGCTGCGCGACGCGCGTGACATCAAGGAATATGCTTTTGCCCTCGGCGCCCTCGCCCATTATGTTGCCGACATCGGCGGACATCCCGCCGTCAACGCCGGAGTCGCCCTGGAGTATCCCAGACTCCGCAGGCGGTATGGAAACTCGGTGACGTACGAACAGAATCCGGAAGCACACTTGAAGACGGAGTTCAGCTTCGACGTGGTCCAGGTCGCCAAGCAACGCTACGTCTCGAAGCAGTACCACGACTTCATCGGATTTGAAGTGTCCCAGTCTGTTTTAGAGAATGCATTCCTGGACACCTATGGCTTTGAGATGGATGACCTTTTGTCCACGCCGGACTTGACGATCGGAACTTTTCGTTTCGGCGTCAGCCGCGTAATCCCCGAAATGACCCAGGTTGCGGTAGCCACTCAGAAGAGTGCCGACGTTCATGAGCACGACGACGCTGCGCGCAGGAAATTTCTCTACCATCTTTCACGCGCGGACTATCAGAAGCAGTTCGGATCCAACTATCGGCGGCCGGGAATTTTCGCACGATTCCTGGCTTTCCTGTTGAAACTTATCCCCAGGTTCGGTGCGCTCAAGACCCTGGGATTCAAAAATCCCACTCCCCAGACCGAGGACCTGTATTTCAAGAGCATGAACGAAGTGGTCGAAAGGTACCAGCGGCTGTTGCACCAGGCAGAAGGCGGCCACTTGAATTCCTCCAATCTCAATTTGGATACGGGAGAGCCCGCGCGGGCGGGGAAATATCGCTTGGCCGATGAAGCCTACGGAGAGCTGCTGCGCAGGCTGGCGAAGAACCACTTCGCCCATCTGACAGCCGACTTGCGAGCGAATATTCTGGAATATTGCGGAAGCGGCCCTACGCGGCAAATTTTCAAGAGGAAACGGCACCAAACCGAGGCGGCACTGGCCATGATAAAAACGCAGGCGATCCAATCGGTGCCGACTCGTGTGGGAACAGAACTAGGCCTACAGGATCCCGAAGCAGAAGAGATGATTGAGCCGATTTCCCTGGATTTGGACCCGAGCGACTGAATCCCTGCCAGACAAGAACTCAGGTAGTGAACCGAGGTACGGAAGCCAGGGTTCTCATCTCAATCCGCCCACAACCGATCGATTCCCTTCTTCACTCCAATCCCCAGGAGGATCGCATGGCGGGGGCAAAAAACAAGAAGAAACGGCCGATCGTCATTTCGACCGAGGATGTGAAAGAAGAGCAAGGGATCGGCCCATTTGCGGCCGGACAATCGAGCGCCCTCCAAGGACTCTCGAACGTCGCCGATGCTGACTCGGAGAGCGTTGAGCAACTGGTCGAAGAAGGGCAGGCGATCGAGGCCGATGCTATCGCCGGAGTCGAGGACGCCCCGGATGCCGATCCTTCCGAAGTCCACACCCGGCAGCGTCGAAGCTGATTACACGGTGGAAGGTGCACGGCGACGTGAAAATTCCTTCGCCCAATGGGATGAAAGCTTTTGGAGATGAGGGAGCAGCGCTGCCCCATGCGGAGAGCGCTGCCGGGCCTTACTCCGTTCGCAGAACGAGTTGAGTTCCGCTGTCGAGGTGCACGTTGTTGCTGGTGGAGCTGATCACCGACGCCTCTCCGGATGAGTTCAACGCCAGCCCCTTCATCCCAATGACTCCCTGACTGTGCGGGTCTAACGCCACGCCCGTGGGAGTTCCAGTTCCGGTGGTCCCGGAGGGCATCTGGCTCGGCGCATTCGATGGATAAGACCCGGCTCCGCTCGGGCGCGACGACCCCCCCATGGTGCCGCGTGAATCAGGAGCGCCAGAAGACGGCATACCCGCGGAAGGCGCACCTGCGGTCTCGCCAACACTGGCGGACTGAGCATTCAAGGAGCGTCCAATCGCTTGCACAGAGGCTTTCACGGGAACGTCTCGTCCGTCTTTCAACGAAATTCGGTCAAACGCGAGTGCTACGTTCGAGTCAGGAGATTCCTTGCTGTGTGGTTTGGCTGCGGTTACGTGTCCGATGACTTTGGTGTCCCGCGGGATTACGACCTGGCCGTGCGAGAGCAGGTCCATGGTGGTTTTCGCTTCGACTTTATCGCCGGGTTTGGCCTTTTTGGCATCGACCGATTTCGATAGTTCTGCTGGGATGACGACACCGGCGGGGATTTGGGCGGGGGCGCCCCCGTTTTGCGTTTGAGGGGGTGGTGACTGAGGCGCACTCGACGGTTCGGATCCGGTCGCTGGACTAGTCGTCTGCGAGAACGCGGAGCCCGCTAGCAATACGCCCGCCCCAAGTAATGAGAACGCACTTCGCTGGAGGTTCATAAGCACTCTCCCTTTCAAAGAATCTTCGTGAGTTACAGGAAATGAGATGCACGCTTTGGAGCGAGCTTTGCAGACGAATCCAGGAATTCCGGAAGTTTTTCGATCAAACTGAGTACAGGAAATACCCGGGGGTTGTGCTTGCCGGATCGCAAAAAGCCGAGCCCAGTCAACTTCAAGCCTGAACAGACCTTAGGCGGAGAAAAAACCGTGACGGGCAGCTACAGCCATTACCGGATATCTGGCCACCCTTAATTGGGCGTACCTGTTTTGCGAGGGTAAGCCCGATTCGGATTCACAAAAGTGACTCGGCCTAGCGAACGTGGCGCGCCTGGCCTCCGGGAATGCCTGCCCTTGTCCAGTTTGAAAGGTACAGACGGAGGGACAGTGCCAAGCAGCGTTTTTCCCAGAATGAGGACAGCGTGAAAGAATTTGTCGTACGGTTCATTGTGGGAGGAACCGTCGTATCAGTATTTGCACTCATTGGCAGTGCTCTGAAACCGAGGAGCTTTGCCGGCCTTTTCGGAGCGGCACCCTCAGTTGCGCTGGCCACCCTCGGCCTCACCGTGGCCACGCGCGGACGGTCCTATGCCGCTATCGAAGCGAGATCGATGATTGCAGGAGCGGTCGCCCTCTGCGTCTACACCGCCTGCGTCAGTCAACTACTTATGCGCTATCCCTGGCCTGCACTGCCCGTCTCGGCTCTGTCGATTCTTCTATGGTTGAGTGTTGCGGGCAGCCTTTGGTATGCGTGGCTCAGGTAAAATCGATGCGAGTCAGTCTAGATTTCGAGGCTTTTCGAGAGAGGGAATGGCATGAATGTGTCGCTCGTTTTTTTTTGGGGGGAGCCATTACAGCGGTGGCAGGAATAATCGCGAAGGAATTCGGTCCCGCTATCGGTGGAATGTTACTGGCGTTCCCAGCAATTTTCCCGGCCAGTGCGACACTCATCGAGAAGCACGAGAAGGAGAAAGGGAAAGCAGGTTCAGACAACATCGCGCGTGCCCGTGAAGCGGCTGCCATTGACGCGGAAGGAGCTGCCCTGGGAAGCTTAGGCCTGATGGTTTTCGCCTTCCTTGTCTGGCGTTTGCTGCCCGACCACTCTCCGGTGTTGGTCCTACCGAGCGCAACCGCCGCCTGGATGGTGGTGTCGGTTGCATGTTGGAAAGTTCGCGCGTCTTTGCGTGGAGGAAAATCCGATGAGTTCTAAAACCAGCAAAAAAGTAAGGTGCGCGGTCGTCGGCCTTGGACATATTGCCCAAGTGGCGGTATTACCTGCATTCAAGAATGCAAAGAATTCGGAACTGGTTGCGCTTATATCAAGCGACCCGGAGAAACAACAGAAGCTAGCCCAGCAATACAACATCGATCGAGTGTATTCGTACGATCAGTATGACGAATGTTTGTCGCAAGGAGTCGACGCCGTCTACATCGCGCTTCCGAACCATCTCCACTGCGAGTACGCGATCCGCGCCTTGAATGCGGGTGTGCACGTGCTTTGCGAAAAACCGCTGGCGGTGACGGTCGAAGACTGCGAGGCAATCATAGATGCAGCCCAGAAGAATGACCGCAAGCTGATGGTGGCTTATCGCTTGCATCTGGAAAAAGGAAGCCTTCAGGCGATTGAATGGGCCAACAATGGCCAACTGGGAGACAGCAGATTTTTCAGCTCTGAATTTGCGCAGCAGGTTGTCGAAAACAACGTCCGAGTAACCCAAGACGTGGCCCATGGCGGCGGACCTCTCTACGACATGGGCGTGTATTGCATCAATGCAGCCCGCTATTTGTTCAGGGAAGAGCCGACCCACGTGTTTGCGTCTACCTCCAACAATGGCGAAGCCCGATTCCAAAAGGTCGAAGAAATGACAACCGTGCTCTTGCGATTCCCCAAGGAGCGTATCGCCACGTTCACGGCCAGCTTCGGTGCCGCCGACTTGAGCCGCTACACTCTGGTGGGGACTAAAGGGGTTTTGACGGCGGATCCGGCCTATGAGTATGCCCAAGCAATCAAATTGGAGCTCACCATCGACGGCAAGAAGACGAAGCGGACATTCCCCAAGCGGGATCAGTTTGCCGCGGAGCTGGTCTATTTCTCAGATTGCATTCTTCGCAATCGTGATCCCGAGCCCTCCGGGGTGCAGGGCCTGGCCGATGTCCGCGTCGTGCAGGCTGCATACGAATCTGCTCGAGATGGCAGGATGATCGAATTGCCGCCGTTTCCGGAGAAATATGAACGGCCGAACCTGAATCAGGAAGTTCACCGGCCACCGCATGGGAAACCGGAGACCCTGAAGACCGAGTCCCCTTCTGGAGAGGCGGCCTGAGTCTTGTGTGAACGAAGTAAAAGGGCCAGCAATGAGCTGGCCCTGTTTTTCTGACAAGACTTATTGTGGGGGCTGAGTGCTGTCCTTCGGCATCGAGCTACTCTTCGCACCTTTGAGCATCTTCACAGACGTGACTTGGATCTGGCCGGAGCTGGCGTCAGCACTACCCTTCAGTTCGACGTGATGGCCTTCATGGCCCTTGACCGCATCGGGATTCGCGATCGTCCAGCTTTTGCCATCATCGGTCACGAGCGTTTTGCCGTCATCGCTGACAGTGCCTTTCACGCTCGTTGTCTTGCCCGAGTGGCCTTGCTTCGTCGTGTCGCCCTGACTCATCCTGTCATGACTAGTATCGTTCTGTTGGGCCGGATCTTGTGCCAGGGCAATCACCGGTAGAGCCAAGAAGGCGGAAATTGCAAGTATCCATATTTTTTTCATGCTTTGTTCCTCCAGCTGAATTTGCCTACTCTTTTTTTTCAATCGAACGAAGATGTCTAGCCCGCTCTTTTGCGCCGATATTCCTCATCCGTTTCGGGCATCGGGGGATTCCAGGTGGCGATCTGCTTTTCCGCCTCCTCCTTGGTGATTCCATAGCGTTGTTGGATCACGCCGATCAGTCTCTCTCGCTCACCAGCGATGACGTCGAGATCATCGTCCGTAAGTTTGCCCCATTGTTTGCGGACCGATCCTTTCAATTGCTTCCACTGTCCCTTTACTTGGTCCCAGTTCATTACCTGTTGCCTCCTTGTGAAGCTCTTAGCGAGTTATGGGTCTGACCGGGCCAGGGATAACTACAGCCGCCCAGTCACTGCAAGCACGAGCAGGATCACGACAATCAATCCCAACCCGCCGCTCGGGTAGTATCCCCAGCTCCGGCTGTACGGCCACGTTGGCAACGCGCCGATCAGCAAGAGAATCAAGAGCACCAGCAGAATTGTTGACATGACGTCTCCTTACCCTCGGCGATGGTCACAAAAGTGTCCTCCTGCAAGCTACGTCCGCCTTCCGCAGATGTGGCTCGGGTAGATTCTGTAGATTCCGGGATAAGAATCCTGTCTGCTGTCATAACGCGATGCCGTACATTTGTTGGACTTCCAACCATCAAGGGCCAGAGTAGGTGCATCCGTTAAGAACGTTCTGCGCGTCCCAGCAGAATGGCTCCCCGATCGTCCAAAAAGGTGGTGGTCATTGCGATCCTTGCCAATCTTGCGATCGCAGTCTGCAAATATGCAGCGGCAGTTTACAGGAAGTTCGGCAATGCTGGCTGAGGCGTTTCACTCAACCGCGGACACCGGCAACGAGCTTGCGTCTGCTAATTGGGATAAGACGCAGCTTGCGTCCGCCAGACGCCTTGCATCCGTTTGGCCACGGCAAGGTTCTCTACTTCTACTCGCTGCTGGTTGCTATCTACATTTTCAGCATCGGAGGCGGACTGGCCCTACATCAGGGCATTTCTCATCTTCGACATCCGGAACCGGCGCAGCACGTCGGTTGGAATTACCTTGTGCTGGCAGTGGCGGCGGCATTCGATTTCTACTCGTGGCGAATTTCCTATCACTGTTGTCGCGTAAAGATCCGGACGAAAGCACCTGGGACGAAATCATCGGCAGCAAGGATCCGACAGTTTTTACCGTATTTCTGGAAGACACGGCAGGACTGATCGGGGCGATCTTGGCATTTCTGGGAATTTTCTTGGGACGCCTCCTGCATAACCAGTACCTGGATCCGATTGCATCCATCCTGATCGGGCTGTTGCTCCGCGGGGGTAGCCGTATTACTGGGTCGAGAAAGTGGGGCCTTGCTGGTGGGAGAGCGAGCAAATCGAGCCCTAATCAGGAAAGTCCGGCAGATTGTCGAGGCAGACCCCTGTGTCGAGGCGGTAAGCGACCTCCTCACCATGCAACTTGGGCCCGACCAGGTACTGCTAACCATGGACATTCGATTTCGGCGAGGGCTCAGCGTGCAGGAACTTGAGGCTGCCATCGATCGACTCGAAAGTCGCATTCGACAGGAAGAGCCAACGATTCAACGAATCTTTATTGAGGCTGATTCCCCGAAACAAGGCGCGAGCCGCACTCAGCATGCAGCCTAGCGCGGGCTTGTGAACGTCCTCCGCGCTTTGCCAATCGGCGATAGACTCGTTTTTCTATTCACAACCTTTGTCCCTGCCCGTGCCATCCCATCCCAGGAGACATCCCGTGATTCGAAAACTAAAATCCGGTGAATACCGCCTCTACTCGCGCAAGAAAAATCCAAAGACCGGGCGGCGTCGCAACCTCGGAACCTTCGGTACCAGGAAGGCTGCGCAAGCGCATGAGCGCGCCGTGCAATATTTCAAGGGGCGGTGAAGGTTATGTCGGCGAAGAGCAAACACAGATGGGTTGCGACCGTAAAAACAGACTCCACTCATCCCCGCGCCGGATTGTTCACGAAGAGCGCGGCGACCATTGCCAGATCGCTGGCTTCCAAAAAAGTCTCGCCCAAAGGCCCGAGCTCCGGCATGCGCATGCTTACCTACTTCATCAACCGCGCGGGAAAGGGACTCAGCGCCACCAGGCGACGAGAACTCGAAAAAGCGAAATCATTGCTCTCCAAGAGGATCAAAGAGCAGAAGAACAGTCGCATGCGGGCCGCTTGATTGAACAATTGGAAAGTCGAACGAGGTGTCTGCGCCGCCTCGTCCCTTCACCTCGTGGACACGCTTACTCATCAGCACGCCTTGGTGAAACGTGTCGCGAGAGGCAGCGCCGACAGGCGCGTGCGCGCTCGCGGAGACAATCCACAGAAATAAGTACCAGTCTCCAGGCAATCCGCGACCTTTCGCCATTAGTTTCTTGTT
>UEXW01000068.1_pt1 | contig 74668 bp, 65 predicted proteins | sample 4301151 | NCBI WGS metagenome assembly UEXW01 (sample SAMEA4773176, study PRJEB27434) | metagenome | biome: 2259; feature: agricultural soil; material: soil | place: USA | collected 2014-09 | depth 0.25 m | reverse complement strand
AGGTGCCGGTGGCTTTCGCAAAGGCAAGGCGGAGCCGCTCGCGCAGTACGCCTTCGGGCAGGTTCATCTCGAAAACCGGGAGCAGGCCAAAGGGCAAGCATCCGCGTTTTGAGTCCGCTGCGTCTGCCAGTTCCGCCATCCCGGCTTCGAAAACTCGCTGGCCAACGTGGATCTTCAGCTTAATTGACGCCCCCTACCCTTTGCAATCCATCCCTCATGGGGTCATCCGGGACCCTGTCGGAGGCGGTGTCATTGGGTGGACACGATTTCCGAGGAAATCTACTGCTTCCGATTTTTGCCTGGCAGCGCGTGACGAAGAAGCTTAAAGAAATCTCAGGATCACCGCACCCGGGCTTAAAACATTCCCTGGTACGGGGTCGCCGTGCTGGCCTGCTCCTTGAAAGTCTGTGACATCGGGACATCGCCGGACCGGTGTTATACGTGTCCGGTTGATCAGAGCCACCCTGCCCTTCCGGCATCTGTTTGGACCCCTACAACTCGGGCAGAATGATCGCGTTACGCAATCGGGCTTCCCCGGCGGGGTGTCGGTAGGGGGAGCTGCGGTTGCCGGGTTCCAATTCTCCCGCCGTGCGAACGCGAGTGCGGCATTGGAAGAGGCAAGAATGGATCTCAGCTCGCGTTGGGATCGTGGCGCAGTCCTCTTTTTACTGATCGCCGTCGGAGCAATGGTCGGTTGTCAAGGGCTTCTGGGCGGCACCAATTCCACGACCCAGAATGGCCGGCTCGTGGCCAGTAATGCCGCCCTGGATTTTGGAACCGTAGTGGTGGGCAGTTCCAAGACACTCACGGATACCATCACCAATGCGTCGCCTGGCAGCGTGACCATCTCCAGTTCGGCGCCTTCCAATGCCGACTTCCGCATCACATCTCCCGTGTTCCCGCTGGTTCTGGCGGCTGGCCAGAGTGCCAGCCTGACCGTGACTTTTACACCTCACGCTGCCGGACAGCCTTCCGGCAAAGTTGCGTTGATGAGCGACGCGTCCAATAGCAGCGAGATCGATCTGATGGTCGGTGGAAAAGCTGTGGCCTCGGGCAAACTCGTGACCAACCCGCCATCGGTCTCCTTTGGGCAGACTCGCGTCGGTCAGAGCCAGGCGCAGACCGCGACCTTGACAAACTCTGGCGGAACGAGCGTAACCGTATCGCAAACCTCGGCCACTAATGCCGCCTTTACCGTAAGTGGACTGACGCTGCCGGTCACCTTGCCCGCGGGTCAGAGCACGACCTTCATGGTCACGTTTGCTCCCAAGTCGGCCGGTGCAGTGAGCGGGAGCGTTTCCGTGCAGGGAGTTGCGTCCCTCACGATGGACGATGTTAAGGGCGCGAACGATCCCCAATCCACGCCCACAAGCACCGTAATCGCCTTGTCGGGAAACGCCACCACCACTACTACCCCGGGACAGATCTCCGCCGCTCCCGTCAGTTTGAGTTTCGGAAATGTTACGGTCGGGACTTCGCAACGCCAGACTGCCACTGTGACCAATTCCGGAGGCAGCAGCGTCACCATTTCTCAAGCAACCGCAACCGGTAGCGGATTCAGCCTGAATGGCCTGAATTTACCCCTTGCATTGTCACCAGGCCAGAGCGCGGCGGTCATGGTCACGTTCGCACCGCAGGCGAGTGGAAGTGTGAGTGGGAATGTTGCCTTGGCAAGCACTAGCGGAGCGTTGAACATTCCGCTGGTGGGCAGTGGCCTAGCCGCAAGTTCGCTAGGAGCCAGTCCGGCGAGCATCAGTTTTGGAAACGTTCAGATAGGAAGCAATCAGAGCAGGACCATCACTCTGACCAACGGCAGCAGTTCCAGCGTAACCGTGTCACAGGCATCCGCTGCTGGAACCGGATTCAGTCTGACGGGCATCAGTCTGCCGCTGACGTTGGCGGCCGGTCAGAGCACAACGTTCTCTGCTGCTTTCGCCCCAACCGCCAGCGGGAGTGCGGCCGGTAGCATCGCGATCAGCAGCACAGCCTCTAATCCTTCCCTCAATATCGTGTTGTCTGGAACCGGCGTCACACCCGGCTCGCTCGCGGCCAACCCAACCAGCATCAATTTTGGCAGCGTACAGGTGGGAGTTCCTCAAAGCCGTTCAGAGACGCTGACAAATACAGGAGGCTCCGTTCTCAATCTCTCGCAAGCCTCTCTCACCGGGGCTGGATTTACGATGAGCGGGCTGAATGTGCCCACTACGCTGAACCCGGGTCAGAGCCTGACCTTCAACGTGGTCTTCACTCCCACAACCAGCGGGAATGCGAGTGGCAGCCTTGCGCTGACGGCCGATGGAGTCGTTCCCAATCTCTCGTTGTCGTTTACGGGGACGGGGGGCAGTCCGGGTCAGTTGGCGGTTGCGCCCGGGACTTTCACCTTCGGAGATGTCACCGTGGGTGCGAGCCAGAACAAGACGGGTACCCTGACCGCAAGCGGCGCCAGCGTGACGGTGTCTTCTGCCGTTTCGAGCAATCCGGAGTTCACCCTCAGCGGATTGTCATTCCCGGCGACCATCGCAGTTGGTCAGAGTGCAACCTTCACCCTGACCTTCGCGCCGCAGGCGAGTGGCGCAGCTTCCGGCAGCATTGCGTTCACGAGCAATGCGACCAATGGCGCGTCAGCGGCTTCGCTCACGGGCAACGGCACGCCCGCCCCCCAACATAGCGTGAGCTTGTCATGGAATGCCAGTACCTCCACGGTGGCGGGCTACAAGGTATATCGGGGAAGTCAGACGGGCGGGCCTTACGTCGCAGTAAACTCGGCGACCGAAGCCGGCACTTCGTTCGTCGACAATGCGGTAACGGCTGGGCAAACCTACTACTACGTGGTTACTGCGGTCGATAGTGGCGGCACCGAAAGCGTGTATTCGAACCAGGTGCAGGCGGTCATCCCAACTCCTTAGCGAGGAAGGACCCCGAACCATGCCATGCGTCGAGCTGAATGTATTTCGTCACAACCCATCAAAAAGAGAAACGGCCAGTCAGAATTAAGCCGACTGGCCATAGAACCCCACCGACAGTTCTTCTAACGAAAGTCACGGTTCTTGCGTTCGCTGATACCAGAGGTTTGATTCCTACTTGCATGCCCCTCTGCTATCGCGTGATTGATCATATAGCTGGTACATAAGCTGGCCGGGACCTACATCGTCCCATAATTTTGGTTGGATTGTGCAAGCTTGAAGCGAGCAGGCTGCTTACAAGGTTTGCTGCAAGACATGGCGAAGCAGCCCGTCGGCAAAGGTGGAATGGTCAGTTGATGACCCGAATTTGCGACCCCGGAGCCAATTGGCTGCGGTGTGGCTCTGCTACACCCAACTCAGGTTGCTGGTTTAGGCAGAGCATCCTTTGACAATTGGCAATGCACTTCCATACGAGAAGCAGGTGGCCGGGGCCTGCGATGCGGAACACTGGTGCAGGGCTGTGGGTTGAAAATAAAGCACTTCTTGGCTTCGTTTGGTAATTTGGTTTGCAGCTAGTGTCGGGGCATTCGTGGTTAGAGGACTTGGACATCCCCCGAGACCTGCACGCTGACCGGAGACGATACCTCCTCGCCCCTACGCAAACGCTGCAATCTCTCCAGTTGATTGATTGCCTGAAACAGTTGACCATTAATCGTGGTCTGGTATCTCAAGACTTTATCGATAGAAACTCTCATAAAGCTCTGCTCTTTCCCGAGCTCGGCTGTTTCGTGTGACGCGGCAATTCCGAGTCGCCAGTATTCATGAGCGATCTTCTCAACCAAAACCTCCTCCAAAGTACACCGGCTCCAAGTCCTGTTGCAGGCTGGCCAGCAAACGACTGAACGCTTCCTTGTCCTGATTTGCGGTTGTGGCGAGTCTTTTGGAAAGCAGTCCGTGTTGAACACTATTCCAGGAGCTTATCGCTTTTCCGACGGGGGTTTTCGGTCCAGTGGACCTCTTTGAATTCTCGCGATTCGCCTTGAGCTTCCGCGATGATAGGTCGCTTGGACGCCGCTGACAAGCCGTCGTTTTCAGCTGGATCGTTTTCCACGCTTTAGCCTCCCCAAATGGCAAATTTCAACGCGCCACAACGTGCCGTGACATTGCCAATTCTGCTAAAGACAAATGAGGAATCAGCGACGGAAAAGCGCCTTCCGGGTTACGAACGTAATCGGCTCGTTTGCCAACTGGGATTAACTTTGGCGGCAGTTTCCGCCTTCGCGAGTGCAGTCAAGGAACCGGTACCCGGTTTCAGACGCCCAAATCCATGCGTCGGACTGAACATATTTGGTCCCAGCTCATAAAAAAAATGGTCAGTCAGAATCAACCCAACTGGCAGTTAGGCCCCACAAAACCTCTTCCTCTAACAACGTGGGTTTGTTAATCCTCTTTATCTGGAACTGCCATTGGAAAAGGCGGATTGCACCAGATCTGTAATCGTGCAGCCTTTTATCTGGCATTGTTCGACGCGCAGCACCCTTCCGCTTTCGGTGTGCCGTTGCGGCCATGAAGAAGGGATCTACAACCAGCCCCCGCCGTTGTCACGATAGCAAACGAGTTTGGTGTACTTACCTCAACCGAGCGCAATGCGGCAACAATACATTGCCAAATTGGAACCGTCTCCCCGATCTCGAGCACTCCGGGCTGGAGGTTTTTAGGGGGATGGGATGACAGCCTGGACTTGGTTCGAGTACACACTTTCGGCCCCGCCCGTGTCGACAGCTGTCACTACGTAATAGTAGGTTTGTCCGGATTGCACGGATCCGTCGACGAAGGTGGTGCCCGAGTTTGTAGAGGCGACGGTGGTGTAGGTTCCGCCGGCCACTCCCGCTCGATAAACGTTGTATCCCACTACGCTCAAGGTGGAACTCGCACCCCAGGAGAGGCTAACGCTGTGCTGAATCGGAGCCAACCCGGTTCCACTCAACGATTCCGTTGCAGGAGAATTCGTGGCGTTGCTCACGAAAGCAAGACTGGCTGCAGCGGTACCGGCGGTTTGCGGCAAAAAGGTGACGGTGAAGGGAACCGACTGGCCGGCTGCGAGGGCGACGGGAAACGAGATCCCACTGAGAACGAACTCGGCGCTCGTGCTGGTGCCCGAGGAGACCGTAACCGACGAACCCGTCGCGCTCAGCGAGCCGGTCAAGGATGCCTTCGATCCCGTGGTGACGTTGCCGAAATTCAGCGCCGAAGGCGCTGTCGTCAACTGCCCGGGAGTATTCTCGCTTCCGGATAAGGCGATGTTCAGCTGCGGGTTAGAAGCGTTCGAGAGGATCGCCAGATTGCCGGAAACTGAACCGGAAACAATGGGTTTGAAAACGACGCTGAACGTCAGGCTCTGCCCCGCTCCAAGGCTCACAGGCAGTGACAAGCCGCTCACTGTGAACGCCGTACTGGACATAGCGGCTTGCGAAACGGTGACACCAGCTGTACCGCTGTTATTCAGGGTCTCGGTCAAAGTCTGGGAGCCGCCCGCTAGGAGATTTCCAAAACTCAGACTCGCCGGTGAGGCCGAGATCTGACCCGCAGCCGAGATTCCTGAACCGGTCAATGGCACACTGGCGGTCGTGGTGGTGGTCGTTGTCGTGGAAGCGTATGTCCGCCTGTGGTGTCTCCAAGTCTGCGCCGAAGCGCTCACCGACACCGAGCCAATGTCACTACCGACGGCGGGCGGAGTGAACGCAACGTTCAGACGCGCACTCTGCCCGGGAGAAAGGGTGAACGGGCATGTCAGTCCGCTGACCGCGAAGCCAGTTCCGCTCACGCTGACCGCGGAAATGCTAAGGCTGGAGGTCCCGGTGTTGGTGATGCTCACCGCTTGCGTTTGACTTTGCCCCACGAGCACATTGCCGAAGCCCAAAGCGGATGGCGCAGCCGCGATCTGCTGCGAGTGTGCTTTTGACGGAAGAAGACCCAGAGCGACGGAAACGAACAGGAAAAAAGCCCAATGCCTTGCGAAGCCGGAGCCCGTCACAGTTCACACCTATGCATGTGCGCCAGGGCGCACAGCGGGGGATTGGTGGTGCTTTCTTAGTCCCCGGCTGGGACGGTCGAGATGCCAAGCTGGGGAGAACTGACGCTCCGAAATTCTTGCCCAGCAGGAGGGCTTTGACTAGATCACGTTGGGACAGTCTGAGAGCGGCAAGGGGACATAGGGACGGCCTGTGCGATTTCCCGAGCATGGCGGGTTCGGGAGTCCAGGAGGGGCTTGATCTCGGACTGGCACTCAATCTTGTAAACAGGATGTTGGGCCTGTCTTGCTGGTCCATGCGATCAGTCTCGCTCTCCGTGACAATTGTTCAGACCGCAAATCATTCCTTGAGGCGGACCGAACCAAAACATCGAGAACGAGACCGGATGGCAAGTGCTGCACTGCCGCCAGCGAGAGTCTGCGTCGCATCACATCCGATCAGCAAGATCGATGAGAGTATCGAGACCAGAAAACATCGAGGCGAGGGACAGATATCTGCTGCTGTCGGTCCAGATTTTCGGATAGTTAATGATGCACGCCCCATCACTGGTTGGAAGAAGATGAACCGGCCGACGAGAAGAAGTGAGCCCGGATGTAAGCATCGCGACTAGAGATGCGGCTGCCGAGGCGGTCGAGAGCTCTCCAGGTCGCCGACATGCGGAGAACGAATCGATTCCAACAAGCTGCGCTGTTGCTCTCGTCAGAGCCTGTCTCTTCCTGTCAACAACCACTCGATCGTTTTCCCCGATGCGCGTGCTAAGCGTAGGAGCACAGCCGCACCGATCTCGCTGCTCCCCTGCTCGTATCTTGAAAGCTGTCCCTGGCTGACTCCGAGTTCACGCGCAAACTCCGCCTGGTTAACCTCGAACCCCCGAATTTCACGTACGCGGCGCCCGACGGCCTTCCAGTCGATCTCGGCTTTTGTCGAAGCGGGCATATAAGAAGAGTTGACGACGGTGTTAATATGCATATAAAATGCATATGTACATTTACATACACATGAAGTCCGTCATCGGTTCTTTATAGCCGATGTGCGGTTCCGAAGTAATCGCCAAGTCAGGTACGGGCAGAAGGATATCCAGATGGAACCGAGTTCAAAGAAAACAAAAATACCCAAGCTCCACTCCAACAAACCCAACACTGACCCCAACCGGTTGGCCAAGCGTCACCAATTTTCTGTCGAATCCGGCGATCTGCTCTGGTTGGACGGCCACTGGTACGTGACTCATTCCGGTCTCATCCGTCTGGCTCGACGGAATCAATGCGCCGGCATCCACGTCGAACCAGTCGCGCAGTTCTCGGATCCAGCCACTTCAGGATGGGCATTCAAGGCCACGGTTTACAAGTCTCGAACTTGTAGGGGCTTCGTCGGCTATGGAGATGCTGACCCTCCAATGTCTCGGCTCTGGTGCGCGGAGCCGAAATGCGAGTTGCCGAAACCCGGGCGGTTAACCGGGCACTTCGCAAGGCCTACGGCATCGGCATCTGCTCGATCGAGGAAATCGGATCCTTTCCTCGAGAAGCAGAGTCCGGCGCGGAGCCAACGAGGCGCCCTCCTCAGTCGACAAACGGGAATGGGAATGGTAGCCCACGCGTCCGCGACCGCCTTTGCCAGCTCATCCGCCAGCACAACCTCGATGCCACCTTGGTGAAGTCCTACGCCACGGACTTCTGTGGGACCGAGACATTGAGAGAGGCCACTCGCGTTCAGGTGGAGAATTTTGTCGAGCACTTGGGCGACTGGCCGAAGAAGACCGCAATACCCTGCTGTGCCAGCTCAACAGCTACCTCTCGCGCAAGGAAGGTGTCGCATGAAATGCCGAATCCAGGGTTTGAGCGAGACGGCCCAGCCCTCCGCCGAGGCTGTGCCCGACGGCGTTTTCCTCGTCCGCGCCGACCGCGCCCAATACCGCTGGCATCCAGCGAAGCCCTTCTACGCGTTGCGCCTTTCCATCGTCGAACCGCACGAACTGGCCGGTCGGGTGATTTCCGGGCGAGTGTACTGCACCGCCAAAGCTTTGTGGAAGCTAGGCTGGTTCCTCCGCGACTTCCTCTAGGGCGCAGAGTTGCTGGGGCGCGAGGAAGTCGATGAGAAGGCACTCTCCGGACTGCGCGGTGTGGTGAAGATCAGTCACACGACTGTCAACGGCGCTTCCGTGCTCAACTTCGACGGGTTTGCTCCCGCCAGCCAGTGGGCAGAACTTTTTTCGGCTGCGTGCTTGAAAACCACTGGATCCGAGGTCGCCTGATGACCTACAGCTACACCCAGATCAGCCAGTATCTCAGCTGTCCGCGTCGGTACCGATATCGCTATCTGACGGCTGGAAAGAAAAAGACACTCGGGCAGCAATGCGGTTCGGTCGCGCCTTCGAACAGGCCTTGTCGGCCTACTTCCGACGAGACGACCCCGGAGCGATGCTATTCGGCGAATGGGCTGCCCACAAGGACAGCAAGCTCGAGTATTCGAATGGCGCGACGTGGGACCGCATGCCGCAGGAGGGGATCCAGTTGCTTGAGCGCTTCGCCCAGGACGACCGTGTCCGGATCCGCGAGCCCAGGAAGAACCTACAGATCAAGTTCACGCGGTCCCATTCACAGGGCAACGACTCTATTGCTTATGTCGACGCGATCGGCACCTAGGTGGCACCCGCTGCCTCATGAAGTGGAAGACCACTTGCACCCGATATCGGGAAGAACCGCAGGGACTGCTGATGCTTGACCCGCAACTGGTCTGCTACTCCTGGATCAGCGGCATCTCTGAGATCGCACAAATCGTCTTCGTTCGCAAGCGACTCGTCGAGGTCCCATACTTCCGGACCACCATCACCGAAGAGCAACGCCAAGAATTCGGCCGCTTGGTCGACGACACCATTCGTCGGATCGAGTCAGCCCAGTTCCTGCCGCACAGTGGCATCCGATTTCCGCAGAATCCCTGTGCCAGTTGCCCATACGTGGGCCTCTGCCTTGGAAGGCAGGAACTGGTCGACGCGACTCTGGTACGCCGTCCGGGAGACGACCTTGGTCTGTTTGACGAGCTCACGTACTAGCAATCCGCCCATGCTGCCGAAGCTGAAAAAAGAGCGCGCTTTGTTCGTGCTAACGAAGATTGACGAGATCCTAGCGTGGGAACAGCGGAAAGAGGCCGAGCGTGACACCCGGTTCGTAGAACTGGGGAGGTATCTGTGTGAGGTACGAGCGGGGCAGTACCGGAGGCTAGAAAATCTTAAGTCGTTTGACGAGTTCCTGGAACGGCGGTTCCCAGAATCACTGTGTGGAGATGATCTGTGCGGACTTTCTGGCCGGAGCAAACCTGGAGAGCGGGAACCCAGAGATCCTGCTGCAATCCATCACGAGGTTGTTCAAGTTCCTGCCCGGGCAGGAGAAGAAGGCATTCCTGGAGCAAGTGAGCGAGAAAGGTTCATGAGCGGCATCGATCTCAAGAAGCCTCGAATCAAGCTTGCTCCCGATGCTTACGAAAAACTCCGGAAGGAGGTGCTCCAACGAGAACATTGGCGATGTCAAAATTGTGGATCGATGCAGAACCTCGAGGTTCACCACCAAACACTCCGAAGCCAGTCCGGAGATGACTCTGAGCTCAACTTAATCACGCTTTGCTCCATGTGTCATGAGGTCACGCACCTCGTGAGATTCGATGAAAAAGTGAACGTCGATTCCCACACACGACCAGGGTATGAGAGCCCGACGCACCAGCCTCCCGAACTCGGGGGAACAGCACAACAATCCCGCGGAGGGGCCCAGCGCTCCCCGTCACGGGCACCCTGCCGAAGTGCTTCTTTCAGCGTGAGCTTTAGTGTGAGCCTGTCCCGGACCGCGAGCGCCTCGACGGCGCCTGGGAAGTCAAAAGCCTTACATCGCGATCAATTCATCCCCCCCGACGCGAGCACGTCCTACGCAGACAATTCGGTGACGGCAGGGCCAGACCTACCACTACGTTGTAACCGCGGTCGACGGAAGCGGCACCGAAAGCGTGTACTCGAACCAGGGGCAGGCCGTGATACCGTCGCCTTAACCAAGGCCTCGACCGATCGGATGCGTGTTGTCTATAGGCTGGTCGATTGGGCCTTAAATGCGAATGGCCAGTCAGAGTGAATCTGACTGGCCGTCAACCCAGATATACCGCTGCTACTCCCCAGGATTTATCAGAACGTGGTGCGTCTCCTTTTAATCAATTGCCCTGCGCGTGGACGGGTTGGCCATGCGGAAGGGGCGATTGCACGAAATCGCAGTCACAAAACCGCTTCTCCAGCGTCGTTGTGTGCGCAGCACTCTTCCGTTGGCCAGGAGACGTGTGGCTTTTAGGGAGCCGGGCGGCTCTACCAGAATTGCCAATCGAAGGCGAGTTCCCTCGGGAATTGGCGTCTCTGTAAGCAGCAGGATACCGTGAGCACTGATGTTTTCCGACAGAGCGATGATTTCGCCGCCGCTGCCGTCCACTGTGCTTATTTGTACGGGCAAGCGGAGGCGATAGCGCAGTTCGCTGCGGGTTTCAGGATAGTTTGGCAGGGACACAGGAATCAGGCGATCCAGCTTTTCAATGAGGACCGATACTCGACGACTCGCGCTGGACGCGGCGGTTGGCCATCCAGTTCTCCGCTTGCTTAAGCAATTTGATGAGGCCCACGATGCCCACGAGGGCCAGAGTGAAGAACACAACGCCGCCGTTGCGATGAAGACGGCCATAGAAGAATGCGGGACTCACGTTCATCCCCAGCGTTGAAAGAGTGAAGATTCGCACAGCGTTCTTCGCAATCGCGATCGGAATCGCCGCGGCCACCAGCAAGACTATTCCCCACCGCGAGCGCAGGTAGAGATGGCCCAATACCAGGCTCGAGATCAGCAGTACCAGTGAAGACCGAATACCGCTGCATTGTTGCGCGATTTCGATTTCGAGCGCCGGCAACGTCAAAATGAATCCACTCTTCAGAACTGGATACCCCGCCCACCGAAACAATATGAAGGCCGCCCACGAAGACGCAACCTGCAGACCAGCGATGCACTTGTCGACAATGAACTGTGGGATCGGAACAATCAGAAATAGCAATAGCAGAGGGAACAACAATTGTCGGGCTGCTTGCACGCCAAAGAACAGCATGACGAGTCCAATCCAGAACACAACCAGACTGGCTAAACCAACTTCCAGGGCAGTCTCGGCGAACGGATCCAACGTGAGTTGCGTGATCAACACACTAACCAATGAGGCCAGAACTAATGCCAGGGCCGGAAAGGGCGACCAATTCGGTTTGATATGCTTGCTCCGGCCCTCCAATAATGCCAGCGCTAGGCTTATCGGCAATACCAGAAAAGCGTGGGTATACTGCTCGTTGCTATAGGCCAACACGAGCAACGTCAGTATCCAGTGCCACCAGCAAACGAGCGTTCCCAGAATCAATACTACGAACATTGTTATGGTGTTCGTGGATTGTCGGGCAGTCACTCCAATATTCACAGCCTGCTCTCGGGTTTCGACGTGAGCGATCATGATATTACGAAGTACCAGCCAGTTGGAACGGTTGGGCTCTGAACCTCATTCCGTTCTTGCGCCTCTGTCTGAAGGGAATCTGCTTGAGCGTCTGTCCATCCCGGCTATGGAATTTGCAGGATTTGGGCGATACGTTCCCCCGCTTTTCCGTCCCACAACGGGGGGATTGCTCCGCTCTTAGCTTTCCCGTCCAGTACCTTTCGCAATTCCAGCTTCAGAGTTGCACCGTCCTGTCCTGCCAGGACATTGGTCCCCATGGAAACGGTGATCGGGCGTTCTGTGGTTGTGCGCAGGGTGATACAAGGTACACCTAAATAGGTGGTCTCCTCCTGAATACCGCCAGAGTCAGTGATCACGGCGACAGCACCGCGTTGCAGCGCTAGAAACTCGATGTAAGGCAGCGGTTCTAGAAGATGCAACCGCGCCACATCGATTCCAAATTCTCTGATTCGCTGGCGTGTTCGCGGATGGACCGGAAATACGATTCCGAGGTTTTCGCTAATCTCCAGTAAAGATTTCAGAATGTGGTGCAGGGTCTGGGGACTATCGACGTTCGATGGCCGATGAAGAGTGACGAGGGCATAGCGGCGGGGCAGTTCGTTCATCTTGTGCCGCTCCGCGACCGGCAGTAGACGAACAAGTGAATCGATCATGACGTTTCCCACACGATGGATTTTCTCGGCAGGAACGCCCTCCCGTCGCAGGTTCAGGTCACCATCCTCCGAAGGAGTGAACAAGAGGTCCGCCAATTGATCAGTGACCACCCGGTTCACTTCTTCCGGCATGGTTCGATCGAAGGAGCGAAGACCCGCTTCCACATGCCCCACTCTCACCAGCAGCTTGGAGGAAACCAGCGTCGCTGCCATCGTCGAGTTGACGTCGCCGTATACCAGCACGATATCGGGACGCCGTTCCTGGAGCACCGGCTCAAATCGGCTCATAATCTCGGCAGTCTGCTTCGCATGGCTGCCCGAACCCACTTCAAGGTTCACATCTGGCGCAGGCATGGCGAGTTGTGAAAAGAACACCTCCGACATGTTCGCGTCATAGTGTTGTCCGGTGTGAACCAGGGTCTGCCTTACCCCATGGTCTCGAAGCGCACGCATGACCGGCGCGGCTTTCATGAAGTTGGGGCGGGCCCCCACAACATGAAGAACGTCCATTGTAGTCTTGCTCCCGTAGCGACTTGGTCATCCTACACCACTGCTCCGTCGCGCACGCCGAACGCCGGCCCGGTCGACCTTCCGTTCTTCCGATTCGCGAAATCAGAGTTCCCTCGCCCGCCTACTGGCCATACGCGGACAGAGGGCAATCCGAATAGACCGTACCCGTCGTCCAGGTTCCCGGCAGGGACGTCAAGCCGATTGTGCGATTGGTCTCGCTCTTACAGCCACCGCGGCCATCCCGGAAGGCTACCGTGCCGCTGGTGGTGCCCAGAATTGCAATCCAGTACTTCGTCCCGGATGTGATGGTTGCGCCCGTCGTGGGGATTGTGTTCCAAGCGCCCTTTGTCAGAGACGTGCTGTTTCCTTGACTTAACAATGCGCCCGGATGTCCAGCATTGTCGGCGTACAGGCCCAAGTACACCCTGGTCGCCGTGGATGTGGTGTCCAAATAGACGAGAAGTGAACTTAGGGTCCCGCTGGCGGAAGCCGTAGTTTGGAATGCCTCCGCAACTCCCAGTGCGTTAGAGTCCCGTTGGGATTCCGCCAACTGGTCTCCGAAGAGTACGACACGCGTCACCGGACCTACGGTCAGAGTTCCGGTTTGGGTGGCCCCATACTTTCCCGTGACCGTTACGATCGTTGAGCTCGATATCACACTGGTTGTCACCGTGAAGGTGGCAGTCGTCGCCCCCGTCGCGACGGACACGCTTGCGGGCACCTGCGCCACTGTGTTGTTGGTGGATAAGGTCACGGTCGCGCCACCTGCGGGCGCAATTCCCGTTAGGGTAACCGTTCCCGTGGAGTTGTTGCCGCCCACGACGGAAGGTGGGTTGAATGTAACGGACGCCAGCGTGGCCGCATTCACCGTCAAACCAGCAGTTCGCGTTACGCCATAGGTTCCCGAGATCGTCACCGGCGTCGCACTAGTTACGGGACTGGTGGTAACCGTGAACGTCCCCGTGGTTGCACCTGCCGCGACCGCAGCGCTTGGGGGCACTACCGCCGACGGGCTATTGCTGGAGAGACTCACTGTCGCGCCACCGGTGGAAGCGGGCGCGCTTAGAGTAACCGTACCCGTGGAGTTGGCGCCGCCGACAACGCTGGCCGGGTTCAGGGTAACGGATGACAGACTGGGAGCCGAGGTTACGGTGAGAGTCACCGTGATTGTCGCTGGAGATCCCTGGGCTCCTGACGAAGTCACCGTGACGTGTCCGGTATACGCACCTTGCGCGAGGCCACTCACGTTCACCGAAACGGTGAGAGTTTGTGGAGTGTTGCCACTGGCAGGCGCAGCGCTGAGCCATGTACTATCGCTGGCCACCGTGAAGGCGAGCAGTCCCGTGCCCGAGTTCGTTACGTTTACCGTGCCTGACGCCGGGCTGGCGCCCCCCTGAACCGCGGAAAACGACAGGCTTGTGGGTGAAACCGACAGGGTCTGCGCTGTTGGGTTCAGAGAGAACGCACCTACAATGCCGCCTCCACTGAAATTTCTCCAAGAGCCGACGTAGAGGTTTCCCTGCGCGACAATGGGAGCTCCGTATGTAGCCACAGCGCCGTACGAAGTGCCGCTGCTCCAAAGCTCAGTGCCACTAGTGGCATCATACGCGTGCACTTTGCCAGTGAGACCCTCTCCCACGAAGACGACTCCATTGGCGATGGTTGGAGTCGAGTTTGGGTTGCCACTGCCTCCCAGTGAGTTGCTCCAGGCAACTTGAAGAGTGCAGCTGGCGGTGATGTTCAGACCGACGATGCCACCCAAGGCGCCATTGGCTCCCGGACCCGCATCGGACACGAACAACATATTGCCCGTCCGCCAATAAGCGGGAACACCTCCAACACCTCCGTTCCCAAGAGAGTCATTCGGCTGGTTGAGGATCAAAGTCTGAAGGGGTTGCCTGCTCGCGGCTAGGTCGTCGCCATTGAATACATAAAGGTTCCCATTCTTATTGCCGGCAGACACCATGGTTGGGCAAGCGTTCGGTTGAAAAATGACGGGAGTTGCGCCGAAGTCGAGGTCGCAGGGTGCGCCCGCACACGGAAACTGAGTTGGCTCGGAGGGCAGATACGACCCCAGCAAGTTCAGGCTTGTGTCCAAGGCCAGCATGCGATCGGCGAAGGGTGTGTAGCCCTCCGTCGGCATGTTTGAATCGGCTGCCGAAGCCGCGTAGACGCGGCCTGCCGCGGGGTCAACGCTTGCACCGCCGTAGCCCCACATTCCTCCGCCACCATTGGGAGCTGCAATGCTCGGGACGACGACAAACGTGTTACCCAGCCTGGGCGTAGCCGACACGTCGACCCGATAAATCTGGCCCCGCCACGGTGTGCTATCGCAACCGTCGCTGGCAGTGACTACATAGACGTCAGTTCCCAGCTGATTCAGACCGCCCCAGACTTTGTTGGTGCTGGGATTCGCAATCAGGGAGAAAGCCGGAAAGGCATCGGTCCCGTCAGCGATGTTCAGAGTCCGGAAATTGCCGTCGTCCGAGACTGCGTATATATGACCCAATGCGCGATCAACGAGTGGTGCTCCGCTGACTCCGAAGCCGCCCGGGATCGCGCAATTCCCGCCTGGCACGCCAAAGTTCCTTCGCCACAGGGTCGCGCCCGTAGTTGCATCCAGGGCGTAGATTGAATTCCCACCTGTGCCCACGATGAGTGCATCGTGAGTCTGTCCATTGATCGTGTATCCACTCACGAAGAGTGGTTGGGCGGTCACCGGGCCATCCACCGGAATTGACCAGTTGAGGCGCAGATTCGCAACATTGCTGGTACTGATGATGTTCTCATCGGTGGCATTGCCAGACCGCATCGGGTCGTGGTCAACCATCAACCAGTCCGCTGGTTGCGCGATCGTCAGATGAACCACGACCGAAGCAGGGGATCCCTGATTGCCCGGCGAAGTAACGGTAATGTGGCCGACATAGACCCCTCCCGTGAGTCCGGCAGTCGAGACCGAAACTTGTAAGGCTTGGGGAGCGCTTCCACTCGTCGGCGTGACCGACAGCCACGGGCTGTCGCTGGCAGCGGTGAACGTGAGAGTACCGGCCCCCACATTGCTGACGTCCAGGGTGACGGGGGATGGGTCGGGACCGCTGGGGCTGGCAGTAAAAACCAGGCCGCCCGGAGTAACGGCGAGTATTGGATTATTTGTGGCTGCCGGCGACCCGTAAGCCGACAGAGGGCAATCCGAATAAACGGCGCCCGTAGTCCACGTTGCAGGTAGAGCCGTGAGCGTCGAGAGCGAACTGCCTTCGCTCTTGCACGACCCCTGTGACCGATCCCGGAAGAATGGCTTTCCTCCAGTCGTTCCCAACACCGCGATCCAATACGTCACTCCCGACGTGATCGCGGTGGGCGGCACGGTGATGGTGTTCCATGCTCCCGTCGTCAACAGTGTGCTGCTTCCCTGAGTCAGCAACGTTCCAGGATGCCCGGCATTGTCGGCATACAACCCCAGGTACAGCTGGGTGGCCGTAGATTGAGCGTCTATGTAAATTGTCAGGCTTCCAAGAGTGCCGGTCGTGCTGGCGATAGTCTGGAACGCCTCGGCTTGTCCGACGGCGTTTGAGTCAGAGGAACTCTCTAAGGTCTGTTCGCCGAGAAGAGGAGTTTGGCTGCTTGCGTCGGGCGCGAAAAGCAGATAAAGCGCTAGGACGAGCAGCTGGCAAAAAGCGAACCGAAATACGGGTCGGGAATTCGGTTTGCGGGTCATTGGAAAGCCTCCGGGAGTGAAGTGGAAAAACAAGAGGTGTACCGCTACACAAACGCCCCGCCGTCTGGGTGCAGCAGGGTTGAATATCGCAACTAAGGAAGACCAATCATCCTGGAGGGAGTTAGGAAATGTATTCGGCGACCCACGCGATGATCAGACCATCGGGAGAACGCCATTGAGCGCCGTCATGAACACTAGGAAGAAATCGCGAAATGTCACGTCTGGTGCGCAGGTGCTGGACCCAATGACTCTGTCACTGGACCATGGCCTTTCAATCCAGTAGGAGCAGCGGGTCGGCTCCCACTGCCGATCTCAATCGCCTTGTAATATACAGTCGCATGATGAGGGTAACCAGCTGTACCATCGTTCTTATCGTAACAAATCAGATCAATAATGTTCCGATTGTTGTCGCGAAGCGGGTCAAACCGCATTGACGCCGACCCATCCAGCCCCGGTGCTCCCGCAACCGTATTGTTCTGATTCCGAGGGTCCAAAAAAAAATACGGGCCCCAAGAGTTCCCAGCACCGCCCACCTGGTACTGGTAGCCACCTGGCGAGATGTTGACGTCATGACCAAGAAACACATAGAGATCGCCGGATCGAGACAAATAATTCTTCTGAGGAGTATGCGCATACCTTGGAGAGGCCACGAGAGTCTTCAATTCCACCAGTAAGCACGAATGTGCATTGCATCGCTGGCTTTCAAACATCCTCCGTAATCTTGCCGACCTGAAGAACCGTACTTAGTGATTCTGAAAATACACTGTCTTACACCTGCAAGTTCTGGATCGGGATATTCTCAACCGGAGCCCTCCCGCGCCAAGTCGCACTAAGCCTGCGGCCCACCTTGGCCAGAATCATGGGCCATCCGCGGGCTACGATCTCCATCGAATCGCGATAGCGGCCCGCGCGCAGGCAAGTCTTCGCGAGGAAAAATGCTAACCCTCCTATTAACGCCTGCCTCTGAGATCCGTCCGACCTGCGTCCCAGATACTGGCCTCGGTTCTCCTTTTCGATCATTCTGTAAAGACCGGTGGCGACCGAATGTAACTGGCGAACCGCGTTCCGCGAATGCCATCGATAGAGAGTGGTGGCGGGCGAGAGAATTTGGACGGCTCGACCCGAGCGGCCTAACTTGATCAGGAGGTCATGATCTTCAACCGGAAATAGCTCACCCGACCACCCCCCCACCTCCCGGAATGATTGGTGCTCAATTACCACAGCGCTTGCGCTTGCCCGATACGTTCTATCTCTCGCCAAAAGACTTTCATACTCCACAAATCGAACCTCGCTGGGAACGTCTTTCGTACCGATCGAGGGTACGACATCATCGAACCATCGCATTCGACCAAGAATTACCTTCGGACTTCTGGCACGAACAATTTTCTGATAGATGTCCATGGCCCAGGGCAGTAGAACATCGTCCCCATCAAGAAATACCAGATAATCTCCCCTCGCGATCGTAGCACCGCAATTCCGCGCCTCGCCCGCCCCTCTGTTAGTTTTGAGTGAAACAAATCGAATTCGGTCGCCGTAGGACTTCAGGAACTCGACACTGCCGTCGTCGGAGGCATCATCCACTACGACAACTTCGCTCTCTGAATTGTCAAGAGCCAAAGCCGAATCAACCGCCTGTTTTATGAACTCACGCTGGTTGTAGCAGGTGATTACAATGCTAAATTTCATCGTGAATCGGTCTCGTGCAGGGGCAATAACTCGGGGTCGTAGCCACGGCCACAGCCGTGCCTCGCGCCTCGACCCAAGCATCTGCCTGTGCGGCAGGAGATCAATGGATTTGAAGAATTGCCGCTTGGATCTGGCTGATCGCCCGGGCAGTTCCGTATGTTCGTGGGTTGTGACACAAACGTGACCGTGGGGAAAGATCCTGTCGCGAAGCAGCACGATCTCACACCCGCGCTAATGCCTGAAATCACCTAATCTCGCCGGCGGTATTGCCTCTAGTGAACCACGGCCGTCAAGCCGGTCGGCGCCACTGGAGGCGCGGAGGCCCCCAACAGAAATTCGTACGCCCCAATGTCATAGCCCGTGCCTTGAGGGCGATTATCCCCTAACTTGTCCACAGCATAGGGAGCACCCAGAGCACTCCCGGCGTCGACGGCTGGAGATCCGCTGAGCGGCTCAAACTTGGCATCGAGATTCGGGGGGGAGGAAGGCCCGAGACTATGGCTATCAAAACCTGTGGCAGAACGCCATCCCGCCAGAGTGTACGTCGTGTCCTGGTTAATCATGCAAGCCGCAAGGTTGCCGGTGCAATTGATGAGGTTGTAGTCACTCGATCCGATGGGCCCGCCCCCGCTCGGCGTGTAGATCGCAGTGCGTACACCCGACAAGATGTTGTTCTTGATGTCCGCACCGGTAGTGACCTGGTCATGCCAAATACCCATACAGGTATTGCCTCCAGGGCCCACCACAGTGTTTTCGAAGATTTTCGTTCCGTTCGTCTGCCAGATAAAAATATAGCCGTTGGTCGCACAGGATGTGCTCGAGGTCAGCACGTTGTTGAAAATCTGAATGTTGTCGTTCGCCCCGCCCACGGCAGAGGTGTAGATAAATCCAGACAGGTGACCGCCCATATTGCCGTGGATGTAGTTGTTGAAAATGCGCATGTTCTTGGTGGTCGCACCGCTATTGGTAGCCCAGGTGTGAATGCCGTCACAATGGAAAATGTCGCCCGGGCTATCCCATACGTATTGGTCGTAGATCTCGTTGTCGTTGAGATCGACTCCGGTCACCGCGGCACTATTCTGTCCATCGCCAACTACAATTCCAGTCGCTGTGTGATAGATGGTGTTGTGTTGAATCTTGATCTGTGAATTCGCTTGGCCGTCGTATCGATAATAGATACCGTACTCGGCATCATTGACTGCATTGTCGTGGATATTCAGGTTACTGCCGTCAACAGAACGAACGCCAAACCCACAATCGCACGAGTCGGAACTGTTTGCCGTGCGGACGTAGAGATTCGAGATCTTCAGATTCTTGATTTCTACGTTGCTGCATGACTGCAGGTACACTCCGTTCGATCCGCGATGGTTCGCCAGAGCAGTACCGTTTGCGAGCGCCTGAATCACACCACTGCTCCCGCCATCGATGACAAGGTTGCTTTTGTTATTGCAGGCGATTGCGCCCCCGGGGTCAGCGGCGAAATAGTTGGCACGAAGCTGTGCCCCACTTTCGAACAGCACGGTGACCGGATGCCCCGATGTCCCACTCCCTTGAAATGACAATCCGGAACTACCGTCCGAAACGGTCGTGACTCCGCACAAGTGCACGGTGCTTCCCGGACCTATTTGGGTGGCCCCACCTCCCCAATTGGAACTGGCGTTGAAGAAAGACAGGGCTTTGGCGTTTCCGCAATTCGACCCATCTCCGGTCCCGGTTGCGGATTGCGCGATGTAAACGTTGGTGACTTGGGCAAAACCCGAAATGCTGAACAACGGGAGGACGCAAACTATCGCACTCCTCGCCAATAGGGTGGTCCAGAATCGCGGACGGTGGCCCGGGGCCCGGCGGCAATGTGGAGTCAAAAGCCTCCTCCGGAGGAAACGACCAAGTACGTCGTGCAGGTTTGGCTTTGGTTTATTGCAAGTTTAACGCTACCACAGAACACACTGACTACCGAGACCCGAAAGTACATCAAGTACATCGAGCCACTGGCCACTTGGACAGTAGGGCCCTGGCGCCGGCAACCAGTGAACCGTGCATAACGTGCTCTCCGCAGGCCTTCCCACTCCGTTAAGGCTCAGTTCACGCTCGGTTGTCCCCTCGCTTCGAGGTCCTGCGGATCCTCTCAGCAGCGGACGACATTCTTGGCTTCGATCCCCCTTGTGGCATTTCTGGTATCCACCACGAGTTTTGCTTCACGCACGATCTTCGCGTAGTCATAGTCGGAGTGATCCGTAACGATCAACACGCAATCATACTGGGAAACCTCCTCCAGGGAGGCAGAACGCATGTTCAGGTTGTATTTGCGTCCTCTCCCCACGGTTGGGAGATAGGGGTCGTTGTACTGCACCTGGGCTCCGCTGTTTTGCAGGAGTTCGAGGATCGTCAAGGATGGGGACTCCCGCAGATCATCGATATCTTTCTTGTAGGCCACTCCTAACACCAACACCTTGGATCCGTTCAGGGCCTTCCCTGCTTTGCTGAGCGCGCCGGAAACCGAGTCCACCACGTGATACGGCATCGCCATGTTGATCTGGCCAGCCAGTTCGATAAACCGGGTATGAAAGTCGAATTCCTTGGCCTTCCAGGAGAGATAGAAAGGATCGACCGGGATGCAGTGGCCACCCAGTCCTGGACCGGGATAGAAGGGCTGAAATCCGAACGGCTTCGTGGAGGCCGCCGCGATCACTTCCCAAATGTTAATTCCCATCCGCAGGCACAGCAGCTTCAGTTCATTCACCAGGGCGATGTTGACGCAGCGATAGATATTTTCAAGCAGCTTTGTCATCTCCGCCACGGCGGGACTGGAAACGGGCACGGTAAAGTTGAAAATCGCGCCATAGACGGCTGCCGCGAGTTCGGTAGCGGCGGGACTCACGCCGCCCACAACTTTGGGTATGTCGCGCCGCGCGACGGAATCGTTACCCGGGTCCTCGCGCTCGGGAGAAAACGCCACATAGAACACGTCGCCATCTTCCCCGTCGCCGCGCTCAACTCGTAGAGCGCGTAAATTCTTCTTCTCGACGATCGGAATCACGACTTCGGTCGTCGTACCCGGGTAGGTAGTACTCTCGAGCACAAGCAGTTGCCCAGCCCTAAGATGTGGGGCGAGAGACTCCACCGTCGAGGTCACAAAAGAGAGGTCTGGCTCGTGGTGATCATCGAGTGGAGTCGGAACACAGATGATAATGACATCCATCCCTTCGATCCTGGAGTAGTCCGCCGTTGCGGAAAAGCCGCCTTTCGCCGCCATTTGTATTTCGGTCTCAGGAATTCGATGAATGTATGACCGGCCCTCTCCGAGCATCCGTACTTTTTGCGTGTCGACATCAAAGCCCGTGACGGGAAACTTCTCCTCATTGAAGAGCAGTGCCAGTGGCAGTCCTACATAACCAAGGCCAATGACACCGATTTGCGCGGTTCGGTCCTTGATTTTCTCGTGCAGCAAAGACCTGGCTGTAAGCGAAGCAGAGCTTAGTGCGGACATGATTCCCTCCAAATGTGGAATGGGGGAGTGTTTATCTTGTGAGTGTCAAACCCAAGAGAATGGACTAGCTGAAGAACTGTGGTTGTTCTGGAAGACACAACCATACAACCCTAAAAAGAATTTTGGAGTCGCGAGTGTAAACAACTACCTGTTTACCGATAATGTTTTAGCCGCGCGACTTGTTGGCGGGGGTGTGCCCAGTACGGGGCAGCCGACATCATTCGAATTCACATCGTCCGCCAGCGGAGCGTAAACGTAGCGAATCTCGGATGCACCTTCGACATCGCTGGTTTCTAACTGAGCACACAAGCGATAGTTGTTCGCGATGGCCGTTCTAACTTTGGAATCAAGATGCCCGTAACGCGGGTAGCGCTCATCCGGATTGTAGGGCGAGTCCAAAGGGAATCCAAGAACTACGAGCTCATACTTCTTTTCCTGAAGATTGCGCTCAACGATTGCGGAAGACCATGCGACTCTGGCAGCCGCTCTTTCCGTATTCATTAGCGATGCTGGTTCCATCAACTCCAGCGTTGATGTTCTGGCGGCAAGATAGGGTACGTCGGTGAACACCCGCCTTTTCTCCACCAGTCGAGCCAAGGATTGAAGATTCTCCGGCTTATTATGCACGAAGTAGGAACGCTGCATGTCGACGGAAGGCAGCAGCAGCACAGCCACGATCACAATGGCAAACAGTGCCTGGGCCGAACCGTTTTGCCAGCTGCCACGCAAGCGAGCCACGCCCGTCGGCACAAGAACAGCCATAGCCAAGGCGGGTTCGAGATAATGGTTGACGGCGGCACCCCGCGCGGCCGAGCCAACCACGACGAGTCCACACGACACTACCAGGTAGACCCCCAGCAATCGAAGACTTGCATCCCCATCTTTCCAGGTCTCGAGAAATCCCAGCAAACCGAAGGCGAACAATGCAATCACGAATCCGTGACCGGGCGGCAGCACCAGCCGGCCGGCGATATCCCGAACGTAGGTCAACGCAAACTGGCCAAACGTCGCCCCTGAAAGGTTCAGCAGCAGCAGGCCATGAGTGGCAATCTGGAAAACAAGCACCGTCACCCCGACCACCGCTCCCCAGACCGTACAAAACAACCCCGCGTGCTTCCATCTCTTGGACCAGGCCAGCCACAGCACGGCTGCCACGGGTACCGCGACTGCATTGTGACGGATGAGAAACGCAATTGCCGCCAGCGCGGCTGCGACCGCCACTGATCTCGAGGTTGACCTGAAGCCTGCCCAATACAGTGCGAGAAATCCTGCGCACAGGGCAAGGAAATCGGGCCGAGCCGCAACCGCCCACGGAATCAGGATCGGCAGCGATAGGTAGAAGGTTACGGTCAGGAACGAAATAGGAGGAGAGAGCCCCAATCTGCGATTCCACAAATACCCGACGCCTAACATGCCAGCCAGAGCGGCCAGGCTCAAGATCCTGCCGAACAGGGTGAGGGAGTCCAGGCTTGTGAAGCCGATCTTTGTTCCGAGGGCCAAAAGGCCATACCACACGGGAGGAAAGGGCGTAATGAGATAGGGAGGGTCACGATAATCCTGATACAAAGGATGACCCTGGGCCCACCGCTGCGCCGACAGCACTCCGGCCGCCTCAGGATAGATATTGTCGGCGGTCACCGGCAGAAAGCGGATTGCCTGGGCGACAAATAGAAGCGCGACAATCCCGGTGAGTACCAGAAGAAGTATCTGGAAACTCGTGAACGAGAAGATTGTCTCGACACGCTTAAATGAGTATGTTTCTGAACTTTTCGTCATTGTTAAACGCTTGCTAACTCGCCATCGCGGCATGGATCGGCAAGCGAGTCGACAAGATCGAGATATTCCGTCTTCATGTGATTCCAGTCATTTTGCTGAACAAACTTCGTGGCACCTTGCGCCAGTCGGGTACGAAGCGCTGGATCCTTTATCAATTGCAACATCGCTTCGGCTAGGTCGCTTTCATCGCCGGCCCTGAAGAACCTGACGATGGAATCATGGAAATAGTAGCGGTCGACCTGGGTGTCGGAAACAATGACCGGCACTCCCATGGCCATAAATTCCATGATCTTCGTGCTGAACGCTTCGTTTCCGAAACCGTCCTTGCGCTTGGGGACAACTGCGAGGTCGGCGTTTTCCATAATTCTTGCAATCTCGCGAGTTGAGACAAAGCCTCGCATCGCCACCTGCCGTTGCAGACCCAATTCCTGAACCAGCTGCCTCAACAATTCCTGGCAGGGACCTTCTCCATAGATATGGAACTCCGCCTCAGGAACCATGTCCTTGATCAAGCTGAATGCCCGAATTGCGATGTCGAGGCCCTGATGCCAATTCAGGGTTCCCGGGTACAGGATGATGAACTTGCCGTCGCTACGAGTACGTCCCTGACAAAAAAAGATGCTTCGGTCCGGCACATTGACCATCGCGGTGCAACGCGTCGCTCCCACCGAACGCGACGTCAGCCTCTCTTCCCAAAGATCATTTGCTGCAATGACATGGTCAGCGAAAGCAGCCGAACTCCTTTCCGCCGCAACCAATAACTTAAAGGCCAGGGAGTCCTTGGGTGTCCCGTACTTACTGGCATAGAACTCAGGCAGAAGATCGTGAATATCGAGAATCAGTTTTGCGCCCATCAACTTCGGCAGCCATGCTGAAAAGATCAGGAAATCCGGTACAGAATGCACATGAATGACTTGATACCGAGTTCGCAGATGTTTTCGCGTGACCAACACCATGGCTCGAACCAAAAACATGAGAATTTGAGTCAGGTAGGACGTTCTTGCACTCTCGTTGGGCTGTCGTTGCTGGATGCGAAGAACGTTTACCCCGTCGACCACCTCAGATTCCGATTGGTCGGGGCGTCGCAGGGCGATGACATCGACTTGATCGCCGCGTTGCACGAGAGCTTCCGCGTATCGCATGATTCGCGTGTCACTGTCGTAAAACGCGTATGCCACCATGCAGACTCGCATTTCAGTTCGTCTCCGTGGCGTGCATCGCAGCGGTGGGCAGTTCTTCTGGCGTCGAGAACTCAGCCAGCACAGATCGGCCGGCCCAGAGGCGCTGTCCGGGAGTCACGGAAATACGCAAGTCGTGTCTCGCCGGAAGTACCACATCCACCTGGGATCCGAGCCGGATGACTCCAATGCGCTGACCCACCGCGACCTGCTCCCCGGTACGAACGAACGAAACAATTTGCCGTACCAACCGAGAGGCGATTTGGACAACTGCAACCTGCATCCGCTCGCCGTCGATCACAGTCGTCGCTCTCTCGTTGGCGAAAAGCATTTCCGGTTGGCGAAGCGAACCGAACAGTCCGGGAAAATGGGATTGTAACGAAATCCTCCCCCCAATCGGTGCGCGGTTCACGTGCACGTCCAGGAAACTCATGCTGATGCCGATGACCACGGCATCATCGGTCTCGAGCTTCGTCTTCGTCAGCTCGGTGAGCGTGTACTGATGGCCTTTCTTGTCGGAAATTGGCAAGATTCCCCGCTCGGCGGATCTTACGTAAGCCACAATGCCATCCGCCGGGCTGACGACGACATCATCACCATGGGGGACCGTGCGCTCGGGATCCCGATAGAAACGGTAAGCAAGAATCGCGCCTGCCGCCGCGACCGTCAAACTTGCCACTAACACTGAGCGCATCATCACCGACATCGCCATGACAGCAGCGAGGCGCGAGACACCCAAGCTGAATAAACAGGACAGGACGAGGACACTACCGGCGACTCGGGTCACGCCCAGCTGCCACTTCCATGCCAGGGGCAAGGTCAGGGCTAACGCGATCAGACTGCCCACTAACATGTGGTCGAACATCTTAATAGCCTCGCTTCACAAACAAGTAAGGAACTAGCATCAGCTCTACTAATCCCGGCAGAGGATCCTTGAGACTGAATACTGCTTCGGTGTTGCAGGTCCTTAGGGAGCGAACATATTCGCGCAAGTCCTGTCTACCACGGTAAATCTCGCCGAGGCTGGTAGGCAAATCGGTCAGCAGTCGAATCCACGAAATGCCCGCTTCCGCGCGCACCGATTGTGGTTGCTGCCCGATCTGGTCCGCAAACAACAAGTAGGGAAAGTCGACTCCGGCCCGCGGCCCAAGAGTGTGATAACCCCACGTGCGAGCGTTCACATCCAGAAGCTTATATTGCCCATCCCGTGGATCAAGTTTGTATTCGACTTCTGCCAAACCGTAGTAATCAATGGCTCGCAGGAATTTTTCCGAGAACTCCTCAAGAATCGGCAGGTCCACCGTCTCGACGAAGGTGCTTGCCCGCCCAAACTCGGGAGGGTGTTGCCGACGCCGGCGTGCAACCATGCTTCCAACAGCGCGGCCATTCTTGAAGAAGGCACAGTAAGCAAATTGCTGGCATCCATCCCCGGGAATCAACTCCTGAACCATGATCTCCGCAGGGTCGACCAGCGCCGCCGCCCGCTCGTACAACATCTTCAGCTCTTCCTTATTGTCCGCCCGCCAGGCTTTGGCCTTGGTTGCGTAGATGAAATTCTCCTTGATGGCCGGCTTGATGGCCAGGGGGAAACTCATATCGATGTCCTTCAACTCCGCAAAGCTGTTCGCGTGCACTGTTCGAGGTGCGGGAATACCTAGCTCATCGGCCAGTCGGTAGGTATTTCTCTTGTCCCACGCCCACTGGATCGTTCGCCACTCCGACGTTGGCACTCGATACCATTCTCGGAGTACGCCCTTGTGTTTCGATAGTGCTGCCACCATCTCATCGCGGGTCGGAAAAAGCACTGCTCCCTGGACGCCGTGGAGGCGAGCAAATTTCACCAGTTCTTCGATCGTCCGCTCCTCGTCCTTCAGATCCGGAACGTGAGTGAGCGAACTGGTGTACCGCGAAAAGCGCGCAATCGAACGCTCGTCATCAATGATGTCAACCGGAATATCGTGACGACCCAGGCTACGGGCGATTCCCAGCCCCTGGTAGTCGCCACCCAGTACCACCGCACCAACCTCTGTGGGGAAACTGGCCATCGATTCCGAGTGTTCTACGTCTGTAATTGTATGTATCACCGGACTAGTTTCACTTTCCGCTCAGCAGTTCCGCGAGCTGAATCATCTCTGCGCCAGGCTTGCCAGGGCTCTTTCGTTGGTAGTTGTGTAACTGATCTTTCCATCTGTCAATTGCGCGCTTGCGATTTGGGCGCGCGACTCTCCCGGCCCCGTGACGCACCAGCGATGGCCCTGGTTTACCAGTCTCAGCTGATTTCTCTGGCGCCACCATGTGTCCACTTCGCCCGGAAGCGCAACCCAGACTTTTCCATCCGCGCGCAATTGCGCCAGATACACCAACAACTGGCGATAGACATCCCGCGCGCGTTTCTCGATCACGTAGTCGGGATGAACGATAAAGCTAATCAACCCGTGGCCTTGAATCATTGTTTCGATCTGACGTTTCCAGACATCGATCGAATAGTCACCCAGGATGTGAAACAAGGAATAGTCCTGAATTGTGGTCACCGGAAGTTCAACCATGTCATTCACGAAGAACGGTCTGGTCGTGCAGGCTCCGCCTCCCTGGGCCTCCAAATGACCGACGCTGGGGACGGACATGTCGTAGGAAAACTCAAGCGCGTCGTACCAATCAAGGTTCCGGTACAAAGCTCCTGATCGGAACCCTCCGGCGTTATACCGGCGAGCATATTCATTGATCTTGTCGGCTCGACTTACGAATTGCTTGAAGTCCGAGTAGAGATGGCCATCATGGTTGAGGTCATGAACATTCACCTCGAAGCCTCTCGATCGAATCGAGTCGACGGTTTGCGACGTCACCGGATACCGTTCCTCGGGCACTAGTTGAAACGAGGATTTGATCCCAAACTCGTCGTTCATGTCCATCAACGTAGGGCAGAATTCAAGCCCAGTCGCGGTTTCGACATCATGCGTCATGATGACGCAACTGGGAGCGCCTTCCGGCCAGAACCAAATGAAGGGAATTTGTTCCAGACCGCGAGCTTGCAATGCCGTGGCCATCAGGCGCTCCTGCAGGCGCTCAACGCTTGAATCGACAGGCCATTGGGGAAATGGTTTCTTGCTGGCGCCTCCGAGCCGGATCCTCTGTAGGTGCCTGCGAACCCACACAGGCAGGAGGGGCCGGACCAGGTAATACGCGGCGTGCAGCGCCCTTTCTTGGATCCCCTGCGACCGCTTGCAATATCGCTCCAAATGAAGGTTTTGAATCACCTCGTCGGGGTCAAAGGGCAGGACCGGTTCGCGTCCATTCAGACCGATGTCCGCAAGAGCATCGTAGGCAATGTTTGCAGGATCCTGCGAGACCATCCCTCGGCAAGTCCCGTAGCAGATTAGATCATGGCCGAACCGGAAATAACCGGGGACCGGGGAACTCTCTGGCATAACGCCGAACGCGCAGAACTCCTCAGGACAGCGGAATGCGGCCAACATCGCCTGGCTCGTTTTCAACTCAGCCACGAATTGAAACCTCCGGCAGGGTTCGCATTCGAGATCCTCAAGAAACGATTCTCATTTGCAAGGATAGCCCTTAGTTGCGCTCGTAAACTGAGTTGCAGTACGCCTGGAAACCATCGCCGTTTTTCCGCGGGCCGATTTTGTCGTTGCCACCTTGCTCGGCTCGGAAATCAGCCAGCGCAGTCCATGCCTGAATCGCGTAACGGCCGAACATTCCAGCAACGAGAAAGAGGATTCCCTTGAGTGATACGCCTCCGTATCGGAATTGTTGCAGTACCAGTCTTCGGGGAACGCTCCCCTTTTTCGCCAGCGACTTGCAAAAGCCTCGAACCTCGGCAGCATACAGTGAATTCCACGGCGTTCGGCGGCCAGACTCAATCACCCCCGCAAACGCCAGCAGCCTGGCGCGGTAGTAGTCTGGACCCCAGAGTCCCTTGATCAACGCTGAGTTCGCCATCAGATCCGAGGTTCGGTAGTAACTTCCCACGATGGATGGAATCGCGGCGAATCGATACCGGCAGGCGACCTGGAAGCCGGCGTAGACGTCCTCAGAGTGCTGCAGCCTCTCCTTGAAGCATTCGCACTCCAGCAGCACGCTTCGTCGGATAAAGCTGGACGACAAGACACCATATTGAAAGGGAAACTGCACAGTGAAAGCATCCGCAAACACATGAGGCCACTCGTGGACAGAAAGCCCAAATTCCTCGTAGAAAGTTGTGGACTTCCCACCATCGGTAATCACGCGGGTATTCCCGAAGATCCATGCAACATCGGTGGACACGGCCGCGGCCGCGTTCAGGAATTGTTCGTTCCTCGCGGGTGGCCAGTCATCATCGCTGTCCAGAAATGCGATCCATTCTCCGCGCGCTTCCTGAATTCCACGTCGTCGCGCACCGGAGAGGCCGCCCTCCTGCTTCGATACCACCCTCACGCGCGCGCCGTACCACTTCTGTACCGCCTCGGCTATCTTGTCGGTGGATTTTTCGTCGTCGACGATGATGATTTCGTCCACCGGCACGGTCTGTGCCAGGATGCTATCAATCGCCCGTCGTACATAGTCGCGACGATTGAAGGTCGGGATGATGGCGGAAACTGTTATCGGTTTTGGAACAGAACTCACAAAGCCCCCTATTCGGTCATCCAAAATGTCTACAGAGCAGGTTTCCCGCTTCGATTTGCAATCGATTCGGCACCCATTGCATCAACATGCTGGCCAGCCGCTGACTTCGGCTGATCACATGAGGCTGCGAGCCCTCGTCCGGCCATCTCCAATAGTGCAAGGCCGACCGCACACCACCCAAACGATCCTTGAAGGTAATGAGCCCCGCGTCTTGAGTGTCGGACCGCCCAAAATCCAGCCGCTGAAATCCCTCGGACTTCGCTTCTTGGATGGTCATCCACATCAGAAAGGGCATCCCGCCGAGATTGTTGAGCCGGGCGTCGGAAGCACCATATTTGTACACGACTGAATTCTTGTAGCTGAGGGTGATGGTGCCCGCAACGGGCTGATCGCCCTTCGAGGCAATTCGTACCCGGACCTTCTGGCCCATGCAGTCCGCGAGGTTGGTAAACCAATGGAAGGGGGAGGGTGGTAAACCGTGCCGGGCGCGGGTGGCCACAAACAACGGATAGAACTTTTTCAGCAGTGCCCGGCTAGTCCCTGCTTCATAGGAGAGGCCTTCGCGTTCCGCTCGTTGAATCTTGCGGCGGATCGAATCCTTATGCAGTTGCTGGAAGAGTTTTTCGGTGTTCGGGCTCAGGTCCAATACATGAAAACAGAATTCGTCGGAAGGGCTCGCTGCCATGGCGTGCAGCGGTCTGAGCTCCACGTATTTCAACAGTCCGCGATCAATCTCTTCCTTGAGGCAGGCCATGATTTCGGCCAAGTCTTCGGCGCTGTCGATTAGCGGTTGGCAGTGATCGGAGAATGGAAGGGAGACCAGCCTGCGGCCGGTCAGCCAGCTCAGCACACGGCAGAAAACGATCGCATTTTTCAGTTGCCCTTGTGGTTTCGATGTAGTGAAGACAACCGGCTCGTATCCGTAACTGCGACGCAAGGCCTCAAGCCATTCGGCCGTGTGGAAGACCGATGCACGCTCATCCAGTTCGAGCAATTCATGCCAGCGGGGATCAGTTCGCGGATCTAGTCTAAAAATTGACATCGCAAAATTCGCCGATTCCTTTTCGTCCCAACCACCTGCTTGCAGGCTGGCCACTACATTCCAGGCCGAAAGACGATTACGCCGACGACCAGAAGAGCCAGCAGTCCGACATACCAACGAAGTTCGCTGGCCACCGCTTCCGGCAGCAACTTCTTGACTCCGACCATCAGTGGGAAATACGAAACGGCTTGCGCAATGATCAAAGCGTAAATCGCCTCGCGCACACCAAACATCGTGAACGCAACCCAGATGCCGACGACCATCACGATCAAACGAGTTGTGTTGCCGGCTGCAGAATACTTCGTCTGACCGTACGCGAGGACCAGGTTCGACACAGGCGCGCAAAAGACGTCGAAGGCTACACGAACGCCCAACAATTGCAGCATCCATCCCGTCATCGCGTATTTGGGATTGAGCACTAACGCAACGAAGGGCTTCCCGCAGACCAGGAATCCAAATCCCGCGACCAAGGCGACCGCAGAGAAAATACGCCTCGCTCGCAGGAAGTCGCGCAGAGTCTCCTCACGGCTGGTACGCACGGTCTGCGAAATCATGGGGAGAAATATTTGATTGACCAGTTGGCTGACCCCGGCCCCGGGAACCGTGCAAATCATCACGGCCAACGAAAAGCATCCCAGCTCAGCAGCGGTAACAAATTTACCCAGAATGAGGCGCTCGCCCTGCCCGCCGAGGAAGTACGCGGCGGTCGAAATCGAAATCCAACCGCCAAAATGCAGAATGTCTCTCGCAGCGGTCCGATCCCATCCGAACTGTACCCTCGGCTTTGCGATGAAGTGGCTGCCCAAGGTATAGACGGCTGCGGTGGCAACGGTTCGTGCGACCAGCGCCCACGCTGAAGGCGACGCAACCGCCCATAGGATTGCCAGCGCCGAGCCAATCACTTCAGAAGCCAGAGACAGCAACGTGATATCGCGCAGTTTGACATGCCGGGTCAGCGTCCAGGCTGCCGTGCTGGTCAAGCCACGGATCAGTTCCGATAAACCTGCCACCACTAACAACAGAAACAGTTCCGGCTGCTTGTAAAAAATCGCAAGCGGATAAGCCGCTGCGAGTGAGGCCAACCAGATGCACAGACCCCGTCCCGCCTGAATGGAAAACGCGGTATTCAGGAACTGCGGATCATCGCCGCGGGGATGCTGTACAACATTTGCCAGGATGCCAAGCTCGGAGAACATGCTCAGGCCAGCCACGAATACACCTACTAAGCCGACCACACCGAACGGCTCGGGACCAAGAAAATGGCGTGCCAGGACCAGCGTCGCTACTGTGCGCAGCAATTGGGTCGCGACATAGCCGAGTAGACTCCACGCGCCGCCGCGCAAGGCAACCGAAGTGCGGCCCGATCCGGCCCACTTCCGTATCGCGGACAAACCCCTTGGCCGCTCGGCCTGCGGTGGTGTGATCTCTAACGTGTCAGTGCCGATGCTCTCGGCGATTGTCGCGGTCTCTGTATCCATTTGGGTATGAATTGCTCGTCCTTATTCTTGGAATGCAGCTTGTTCACTCATCGATCTAAACCAGTGCGTAGTTCTGTTCGTTGGCTCGGTCGGATGCGGGTAGTGCGAACCGAAGAGCCTCGGCGAGAGAATGCGTGAGGCGGCGCCTCTCGAACTGTTGGACAAAGTTTTCATCGGATCGGGGCAGCGGTGTTTTTTTCATCCATGCGGAGTACACCCGGTCGAGTAACTGGGCCATCCCCGCAACGTCGTCCGGACGGCACAGCAAGGCCGTCCCACACGCGCCGAGGAAGTCCCGGGCATCACCGTCGGGAACCGCCGCAAGAATTGGCCGGGCGGACGCCATATATTCGTACGTTTTGCCGGGAACGATGCGGCACCGCCATCCTACCGGCAAGTTATGCATGGGCAGAAACAACAGGTCCGCGGTGCGCACTAAGTCGACACTGGCCTGGTGTGAGATGTAGCCGAGAAATCTGACCAGAGAACCGATTTTTGATGCGCCGACCGCCGCTTCATCTTCGGCCGAGGTCTTACCCGCAAACACAAGCTCGACGTTCTTGAGAATCTCCGGACGCCTCGCACACCAGTTCTCCACAGCCTCCAGCAGAACCGTGTGGGAGCGAGTCAAAATGTCCACCCCCGCTTGCGCGCCGCCCAGCAATCGAGCGAGACGCTGGCTCCTCAGTTCAAGACCATTGTCGGTATGGAGGTAGCCGCTGTGGACGATGCGAAACTTGTCGTCCTGTCTCGGCACGACAGTCCCCGCGAAGTCTGCACGGTCATATCCATTGGTGATCGTCAAAACCGGCTTATGCCGTAAGACAGGAAAAGCAGCTTTCAAGGCAGCCGCAGATTCTGGCGTGTTCATAATGACGAGTGCAGCGGATGACAACAATCGCCCCATCTGCCTCGTCTCGAGTCGTCGATGGAGCCGACTGGGATACACCAGCATTTCATCCAGCGCCCAGGGATCTCTCAAATCCGCAACCCAAGGAACTCCTAGGTGCCAGGAGAGCCTGCGTGCCACCTCACCGCTTTCAAAGGGAGACATCGTGGCCAGAATCAAACTCTCATCGCTCGCAACACGCCTTCCTAACTCGGTCGCAGATTGAATCCACCACTTGGAGAATGCGCTCGGAAATCGCAACCATCGTTCCCGACGCCCTTGCCACTTGCCACCTTCCGTGGGGAAATCCCCTTCCACTCGGTGCACTTGAACGTTCGGAGGAATCGATCGCAAAAGGGAGCGATCGTGCGGTGTCCAACGATGCTCTGGCGAGGTCGGGCCGGTTAGAACAACGGGCAGAAAACCTTCGGACGGAAGGTATTGCACAAACTTCTCGGCTCTCTGGACACCCGCACCTCCCGCGGGCGGGAAGTAGTACGCAATGAATAGAATCTTGGTCATCATTTCCATTTGGCCACTGCCTCGATCGATTTCACGACTCGCGCGGGGACGCCCGCCGCAACCGACAAATCAGGGATGCTTTCCGTCACCACCGAATTGGCACCAATCACCGACCCCATCCCAATCGTCACTCCGGGGCAGACGACTACATTTTGGCCTAGCCATGCTCCGCGTCGAATCAGCACGGGACTGATCTTGTCGACTCCCTGAGCAAGTACTGGAATTCCCACGTCGGTGTACTTGTGAATGTGATCGGAGATGTACACGTTACGTGCGAGAAGAACGTCTTCCTCCAACGTGACATCCCGCACGGCAGACAGGACGCAAGCGCCTGCGATGCTGGTGCCTTTCCCGATCGACAGACTGACGGACTGATTGTCGCCATCGGGGAGCGTCTGCAGCCAGGAACCCGCCCCGACAAATACTTCCTCGCCGATCGAAATGCGCTCCTGCCCACAGAGTCGCAAGGGAGGCGTCAACACCGTTCTCTTGCCAAAGTGAGCAAAGCTTCCGCTAATAAGAAGGGAGAAGGCTTTCGACCATAGGCGTCCCCAGGAGCGAAAAGCAAACAGGAACATGTCCGACAGAAAACGCCTCATAAAGATTGAGCCGGTTGCGGAACCGCGCATTCAGAACCGACACCCGCAGTCACAAGTTCCACTTGAGACGTGGTGCGTTTTTGCATCTGCCGGTCGCTGCCATAGGCAATTTCGACAGTCGCGACCGTCGCCAGAAGCAAATACCAGTTCACGATGTTTTGGTCGAAATACGAAACGTTGAAGAAGCCAACGATATGCGCGAAGAGCGTGGACCCAATCGCCCACAACAGTAGATGCGCATGGCGTGAGCTTTTTTTAGCTCTTTGCATTGTCTTGCCCAGGCGGGAATAGGCCAAAACGATAATGCAGATGAACAGTACTAAAGTCACCAAGCCACCGCGGACCGCCTGGCTGATGAACTGGTTTGTAATGTCGCCCGCCCAGACTCCCCAGCTGATGGTGTCTTTCGTTCCGACGAGCCACCAATCCCAGAAGTGCCCGACAGTACGATCGATTAGATTGGCCCGGTGCCATCCAGTCGAACCGGAAAAAATATTGAGATGGGCAAACACAAACCATATGGGTGCTTTCATCACGGCCTGTAAAAGCAGGAGAGCCGCAAGGATTCCCCACCGCACCATGGCCATGCGCTTCCGTGCGAACCACATTCCCAGGGCAACGATCGCGCCGAGATACACCGCAACCGGACCACTCGAGCCGGACAGCACGGTAATGAGGGTAGAAGCGACGATTCCGATTGCCGCAACGGCTCGATGGTTCTTGCGCTGCCACCAGAGACCAACGAACATCGGAAGCCACACAGCTCCAAAAGTTCCCGCCAGAATGGGATGCCCGAAGGGACCCTGGCATCGGAGGGTCCCTTCGCGGATAACGGTGATCTCGGGAACTCCGCCAAACACGGCAAAGGGATTTCTGCCGGTAGCCTTTTCTATGCACATGCAGACCGCTAATGGGAAAAGGACGAGCGCAAACACCCTGCAATATCGTTTAACGTCCTCGACATCTCGTACCAGACAGCGAAACACGAAATAAAACCCGGCGGCGTCGTAGGCGAGACCCAGGCGATTGATCAATGCTTCTGAGGTTTGCCACAACAGGGTGTAGGTGACGATGCTGGCGAGGATCCACAAAAGCATCAAAGTGTCCATTTGCAACCACTTGAACTTTCGCAGATCATTGCGCAGAACAAGCCTGGCACAGCCCATCAACACCAACATCCGCAACATGGTGAAATGCAAACCACCGATGATCAACTGCTCCCCAAAGGTCATGTAGCAGGTGGTCATCGCAATCGGAAGAAGGGCCAGGCGGCGTGGCAGCAAGATGAGCAGCGCGCCCATCAGGAGGATAAACACCACTCCCAGCGAACTAATCGATGAAACTTGGTCTGGAGACATTGCCTGGACTGGAGATGTAAGGCCGATCGCTGCCGGGGAGTGAGGGGAAAAACAATGCCCTGGCGGGAAACCCACGGCAGCGATGATGTGAAGTTGTTTAGTGCACGCTGACTGTAAGATTGGTTGGAGGCGCTAGCGCGACCGTAGGTCCAGATCCGGATTCGTCTGCCCCCACGTCACAAACCGCTCCCGCAGGTCGCGCGTCCCCATAGATGTCCGTCAGATTGGAACACCCCGTGCCGCCTGTACCGATCAAAGGAGACTTCGTGGCCAGGTGGTAGTCGTAGTTTGGAGAACCCGGGGAAACCCAAAAACCCGAACTGGTACTTTGAGGACCGTTGTCTGTTCCGCATTGTGCGGGGGCCGTTCCGCCACTGGCGTACCAGGTATTCTTGGTATACGTTGCACCGCTAATGCAACCCTGGTAGCTCTGCTTCCAGGCGGTATTTCCTTCGAGAGTGATGTTTGTACCCGGCAGAGTTCCGGTCGTATAAGGACCCGAAAAATTAAGGGTTCCGTCGACACTGTTGTAGCGGAATGTCAAATGAGTTGCTCTTCCGCTGGGGGCGTTGTAGGCATAGTTGAGCCCGGCGCCGCCACCTTCCGCAGGTCCAATGATGTTGCCAATGAATGTGACATTGTCCGCCGTATCTTTGCTTCCTGACTGGCCAAAGAATACGGTCGCGGAGTTGCAATTCTTACATCTCAAGAAAATATTGTTCTGAAAGAGAATGTTCGAGCCCTGGTCGATTTTGAAAGCTTCCTGGTGATCGTTCGAGTCAAAGGCCAGGACATCGTGAAACACGACGCCACGGAAAGTGATGTTTGTGCAAGCGGCGTTGCTGCTGCACGCGGTGATCTTATTGGTGTTGTCGCCGCCCGAACACGGGGAAGTGGAGCAGGCCGCTATAGGACCGATTGAACCGCCCGTCCAAGTGAATCCATTGACATCGGAGATGACCACCGAAGTATCACAACTGCTGCCGCTCTGCCCGTTGACCATGTGCCAGGGCGACTGATTCTGACAATAGGCATCGATGTTGGTGAACGTTACGTTCGATGAGCCGCCGCCAACGCTTAATTCTCCCACTGTGAGCCCGCTGCCCCGACCGGCCAGCTTCGCAAAATCAGTAATGGGACGGTCGTCCGTGACAGCCATATTGCTGACGCCTGACAATGAACCATCGCCGGCAAACCAAGGGTTCTCACCACTGGCCGCCTTGATAGTGACCACCGATGACTTTGCGCCCGAGGCAGAGAACCCTGAACTATAAGTTCCGCCCTTGGCGATGATGGTGTCGCCGCCCTGGGCGGCATTCCAAGCCGCCGCCACCGTTCCACAGGCCGCGACACTGCTGAAAGCAACAGGACTGGCGGAGCGGGTGCAATTCCCACCGTTGGGATCAATCCAAATATTTGCTGAGTCTTGTGCGCTGGCGGCGGAAACAAGAAGAATGGCCCAAGCCAGCGTATTTATGAAACTTCGCATGGGTCGCCTCTTTTTGGCGATCATAGCACGCAACCCGCGACCATCACGGAATCAGAAGGACATACCGGGTAGGACTGATCTTGCACCGCTTGGACATGCCCATTCGTCACCCTCCTGACCCCAGACCGCCTCAGTAAACGGGGCTAAATGTGCCCTTCCGCACCACTGCCTACCAGGGTTGTATCTGGTTGGCTTTCAACCATGCGCGAGGAATTGCGAGCCTTCGAACGGAAGAATGCGTCGTACCAAAGTTCGAAGTTCAGCATGGGGAAGATCAGCCGCTCGTGATTCTGCTCTCCGCTGTTGTGCTCCCGCAATAAACGCTGCACCAGCGCAGGATTGAAATAGCCGTGGCCCGAAGAACTGGGTCCGCACAACCAGTCTTGCACGAAGTCCCGTAAATCGTGAGAGAGCCAGCGAGCAATTGGGGTGGAGAATCCTTCCTTCTTCCGGTAGATGATCTCGCGCGGAAGGAACCGCTCAAGACTCTTCTTAAGTACGTACTTGGTAGTGAGGCGCTTGACCTTCAGCGAGGAAGGAATCTGAAAAGCCATTTCCACGAACTGGTGGTCCAGGAACGGCACCCTTGCCTCCAGCGAAGTGGCCATGCCCATCTTGTCCTTCTTCATCAGCAAGTCGTCCGGAAGCCAGGCTTGCAAGTCCATCCACAGGATGCGATCCAGATTGTCGAGTTGGTCGATGCGGCCTTCGTACCTCTGGAACACATCGGAGAAAGTATTGGACAGCCCGGCGGAGCGGCCGCTCAGAAGTTGCTCTTTCAGATCAGGCGAGAACACGGTATGCCAGGACTGGTAGCGTTCCCACCAATCTTTCAGCATCATCGTGCGATGCCCTTTTTTGAGCAGGGGTGCGCGAGGCAAGCGGCGGATCAGCGGATCGAGAACGTTCCGGTGCACGGTTTCGGGAATCAAGCCGTAGTAACGAGAGAACATTTCTCCATTGTGCCGGTTGTAGCCCGCGAAGAGTTCATCGGATCCTTCACCGCTCAATAGCACCGTCACGCCGTGGTCCTTCGCAAGCTTGCAGACGAAATAGAGAGGAACAGCAGGCGGCTCTCCAATCGGCTCGTCCTGATGCCAAATGGCTTTGGGCAGGAAATCGCGGAACATGTCCGCGGTCACTACCACTTCGTGGTAGTCGCTGTGCAAATGCTTCGCCGCGATACGTGAGTATTTGAACTCGGAGAACCCGTCATCTCCGGATGCGCTGTATCCGACCGTGAACGCCGGCACCGACTTTTGCGACAAGTCGGTCATGAGAGCCAGCACACCACTGGAGTCCAAGCCGCCGCTCAGCAAGGCTCCGACCGGAACATCGCTCTGCAGGCGCTCTTCGACGGATGACCTTAGCTCGTTGTAGACAAGCTCCACCGCATCGGCTTCGTTGAGGGAGAAGTTTCCTTGCTTCTTGAGCTCCCAATATTTACAGAGGCGAACACTGCCCCGTTCCGCCACCAGAATGTGGCCGGGGTCGAGCTTGCGCACTCCTGCGAACATCGTTCGCGGACTTGGAACATAGTGCAGGGTGATGAAGTTGCTCAATGCCTGCTCATCTACGGCGCAGGGAACTTCCGGGTCTTCGATCAGGGACTTGATCTCGGAAGCAAAGCTGATGAATGCATCGTCCTGGTAATAGTAGAGCGGCTTGATCCCGAAGTGATCGCGAGCGAGAACCAGACGCTTCTGCTTTTCGTCCCAGATGCCAAAAGCGAACATGCCACGGAATTTGCTGACGAAGTCCAGCCCGTATTGTTCGTAGGCGTGGACGATCACCTCGGTGTCGGTATTCGACTGGAAGCGATGACCGAGTGACTCCAGCTCGCGTCGCAGGGGCTTGTAGTTGTAGATTTCGCCGTTAAACACGACCCAAACCGTTCCGTCTTCGTTCCCCATCGGCTGATGCCCCGCGGGGGAAAGATCCAAAATGCTGAGTCGGCGATGCCCAAGGGCGACATTGTGACGGCGATACAATCCCCGATCGTCTGGACCACGATGAGACATCACATCCGTCATGGCCTGCAGGACGCGGGGATCCACTTGGCGATCCGTCGCGAAATAATGTTTGCCAGCGATTCCACACATGGTTAGAGCTCGCTCCTTAGGAGGAGTAACTTTCGAATTTGGTTCCTGCGAAGAAAACGGATAAATTCCGCATCCGGAATCCGCTCATCGCCCCGAAGCAACGAAGTAAAGTAGCCCGCCAACATCCCGATCCCATCCGCAAAGAGTTTCAGGCCCAACATCTGCCGCAGTGCGCGAGCGACCATGAACAATGGGTGATAGCCCATAAAATAGGAGCCCTTCCCGCGCTCGACTCCCGAAGACAACAGTCCGGTGGCCGCGCCTTCCGGCCGATGATGCACTACCACTAATTCTTCCAAGGGCGCCGCTTCCCATCCCCGCATGCGAGCCTTGATTTCGTCGATCCCGTCCCATCCCATGAAAGGCACCAGGCCGCCGATCTCATCGAAGCACTGTTTTCGATAAACCTTGGTCGCGCCAAGAGTATGTCCGGCGGCAGATTCTTCTTCAGCCAGAACACCGTTCTGGAATGTGTAACTGACACCACTGCTGATTCCCAGGCGGGAATTTTGTTCGAACGCCTTCATTAGCCGTTCAAAGAAATTGATTTCGAAGGAGACGTCGCAATCGAGCTTGACGATCAATTCGTATTCTGTCGCTCGAATCTCTCTCAGACCGTCGTATACCAGGTCGACCACGTGCGCGCCATAGTGTTCGGGAAGCCTCTCGCCAAGTCCGGGCATATTGAGCAGCCGGATCCAGGAATGGCTTTTCGTGAATCGATCTACAATCTCCGCCGATCGATCGGTAGACCCGTCGTTCACGATCACCCACTCGAGCGGCCTGAGAGTCTGTGAAACAACCGAGCGCAGAGTTTTTTCAACAAACGCCTCCTCATTTTTCATGGGAGAAACAATCACGTATCGGCGTTTGACTGTCGGCATGGTGCGTTTTGCCACGATGGTGTTCTTAGATAGCAGTGAAGAATCGAAGGAATACTCCGTCTGGCGCATCAATGTCCTGCGAGTGCGGTCGTCCTTGCGGTAGAGTGAGTCAACTGGCGTGCCCAACCTTCAAAGCCCAAGGTCCAAGCCGCGATTCTCTTCCACTTCCGGCACGTCCGGAGAACACCAGCCAGATCGACGACCGGGACAATCATCAGTGGGAACAACAGGGTCAGGCGCAACATGGCGCTCAACAACATCGCAGCGCGGTACAGGGCGGCGTACCAAAATCCTCGGAACTTGGCCAGCATCCGGAACATGGACTCACGCATGACTATGTCGGCAAACCCGTTCTCTTTGCTGCTCGAGCTTTGTCCACCAAAGTGCACGATTTGCGCGTCGGCAACATAGCCAACTTTCCAGCCCGCCTGCCAAACCTTGTAGCAAAGATCGGTGTCCTCGGCGTACATGAAGTAGTCGGTGCTAAAACCGCCGACGCGTTCGAATACGTCCCGCTTCATCATTAGACAGGCGCCCGAGACGACCTCCACTTCGTGCACCCCACGCTGCTCGGCGTACAGGGCACGCATGCCCCACATCCGGAGATTGGGCCAGCGTTGTTGCAACCATTCGACACCCAGCACTTGATTGGTAATGGTGGGGAACGGCATGACGGAGGTGGTCTGCAAGCTTCGATCGGCGTTCAAGAGCCTGCAGCCAACTGCACCAAGTTTCACGTCGGACTGCAACTGAAACAGCATTTTCTCGATGGCGCCTTCGAGAACCAATGTGTCGGGATTGAGAAACAAAATGCCTCGACCACGCGACTGTTGTGCCCCGAGATTGTTCGCTCGCGAGAATCCGATATTGTGCTCGGAACAAATGACTCTCACGCCACTGAACGTCTCTGGGAGTGTTCGGCAGAGCTCGGGCTCGGATGCATTATCGACAACGAGCACCTCGTGGTGCACGCCATTTGCAGTCGCTTGGAGTGAGGCCAAACAAGCCTTTATGAACTCGATGGACTTCCAGTTTACGATGATGATTGAGAGATCCATGAGAGAGTCTGCGAAGGGGGTGGGTTCAGCAGCCAGGCCCAAGAACCGGCACGACGGTGATTTAGACAGCGGTCTCGACCGGAATGGGCTCCGAAGTTGTGAGATCGGAATGTGAGTCGATGGTCGTGGGCATTGCGGAAACTCCACCGATGCCTACATATTGGAAACCCTGCAACGCCAGTGAAGAACGCGACAAAGTATTCCTGCCATCGAAAACCAGGGGACGGTCGACCAGACCGGCGACCCGCGCCCAATCGATCAACTGGAATTCCTTCCATTCGGTCAGAATCAGAATGGCTTCGACGCCCTCGGCGGCCGCGTACGGGTCGTTGCAATAGACAATGTCGGGAATTTGCTTTTTGGAGTTTTCCATGGCCCGGGGATCATAAGCTTGGATACACGCTCCCTCCGCTTGCAGCTGCTTCACAATCGCAAGGGCGGGCGCAAAACGGATATCGTCCGTGTCCGGTTTAAACGCCAGACCCCAGATGCCTATTTTCTTTCCCTTCAGAACCCAGAGCTCTTTCCTCAGCCTGTCGACAAACGCGGGAACCCGACGGTTGTTGATCTTCTCGACCTCTTTCATCAGCGAGAAATCACAACCGAACTTTTCAGCGATTCTCACAAAGGCCTGCAGGTCTTTCGGAAAGCAAAACCCACCAAAGCCAATGCCTGGACGAAGAAAGCTGGCGCCGATTCGAGGATCCAAGCCGATACCCGCCGCCACTTGTTCGACATCTCCACCGGCAACCTCGCACAAATCCGCGATCATGTTGACGAAGGAAATCTTCATGGCAAGGAAGGAGTTCGAAGCATGCTTGATCAGTTCGGCGCTGTTCGTGTCGGTGACGACGAATGGAACCTGCCTTGTCCGTTCACATCGCCCGTGTACCGGACACGAGAAGGTGCCACTTAAGATGGGCTCGTAAATTTCCCGAAGCAGTTGCGAAGCCCTGCCGCCCTCCACACCGATCACAATGCGGTCGGGGTGAAAGAAGTTCTCCACTGCCGAACCCTCGCGCAAAAATTCCGGATTGGACGCGACATCGCATTTGAGGTGCCGGTTGCGATGGAACGAGAGATGCCGCCGCAACTGACATGCGGTCCTGACCGGAACGGTACTCTTTTCGACGATGAGCCGGTAACCAAGGCCGTGTTTAGCGATCGCAGTGGCCACGCGCTCGATGCCGGATAAATCCGCCTCGCCATTTTCCGTCGGAGGAGTTCCGACACAGATGAAGATACATTCTCCTCGTCGGATGGCTTCTTCGGTTTCGCCAAAGGTCAGTCGTCCAGCGTTTCGATTCCTGGCAACCATCTCCTCGAGGTAGGGCTCGAAGAACGGCACCTGGCCGGCTTGCAGGCGTGAAAGCTTTTCGGTGTCACTCTCGGAGCAGAAGACGGTATGGCCCAGCTCCGCCAGGCATGCTGCGGTCGTCAATCCAACATAACCTGCGCCTATCACTGAAATTTGCACGGAATCTTTTCCCCTTATTTACAGGTTGGGTCGACGACTTTAGACAACGGACACTTCCGCGGCTCGGGCAGCCATGGCCGGAAGAACTGGCCTTGCTTTCTCGAAATACTTGCCAAGGCTGCGAGAGACGAGGCTTTGTTGTGCCGCCGTCAGTTGAGGGGACATCGGCAAGGAGAGCACGTCCAACGCCAGTCGCTCGGTGACCGGAAAATCGTGCTGTCGATAGCCCAGGTGCCGATAAGCTTGCTGAAGATGCAGCGGAATCGGATAGTGGATGCCTGTCCCGATATTCGCCTTGCCAAGGTGCTCGCGAAGCGCCTCACGGTCGTTGCTGCGAATTACATAAAGGTGGTACACCGGGCGCCCGTTGATTGGTTCCTGGGGAATGACCAGGTCGTTCGCAAGTGGCCGCAGCAAGTCCGCATAGCGTGCGGCATTCTCGCGGCGCATTTGGTTCCAGCGCTCCAGGTGCTTTAGCTTCACACTCATGAGGCCAGCCTGGAGTGCATCCAGCCGCCCGTTGTAGCCTTCGACCTGGTGGAAGTACTTCTTTTCTTGGCCGTGGTCACGAATCAGTTGGACCCTTTGGGCGATCATCTTGATGTTGGTCGTGACTGCGCCGGCTTCTCCGCAAGCTCCCAGGTTCTTTCCGGGATAGAAGCTGAAGGCTGCGGCGTGGCCCATCGAACCCGCCCGCTTCCACTCGTTTTCGCGCTTGGAGAAATATTCGGCTCCGTGAGCCTGGCACGCGTCCTCAATGACGATCAGGTTCTTGGATTCAGCGATGTCCATGATTTCGTCCATGTCGGCCATTTGACCGTACAAATGAACCGGGACAACCGCCGACACAGGTCGTCCTGTCCGGTGGGAAATCAAACGGCCCGTGACCACGTCCGTGAAGCACTGGGTCTCGAGAAACTCACGGAGCCTGGCAGGGTCCATGTTGCAGCTCGACTCATCCACGTCGACAAATTCCGGAATGGCGCCTGCCTGCGAGATCGCCTCCGTCGTCGCGATGAAGGTGTTGGCCACGGTGACAACCGAATCGCCGGCGTGTACACCGGAGCCCATCAAGGCGAACCTGAGCGCATCGGTGCCGCTGCCAACGCCGACACAGTAATGGACACGGCAGAAGGAAGCGAACTTGCGCTCGAACTCCTCCACCATCGGTCCCCCGATAAACCCTGCGGTGGCCAGCACACTGTGGAACACTTCCGTCAGTTCGTCTTGCAGTTCGACATGCGGAGTAACAAGATCGAGGAAGGGAACAGCATCTCTGTGGCTCTGATTATCCATGCTCATAGTGTGGCCCCCGATTCAATATTGATATAACGCAGCAGACGCGCCGGACTTCCCGCAACAATGGCATGCGCGGCAACATCCTCGGTCACGACGGCGCCCGCCCCGATGATTGCACCCTCACCAATCGTCACGTTCGATAAAATTGTCGCTCCCGACCCGATCGATGCCCCTTTTTTTACTATCGTGCGTTCAACCTTCCAGTCAGCCTCGGTCTGCAGTGACCCATCTTCATTGGTAGCTCTCGGATAGCTGTCGTTGATGAACGTCACTCCGTGCCCCACAAAGACGTTGTCCTCGATGGTCACGCCTTCACAGACAAATGTATGACTGGAAATCTTGCATCGCTTTCCGACAACCGCGTTCTTCTGAATCTCGACGAAGGCCCCGATTTTGGTCTCATCACCGACCTCGCATCCGTAGAGATTGATGAACTTCGACAGCCGGACATCGCGACCCAGTTTGACGTCGGGCGCAATACATACAAATGGATTCATAACTCGACAAGCGCTCCTCTTTGGACTAAGGAATCGTTGGCTGCTTGCAACATTTTGACGACTCGCAAGCCCGCAACTCCATCGTTGAACGGGACTTCATCTTTACAGATACAGTCCACAAAGTAGGACAGTTCCTGGCGCAGAGCTTCGACCTGCTCGATCTGCGGGGCCCACATATCTCCGGACCGGTAGCTCACGAGCAGATCGTAAAGACCCTGCTGGCCGCCAATCTGGACGCCCTTGTCGTACACTTTCACCTTCTCGTCTGCTTCCAGGTCATTCCAGACCAGCATTTTCTTTTCACCACCGATCAGCGTGGTGCGCACTTTCACGGGGGAAAGCCAGTTCACATTGACGTGAGCGATAATTTTGTTCGGAAAATAGACCGTGATAAACGCAACGTCTTCCACTCCGTTCAAATGCGTTTGACCCGTCGCCACGACCGCCTCGGGCGCCTCTTTGATCAGAAAGTCCATGATCGACAGATCATGAGGGGCAAGATCCCAAATGACGTTTACATCATGTTGGAAGAGTCCCAGGTTCACGCGGGTCGAATCGTAGTAGTACAGGTTGCCCAAAGCACCCTCATCCAGAAGCTGGCGGATTTTGCGCACGGCCCCCGTGAACAAGAAGGTATGATCCACCATGATTTTCAGGTTCCGCCGTTCAGCCAGATTAATGAGTTCTTCGGCCTGCGCGACGTTGCTCGTGAATGGCTTTTCGACAAACACGTGTTTGCCGTGTTCCAGGGCGGCCTTGGCCAGTTCGTAGTGAGTCCAGACCGGCGTGACGACTGCAATGACATCAATCTCCGGGCTGGTAATCAGCTCGCAAGGGTCCGCCGTCACGTTCATGCCGGGATATGCCTTTTGTGCTCGCTGCCGAGCCTTGGCGCTCCGGTCGCAAATGCCGGCTACCTGGGAGCCCTCCACACTGGCGAGGTTCCTAACGACATTCGGACCCCAGTACCCGTATCCAATGACACCACATTTCAGCATGGCCACACTCCAATTCCAGAAGTCGCTCTCAGCATGTAATGTTCGATCGTCGACGGGGGAAGGGGAGGGCTGAAACCAAGGTTGGTTGCCGCAAGAGCTCGTGGGCACGAGCTCACGGCTGCAAAGCAAGTCCGATACCTAACTCTGCGTTAGTATGCTCCGTCCAGGACGGCCCGGGGGGTGAGCAGGAGGATCTTGATGTCGAGCCAGGGTGACCAGGTCCTGGCATAGCGCAGGTCAAGCCGTACCATCTCGTCAAATGTCACGCGACTGCGACCGTTGACCTGCCACAAACCGGTGATTCCGGGCTTCGCTTCCAGCAGTCGGGAGCGGTGCCAGACATCGTACGCTTCCACCTCATACGCGATCGGCGGGCGGGGTCCGACTAACGACATGTCGCCGACTAACACGTTCAACAACTGCGGAAGTTCGTCCAAGCTGGTCCGGCGCAGAAAGCGACCCACTGGCGTGATTCTCGAATCCCCGGTCAGTTTGTATACAACGTCACCGCTCTCACCACTGGCCTGATTCTCAGCCTGGCCGGCAATCAACTGACGTACGTACTCCTTGTGGACAGCGGAATCGTTGTTCACTTGCATCGATCGAAACTTGATAAAGGTAAAGGGCACGCCGTACTGGCCGATGCGCGTCTGCCGGAACAACACCGGTCCCTTCGAAGTCAATTTGATCGCCAGGATAATCACCGTGAAAAGCGGGGCAAACAGGAACAGCCCCACCAGGCTTCCCGCAACGTCGATGACCCGCTTGATCACCCGGGCCACCTTTCGTGAGTCATTGCGCTTCACGATGTCCGGATAGAGCGTGCGGCTTCCCGGACGATCCATCAGTTCGCCGTCCCAGTCTTCCGGGAACGAGTGGAACGAAATACTGATCCGATCGAATTGTTTTGGCGCAACTGTCCGAGCGAGCTCTCCGGAGAAACGCGCCAGCATGATGGCCACGGTCGTGCGCGGGTCGCCTTCGCCAATCTCGGTAAAGATGACGCCCATGGCAGTGCCCTGCTTATACCAGCCCTTCACGTCGGTCTCACGGGTTGTGACTGCCAGGACGGAGACGGTGCGATCCAGAGCGGTGCGGTCCCACCCCGTTCCCCCCGGGGAAGCGAAATCGACCAGCATCAGCAGGAAGGGTTTGCGAGAGCGCTCCGACCGTTTGCGCTCGACAGAGATCATTCGCTGAAAACTCTGCTCATCCAGCAGAATCTCATCGTTGACCGGGATGACCGAGGTCCTTTCCAGCTGAGACCCAAGGTCGCTGATGTATCTAGACAGAGTCACGATAGAACTCTCCTCACGAAAGGCCGGCCTTCGTCGGTAGAAACGAGACCGTGCACATATCAGATGTCGATAGAATTGCTTGATCGGGAACTACTAATGCGGTTAAGAACTGGCTTCTACTTCCCCATCTTGGCTGGGACGATTCTGTCCGGGGCGGGACACGTAGGTGTGATAGTAGTGATTGTAGTTTGTGTTCGTCGATCCGTTTAACAAGATGCCTAACAGGTTATTGCGGCTAAGAATTTCAACTGCTTTCGTTAGAGGCTGCTTCTCGGTCTTTCCCTCGCGAGCCACCAGCAAAACCCCATCAGAATGGCGCGCCCACACAACCGCATCAGCCAACGGCACGACAGGGGTTGAATCGATGACGATCCAGTCGAACATGGGCGAGATCCGATCAAAGAGCTCCGACATTTTTCCCGCCTCCATGAGTTCCATGGCATTTTCCACCGGACGCCCGGCGGGCAGAAACCAGCAGCCTGGCGGATCGATCCGACACAGAATCTCATCGAGAACCACATCGCCCCGCAACCAATCCGTCAGACCCGACACCGGCGAAAGGCCAAGGCTCTGGCGAATCGTCGGACGGCGCAGATCGCCCTCGATCAGAAGTGTCCTCTGCTCCCGATTGCGGGCCAGGCTTGTTGCCAAATTGGCGGCACAAAGACTCTTGCCTTCCTCCGGCACTGCGCTGGTGATCAAAACTCGCTTCAGCTGGGAAGACTGTTGAGAGGATTGACGCAACTGCCGCAGACGCACTGCCAACGTGCGAAACTTCTCGGCTGCCAGACTGGTGGGATCGCTGATGCAAGCCAGACGGCTATCAGGACCAGGGGACGGAATAAGGCTTCGAAATTCGTCCAGCACCTCACGATTCTCGGTCGCCAGCAAGAACTCGGGCCCCAGTTCGGTTTCGACGAATGACAAGCCCGCTCGTTCTGACTCTGAGCGCTGCAATGCCTCAAAAATCCTACTCATCCTTCTTTCACTCCCGCGAACGCGGCCTCGGCGGCTTCGTTCGATTGACGGATGACTTTCAGATAGCTGTGAATATCCATCAGAGTCTTGACTGCGGATTCCAGTTCACTCGGCTCGCCCGTGAGCTTGGCTTTGCCGGGAACACTGATGATGCCCAGACGCAATTCCCTGGCGATCTCGTCGATGATTTCCGGCGGGATCGACCGGCATTGCCGTGCATAGCCGTTAATCAATGCGTTCTCGCATACCGTGTTGATAAGGCGTGGCGTACCGCGCGAATGTTCGTAGATCTTGCCGCAGGCTTCCCGGGAGAAGATGGTAGCGGCGCGAGCTGCCGCGCCGGCCAGCAGCAGGCGGCGTTCGATGTAGGCTTTCGTTTCTTCTGCCGTCAACGATTGAAGGTGGGAACGCAGGGCGATGCGCTGCTTCAATTGCCGCAACTCAAATGAATCCAACTTCTCGTCCAATTCCGGCTGGCCAACCAGGAGAATCTGCAACAGCTTATCCTGTGCAGTTTCGAGGTTCGTGAGCAAGCGGATTTCCTCGAGAACATCCGCGGACAAGTGATGGGCTTCGTCGACCACCAGCACCGTCGTAAGTTTTTTCTGGTGACGTGCGACCAGGTGTGCGCTCAAATCCAGAAGCAGATCCCCAACGGTCTTTCCTGCCGTCGAGAGCCGCAGGTCGCCTGCGATGTAGCGCAGAAAATCTGCTGGCGCGAGGCGGCTATTGAAAACATACGCGTACGCCACATGTTGCCGACTCAGCACCTCGAGCAGACAGCGCACGAGCAAAGTCTTCCCGGTTCCCACTTCTCCTGTCAAGACGACAAAACCCTTGTGCCGTTTCACGCCGTAGTAGAGGGACGCCAAAGCCTCGTTATGCCTCTTGGTGGGAAACAAGAACGAGGGGTCCGGCGTGATCTCAAACGGATTGCGCTGCAGGTTGTAAAAGGCTTTGTACATGCTTGCTTATCTACCCGCGAAGGAAACTGAGAGCCGATCCGACAAGCATCAGGCTGAAAAGGAACCCGGTGGCCACCCATTCGAGGCGTTGCCGGTTGCGTTGTCTCGCGGTCTCAGCCGCCGTCGAAATTGCCGGGATTTCCACCAACACCACGGCTGGTACCAGCTTCTTGAATTCTTGTTCGCTGAAAATCCGGTCATCCACTAACTCGGTTCCACCTGCCACTACACTGCCGAGTACAAGGCCCACGAAAAGGCCGATCGCGCAAAGCTTCAATCGATTTGGTGAGTACGGCTTCTGCGGCAAGCTGGGCGGATCCAGCACGCGGAAATGTTCACTTTTTTGTTCCAGCTCCAGATTCGTGGCGAGTTCGGAACTGTTTTTCTTCGCATACAGCGAATCGTAGTTCGTTTTCGATTGATCGTATCCGCGGGTGAGATCGGCGAGCTGCTGTTCCCGGATCGGTGCCTGATTCAACCGCCCTTGATAGTCGTTGATGTTCGCCCGCAAAGCTTGCATCGAACGCTGCCGATTCTCGATCTCAATCTGGGTAACTTTCAACTGGCTTTGCAGTTCAAGCATGGGTGTCATCTCTCGCGCCTGGACCGGATTTGCAACATCTTCCGTGGTGTCCGGCTGCGGGTTGGATGCCCTGGCGCGCAGATCGCTGGTGATCTGCTGCTTCATGCGCTCGGTCTTTGCGATTTGCTCCTTTAATTTCCGAACGTCGGGATGGCGATCGGTGTAACGCGAGCTGAGATCGGCGAGCTGCGCCTTCAGGCGGTCCAGTTCCTGATCGAGCGCAGTTAGACCGGCGGAGACATCGCCGCCAGATGACGACGTGCTGCGCAGCGAGCGGTATTGCCCGAGAAGGGACTGAAGATAGACGCTTTGTTGCTTGGCTCGATTCAGGGCTTCCCCCTCGGACTGCAGCTGGCTCTGAAGTCCGCCGAGAATCTGCAAATTGCTCTGCAGTTGCCCAGGCAATTCACCCAAGTGTTGATCCTTATAAGCGCGGATCTTGTCCTCCTGTTCGGCTAAGCTGACTCTTGCCTCTTCCAGCTGCCGTTCCAGGAATTTCGTCGTGTTCTCGGACTGTACCTGTCTGGCTTCAAGATTTTCGTTAATGAAGAGACTGCTCAGTTCGTTCGTAACCTCTTGCGCCACCACAGGACTGTGTGACGAGTAGTAGATGTTGAAAGAGGTCACCGTATCACGGTCGGGCGAGCGGACCAGCTCAATCTCAATATCCTTACGCATGCGCTCAACCACTTCGTCGGGTGTCATGTGCTGCCGCTCGGCCGCATAGAGATGCAGGGTCTCGATGATGTGCAGAAGACGCGTTCGGCTGAGAATCTGTTGCGTCATCGTCTGCAAGCGATCTTGCAGGTTTCCGGCAATGTTCGGAACAACGTATTGCGAGGGCACCGAGGGCTGTTCTACCAGGATCAACGTTCCAGAACGGTAGACCGAAGGCAACACCCAGCTCGCTCCCCAGAGCACTGCCCAGCCGATGAACAGGGGGACGACGAACTGCAGGCGTCGCCGCTTGGCGACGGCCAGAAACCTTCTCCAGTCGAAGCTTTCTGTGCTTTCTTGTTCGAAGTCTTCCGGCATACCGTTGCGATTCCTTATCTTCCCAAGGGTCTTTGAAATTGGTACGACACCGACGCCCATACCCGTTGGCGATTGGGCGTATTGGCGATGGCTGGGATATCCGCATAGGTCTGGTGCAGGCGCGTGTAACCCATTTCCAGGCCAAAGTGTTCACCGAGTTGTCGAATGAGAGAAAGTGTTCCCGAAATCACATGGCCTCCGTCGCTGGTTCCGACGGCGGGATTGAGAACGCGATCCATTGTGTAGTCAACGGAAGCGCCCACTGTGAGGCGATTGCTCAACTGTCGACGAACGGCCGCATCCGCCACGGTGGACTTGGAGGCTCCAGACAAGCCGTTCCCGGGACTCACCTGGCGACTTGCGGTCAGCGCGAGGCTCGTGTGTTCTCCGCGCCAGTTCACGGCGCCTCCGAGCATCGGGGTCCAGATTCGCAGTGGAATCACGCCCCCGCCGGAGTTTTCCGAGTATTGCGGGCCCCCATACAGCGACGTGGACAAGGAGGAGTTGATCAAGAATGTGTAGAACAAGACAGCGCTGTGAGCGTTGGTCTGTGTATCGATCGGGTGTGCCATCAACTGCTGAAACCGATACTTGGCGCCCAGGTAATGCCGACCCGAAAACCGGTGCGTGTAATAGGCTTCGCCCATGTACTCGCTGGAATCGTAGAGCCCGGGCACCTGCGACGGATTCGGGTACCAGAGTTGCGACGTCATCCCGCTGGCACCGACCATCGAATTGAGCCCGAACTGGTAGGAAACACCTGCTTCCGTGGCATTGCTGATGCGGTCGGCAACGGGAGTCACGATCGAAGCGTGCAATGCTCCGGATGTGGTCCCACCCGCGGGATCCTGGCTCACTTGATTGAAAACATTCGAGGCGCGCACGAATGAGTCAGATGCAGTCAATGTCACGTGCGGAGACAGCCGATACTGCAGGTTCCCGCCAAACACGTGATCGGCCTCGTTGCGAGCATCCAGGTGCTGGTAGAACGTAAAACCCGGCTTGTAAGAAAGATCCCAACCCAACCGTCCTCGTGTTTGCTTGAGTGCGATGTTCGGGCTGACATAGTAGCTGACATCGCTGGTGGCTTCCGTTCCACTGGCTGCAACGTTGCTATCGTACGCGCCGCCAAATTGCAGGCCGCCGATCAGGTAGTTTGTACGCGGCACTTCCGAGGCAAAAGCCAACGAGCCACCTTGTCCCATCGTCGCACCCGCAGTCATAGGGGCGGGTTCACCCGCCACTTGCGCGACTACGGTTCCTGTCACCGCGAGCACGGTCAGGAGAACAGGCAGGAACGCGAATTTGATGGAGCGTTTCACGGGATCACCACCGTGTCGCCGGCCTTCAGATTGATATTCTGCCCGTAGTTCTTTCCCTGAATGACTTCTTTGTAATTGAAGGGGAGACGTGACTCGCCTTTTTCTGGATCGTGGCGAAGCACGTAGATGGATTTTTGCTTGGCGAAGTCACGAAATCCGCCAGCCAAAGCAATCGCGTCCAGGACCGTTGTCGAATTGGCCAGTGGGTAGGAACCAGGCTTGCCCACCATGCCCAGAATATTGAACCGCTTACTCTTGATTTCTTGGACAATCACGGTCACTTCAGGCTCGGAGATGAAACTCTCCAGCTTGCTCGCAATCTGCTTTTCCAGTTGCCGCGGTGATTCCCCGGTAGCTTGCATTTCCCCGACTAAGGGCAAGGAGATCTTTCCGTCGGGCCGAACCTGGACCGACCGCGAAATCTCTGGCTCTTTCCAGACACTGATTGCCAAAACGTCTTCTGCACCGATGACAAAGGAATCATCGATCTTTGCAGCTGTGGTCGGGCCTGATGGGGTAGTCGCGACGCCCGACGCTGCTGAATTGGGGTCATTGGACGCCTTGTAGCTGGCAGTCGACGTCGTCTGCGACCACGCGGACGTCGCACACACAACGCAGACGGCCCAGAAGATATACGGACGAAATCTTGATTTCATACTTACCTCCGTGGAAAACATGTGCTTACAGGACAGATCGGAGTGGCCCATGGCAAAGAGTGGTGCTACTGGACGGTCAGGGTGGCCGTCCTGGTCGTTCCTCGATACGTGCCGGAGATCGTGGACGAAGTTCCGTGCACATTGCTGGTGGTCACGGTGAACGTGGCGCTAGTGGCGCCCGTCGCGATCGTGACGGAGGCAGGAACTTGCGCTGCCGAGGTGCGGCTGCTGGTGAGACTGACACTGGACCCACCGGTCGGCGCCGGACCATTAATCGTGACTGTTCCGGTTGACGAATTGCCGCCCACCACCGTGCTTGGATTCAGGGACAGCGCGGTCAGCGTTGGGGCATTGACGGTCAAAGTCCCGGTGCTCGTCGCGTTATAGGTCGCCGTGACCGTCACAGTGGCCGTGCTGGCGACTGCCGTGGTCGTCACCGTAAAGGTCGCGGTGGTTGCCCCTGCCAAAACCGTGACGCTGGCGGGCGTCTGTGCGGCTGCATTGTTATCCGAGAGGGTCACGACCGCGTTGCCGGTGGGTGCCGGACCGCTCAGCCGCACGGTTCCCGTCGAAGAGCTGCCACCTACGACCGAAGTGGGGCTGAAGGTGACGCTGTTCACTGCCGGTCGATTGACGGTCAGCGTAGCCGTTACGGTTCCGTTGTAAGTAGCTGTGATCGTGACTGCGGTCGTGGTAGTTACTGGGGTCGTCGTCACAGTGAAGGTTGCACTCGTTGCACCCGCGGCTACGGTGACGTTGACTGGTGTCTGAGCCGAACTGCTGTTATCGGACAGCGTAACGACTGCGCCGCCCGTCGGCGCCGGACCGGTCAATCGAACCGTACCAGTAGAGGAACTGCCACCGACTACTGACGTCGGGTTCAGGATCACGCTGGTGATTGTGGGTGGATTGATGGTCAGAGTGGCCGTCCTGCTCGCGCTGTAGGTAGCCGTGACCGTGACGGCCGTCGTAGCAGTAACAGCCGATGTCGTCACTGTGAAGGTCGCGCTGGTTGCACCCGCGGCTACCGTGACGCTGGACGGCGTCGTAGCCGACCCACTGTTATCCGATAGACTGACAACCGCGCCCCCGGTAGGGGCGGGACCGGTTAACGTAACGGTTCCCGTAGAACTGGTACCACCGATCACCGCTGCTGGATTGAGAGTGACAGAAGACAAGGCCACGGCTGTGGAGGTGAAGTTGACCGCGGTCTGGTCTACACCATTAATCGTGACAGCCTGATTGGACGGCGAGAACACAAACCCGGTCTTGCTGGGGGTCACCGTGTAGTTCCCATTGATTAATCCACTGAACGTATAGGCGCCACTGGCATCGGCGGTCGTATTGGCAGTGGACGTTCCCGTTAGGGCCACGGCCGCGCCATTGCCTCCCGTACCGCTGATCGTTCCTGACAAGTTGAACGTTGGGACGGTCGTGGAAGTGAAGTTGACGCCGGTTACGTCACTACCGTTGACCGAGACGCTTCGATTCGACGGTGTGAAGGTGTATAGGGCCCGCACTGGAGTCACGGTGTATGAACCGTTGAGCAATCCCGTGAAGGTGTAGTTGCCAGAAGCATCCGTTGTGGTGCTGGCCGTCCTGCCTCCGCTCAGATTGACAGTTGTGCTGACACCCCCCGTTCCACTGATGTTTCCTGACAGAGCAAACGCCGGGGCTGCGATCGGCAAGATTTCGACGATGCTAAGGTTGTACCGGTCGGTTGTGGGCGCGGTGTCATCGATGGAGACAGTGGTTCCACTGAGCGGAGTCGTGGAATTCTGTCTTTGTACCCAATAGGTGTCGACGACTGGAGCCAGATATTGATGAACCAGGGTCTGATTGGCGCCTGGCGTACGTGCGATGGCGTTATCCCAATCATTGCCGACGCCAAAGACCCACGAGTTATTGCGAGTGGTGACCAGGCTTGCCGAAGGCGCTCCCGCACCTGCATTGCCACTGCCGGTCGCTCCGATCGCCCCCGAACCATTCGTGCCCGTATAGTCTGCACCATTAAAAGTGACCACGGTTATGGTTGACGCCGGAGCAGAAACCGAGAAATTCGCCGTCACCGTAACCCCGGTCAGGACCGATGGGGCAAAGGTACGCCAGATTTCCGAGGTGCCAAGCTGCACATTTGTGCGTTGCACCAATTGCCAAGTCAGGCCTGCGCCCGTGACGCTGCTGACCGTCGCATTGGCGCCGGACCCAGTATTGTCTGCTCCAATAAACGCCAACAGCAGTTCATTGCCGGCGGTCGTGGAGAATGTTGGGCTCGTGACACTCGTTCCCAGCGCGGCATCTTTGAAGGCCTGAGCATCGATGGTCAGGGCGCTGGCAGTCACCACCGCGGAACTGAAATTCGCGGTCGCATTCGCCCCATTCACTGTCACGTTTTGGACCGAGGGAGTAAAGGTGAATCCAACCTTGCCGGGAAGGACTGTGTAGGATCCGTTGTAGAGACCAGTGAAACTGTACGCCCCAGAGGCATCAGTAACGGTGCTTCCGGTAGCTGTTCCGCCCAACGACACCGCAGCTCCCGCTCCACCCGGCCCGCTGATGGTTCCCGAGATGGTGTAGGTGGGAGACACGGCGGAGGTAAAGTTGACAGAACTGACACTCGCGCCGCTCACCGTGACGGGCTTGGACGCCGGCGTGAACGTGAATCCAGTCTTGTTCGGCGTGACCGTGTAGTTTCCGTTCGGCAGGCCTGTAAACAGATAGTTGCCCGAAGGATCGGTAGTTACGGTCGTATTGAAGCTGCCACTCAAAACAACGCTCGTGGAGGCGGCCGCAACCCCGATGATAGTGCCGGAGATCGAGAATGTCCCCCCCGCGCCGTAAGTTGCCTGGTAAGAACCAGCCGTCGCAGTAAACATCGCGTACTGAAGGCCCTTGATGGTCTGCGTGGTGAAGCTCACGGTGGTTCCATTGAGCGTGAGTCGGGTCAACGAACCGGCGGTCGAACTCAGCGGAAGCATCGCTCGCAGGTTTCTGGAACCCGTTCCCGCCGTGATCGTGAAACTCAGAACGCTTCCCGTCCAGGACAGCGATCCGAAGGACGACGAGTTCCGGCCGTCGAGCCAGGTGAGCATTTGCTGCGAGGACACGATGGGAACGTTTCTGGATTGAGCTTCGAAGACAATCGCATCCGAACCATCCGACTGAGCCAGGTCGGTATGCATGTTCATCGTGAAGGCGCCATAGTACCCGGCGGTGCCAAGGGCGTTGTCCAGAAGCGTGCTGATGGCGGGAGAGTAATCCCAGGGATCCTCATCCGGCATCTGGGTCGTAGCCTGATAAACGTCAATGATGTTTCCGTTCCGATCCGCATAGCGCATCGGCATACCCGAACCGGTAAATAGGCCGGAACGACCGTTGACCCACGTCGGCGGCCAGTAGTAGTAGCTCGTGTCGAAACGGATGCCATGGTTCAAGAGAATCTGCGGCTCAGAGTCGTAATCGGACCAAAGGACGCAGTGGGTGCGGTTCGTTTTGGATGCGGGCAGCCCCGGATAGTTCGTGGCCATCGCGGCCAACTGCGCCGTGATAGCAGTCTCCAGCGACGCGGGGCTGAAGTTCGTGCAGCTGGGGTCGTTGTCGCTGTGATTGGCGATTTCGAAACCCTGCGACACGTACGTGGAATAGTTCGGAATCGGCGTTTTCGGCCACACGTAGGAGGTCGAGCGCACGCATGTCCAATCCGCCACTGAGCAACCTGCAGGACTATCCGCAAGGTAGGTATCAAAGCGTCCGGAGGTTCCGCCGGTGTTGTGGTCGTCACCGGTCATGATCACCACCGCTTTGAAGCCGCTGGGGAAGTACCAGAACTTCGGCAAGGGCTTCTTGTTGAGATTCATCTGCTCGATCAAATTGACGAGCAGCCTCTGTTGTTCGTCCGCTTGCGGAACGGTGATTCTGTTGAAGTCCACATAGTCCGGTTGCGGATCGAAGGTAGCCGCGCCATAGAAAAGGTCATCCGAACGGATCTGCCCCGATCCCACCGCGGGATCGATAAACCCGTCTCGCCACTGGCCAGACCAAGCCGGATTGCCCTGGCGCGTGTATACGACCGAGCGTGCCAAGTCATACGTGAACGCCGCGGCCTGACCTGCGCCGGAATTCACCCAGGTGACCGCAGGAAATGTGGTGGAAGTGGCGGAGTCGGAGTACAAAGTCGCAAATACGGTCGCTCCGTTGAGTGTGTAGAGATCCGCCGCACCATGGAACTGCATGGTCTGCGCGAAAATCCCGGCACCGGGAGCGCTTGCTGTATTCACCAACAAGTAGGCGTTTGAGAGAGTATTGGAGGTGGCCGTCAGACCCAGGGACGCAGCCAACTGCTTGTCCGGATGCATAGCGATGAGCCTGCCGCCGCCGTTCACCCACGAGGTGAACATGGATGCCTGGCTCGACGTCAACGTCATGTCGCCCAGAATGACGATATCGTACCCGCTTAGAGTCGACGCCGTTACCGTGGCAATGTCCTGCACGGTGAATTCGTTCAAACCTTCATTCAGGAGGATTTCTCCCAGGTACCGCGTGAACGGGTTCTGCGCGGAGGAGACCACCAAAATCGGGCCACCGGGACCGCTGTTCGGTGGCGCTGCGGTGGTCGTGAACGTCCAGTTCAGATCAGTGCCCAAGGCATTGCCGAAGATATCCTTCACCGTGCCGCGTAATGTAGCGTGATAGAGCGTCTGGGACAGAAGGTCGGTGGTCGGAGTGAATACCAGCTGCGCGCTAGGCGCAACGTAGCTAACCGTACCAGGCACAACATTGTTGGACGAATCCAGCAGTTGGAAGGCACTGGAATTGATGGTGGATACGTCCATCGGCTCGTTGAAAGTTGCGCTGACCGAGGCTCCGATGCTGGCGCCCGTCGAGCCAGCGACGGGTGAAGTCGAGAGCACTGCGGGCGCGCCCGTCGAGTTGTTGAGCACGAAAACTAGATCGACCCAGTAGTTACTGGCGTTGTAGGACAGATTCGGGAACGTGCTGGCGGTTCCGTACCGGTAGACAGCGTTGCCACCATCGAAACCATTCGCCAGAGCATGCAGGGGAGCGTTATCCACGCCGGCAGTGGTAAAGGAATTCTGATCGAAAGCGTAGTGACCCGCGGTTGTAAAGTACGACGCTACGTACGTGGTATTCGCGCTGACCGGAACCGGAGAGCTGAAGTTCACCTGCTGCCATCCGGAAGCGGATTCTCCGACAAATGTCACGGAAGCCAGCAGGGTACCGTTGCCCGTCCAGAGATTGCCGATGTGGGTGCCGGAGTTCGCAACGCTTTTGTAGAAACGAATGCCTGTGATGACTCCGTCTGCATCCGCCCGGAATTTCACTCCCACTTCAATCGAGGCGTTTTCGTTGGAGTCGGTCACGACGGGAGCGTTCGTCGGCCTCCAAATCGAGCATGGACAAGTTGACGGCGGAGGCGGGGCAACTGCCGTCGTGAAAATCCAGCTGATCGTGTTCGGCAGAGCTCCACCCGTCAGGTCCTTCACCCTGGGGTCTGTCGTGCCTCCGCGAACCACGGCTGTGTAGGTGGTCACCGGATTCAGAGCGAACGCTGGCTGCAGAGTCGCCGTGAGCGTGCTGCTGTTGTACGTGACGGACGCGCTCACCGCGTTGTTGGAAGAATCAAATAACTGGAACGTGGCGTTCGTGATGGTCGTCGGATCCATCGCTTTGCTGAACGTCGCGGTGACAGCCGACGTGGAACTAACTCCACTGGCTCCATTGGCGGGAGCGATTGACAGGATCACCGGAGGCTGTGCGGAGGTACCGGTCGAAAACGACCAGGTCGTATTCGCCGCCAAGGCCGTTCCGGAAGAATTTTTTATACGAGGATCTGCGGCGCCGCCACGCACCACGGCGGTGTAGGTTGCAGACACCGCCAGCGGCGACGTGGGTTGCAGAACGGCGGTGAACGTCGAACTGTTGTAGCTCAGCGAAGCGCTCACAGGAACGCCGGAGGCATCCAGCAATTGGAATGTGCTGCCGGTAATTGTGCTGGGATCGATCGAGCTGTTGAATGTTACCGTGACGGGGGTAGCGGTGCTGACTCCCGAGGTTCCGTTCGCCGGTGTAAAGGATGTGACGGTCGGCGGCTGCGTGGGCAGGGTGGTGCTGAATACCACATCGATCCAGTAGTTCGCCGAGTTAAATGTACCGGTTGGGAACGTGCTGCTATTTCCCAAGGCGTAGACCCCATTGCTTCCATCGACTCCGTTGGCCAAGGCATGCAATGGCAGGTTGTCGACGCCGTTCGTCGTGAAGAAAGCGGCGTTGTAGGAATAGTCGCCACTTGGGGTGAAGTAGGATGCGACATAGGTTGTGCCCGCATTGACCGGCACAGGGGTCGGGAAGTCAACTTGTTGCCAACCGGAAGTGGACTCGCCCACGTAAGGTGCAGAGGCCAGGAGCGTCCCGGTATTGCTCCACAGGTTGCCGATATGCGCGCCCGTATTGGCGGTGCTCTTGTAGTAGCGGATACCGGTGATGTATCCACTCAGATCTGACCGGAAACGGACTCCAAATTCTCCCGCACTTGGATCGCCGCTATCCACAGTTCCGGGCGTGGTGGTGGAAGGCCAGATTGTGCATGGGCAGGTGCCCGGCGGGTTGGCCGTTTCGAAGGACCACTCGAAGTTCGCGGCCATGGGTGTCCCCGTGGAGTCTTTCACGACGGGGTCAGTGGTTCCGCCTCTCACGATTACCGTGTAGTTCGTTGCCGTCAGCAGCGCGGTGGACGGTTGCAGGGTAGCCGTCAAGGTAGAGCTGTTATAGCTGACGGTGGCGCTCACCACGTTATTCGAGGCATCGACCAACTGGAATGTACTGTTGCTGATGGTGGTGGGATCCACGGCTTTGCTGAAGGTGGCGGTCACGGTGGTGGTAGGAGCTACCAGAGCCGAACCGTTGGAAGGGCTGGTCGCCGTTACCGCGACAGGCTGCGGGCCTACGGTCGTGCTGAAAACCACGTCCACCCAATAGTTCGAAGCATTGAAACTGGATGTCGGAAAAGTACTGGCGCTGCTGTAGGCGAACACCGCGTTGGACCCATCAACTCCGTTGGCCAATGCATGCAGGGGAGCGTTGTCTACGCCCGTGGTAAGAAAGCCGGTGTTATAGGAATAGTGCCCAGTGGGGGCGAAGTACGAGGCGATGTAGGTGGTCCCTGCCGTGATTGATATCGGCGTGCTGAAATTCACCTGTTGCCAGCCGGAATTGGTCTCTCCGGTGAAGGTTGCCGAGGCCAGTTTCGTACCAGTGCTCGACCACAGGGTGCCAATGTGCGGACCATTATTATTTGCGCTCTTGTAGAAGCGGATCCCAGTCACCATTCCATTCACGTCGGACCGGAATTTGATTCCGAATTCCCCGCTGTTGGTATCTCCGCTATCCACCGTGCCAGGCGTAACTGTGGGTCCCCAAATGGTGCATGGGCAGTTCTGCGCGTGCGCGCCGAGGCTAAGCCCGGCGACTATGAGGTACAGGAATGCAAGCAGGATTAGGGCACGCTGCAATCTAAACATGATCTTCTCCGTGACTGGGAACCTGTAGTCCTGGACGAGTCGCAATGAAACGAGAACTGGACGTCACGCCTGCGTTCAGTTGCGTTGCACCAGGGATTGGGATTTCTGCATGGACAACACTGGGAGAGGAGCGGAGGAGGATTCGAGCGTCGCTGGTACAAGACCAACCGAACCGTTACCTACCAGTTCGACCGCCCTCTTCGCGATTTGCACCATCGCGTTGTTATTCAAAGTCGAATTGATGATCTGGGTCGTGTTTGCCAGGACCAGACCGTCCACCCCGGTATTCATTTCCGGCACGATGTCGGAGTAGTGGAGGGTGGGAACGGGCTGAACGAAGCGCTCACGAAACAGGAAACGTCGTTCAATGTCGGATTCCTGGAGATCGGGGATGACCCGCAACAGATGCTGCCGGAAAAGACTCCAGATCTCGTCTTCACTCGCCGCAAATAGAGGATCGCCAGGCGCAGTGTATTTAGGCAGATAAACCAGGTGACGTCCGGCGGTCTCTTCTTCGGAGATCAGGTTGGTCATCTCGATGATTCCCGTGAAGGGAACATCTTCATTGGCCAGATTCGTCACGTAATAAGGGCTCAGCTTCCGTTTCAATACCAGCACGATGCACACGATGCCGAGATAGGTCACCGCGTTGAGCTTATTCACGTACTCCGTGCTCAACTCCGGCGTCATCTCCGCCAGGGTGCGGTTGGGAACGGTCGCGATCACATTGTCAAACTGCTGCTGTTTGCCATTCACCTGCAGATGGACACTTGCAGAAGCGGAGGAAATCCGTTCCACGCGCGCGCCAGTAGCAATCTGCCCCCCCATCTGCCGGACCGCTTCCACCATGCGGTTGAACACCCTGCGATAACCGCCGCGAACGTATCCTAGACGCTCCTGCTGGCTACCATTCTTATCGCGGGTGGAGTAGAGCCTTGTAATCGTCGCCCAGATGAAAGCAGCCGACGCCTGTTCCCGGCAAGCACCCAGCTTGCACTTGAGGAGTGGGCCCCACATCTTCCGATAGTTCGCTTCGCCGAACACCTTCGTCAGCCATTCTGAGGCCAGGTGGGATTCCAGTTCGCGCCCGTCGCGGATTCGGCACGTATAGAGGACGCCGGCAGCGAGCCGCGCTTTCTGCCACAGGTTGAGCGGCTTAAACTTCAGGAAATCGAGGCCGCTGCTCATCGAGTAGAGTTTTTCATCGGCGAAGAAACCAACCTTGGTCTGCGTCCAACGCAGTTCCGAGGTCAGGCCGAGGTCATCGATGAGTTGGAGCAGAGGACGGTCAGAAGTCAGGATGCAGTGATAGAACTTATCCCACCAGAACGAGCCAAAGTTGAAATAGGTCGCCAGACCACCCGGTTCCGGCCGCGCCTCGAGCACAGTGACGCGAGCGCCTTCCCGTAACAGGTAGAAAGCCGCGGTCAGGCCGGTGATGCCGCCGCCCAGGATGGCGACTTCTCGATCTTGAAACTTCTGATTAGATTGCATAGAAACTAGCTGCCTGCGATCAGCACTACGCCGACGCTGATGACCGCTACCGCGAGCCACCGCATTCTGTCGACGCGCTCGTGAAAGAAAATGGCTGATAGGAGATTGACCAAAATGTATCCGACGCTCAGCAGGGGATAGGCATACGAAAGGTCCAGCTTCTGCAACCCCAGCAGCCAAAGAGCCGTGGCAAATACGAAGCACACTCCCCACAGCCAAACCCAGGCCTGGGTCGCAACCGCAAATATCAGGGCTGCCGCACTCGAGTTCGCCCCGTTTCGGCTGCGCACGTTATTGAGTCCCTGCTTCAACAGCAGCTGCGCCACCGCGCTCAGCACCACGCTTAACCAGATCATCAGCTTCGGGCTCATGCTACGCCCCGCGATTTCCGATTAAGCAGGAACATCCCGGCAACAATCAGGGCGACGCCAGCCGCGCGGCGTCCCGGAATTGTCTCCGCAAAAAGCAGCGCGCTAGCGACCACCACCAGCACGTAGTTCACGCTCGACAAGGGATAGAGGAAGCTGATTTCTTTCTGCGAGACTGCGATCATCCAGCAAGCTGTTCCAAAGAGGTAGACCAGCAATCCGACGAATACTTCCGGCTGAATGACCACGTGCAGAATGCGCCCCACCAGCGTTGCCTGGATCAGCTTGGGCACGGAGTTCAGCCCCGCCTTGATCATCAGGTGACCACTCACCACGCAGACGGACGAAAGTGCAAACGCAACCCACCAACGTCCGATCAGGGCACGCATCATCCCCATGGTGCTGACCGGGGCTGACGCGCTGATCGCGGCTTCGAGTACTGCTACGTTCCGTGTCTGGGATTCCATGGAGTTCACGATCGTCTATCGAGCCTCAGCGCCGACCAAGTCCACTTCATGCAGAGCACGCTGCCACTCGATGGTGCGCCGCAGACCTTCCTCCAGGCTGACTTTGGCCTGGAATCCGAGGAGGCGATTGGCCTTCTCGACATTCGGTACCCGCCTGCGAACGTCTTCGTAGCGACGGCCGCCAATCTCGTCATAAGGAATCATCTTCAGGTCAAGCGGGTGATCGCTGCCCGAGAGGCGATGGATCATCACTGCCAGGTCCAGAATCGAAATCTCATGGGTACTGCCGATGTTGAAGATCTCGCCGCTGCTGCCTTTCTCGATGACGGAAACGATGCCTCCCACTGTGTCTGAGACGTAGGTGAAGCTGCGCGTCTGCTGGCCGTCGCCATGGATCGGAATCGTCTCCCCACGCAGAATGACTCCGATGAAGACCGACTGCGGACCACCCCACCAAGTCAGGTTCTGGCGCGGACCATAAGAACCGAAGATGCGGACAACGTTGACCGTAATTCCGTAGGAATCGGCAAAAGCCAGGGCCAAATGCTCGTCATAAAGCTTCGAGACAGCATAAGACCAGCGAGCCACCGTCGAGGATCCGAGAATAGATTCGCTCTCTTCGGAGAATGGAATGTTGGGATTCTTGCCGTATACGTCGGAAGTGGAAGCGAGGACGAACTTCGCGTTCTGCTCGACCGCAACCTGCAGTGCATTGTGGCTTCCCTGCGAATTGATCAGTAGTGTATCGATGGCCTTGCCGTAACGCGGAATCTTGAAGGCCGCCAGGTGCGCAATCCCCGACACTCCCTGTGCAACTTTACGCAGAGCTTCCAGATCACAAACGTCGAGCTGGTGGAACTCAAAGTCCGGACTGCGACGTGCGTCCACCAGATTGTCGAGGGACCCGTGTGAGAGGTTGTCGACTCCGACCACCCGGTAACCGCGGGATAGCAGCGCGTCGGCCAAGTGCGAACCGAGGAATCCGGCTACGCCCGTGATCAATATGCTCTTCTTAGTCATTCGTGTATCTTTCCTCTCAGTTAGTTGCGAAGAAGTTCGTTCACTATGTTTTCCGCAGCCTTACCGCCACCAAATAAGGCAAGGTCGGGCCGTCCAGTCGGACTGGAGCCGTTGTTGGTCCACAGGCTCTCAATCACGGGCAAAGATTTCGGGGAGGGCTCGAGCAGGCGATTCCAGCCGCCAATCAGGGTTTCGACCCACTCAGTCTCGCCCCGCACCGTCAGGCACGGTACCCCCAGGAAGTAGGCTTCTTTCTGCACTCCGCCCGAGTCGGTCAGAACCATGCGAGCATGATCTTCCAGGGCGAGCATGTCGAGGTAAGACACAGGCTCGATCACGCGGACGTGGTTCGAGTTGAACAGGCGACGAGTGAGCAATTCCAACGTGCTGTCGCTCTCCAGCCGGTTCTTCGTCCGAGGGTGCATTGGGAAGACGACAGGCTGCTCGATGTTGAGCAGGAATTCCACGATCTCGGCCACCCGTTCGGAGGAGTTTGTGTTCTCCGCACGATGGATGGTGAGGAGCAGATAGTCCGAAGGGTTCACCCCCAGGCGATTCAGGATCGTCGATTTCTCTTGAGCCAACTTGCGGAAGGCCAGGACCGCATCCAGCATCACGTCACCGCTCAGGAACACGCTCTTGACGATTCCTTCGTTGCGCAGATTACTCAGCGCCGTCTCGGTGGGACAAAACAGCAGATTGGAGATGTGATCCGCGGCCACGCGGTTAATCTCCTCCGGCATCTGGCGATTGAAGCTGCGCAGCCCAGCTTCCACGTGCGCGACCGGGATGCCAAGCTTCACGGCAGCCAGCGCTCCGGCCAAAGTCGAGTTGGTGTCGCCGTACACCACGACGACGTCGGGACGATCGTTCAAGAGAACTTGCTCGGTCCGCTCCAGCAGGGCGGCGGTTTGTTTGCCGTGACTGCCCGACCCGACTTCCAGGTTGTGCTCCGCTGCCGGAATCGGTAGCTCCTGGAAGAACACATCCGACATGGTGCGGTCGTAGTGCTGTCCGGTGTGCACCAGGGTGTGCCGAACTTCGCGACGGCCACGGAGCGCTTCCGCCACCATCGCGACCTTCACGAACTGCGGCCGCGCTCCGACGATGGAAAGAATGTGCAAGAAAAAGTCCTTACTGGTTGTCGAGCAACTGTTCGGGTGGTACGTCGCGAAATTCCTTGGCCGGCACACCGACCACGATTTTTCCGCCCGGAACGTCCTTGGTCACTACGGAACCCGCGCCCACAAGGGCATCGGGACCCACAGTCACGCCCGGAAGGAACGTAACGTTAGCTCCCACCCGCGCGCCCCGCTTCAACGTGACGCCTTTGTGATATTTGAAGCGCTCTTTCGTGCGGCCCAGGAAATTGTCGTTGGTGAAAGTCACTTCTGGAGCGATAAAGCAACCGTCTTCGATCTCTGAAAGCGCGGTGATGTAGGCCTCGGTCTCTACTTTGCAGCGTTTACCGATGCGGACTTTGTTCTCAACCGTCACGCCACGCCCGATGATGGTGAAGTCGCCGATTTCGACGTCTTCGCGAATCGAAGCCATGTCGGCAACCATGACCTTCGTCCGGATCTTGCAGCCACGGTAAATGACGGCAAGCGCCCCGATCAGGCAGGCATCTTCGATCTCGCAAGGAGGCAATTGCTGATCGCGTGTGATCGCGCTCAAGGCAGCCTTCATCGGAAGCTTGCCAATCACGGTGTTGTCGTCGATGCGGACGTTGTTGCCAATTATCGTGTCCGGGTGAATCACCACTCCGTGGCCGATCTGGCAGTTATTACCGATCCGAACATTCTCGGAAATAACGGAATTATGCCCGTAGAGCGTGCCATTGCCGATCTGCGCCGACGGATGAACTAGGCTTGTCACGGTGTGCTCCCTGTATGTGTACTGGTACGCCATCTTGTTCCATGGAACGTTGAGCGGCTTCGAGAATTCTTACGACTCGAAGTCCGTCCTGGGCGTCCGTCAGGGGAGTCGTGCGATTGCGAACGCATTCGATGAAGTGTTGCGTTTCCAGCTTTAAGGGTTCGGTCATTTCCACGCGCGGAATCAAAATGTCGCCGAACCGAACCTGGATCGAGTCCCCGTAACTGCGCACACTGGGAACTTCGGCCTGGTTGTTGTAGATGCGCAGCTTCTCGGTGGCCTCGGTGTCATCGAAGACCACCATCTTGTTCGATCCCACAATGGTCGTCTTCCGAATCTTGTGGGGATCGAGCCAGCTGAGATGGATGTGCGCCATGATGCGATTTTCGAAATACAGGCTGAGGAATACGACGTCCTCGATACCCTTCTGGATGAAGCTCTGGCCGCGGACGCTCACGTCTGTCGGCTCCATCTGCAGCATGTAGAGAATCTGCGAGATGTCGTGGGGCGCGAAGCTCCACAGTGCATTCTCGTCGCCGCGGATTCTGCCCAGGTTCACGCGCTGGGTGTAGATGTAGAAAACCTCGCCCAGATCGCCATTTGAGATCATGTTCCGCAGGCGCCGAACCACGGGATGGTATTCGAGCAGGTGGCCTACCATCAGCACGCGGTTCCTCTTGTCTGCCAGTTCCGCCAGTTCTTCGGCGTGACGCACATTCAGCGTGAAGGGCTTTTCGATGAACACATCGCGATCGGCCAGAAGGGTCTTCTTGGCCAGTTCGTAGTGGGTCACTGCGGGAGCGGAGACTACGACCGCTTCGATCGAGTTCATGTGCAGCATTTCGTCCAAATCGCGGGCGACGTTCACGCCCGGCCACGCCTTCTTGGCGGATGCCAGCCGCTTCTCATCCGCATCACAACAGGTAACGAGTTCGCAATCCTTCAGTTCGGCAAAATTGCGGGCAACGTTCCAACCCCAAGCTCCGAGTCCTACCACTCCCACTTTAACCATGGTTATGACCTCCCCTTCTGGGCTTCTGAAACTAAGTTGTCGCTCACCCTCGCTACCGGTCCCGAGTTGAGCTTGGCTATCCTGCTGCTCCTTCTTTCTGCCTGCTCACTGGTGGACCCGAACGTATTTTTGGCCATCAGTCGCAGGTGCTCGCGTATCGTTCGAAGGATCTTCATCTTCGTCTGCCCAATCTTGCGGGCGTGCAGGGTCATTGGAACTTCCGTGATTCGGAAGCCCTGTTCGGCCGCGCGAATCAATACTTCCGCGGCAGAAACGAAGCCGTTCTCGCGCAGATCAACCGCGTCGACGACTGGCTTGCGGTAAGCGCGAAAAACGCTGGTATAGGTGTAGAGCCTGACGGGCGCCACGATGCGGTAGAACATCGAGCAGCCCTTGCTGAGCACAAGCCTCCAGGGCGGGACGCCTTCTACGCGGCCTTGTGGGTGATAGGGCGAAGCCACCGCGATGTCAGCACCTTGTTCGTCCAGTGCCGTTACCAGGGAGTGGAGATTCTCCGGCCCGTAAGAGCAGTCCGCATCAATCGTGCAGATGATCGACCCCTGGCTATTGCTGAAACCCGTTCGGAAGGCTGCCCCGATGCCGCGGTTCACTTCGTGCTTCACGATCCTGCATTGAGGATTTTGGCCGAACGTCTTTTCGAGGACGAGCTGCGTATTGTCCGCGCTGCCGTCATTGACAAACACAAACTCCACTTTCCGATCCCGCCACTTCTCCAGTACCATCGCCAGGCGGTTTTGCAGCTGCGCTATACCTGCCTCTTCGTTGTAGACGGGAATCACGACCGAGATCAGGTCGTTTGACTTTTGCTGAACGGCTGTCATGAAATGCGTTTCTCCCCAGTCCGGCATCGCCGGCGTCCTAGTTTGCGAGGTCAGATTTCCCGCAAAGACTCGGCGAGCGCGTTGGCCACGTGCTCGATCTGCTCATTGGTCAGTTCGGGATAGATGGGAAGGGAGAGCGCTTCTTGCGCAGCCCGCTCACACTCCGGCAGGTCACCCGATCGGTATCCCAGCGACGCATAAATCGGCTGGAGATGAATAGGCGTTGGATAGTAGACGGTGCTGGCGACTCCACGAGCCGTCAGGAGCTTTTGCACTTTGTCTCTCTCCTGCACCCGCACCGTGTACTGGTGAAACACATGGTCGCAGCCTTTGGCGATCGCGGGAAGAATCACGCCCGGCACCATCTGGAGCAACCGATCGTACAGAGCGGCGCGGTCACGACGTCCGTGGCCCCAGCCATCCAGGTGGCGGAGCTTCACGCGCAGGATCGCGGCTTGAATCTCGTCCAACCGGCTGTTCCAACCTTGCTCAGTGCTGAAGTACTTCTTGAGACTGCCGTGCGCCCGCAAAGAACGAAGCTTTTGTGCGATTTCTTCGGAATCTGTGACAACCATGCCACCGTCGCCATAGCCACCCAGGTTCTTGCTGGGGAAGAAACTGAGGCACCCGATGTCGCCCATCGAAGCCGTTTTCTTGCCTTTGTAAGTTGCTCCGATGGCTTGTGCGTTGTCCTCGATCACTCGCAGATTGTGACGGCCGGCGATCTCCAGAATGGGATCCATGTCTGCCGCTTGCCCGTACAGATGGACTGGAACGATGGCTTTGGTGTGGGCTGTGATTTTTGCTTCAATCTTCTCCGGATCGATACAGAACGTAATCGGATCGATATCCACGAAGACCGGAGTCGCGCCAAGCAGACTTACGCAGTCGGCGGTCGCGATGAAGCTGAACGACGGAACAATCACCTCGTCGCCCGCTCCAATTCCGGATGAGCAGAGAGCCAGGGTCAAAGCATCCGTTCCCGAGGCCACCCCAATTCCGAATCGCCGGCCGCAATAGCGTGCAACTTCGGATTCCAGGGCCTTCACTTCTGGCCCCAGGATGAAGTGCTGCGACTCCAGAACGTGATCGATTGCGTCGTGGATTTCGGTGCAGATCGACTGATATTGCAGTCCAAGATCGAGCATGGGAACAGCTTTCTGCTGCTGCAGGGAGATCAAACTCATAGTCACTCCTTCACTTCAAAGAAAATGAACTAGACTTGATGGCTTCTACGATTGCGGGCTTGACGGGCTGATTCCGTTATTCAATGCGCCCGATCAGATTGCCGAACAGCGGGGGAGAGGACAGCGGCCTGGGGTGGCCTTTGGCGGAATTTCAATCGGGCTGCCGGGAGGCATCTGCAAACTGCGGAGGCTTCATCTGGTGTTGTTCGATCTTGTAGAGCAGGGCGCGGTAGCTGATCTGGAGAAGCCGCGCAGCGGCTTTGCGATTCCAGCGGGTGCGGTCCAGCGCTCCCGCGATCGCATTTTTCTCTGCTTCTTCTTTCACGGTGCGAATCAGAGACTTCAAACTCGCGGGCTCCTTGGTCGGCACCACGGGCATCGCTCCACTTCCGTTGGTGTCAGCCACTTTGAGACTGTCCAGATGGGTCTGAATCACTTGATCCAACTGGGATTGCGCATTCTCCTTCCGAGCTGATCCATCGCCCAACATCAGGAGCGAATCATCGCCCAGCATCAGATAGCCTTTGACAAAGTTCTCCAACTCTTCCACGTTCCCAGGCCAGGAGTAACGCTGGCAACCCTCGAATGCAAGGGTTGAGAGCTTCCGGGGAGGAAGTCCGTAATGCCGAGCCAGACGCTTCATGAAATGTCCAAGCAGGATAGGGATGTCTTCTCTGCGTTGCCGCAAGGGCGGTACGCTGATCGTGAAAGCACTCAAGCGGCTGAGCAGATCGCCATTCTTATTGCCTTCGGTGCCGGTTGCGTCCACGTCTGCTTTGCTGGTGCCAACGATTCGGACATCCAGATCGACTCTGTCATTATTCCGCTTCACCACGCGCGGGCGTTGCAGGGCGGCGACCACCTTCGCCTGCAGGTTGGGCGACATCTCCGAGATCTCCTCTAATAGAAGGGTTCCGCGGTGACATAGTTCGAATTTGCCCGGCCGATGGTATCCGCCGCTGTTCACTTCGTCGGCGGCGAAGCCAAACAATTCGGTTTCCAGCTGTTCGGTTGTGTGCGCGTCGCAGCTCACCTTGAGAAAGCGCATCCCGGAGCGGACAGAGAGTTCGTGGATCAGGCGCGCTGTCGTTTCTTTGCCGCTGCCTTGCTCTCCCACAATCAGCACTGGCACGTTCACCTGGGCCAGCAACTCCGCCTGGGCGCGTAGTTTCTTCATGGCGGGACTGGCAGCCACGAACGAGAGATTGTCGCTAATCCGTTCAATCTCTTCTCCCGCAAACGTTGCTTCCTGCTGGCTGGTCGCTGCCAGGTGGCTTTTTAGTACGCGATCGAGTTGCTGCTCCTGCCACGGTTTGAGCAGAAAATCCTGGGCTCCCAGACGCAAGGCTTCGACCATGTCTTGGTGATTTTCCGATTGCGAGATCAAGATCACCGGAACTCGCGGGCACACTCGGCGCAGCCAGCGCAGGGTATGCAGGCTGTCAGCGTCATCGGGCACCAGATCAAGCAGGACAAGATCCGGCGACGAGACGGACTGCAGTCGTTCGAGCGCCTCTAACCCGCTATGCGCGGTTTCCATCTCCCAGTCATTGGCCTCTCCCACTCTTGCCAGGGAACGAACAGTAGAAGGGTCTCTACTGACCAGGAGCATGCGCGCTGAATTGATTGCTGTTTCCACGGTGGGACTCCAAGAATGGCCCTTTGGGAGACGGGTCGGATTCTTTACTTTTGGATTGCGGAACTAAACAGGGTCGACGTCGTAACCGTTGATACGGACTGCCAGCGATCGCTGAATCGTGTCGACAGAAATGACCAGACTGTCATCACCGTTTTGTGAGACAAACACGCCCTCGAGACCTTCGAGAGCTCCGCCCCGCACCTTCACCCTCTGTCCAATTTTCAGGAAAGGATGTGCGATGCAATCGACGTTCTGATCCATCAGCGTGCGAACCGCTTCAATTTGATCGTCGGGAATCGCGGTTCCAACGCGCTGGCTGCCTACGAAGCTGATCACTCCGTTGGTTTGCAGAACGCGGAGTCGCTGCTCATTCGTAGGAACTAATTGCACGAATAGGTAGCAGCTAAACATGGGGAGCTGCACGGTTTTTTTGCGATCGCTCCAGCGATGCACTTCGGTCAGCATGGGCAGAAATGTAGTCAAGCCCTGTTGCTGTATTCGGTCGGCAACCACTTTTTCGTGGCGCGGATAGGTATGCACCGCATACCATTCGGCTCCCGCGCAGGGCGCCAAAACAGCTGGTGTTTCGACGCTCCACGATTGGCTACTGCTCATAGCTTCGCCCTCTGGGTCACAGTGACCGTTTTTGGAAATGACCAGAAACGTTTCGGGGGAGGCTCACCGGTTACAGGAGGGGAGGATGGAAGCTGGGATTTCCGGTGAACATGGTCAGAGTACGGGCGGATGCAAATCGCTGCAAGAGGTCGAGCGCCCTAGCGACAAGAGAACCGTCGCGCGAAGGTTGTTGTTCCTCAGGAATGGGGAATATGGCACTCCGGTAAAATCGGCTCTGTTCTGTAGTACAGAGTTCCCGTAACGTTACCTGCGGCATGGCACCGCAGTGGGGGATGCATAGCACACATTTCCCACCGCGAAGTCGACTAGGGGATTCGTTGTAAGCGCAAGTAGCGTCGAAAGTTTTACAATAGTTTACATTCGTGAGTTTGGACATCTGCGACAATGCCGAAAGGTAATCACGCCCGATCCGAGCGTACCTCTCTGGCGAAAGAGTTTTTCGCTTCGGCAACGAAATGGAAAGCTGCGAAGGGTTGCACGCAGTTTCCACTCCGCAACTGAATCCCATTCACACCGGTGTTGCATGCGAATGCAACTTCCTTCAGTGGGTGCCGCCCGGATCGAACCAGGATCGGAACGACTCTGGACAGAGCAGCATTACCTTCGTAACTTGGACCGCCTCCCCCTATCCGTTCCCCGATGTAGAGACGTAGAGCCGTAGGTCTTCTTTCCGGAAGATGCCAAGAAGAGAACGAGCTTTGCCGATGGGATACAGTTGGAGGTGAACCAAATGGTGTCCGCCGAGCTTCACAACCAGGCCCTCATCCATGTTCTCGTGGGTGACAACAGCCGGATCCACAGTCACCTTTTGGCGGAGGCGCTCAAGCGGGATCCTCGCCTCCATATTATTGGGTCGGCCTCCAGTTCCCAGGAACTTCTAGAGATTGCCGCCCGCGAGCATCCCGATGTCCTGATTGTGAGCGCCAATTTGGATGACGATCCCATAGGGGGCATGCTTAGCCTGCGCGAGTTTCACGAGGCCCATCCCCTGGTTCCCGCAGTCATCCTGGTGGATTCGCCCAAGCGTGAGATCGTGCTCGAAGCGTTCCGCTCTGGTGCACGCGGAATTTTCAGCAAGCACGAGTCGCTGGAAACGCTCTGCAAGTGCGTTCGCGTGGTCTACGACGGGCAAGTCTGGGCCAGCAGCCGCGAAGTAAGGTTCGCTCTCGAGGCGCTATCTTCCGCACCCACGATCCGTGCCATCAATGCCGGGGGCCTGAACCTACTCTCCCCGAGGGAACTGCAAGTGGTTCACTATTTGGCCGAGGGCCTCACCAATCGGGAAATCGGGGCGCGCCTGGGATTGAGCCGGCATACCATCAAGAATTATCTCTTGAAGGTTTTCGACAAGCTGGGCGTCTCGAATCGCGTGGAGTTGCTGTTCCTCACCCTCTCACAGCCCACTCCAGCCGTGCATGCGGTCGAGGAGGTCAAAAATCGGTGAGCGAAGGCTCGCGAGAATGGATGGATTTATTGATTTTAGGAGCTGAAAGAAAGCGGCACTCTAGGTTGGAGCGCCGCATTTGCAAAGCTTTAAACTACTGGCGTGCGAAACTGGCTGAGAGCGCCAGATTTGACCGACCACGCAAAACCAATCAGGACGATCAGTAGTTCGGCGAGGATCGATTCTTCCGGCACTGCAACCGGGGTCAACGAAACGTTCGTGGCCATGATTTTGATGCCCCGCCCTCCCGCCACCGTCAGTGTAAAAGGTGAGCCGTTCGGCAAAAATACACCCGCAAGGGCCTCGTAGGTCTTTGAGAGAGTTCCCGCGCCCCAGAAGCCGGCAAACACCGCACCGCAACCTCCCGAAGGAGAACTGCAAGCCGCGTTGAATGTGCTGCTGCTCAGGGATAAGGTTGAGCCGGTAACAGAGTTCGACGCGGTGTTCCACGTGATCTGCCCGCTCAGTTGCTGGCCATTGGAGAAAGTGCCAAGAACGTTGTATGCGATGGAGTCAGCTCGTGCCGTTCCGCTCGAGACGAAAACGAGACCGAATGCAAGCGCAAAGAGCACCACGCATCGAGGAATCGAGCGAAGGTACGTCTTCATAGCAGGCCTACCGTCGCCAGTCTACCGCGGGTCATTATTCTGTCAAGGCTGAGAATTCTTGCAAGCTGGTTGCACGGGTTTGCAACCTGTCGTGAAACCACCATCGGCTTGGCGAGACCTCATCCTGCTTGAGTCCGAAAACCGATCAGGCCACGCCGGTTGCTGCTTTCGCTGAACTGACCCCAACAGCCTCTCGTGCCGGCAGCGAATTCTCCGCAGAGCCTACCCACTGCGAAGCCATGCGTTCGGCCTCTGTGACCTGAACGGACAACAATTCCGTGGCCAGCTTTTTTCGTGCCCGCCGGCTCGCGTCACTGAAGGCCTGATCCGCTTGTTCGGCGAGCAGCAGCCACTTGTAGGCGAGCACCTTATCGCGCCGAACACCTTCGCCGTAGAGATACATGTGCCCCACAACAAACTGTGCGGATGCCACGCCAGCCTCGGCCGCGGCCAACAATGAGGGCATGAGATCGGATGGCTCGCCTGCCTCATCAGCGAGTTTGCGGTAGGTGGTAGTTTGGCGACGGCTTAAAGCGACCATCAGCTCAAAACGAGTGGACACACCCAACTTTTCGAAGATCCGGCAAACATAGTTCTTCACGGTGTGCCGGCTGAGGTCCATGCGTTCACCGATCTCGCGATTGCTTAATCCTTCGGCCAGGGCATCGACGACTTCGCGCTCCCGCTTGGAGAGCGTCAGGAGTGCTTCAGAATCCACCTCGGTCGAGACCGGAGCGCTGGCCAGTGCCTCGATCGCGAACGCCATGTGCTCGCCGCGCGCCCAAATTTCTCCGCGGCTCACCCGCGTGATGCAAGTCGCCAATTCCTTCAACGATTCGTTGCGGCTGAAGACGCCTCTTGCTCCCGCCCGAAATGCCTCCACGACTGGTTCCGGCTTGCAACCGTCCAGCAGCATGACCACCTGTACTTCCGGCCAAGTCGCCCGGATCTCGCGCGCCAGTTGAAAGCCACGCTTGGCATCGTTGTCGAGCGCGTCGCTCACCAGGGCTACCGCAGGACGAATTTCAGAAATAGCCTGCAAGCTTTCAGCCGCGCTGCTGGCGGCCACCACGGCCTCCAGAGCGCTGTGCTGACTTAGAGCATCGGCGAGCAGTCGGCTGGCCATGCGCGTGTTTTCCGCGATCACCACCCGAATTCCACTTGCCTTCATTCCATCCATTGCACATTCCCTCGCGTAACTCGTCAGCCTGTTATGCCTGGTCTGAACGAACGGACGCTTCCCATCTCCGGCCTGCCCTCGGCCTTACCCAAGAGCCAGCTTCACAGCACACTCCCACACCTTGTCCGTGCGCTTATCCGTAATCCAGATTTCGCATCGGCCTCAGAACCTAACAAAGACGAACGCACGACAGATCGAGGGAGTCGGGACGAAGAACGGTCAATACGGGGATGGTATCCAGCGGAGCGGTCGCAGAAACTACCGAAGGTCCGTCCAAAATAAGCGGGATTGCAGCGGTCAAATCCTGATCCATCTCTTTCTCCCGTTCGAATAGACCCTCCAGGAGCTCTACATCGGGGGTGGATCATCACCAACACGGCAATCACAGCCAGCGCCAGTCCGGTGCCTACTTTCAACCAGTCTAGTGCCATGTGGACTACTATGAATGGTACGGGTTTCCCGGTCAATGGCACCAAGGGGGAGTTACGGAACATTACCGAAGAGTGCCATTCAGGCCATGAAAAAGAGATCGAATTCGTGACTGTCAGTCAGAATTCTAGTGATTCGAGAAAAAGGCCGCACGTGGCGGCCTCTTCTTCGAAAACAATACCTGTTACGGAGTCACACCTGCGCCGGCTTGCGGCTGATTGGTAGCAGCCGTTGCAGCCGCCGCTTCGTTCAGGATGCGGTGATGGATGGTGAAGAGCGCCAGCTCGAGCCGGTCCGACACTCCGATCTTGTCGTAGACGTTCCGCAAGTAATTCTTGATCACCTGTTCGGTGGTGCCCAGTTGCGAGGCGATCTCTTTGTTTTTGTACCCCTGAACGATGAGGGCAACGATGCGCAGTTCCTTCGCGGTAAGGCGATCGCGAACGCGCAGTCCGACCATATCGTTCTCGGTGAGTTCGCTGGGCACGGCGACATCCTGCACCCAGTTCTCGCCCCGGGCAACCTTCCGCACGCAATCCACCAGTGCGGGACTCGTGACGTTCCGGTAAACGACTCCATGCGCCCCGTTGCTCATATAACGCTGCGCGCTCTCACCGGTGTCCGCCAGTACGACGATGCGGGTTTTGTTTTTGATTGCCCCTTGCACGATGGCGTTGAAGTCGGACTGAAATCCTCCGGCCACAACAAGGACCGCGGCGCGGAATTTATCCAGCGCCATGAACATCTGCTCGGGAGTCTGCGCTTGCGCGACGATGCGCATCTCGTCTTCCACCGCCAGAACTTTGGCGATGCCCGCGCGGAAAATAGCCTGATTATCGGCCAGGATTAACTTGAGCATCTCGACACCGCTCCGAGGTTAAGAGTTGCGTACGAATTCGTACGAATCGATCACGCAGGCCACCCCGCGGGTGCCGTCGGGATCGGTGCTGGACTCGTCGGTGCGGACAACCCGTCCGCGACACTGGATGACGACGTTTTCCTTGCCACCAGTCACTTCAGGGGGAAGAGTAATCTCGAACTCTACGGGGGAACCCATTTCGAGCGACGCGTCGGCGCGAATGTAGACGCCGGCGGCGCTGAGATTTCCGGTCATGCCACTGGCTTCGCCAGAGGTGTTTTCTTTATGGATCTTGATCGGCAGTTCTAACGGGAATCGCTTCCCAGTCCGGGCTTCGGACACAGTCCCTCCTCCGTTGCGGCCTCGCTTCGCCGCGTAGGTCCGCGCTGTCACAGCTCCTGAGGGTGCAAATACGTCTGCTATGGGGCGGTTATATCATGGATGATACCCCTGATAAAAGCCTGATCACTCATTAGTTATGG
>UEXW01000083.1_pt1 | contig 83554 bp, 72 predicted proteins | sample 4301151 | NCBI WGS metagenome assembly UEXW01 (sample SAMEA4773176, study PRJEB27434) | metagenome | biome: 2259; feature: agricultural soil; material: soil | place: USA | collected 2014-09 | depth 0.25 m | reverse complement strand
AGACCATAAAGACCGATGTGGTGGTTCGCAGCGTCCTTGAATCGCCCTGTGCCGCGAACCCTGGTTATGGGTCCAATGCCGGAATCTGGGGAACGTTCTTCAATGCAGGGTCCGGAGATCCCAACGACGACGTTGGGGCCGCTCTCAATTTGAAGCGTGTTTATTCCGATCCACCGGGACAGCTTATCGTCATCGGACAAACCTTCCATGCCGGTATTTATTCCAGCTACTTCACCATCGGCACGGTTTCGATCGGGACCCCTGTCACGCTGACCTTGAGCTGGGATCAGCCGAATCACCAGTTTCTTATCAGTTTGACGAATAAAGTAACTCACGTGACTACGACTGGAACCATGCCCTATACCTTCTCCGATACGACTCCTGTTGCGGGGCCAGCAAAGACCTTGGGAGTGGGCGGGTTTGCCTCGAACTGTACTGCGAACTCGACGTCCATGTACGTAGACGCGCTGTTCGGCAAAGTATACATCGGCCAGTGATTTCTCAGCGACTGCAAGCTTGCAACCAAGAAAGCTCAGCGGGGCTCCATTCGGCGGGTTCTGAGCAGGGAAGCAGACGACCATCTGATCCCGGCAGCCACGGCTACGGCTGCTTCTGCCTATGGGCAGTTCAACCATCCATCGCTCGACTTTCCCGGTTGAGACATGACAGCCACTCGTGGCGCCCCTTCGTGGCCGAACTGGAACGAAAAGCCGAGCCCGTACTCTGATGTGTGGCCCTCCCCCAAGAAGTCACACCCGAGACTTGCCGGGCTCGGCCAAATTTGCACGTCATCATAACCCCGCTCCACAGAGGCGACGCGTAAACTCTCGATTACAAACTTAGTCACTGGTCCGACGAAGCCTTGTCAATCTTCCACATGATCCGCTCCGCCCACCGAATTGGTGACCTCTAGAGGATGCGGTGGAGAACATTCGACAGCCGACGCTTTTAATCTTCAAAGGGCAGCCGATTACGAAATGATCCCGCAAATAAAACGGCCAAAGGGCTAGGAGCGATATATCGTGTATTGCGCTCTTTGCCATTGGCCGTCTAGGTGGCACAAATCGGGCGAGTGTCCGGACGTATTGTTAGGATTGGCCTAGCTATTGCCGGTTAACCCCTGTTGTGCGCCCCACGCCATCACAACGCTCCAAGGCATCTTGAAGATTGCAATCACGTCTTGCGGGAACTCGCTGTCGGCCTCGATATGCTCCGTCAGATATCCCGCGTTGTCTTCGATGTTCTGCAAATATTCTTGAATCAGGATTCGGACTGCGGGCGGTTGCAGCGTAATCTCAATAGCTTGTTTCAGCGTGATAGTGTTCGATTCCATGATCTGGTAAGCCTCGCGAAAGTCCGGTAGCAGTTGCAGCAGCACTTTTCCTGTCGTTGGGTGGGGACTTTTATGGTCCCTAGGAGTCCCAAGCATCCTTTCCCGGCCCGATACTGGGGGTGTTTCCCCCTAATTAGGGTCCCCGCGCACATATTGCAACCTGTACCCGAATAACATCTAATACTTGGAGGCTCGGTTGGCAAATTCCCAAGCATTACACTCCCTTTGTTGCGTTCCGCACCGGCCTATCTGAACCTGAATGGATGGCCTTATCAGATACCCAACGTAGAGAGGCCTTCTACAAGTTGCGGGGCTCGCTAAAGAACGGGGAACCATGTCAGAAAGCCCGTGCCTGCTCACTGCCGCCTTCCTCATCTGGTCTGCAAGGACCGTGGAGCAGCGGTCGGTGGGTAGTAACCGACTTGCAAATTTATGCTTACGGAGAGTAGCATTTTGGTTAATGGGCCGGGAACCTCCAGGACCACACCAGCCGCGTGTGTGGCACCGCCGTTAGCTGTCCGGGAGCTATCGGCTCAAACCCGGCCCCATAGGAAAAGATTACAGGCTGGGCGGGAACGAAGCAGCGAACCGCGAAACGCTGCGCTACGAGAACCTCCTCTAGTTGCCTGCCCAGCCCATCAGGGATTTTGCAATCGAACTCCGTCGAAAACTAACCCGCGATTCCGATAGGAAGGTCGATTCATTGGCGAAACTTTCGCTCATGCACCTCACAAGGCAATTCAAAATTCCTGAACGCGTTCGCTTGCAAAGCGATTGAACCACCTGCGCAGCGGGCGTAGAGTGTTGCTACGTGGAAGACCCACAACCCCGTGTCGCCATCTTGGACACATACCCCCAAGCAGCCCCCTAGGGGCTCGGCACGGGGCCATCGTCAATCCCCGGTCAAGGACGTTGTGTGGCCATGAAGCCGAGTGAGATCGCCTTGATCATTGTTTTCATCGTGTTGCTAGCAGCAACCGCAATAAGCTTTTTCTTCCCACGTCTGCTGCCCTTCTAGGAGTCGGAAAGATTTTGCGGAGCGCTGGTTGAGACCTTAGGCTCGGCGCAAGGCAGGGTGTAAAAATTGGCCGAGCCCGGAATTCCGGATGTGCGCACTCCCCCAGAAGGCGACCCATTCGCGACCGCAGGGCTCGGTCAGAATCGCGGGTGATCATAACCCCGTTTTGCCTTCAAAGGACACGTAAACTCTCGCTTTACAATTCGGGTCACGTATTGAGCTACGGGCCCCAGTAGTAGTAGGGTTGTCCGTCAATTGAGCAGACACCCCCGTGTCGGGTGCCAGACCCTTCAGCGAGACTCAACCGGCACGGGGTCCAAGCCCCGTCACCTCCCCCCTACGAAAACAGGAGGAAGGACCTTTGACCCAGGCAAGATCTAATCAAGATTGGCAGTCAATTGGGCTGCTGATCATTGTTTGTGTCGCACTGCTGGGGCTCGCCTACTTCGTTTTCATTGCTCGCTGATGGAACGGACGCAAGAGCCGGGCTATCATTCGCAGGCTGGAGAGATGAATACTGCCCTTTAAAAAGGCAGGCCCCGCGTCAGGCCAGCGGCGCGGGGTGCGTGTGAATTCGCTCGTTTCGGGTTTCCTACTCCACAGACTAGTATGCAGATCTTTGGAGCCACAATACAGTCGTTCCTGTACAGGTGCTCGAAAGGTGATTACTTTTCACAATTGGGGCAGACAGTCATCCTAACTGTCCAGCCCTCTTCGCTGCCCTCTAGGAAGAAAAGACCTTCGGTGGCCAGCAATAGCGAATGACAGTGGGGGCAGCGCGTTCCGGGAGTACGCTGGGATAGAGCCGTAAGGAAATCTTCAAGGGATTTACGAATGGGGTCAGCACTGTTCTTGTCTTGCATGGCGGCCACCTTGGAATCGAATTCGCAAGGGACCGTCAGAAGCCGAGAAGGGCGGAAGATTGCGGCTCCCTATATTGTACCCCGCTCTTGCGGAATTATTTTGTCATTCGCAGGGTTGAGCGACGAAGGGCGACAATTGAATCACCGACGCGGCGAGAGTAGAGTGACAACGTTTTTCGGAGCTGTGTTGGGACTTCGCCTTCTAGACTCCCGCAATTTCACCGTATTGCAATCAAACGAATGCGGTTGTAGAAGGTGGTCAGCGTCCTTCGGGCCCGCTCGTCGATGGGCCCCACAGCGACTGCCGGTTCCTCATCTAATTCTGGCTTCGCATCCCCGGCGAGCGGGACCCTTTTGGCATGAGCGACAGAACCACAGAAATCGCTGTAAGAGTCGCGAGGTTGCTAGAGCAGCAGATTGATGTGTTAAGGGCAGCCGAACAGTTAACTGCAGACGAGCGCGATGTCGCGGCGTATCAAGCTCGTGATCTGGAAATTCGCTGCCTTTTAGAGCAGCTGGACGGTAGATCGTCTCAAGAGAATCGGGTCCAGCTCGCTTCGTGACTTTCTTCCTTACTTTGTGTCAACAAACACGCCATCAATCTAGCGCATGATCCGCTTGTGGGGTTTCTTGACAGGACTGAGGACGGCGGTCGCCTTCGGTCAGCAATCGCCCTCGTGAAAAGAACAGCCGAGACTTCGCACGGTTGCGGGTAGCTTCTTTGACGCCCGCCTGGTTCAGCACCGCAATGATCTCGTTGGCGGGGCGTGGCTGATCGGTGAGTTCGCACTCGATCAGGGCCATCGCTTCTTCCACGGCCGTCGGCCCGATCTGCTTCTTATCCTGCGCCAGTAACAACTCCCGCATGGAGACAGCCGACTCACCGATCCACCGGATGACGGGCCGCCCTCCGATGTTGAGCCCACCCGAAGTCGAACAACCCTCAATCGTGAAGTCTTGAGTAGGCAAGTCGTAGGCTCCGAGGTTGGACTTCGCCCTATCCTGCCCGAGGCGTTTCCGATCAAGGCTAGCGACCAAACTTTGGGGTTGGAAGCAGAAGTCGACCCGAGGCGTTTTCGATCGGAGACGAGGAGGAAGCCGCTGGCGTTTGCGACCGGCCAGAAGCTTCTTACTCCCGAATAGAACGCGTTGAAGGACGCGAGGCACCACACGTTCGCTCTTCTGACTAGCCATGAGCTAGGGCCTAATCACGTCAACACGCCGCGAATTCGCAAACCGAACTCTATCCGAGTTCGGGCAAGAGCCGCTGCTTCTTGTTCTCAAGTTTCATCTAAACCCGGGGCATCCTCGATAGCGCTAGTGCGCCTTCCAGGGAGATATTAGTTGATGGCGGGATGTCTCGTTCGCGTGATGCATCGATTCAACTTAGCTGTCCGGCTTCCTATCGATCCACATTATCGAGCACCCAAATACCACCCGACACTTCCGCCATATTCAGCACCAGCTTGTTCTCGCTGAGAGAGAGTTCGACTGGCGGTATCCATCGTGGAATCGTTAAGCCGGATCCACCAAACGTGGAAACGCGGAACGGTTCTCCAACTGGCTTTCCTTCGGCCAGGTCGAAGTGAATGCCCCACACGTTGAAAACACCATCGCGTCCCGAAACAAAATATATCGTTTTTCCATCCGGCGACCAGCGAGGCTTATCGTCCCAATGCCTGCCGTCGGTAATCCGTGTCCACTCGCCACCCGTGGCCGGTACCACGTAAAGGACTGACTCCGCGAACGTCGGCGAGTTTGCGACGGCCTCAAATACAATCCATCGCGCATTAGGAGAGAAGTGTGGTTGGTAAAGATCGTGCCTTGGATCAGAAATGATTTTTCTCGCCGCGGTTTCCGCATGCGGCGCCGCTGCCACAGGTAACAGCCAGACCTCCTCCTTGGTGTCGGTGGTGTTCTGTGACACCAGCAACCACCCGCCGTCCGAAGACCAGTCGTACACGTACCTTTGGATGGTGTCGCTTAGCGTGGTAAGCGGCTCTTCACTATGGGTTTGGCTAGACCAAATCATCAGCTGTTGCGGCGTTGCTTCGCTGGATTTCTGGCGCGTGTACACGAGCTGCATACCGTCGGGAGACCACTGTGCCCCTCCGCGGCCATATTCGTCGGCGATAATCGGAACCTCGCGTCCATCCAGGAGTGATTTCTCCCACAGGCCCCAGGCCCCGGCACGGATCACGGAAAAAACAACGTGCTTGCCGTCGCGCGACAGGTTTGGGAAAAAGGCTACCCTCCCGGCCGCCGTTATCGCTTGGCCCTTGTCGGTGATGTGACCCTTCTTGGCATCGAACGGAAACAGCCAACTCCGGATCTGCTGTGATTTCGCGGTGAATGCCAGTCGTCGCCCGTCGCTTGTGACCGCCAAACTTCCATCAGGTCCCGGTCCTGCGGTCAGTCGCTCTACCGCGGTTGCCCGCAATGTCTCCGGTTCGACTGTCATCTTCCAAATGTTAATTGCCCCTCTGTAGCCGCACTCGAAATAGAGAGCCTTGCCCGAAGGTGACCATGCAAAGGAAAAGTCGCCTTGGTGTTCCCCGCCTACTCTTCCATTAGCTACTTCTGCGAGTTCGTGTTCGATTGCAGGGGCGATCTCCATTTTGATGGCTTCGCCCACTGATATCGGCACCGTCCAGATGCTGGGGCTTGGCGCAGCATCCGAGCGGAGGAGCTGGCCTCTGGCCAACGTGGCCAACGACGAAACCCAGATCGACACTCTTTTCCCGTCTGGATGCCAAACCGCTGCAGTCGGCCACAGTTTGTGCTGCGCGAGGAATTCGGCTAAAACCTCCCTCGGCGGGCTTCCGTCGAGCTGAGCCAGGTAGAATTTATTGATGCTATCGATCGGCGCAAAATGAGTCTGAAACAATATTTGGGAACTGTCTGGCGACCAGCGTGGAAAATATCCAAACGATGAAATCTTGCGTTCCAGTCCTGCTCCGCCCAAGGCCGGTACGATGTACAGCCCGCCATCGCCTTCTTCGGAACGATACGCGACGTACTTGCCGTCCGGTGACCAATCCGGCTGCCAATTGTGACCTGGTCCCTTAGTGACTTGGACAGGATCGCCGCCGCTGACCTGTTGCACCCACACATCGAATTTTCCGCCGCGATCGGAGCTGTAAGCAATGTAGCGTCCATCGGGTGACCAGGTCGCTCCGATCTGCAGGCCGTCGTCAAAGGTGATTCGAGTTAGCGCGTGCTGTGTTGATGATGTCGGAACTCGCCGGTCCTTATAGATAAACCACCCGACAATGCCAAGCAGAGCCAACGCACCGAGAACAAGTGATCCGGCCAGCGTCCGCTGTTTTGGCGCAGCCTTCGTGCTGGCATTTATGACCTCATTCGGCGTTGCACCGTTGGCCGTACCGTTTACTGCCCCAATAAATCGGTAGCCCCTTCGCGGCAACGTCTCCACGAACCTCGGGTTCTCTGCCGAGTCGCCGAGCACCTCGCGAATCTTATTGATGGCGCTGTTCAGGTTGTGTTCGACGTCGACAAACGTATCCGGCCATAGCCGCTTCTGTAATTCCTCGCGAGTCACCACTTCGCCGGGCTGCTCAAGCAGAATAGTTAAGACCTGAAACGGCTGGCCGGTGAGTTTGAGCTTAGCTCCGTCCTTGCGTAATTCTCCTGCCCGAAGGTCAACTTCGAGGGCTCCAAACCGGACCAACCGAGGGGTACGGACAGTTTCTTCCACAACATTTGCCTCAAATCGCACCAAGTCTAGCATTGATTTGGCCTTGAGCAACGCCACCTATGGCATCCCTTCCGCAATACATCAGATCTTCTAAGTCGTTTAAGTTGAACAAGTTGCCACCCCTAGATTTTCTTTCGACCTCTTTTTGACCCTCAATGGAGAGCCCATGCATTGAGGTAGCCACCCACGAAGCCCAAGGTCGCCCTCGCCGCGCAATCCGCGGAGGAGGACGACATGACAATAGGAAGCAGGCATTGGCATTCACGGCCCGGTGAAACCCGCCGGTATAAACGGTGCTGTTGGCTCCGGCTCAGGCTTTGGGTATTGGTGGGCGTGGTTGCACTTCTGGTAGGCTTCCCCCGTTCTTTATGCTTCGGATCACCTTCTCCAGGACCTATCGACCGTGTTGACCAACCGGCGGCCCAGACCGAGGTTTCGTTCGAACTCTACAACGAGAATCTGATCATCGTGAAAGCAACCATCGGAACGGTCAAGAATATGAACATGATCCTCGACACGGGCACGAGCCCGAGTGCCGTCAGAAAGGAAATGGCCGACCGACTTAGACTGCAGGGAAACACGGAATCGCTGCAGACACTGAATGGAACGGTTCAGGCCCAGAGCGTCATCTTGCCGCACATCCAGATTGGTCCGCTGCACGCTCATTCCATCAGAGTCGTGGTGCAGGACCTTACATGGATGGAGCGGAGCTTGGGCATTTCCTTGGGAGGAATTGCCGGCTTGGACATTCTGAGCACGGGCAACTTTACGATTGATTACCGAAAGAGAAAGATCGTCTTTGGACCCATCGCGGCAAGTGAAAAAACAGTCCGTTTTGAAAGCCAACTGCCGTTTCTTACGGTAAGGGCGAATATCAAAGGACAGGAGGTCCGCTTGTTGGTCGATTCGGGCACCTGGGGACTGCTTCTCTATCGCAACCGGCTTCTGATAGCACAGGGGAAATTCCGTTTCGATCCGAATGCTTCGATATCCACCGCTGGCGGGATGACTAATGTGCGGTGGTTGCGCGCTGTGGTGTCGCTTGGAAAAGATAATCTCGGGACGCGTAATGTGGCAATCGCGGATGTAGACTCCGACCCACGAAATGAGTTCGATGGTCTCTTGGGATTCGCCAAGATGGGATTCCGCAAGGTGTCATTCGACTTCGAAAATGGGTTGTTCGGGTGGGATTGATCGAGAAATCAGTTGAAAAGGGAGGGGCGCACTGCTTGTAAGAGTGCACTCAGTTTCGTCGAGATCGCCCCTGGAAGATCCGGTCCTTGACAAATCGCTGCCGATGGAAGCGGAACGCGACGTATCTCCAGCATAGCCGAGGTTGAGTCGGGCATCAGCGGATTGCGGTCGGATCACGGACCATTCGGGCAGAACCTCTGGATCAACAATAGAACATCATCGCGAACTGTATGTTGCGCTCCCCTTGCCAACTGTTGATCAAACCGTTGATTGAAGTTGCGGCCTATGTTCCGGGGCATTCAAAATGGGCGTGTCGGTAAGATGAACGATGCAGAGGTATTACCGTAGCCTACTCAGACCTTCGGGAGTTCCGGCCTCTTACGAATACGGGGTGTGGAATTTGGCTCTTAGTTCGTGGGTCGGTTCTGGGTGGACAGAGCCCCGCTGAGTGGGTCTAGTACGGAATCTTGTCGGTCTTCTCGTTCCAGGCACGGAAGGCGGTCAACGCTTGTTCACGCATCATCTGGGCCATCGGAACAGATCGCTCGGAGTGCGGCCGCGCGAATTCGTGATAGATGGCAGAGTCGTCGAATCCGATCCTGGAAGCGTCGGCAGCGAAGGCGCCGAAATAGATGCGAGCCAGACGCGCCCAGTAGATTGCTCCCAGACACATCGGGCAGGGTTCACATGAAGCGTAGAGTTCGCAGCCTTTCAACTCGAAAAAGCCCAGCTTGCCGCAGGCCTCCTGAATGGCGACGACTTCGGCATGTGCCGTGGGATCGTTGGTCGAGGTGACCCGATTGACCCCCTCGGCGACGATGCAGCCATCTCGCACGATGACGGCGCCAAAGGGACCACCTCGGCCGGAGAGAACGTTCTCGCTTGATAGCTGAATGGCGCGGGACATGAAGGGGTTGTCCATGGCTTGGCTCGATCAATGCGTAACAGTCAATGGTGTGCAGGGTGCCAGCAACCACGAATCTGCTCGCAATCCGTCGACATGGACACGTTCGCAGCCGCCTCGCTAGGAAAGAAGTATAAGCCGGAACTTTGAATCCGTGAACGTTCTTGAGGGGACCTTGAGACGGACCTCCGTGATTGAAAAGCGGGGCGCTTCCGGATAGGCTTTTGCCTCCGAGTTCGAGGTTTCAGGAGCGCAGATTGCAGTTGCAGGCTTTTCTCTCGCGCAGGGTGGTAACAGCGGAGGGCCTCCGGCCGGCAGCAGTGTTGGTGGACGGGGAGCGGATTCGCGCAGTCGTGGAACTGGACGACGTGCGGACGAGCGCGGTGAAGCAGGATTTCGGTGAGGCTGCGTTGCTCCCCGGCCTGGTTGACTCGCACGTCCACATCAATGAACCGGGACGAACCGACTGGGAAGGATTTCGCACGGCGACGCTCGCCGCGGCAGCCGGTGGCTACACGATGCTGGTGGATATGCCGTTGAACTGCGTACCGGCAACCACTAATGTGGCGGCGCTCCAAACTAAGCGCCGCGCGGCGCAAGGGCAGTGCCGAGTTGATTGGGTGGCGTGGGGTGGAGTCGTTCCTGACAACCCGGGAGAACTTGAGGCCCTCGCGGGCGCCGGCGTGCGGGGATTTAAGTGCTTCCTCGTGCATCCGGGGATCGATGAATTCAGCATGCTCCGCGAACCGGACTTGCGGACGGCGTTGCCGCATGTCGCCCGCACGGGACTTCCGCTGCTGGTTCACGCCGAGCTTCCTGGTCCGGTGGATGCAGCGACGGAAGGCTTGCGAGGGGCGGACTGGAGTCGGTATACGACCTATCTGCAATCGCGGCCGGACTATGCGGAACTAGCGGCGATACGGCTCATGCTTTCGTTGTGCCGCGAGTACGGGTTTCGCCTGCATATTGTGCATCTGGCGACAAGCTTGGCGCTCGAAGACTTGCGAACCGCACGGGCAGCGGGGACGCCGGTGAGCGTCGAGACCTGCCCCCACTACCTGCATCTGGAGGCGGAGACGATTGCGGACGGAGCGACTTTGTGCAAGTGCGCGCCGCCGATCCGGGAACGCGCGAATCGCGAACAGCTTTGGCAGGGATTGAGGGATGGCGTAATTGACCTGGTAGCAACGGATCATTCCCCGTGTCCGCCTGCGATGAAGTGCCTGCAGGAGAAGAGCTTCCGCAGTGCTTGGGGCGGCATTGCGAGCCTTTCGATCGCGCTACCGGTCATGTGGACCGAGGCGCACCAGCGAGGCTTTACACTGATGGATATCGCGCGATGGATGTCGCGAGAACCGGCTCGATTGGCAGGCTGCGACGCGCGCAAGGGACAGATTGCCGCAGGGTATGATGCGGACTTCGTTGTGTTTGATCCGGAGGCTGAGTTTACGGTGATCGCGGATCGGCTGCATCATCGGCATGCAGTCTCGCCTTACCTGGGTGAAAGGTTGCGCGGAGTGGTGAAGAAGACGTACTTGCGCGGCACAGTCGTGTTCGATGACGGAAGGTTCCCGGGAGAGGCTTCAGGCCGGGAGTTCCATCAGTGACGGGCGATCGAAACGAATTTCGGACAGAATGAAATAGCGTGCAAACGGATCGTATCATCGGAATGGCGGTTCCGCGGAAGGAAGGGCGGGGCAAGGTCACGGGGCAAGCGCAGTACGTCGACGACATGTCGCTGCCCGGTATGTTGTACGGCACGACCGTCCGCAGCCACATCCCGCGTGGGAAGATCACCAGGATCATCTTTGGTTCGGGCATCCCTTGGGATGAGTTTGTCGTGGTTTCTGCGAAGGACATTCCCGGGCAGAATTGCATCGCCTTGATCGTGGACGATCAGCCCTGTCTTGCGGACGGCGCGGTGAATCATCCCGAAGAACCAATCTTGTTGCTGGCGCATCCCAACCGCCATCTTCTTCCGAAAGCGGCGGAAGCAGTCTCGATTGAATACGATCCTCTGCCGGCATTGTTCACGATCGAAGACAGCGAGCAGCGCGCGGAGATCATCTGGGGGAAAGACAACACGTTCAAGACGTACTTGGTCGAGAAGGGAGATATCGATAGCGTTTGGGCGAAGGCGGATTACATCGTTGAAGGCGAATATAAGACTGGAGCGCAGGAACACCTTTACATCGAGAACAACGGAGTTATTGCCAGTTTCGATCCGGAGCGGGGGATCACGCTGTGGGGTTCGCTGCAGTGCCCATACTACGTGCATAGGGCGCTAAGGAAGTTGTGCGACTTGCCGGAAGACAAAGTTCGCGTCGTGCAGACGGAGACGGGTGGCGCATTTGGAGGTAAGGAAGAATATCCTTCCATGATCGCCGGGCATGCCGCGCTCCTGGCGATGAAGTCGGGACGGCCCGTAAAGATCGTTTATGACCGCATGGAAGATATGGCAGCCACGACGAAACGGCATCCGTCGCGCACAAGGCACCGGACCGCGGTGAGCCGGGAAGGCAAGATTCTGGGCGGAGAAATCGAATTTACGGTGGATGGGGGAGCGTATACGACCTTGTCGCCTGTGGTACTGTCGCGCGGCACAATTCACGCAGGCGGACCATATTATTGGCCGAATATCCGGATTCGGGCGAAGGCGGTGGCAACCAATGCACCGCCCCACGGAGCGTTTCGTGGGTTCGGTGCACCGCAGAGCTTGTTTGCGATGGAACGGCATATGGATCGCATCGCGTCGGTTGTAGGCCTTTCCCCAGTGGAAATTCGAAAACGGAATTTCCTAAAGATGGGACAGACGACTACGACCGATCAGACAATAAACGATCCAGTCGATCTTGAGCAGTTCCTCGACCGAGGGCTCGCCCTTGCCGACTATCGCGGTAAGAAAGAGCGTTTCCAGAAGGAGAATGCATCCGGGACACGCAGGAAAGGAATTGGTATCGCCACTTTCCTTCATGGAGCTGGGTTCACGGGGTCGGGCGAACGATATCTGAGTTCTGAGGTGGCTGTAGAGGGTTGCGCGGATGGCAGAGTGCGGGTGCTGGTTTCGAGCACGGAGTTCGGTCAGGGGACGAAGACGGTGCTTTGCCAGATAGCGGCCGAGACGCTGGGATTGTCGTATGAGGACGTTGAGATTGCGCAACCCGATACGCAAGAGGTGCCCAACAGCGGCCCGACAGTAGCCTCACGGACTGTGATGGTTGTGGGCAAATTGGTGCAGTCCGCCGCGCAAGGCATCCGGGACACACTGACCATGGCAGGCTCGCTGCGGGATGGCTACTCCCGCGAAGAGTTTCGCCTGGCATGCAAGGACTATGTTGCGAAGCGTGGACAATTTGTATCGTGGGCTCGCTACCAACCACCCCCCGACGTCTTCTGGGACGATGAAAAGTACCGGGGAGCGGCATATGCAGCGTACGCATGGGCTGTCTACATTGCAGAGGTTACGGTCGACTTGACGAGTTACAGCATATCGGTGAATGACTTCGTTGCCTTACAAGAGGTGGGCATGGTTCTTCATCCCGTGCTCGCGCGAGGGCAGATCGTTGGTGGAGTGGCGCAGGGCATCGGATACACACTATATGAGAAAGTGATCTGGCAGAACGGACGCATGCAGAATGGACAGATGACAAATTACATCATCCCAACCTCGGCCGATGTACCTCCGATTCGCGTGTACTTTGAGGAACTCGGCAACGTTCACGGTGCATTCGGCGCCAAGGGCATTGGGGAGTTGCCGATGGATGGACCGGCACCGGCGATAGTAAACGCCGTTGAGGACGCGCTCGGCGTCCGCTTCGACTCGATTCCACTGCTTCCGGAAGATGTCTTTGCCGAGATGTCGGCCACCTCTTCTAACGGGGATTCCCTCCACGCAGATGGAGTGCGATGAACACTTCCCATGCGCATTGTGAAGTTTCATTAACCGTCAACGGCCTGCCCGCGACGGTACACGCGTATCCGATGGAGAGATTACTGGATGTACTTCGTCACCAACTCGGACTGACGGGTGCGAAAGAGGGATGCGGGGAAGGCGAATGCGGATCATGTTCGGTGCTGATGGATGGTGTGCTAGTGAACAGCTGCCTGGTGCCGATTCTGCAGGCGCATGGCACAAACATAGTAACGATTGAGGGACTCGCGAACGGGTCACGATTGCACAAACTACAGCAGGCTTTTCTGGACTGCGGTGGTGCTCAGTGCGGCATCTGCACGCCGGGAATGATTCTGGCAGCGTGTCATCTCATGGAGAAAACCCCGACGCCGAATTTAGAGGAGATCCGGGAAGGACTTGCGGGTAATCTTTGCCGGTGCACGGGGTACACGCAGATTTGTGAGGCGGTGCTGGAGGCCGCTGGAAGCAGGTCGGGGAAATGAGATCGGATCCAGCGGGGTACGAAATGGTGGCTCCGGGAAGTTTGCAGGCGGTGGTGTCGCTGCTTGCGGCGGAACCGGGTGCGTGGTTGCCCATTGCTGGCGGTACCGACGTAATGGTGCAATACGCCGCGGGAACGCTCTCAGCGCGAAAGCTGGTGAGCCTTTGGAATCTGCCGGAATTGCGCCGAATTGAAGTTTCCGATGACGAAATCCGTATCGGTGCGGGGTGCACTTACACGGATCTGCGGCAGCATAAGATCCTGGAGCGGGAGTTCCCGTTGCTAACCAACGCGGCGCGATGGACGGGTGGCATCGCGAATCAAAATCGCGGAACACTGGGCGGGAACATCGTGAATGCATCGCCCGCGGCGGATTCTTTGCCTCCATTGCTGGTATACGAGGCAGAGTTGATTTTGATTTCAATGCGCGGCGAGCGGCGCGTGAGGTACGTGGACTTTCACACCGGCTACAAGAAGACTCAGCTGGGGGCGGATGAGCTGATTCGAGCGATTTGCCTGTCACGGCGATTTGTAGGATATCTTTCCCACTCGCGCAAGGTCGGTGCACGGAACGCGCAGGCTATCTCGAAGGTATGCATCGCGGCGCTGGGGCGGGCCGTACAGGGCGTCGTAGAGGAAATTCGCATTGCAGTGGGGAGCGTAGCGCCTGTTCCAATGCGACTTTCGCAAACTGAGCTCGTGGTGAAAGGGCAGCCCATAGATTCGGCGCTCGTGCTGCGGGCTAAGCAGACCGCTGTTGAGGAGATTCGGCCCATCGATGACATCCGCTCCACCGCGGCGTATCGCGCGACGGTGTCGGGGAATCTTGTGGCGGAATTTCTGGTGCGGTTGGCCGCGAACGAGACAAAGGCATGAAGGAGGTCCTGGCCCGTTGGAACCGGCTTTCAGCGGAAGAGGCGGCGCAAGAGATCCTGCCCTGCTGTGGGTCGATCGCCTGGGCGCGAGCGCTGGTGGCACGCAGGCCGATCGACGATGACACGTCATTGATAGCTGGATCCGACGAGACGTGGTGGGGTCTTGGACCTTCGGATTGGATTGAGGCATTCTCCAAACATCCGCGAATTGGTGAGCGAAAGGCGCCGCTGGCAGCATCGGTGCAGTCGGCGGCATGGTCGGCGCAGGAACAGCGGAACGTGGCGGACGTGGGGGAATCGGTGAAGCTAGCGTTAGCGGAAGGGAATCGGGAGTACGAGCGGCGCTTTGATCGAGTGTTCATCGTGTGCGCGACCGGGAAGTCGGCGCCCGAGATCCTTGATATCCTCCGCAGAAGATTGCGGAATGACGTTTCGGCCGAGTTGCGGGAAGCCGCAGAAGAACAACGGAAGATTACCAACATCCGGTTGAAAAAGTGGCTCCTGGGATGAAACGGGTTTCGACACACATTCTCGACTTGATGCGCGGCCGGCCGGCGAACGACGTACCCATTCGGCTGGAGCGGCAGGAAATCTCAGGCAATTGGCAGATATTGAACTCGACGCGTACGGATCAGGAAGGCCGTTGCGCTCAGTTGCTGCCCGACGATCAAATGTCGCCAGGGTTGTACCGTTTGTCTTTCGACACTGCGAGTTATTTTGTCGCACAAAAGATCTCGTCGGCGCTGTATCCGGTAATTGAGGTGACGTTTCAGGTGAGGGACGGGGAATCGCAATTTCATATTCCGCTGCTGTTAAGCGCAAACGGGTACACCACGTACCGGGGGAGCTAGGGTGAGCTCTTCGATTCGCGAATGGCTAAACCTCAGTGTGCGGTGGTTTCACGTTTTTGCCGGGATTATGTGGGTGGGGCAAACGTACTACTTCACATGGCTCGACGGCCAGTTCGGAAAACTCGAGAAAACCGGAGCCGTGAACAGTGCTGTCCCCACCGTGTGGATGGTACACAGTGGAGGGTTTTATACCGTCGAGAAGCAGAAATTACTGCACATCCCGCCGCCCAACCAGGTTCACTGGTTTCGCTGGGAAGCCCTGATGACCTGGCTCGGCGGCATGGTACTCCTCGTTCTTGTGTATTACATGGGAAGTGGACTCATCGATCCCGACGTGGCAGATATCTCCAAGCCGGCGGGCATCGCGATCGGAGTGGGCGCCTTGGCGGCAGGATGGTTGATTTACGACGTTGCGGCGCGGTCACCCCTTGGCAAATCGCAAACCGCGTTTGCGATCTTTAGCCTGATGATGACGGCAGTGGTGGCGTGGGGACTGACTCACGTATTCAGTGGTCGCGCTGCCTACATTCACGTAGGAGCGATCTTCGGCACGATCATGACAGGGAATGTGTGGCTCCGGATTCTTCCCGCCCAACGCCAGATGATCGCGGTCCCTGCGGCCAGTGGTCAGTTCGATGCCTCGCTGGGCGCCCAGGCGAAGTTGCGGTCCAAGCACAATACATTCCTTGCCGTGCCGGTTGTTTTCCTGATGCTGAGCAATCATTTTCCGGTCGCGACATACGGGAACCGATACGCTTGGCAGGTGCTGGTTGCCTTGGTGGTGGCCGGCTGGGTAGCAGCGAAGTTGATCCGCGAGTTCTGAGTATTCAATCCGGTGCAGACAACGATTGACATTGCAAAACTCGCGGAAGAGGTAATCGCACGTTGCCGTACGCTGGCATCCTTTTCGGAAGACACGAGTGGCACGCGTCGCACCTTCTTGTCTGCACCGATGCGTGATTGTCACCGAGAAATCACCCGCTGGCTTGAACCGCTGGGCGTGCAGGTGCGAGTCGATGCGGCCGGAAATTTGCGGGCGATCTATCCGGCAGTGGACTCAGCCGCGCCGCGCCTGGTGGTGGGCTCGCATCTTGACACGGTCCCGAATGCCGGTGCGTTCGACGGAATTCTCGGCGTGGTGCTGGCAGTCGCATTGTTGCAAGTCCTGCAGGGACGCAAGCTTCCTTACGGGATCGAAGTAGTAGGTTTTTCCGAGGAGGAGGGAGTACGGTTTGGCACGCCGTTTATCGGCAGCCGAGCGCTGGTGGGACGGCTCGACGAAGAATTGCTGACACGGACAGACACACAGGGAATTTCGGTGCGGAGAGCGATTCAGGACTTCGGGTTGAATCCGGCTGAGATTGCGCAGGCCACGTTGGACAAGAGTCTGCTCGGTTTCCTGGAATTCCATATCGAGCAGGGACCGGTGCTGGAGAAACTTGGGAGGCCGCTGGGCGTGGTCGAGGCGATTGCCGGACAGAGCAGGCTGGAGGTGACGTTCATGGGGCGCGCGAACCACGCTGGCACGACGCCCATGGATCTGCGTCAGGACGCGTTGGCTGGCGCGGCGGAATGGATTACGGCGGTCGAGCGCGTCGCGCGCGGCGTCCGAGGGTTGGTGGCTACCGCGGGTTCAATGGAGGTAAAACCCGGAGCAACCAACGTGATTGCGGGAGAAGTCCGGCTGAGCCTGGATGTGCGTCACAGTGCGGATGACGTTCGGACACGAATGGTCGACGAATTGATTCGTCATGCGGAACAGATTGCTCAGTCGCGTGGCCTCTCCGTGCGTCAGCATAACCGTTTGAGTCAGAGCGCAACGACGATGGATCCATTTCTTACTGGGCAGATCGAAGAAGCGGTCCGAAAATGCGGCTGCGACCCACACCGGATGGTGAGCGGAGCTGGACACGATGCCATGATCCTGGCGGAGAGAATTCCGGCCGCAATGATTTTCTTGCGAACACCCGGCGGGATCAGCCACAACCCGATGGAATCCGTCTTCGTGTACGACGTCGCCAAGGCCATCGAGTGCGGCGTGTATTTGCTCGATCAGCTAGCCTCATCATCCAAGTTTCAGACAAGGATGTGCCGTGCATAATCTTGGGCTAACGCGGAGTTCACAGCATGGTAACCACCTGCTGCTGACAGCAGACACTTTTGTGAGGACCCCGTTGCCGGGGATGAAAGGGTGCACCGCGATTGTGCACGCGGGGCCTGCGTTGGGTGCAGCCTTCACCGAGTACACGGCCGAGTTCGAGGCTGGCGGAGAACTGGGAAGCACGTCTGCGCAGCGCTTCCTCTTCGTAATCGAGGGTGCGGTCTGCGTGGACCTTGAAGGAAAGCGACAGGACCTTGGTCCGCGTGGCTACGCGTACCTTCCGGAAGGTGCGCAGCACCACGTTCAGGCCAACGGGGCTAGCCGGATTGCAGTGATCGAGAAACCCTATCAGCCGCTCGATTCAGTCAAGGCGCCAGGCCCCATTGTTTCCAGCGAGGACACGGTTTCGTCGCACCCACTCAACCACGATCCAGATTTGCAGGTAAAGTGTCTCCTCCCGGATAAGATGAGCTTTGATTTCGCCGTGAACACCATGGTGTATCAGCCCGGGGCTGCGCTGAGCATGGTGGAAATGCACGTGATGGAACACGGCTTGATCATGCTGGAAGGGGGCGGAATCTATCGGCTCGGCGATTCCTGGTATCCGGTGACCGTGGGAGACTTCATTTGGATGGCGCCCTGGTGTCCGCAGTGGTTTGGCGCGATTGGCAAAGTACCGGCGAAATATCTCATCTATAAGGATTGGAACCGGCATCCTCTGGCCGGCGTGCAGTGATGATGCTCGCTGTTAATCAGGACAGGCTTCATTCTGAGATCGAGGAGCTAGCCGCTTTCTCGGATGCAGATCCGCCCGCGGTGACACGCGTCGTCTTCACTCCTACAGATCTAAAGGCCCGGGCGTGGATGAGAGCGCGCTGCGAGGATGCTGGACTCGCGGTACGAGAGGACGCGATCGGCAATACTTTCGCGCGCTGGGTCGGTACCGAGGCAGTGACCTCGGTAGTGGGGACGGGTTCGCACATCGATGCGATTCCAAATGCGGGGAAATACGACGGCGTGGTTGGAGTGTTGGGGGGACTGGAGGCGATTCGAGCTCTGAAGGAAGCTGGTTTTCGACCGAAGCACTCGATTGAACTGCTGATCTTTACTTCCGAGGAGCCGACCCGTTTCGGGATCGGATGCCTTGGCAGTCGGTTGCTAGCTGGAACTCTATCGGCAGATGCGGCGAAGAAATTGGCCGACAATGATGGCTCGTCCATCGAGGATGTGCGTCGAAAGGCCGGATTCACGGGCGAACTCGAACAGGTAAAACTACCGAGTGGCTACTACAAAGCTTTTGTCGAGTTGCACATTGAACAGGGTCCTATGCTGGAGCGTGAGCAGAAACCACTAGGCGTGGTCGAGCGAATTGCGGCTCCGGCGAGTCTGCGCATGCTGATTGAAGGTGCGGGCGGACATGCGGGCGGAGTTCTGATGCCAGATCGTCGCGATGCTCTTTGCGCGGCAGCGGAGGTGATCCTGGCAATAGAGCAAGCGGCACGAAGCAGCGGCGCGGTCGACACCGTGGCTACGGTTGGGATCTGCGACGTCTTTCCGGGAGCGGTGAACAGCATTCCCGCCAAGGTACGCCTCAGCGTCGACATTCGGGACACGGACCTTAAGCGCCGCGACCGCGTGATGACGACGCTCGATGAGGTGTGTAGCGCGGTCTCAGCCGCCCGGCAGGTCTCGATTCATTCGGAACTCGTAAATGCCGACGCACCGACCGATTGTGCCCCCGCTCTCGTTGCAACTCTTACCCAAATCTGCAAAAAGCATGGGTTTAGTTTTCTCCCCATGACGAGTCGCGCCTATCATGATTCGCTCTTCATCTCACGGATCGCGCCGGCCGCTATGTTGTTTATTCCATGCCGCAACGGATACAGCCATCGTCCGGACGAACACGCGTCGCCCGAAGATATTGGCCGGGGAACCCTGGTGCTTGCGGAAACGCTGGCGACGCTGGCGGCATGATCTAACCAATACCCGACAGATTGCCGACTGACCTCTTTACACACACAGATACTCGTCGTCTTCCCGTTTGAACGTGGGTTCAATTAGGGTGCAATAAAACTTCCCGAGCGCTACTCTAGGCGCCAAGACTGGCGATCGGCGCCGTAGATTTCACACTGTTACATCTGAACCTTAGGCTGTCACGGCAGAGGCCGCGGGTTCGAGTCCCGTCGTCCCCGCCATTCCTTTCAAGTACTTGCAACCCTAACGTCCAGAAGATCTGGGGATGTTACGCAAAACCTTTGCTTCGCTGTGCTTGCCGATCGCAATGGGCCAGCACCATCTCCTCCCATGATTGAAGCGCACTAGGGTTGCAGCGATCCTTCTGGTTCCTTTCCTGTCAGGCTGTGATTTCGCCACGGCCGAAGTCGTTCCGACCCAGCTTGTTAAGTGGGCAAAGACGTCTTAGTCATTTGGCTTTCGAACGCAACGAGGAACCTAGGCTGCATCTTCGTTCGTTTTCGGTGCATCTCTTTCAGGGGATGGAAGTTCTGATCGTGCTGCTGGGTCCTGGTGCGTCTTCCGCGGCATCGGAGCGGTGGGTGTGACTGCGTTCGCTTCCTGGCAAGACTCTGCGCGCTATGTTCTCGCGGTGATGTTCGTGTTTACGGCGATTGCTCACTTCAATAGGATGAAACATGATCTTGCGCAGATGATTCCTTCTTTCTTTCCGCGCCCCTTGTGGTGGGGGTACACAACCGGGGTTCTGGAACTCCTGGGCGCTGCCGGACTGCTGCTCCCCAAATTTCGGTCTCTTGCTGGCATTTGTTTGGTTGCGCTGCTTCTCGGGATGTTTGTTGCCAATGTAAACGCAGCGTTCAAGGGTGTAGCTCTGCGAGGCAAGCCGGTTACGCCCCTGTGGCTGCGAACTCCGATGCAGGTTCTGTTTATTGCCCTTGTCTGGTTGTCAACGAGGGGGTAAGCACACTGATGAGATGGATTCCAGAGCAGGTGTGAACATGCTCGAACCCGGGGGCAACAGTGCGGATTGGCAGCCAGAGGAAGCGCTTCCGCGTTGGCTACGCATAGGATTCTGGGCCTGCATCGTGATTTCTGTCGCCGTGGTCCTCCGGCGAATATTTGCGCTGGCCCATCCCCCAAAGTCCGCCCCGCCTCCGTTGGCCGCGCTCGATGGGATATTCGCGTCCCACGCGACACTAACGTTGGCGCACATTCTCCCCGCGTTGGTGTTCGTTCTGGTATCGCCATTTTTTGTTTTCCGGACCTCTACCGAAACGGGTTGGCCAGAGCGCCTGCTGTTCCCACTCGGCGGAGTAGTTGGAATTACCGCCTACGCGATGAGTGCCTATCCCATCGGCGGGTGGCTGGAGCGCTCAGCGGTCTTGGTCTTTAATACCCTTTTTCTTTTCTCGCTGTTTTCTGCTTACCGGCATATGAGACGTGGTGAGTTGCTTCTGATGCGGCGCTGGATGTTGCGAGCGATCGCGATCCTATTGGGTATCGCAACCACGCGCCCCGTGATGGGAATCTTCTTTGCCACTAGCGGTCTGACACATCTGCAGCCCAACCAGTTTTTCGGCATCGCATTTTGGATTGGATTTTCCATCAACACCCTGATTGTCGAATTCTGGCTTCATGCCAACGCTCGTCCGCTCTGACTATTCCCGGCGGCGTGGGAGCCCACTCGTACATCGTGGGTGGATTCATTAGCCATGAAATAATTTCGTTCATAGGTTGCTCCGTTCACACGCTATAAGTGGAACAACCGCAGAAATATTCCCTGAAAAAGGGAATCATTCTCTCCCCAAGCCCGGGCGACGCACCACGATCGATGTCGTCAGCCCACGGCGGCCTTGCCGGACTTGATTGCACTCACCACAGGAATGCGCCTTCCGGATTCCCCTTGCCCCACCCACCGACGGTCCGAAATCCACCCTACTTCTGAGAGTCATGGCAGGAGGAGTGTTTTTCTGGGAAGGGCTTTTGAAATTTGTGTATGCGAACCAGGGAGTCGGCCGTTTCACAAAACTGGGGATCCCGTTTCCACACTTCACGGCGACCTTCATCGGGAGCCTTGAGATCGTTGGCGGACTGCTGTTGCTCGCCGGCTTGACCACGAGGCTGATTGCGATCCGACGGAGCAGATCAATTCCTGGCGAGCTTGCGGGAGCGTCTGGGAAAGTTTGGGCTGGAGCTCCATCCAGACAAGACGCGCCGGATGGAGTTCGGTCGGTTCGCCGAACACATGGCGCTGAGGCTGCACCGCCCGCCAGCCGGGCCCGCGGAACTGCTGGGCCGGCTCCTGTGCGGTTCTGCCGAGGTCTCACATACAAGCTACCGAGCATGCCCATCTGCATGTGCTCCGCCGCCTCGACGTGGCAGTGATACATGTAGGTGCCGGCGTCCATCGCCTTGTAGTAGTAGGTGATGCTGGCCCCGGGAACGACTGCGATCGACGCATCCGGCAGTCCGTCGAAGATGGACGTGGCTTGCGCGAACCCGTGCCAGTGCACGGAGTGGCCGTCGAAGAGACCGGGACGCATGGCCATCGCGACGTTCGACAACGTCAGGTAGAAGTCGTCATCTTCATCGAGCGCAATGGTCGGGGGCGATTCGTTTGCCGCCAACGTTCCTTCGGTCAGAATGGCCAACGGGTCCGTGAGCAGGCGGTCAGCATTCGGTCCAGCTCGCGTGAGGGAAGTGACAACCCCGGGAGACACCGTGCCCTGCTGGTTCGTGCCTCCGCCCGTACACGGGCTGCCATTCGCTTTTCGGCACAGGCTGCTGAACCCGAAGACGTAGGTGGGAAGGGCGCATCGGCCGCGGTGTCGGCCATAGTGACGAAACCGTCGCCACCGGAAAGGTGCATCCATCGTGGCCTTGGGTGTGTAGCACTGGGAGCCGGACACTGCACGCGATAGGACTGTGCAGCTAAAGGGAGAGCGAACAAACCAACAAAGAACGCACTGAAACATACCCGGGACAGCTTTTTCCTGACCATGCGGCCTCCTACCTTTTCTGGACGCAGAACTGTTTCGATGAACAGCTCTTGTTACGTCAGTAAGTCAACTGGTGCTCGAGCCATAAGCGAGTAATCCCTTCCCCCGTAAAGTCGACGGCTCGGACAAGAAGAGTGGCGCACACACCTCGGCAATGGCGCACACGCCCGGGGTCCGCCTCTCATCAAGAATCGCTGTTCCGTGGACTAGGGTCGCCGCCCCGAGATGCCGTGGGGTGCCAGTTCCTTTTCATTTTGGGGAAGGAGCACAATCCAGCAGCATTGGGGGACGCTGCTTTACAGCAAGGGTGAGCTATCTGGCCGTCACCCCGTCGGCCACATTTCAGTGATGGACTTTACAGTTTTCTAATACTTGCAGCCATCCCGTCGATTGGGGAGAAGTCGCAATTTGAGGATGGAGGCGTCTCAGAAGGGGACGAAACCGCGGTGCGCAAGGGGTTGAGCGCGAACAATGTTGGTACGCGCTGAAGTTGCCGAAACGAAGAATGGCGCCGTAAGGACTGCGCGAAGTTACTCCTGGGAGTGCCGCACTTTGGTTTGTAAAGGGCTGCTCTTGTGTGGCTGTTTCTTTCTGTTTCCCCGCCCTCGAGAGCACGGAACGACAGGCCGAAATGCCGGGGCGCGCACTGTGCTCGGTTCGCGACTCGCTATCTGTCCAAAGCACTATGCTCGTTAACTTCAGTGCCTCAAACACATTAGAGGCGGGGCGAATCGGCTCGAACCGTATTGACAGGACCAGTCAGTTTGACGTAAATCATCGTGTGGTTGATCCGAGTTTGCTTCTGGGGAGACCGTTTGAGAAGACGTAAGCTTGCCACTGTTGCACTCGCCGTGATTGTCATCCTTGCGAGGGTATCTGCCGCGCAGGAAATCAAGGTGGCGGCTGCCGCGGATCTGCAGTTTGCGCTGAAGGACATTGCCGCCCGGTTCGAGAAAGAATCCGGTAAGACGGTGACGTTGACTTTTGGCTCGTCGGGGAATTTCTTTGCCCAGCTCCAGAATGGCGCCCCATTTGACGTGTTCTTCTCGGCCAATCTTGACTATCCCAAGAAACTCGAGACGGCAGGTCTGGTAGAGCCCGGCACCTACTACGAGTACGGCACCGGAAGAATTGTGATATGGGTTCCCAATGATTCCAAGCTCGATGTAAGTTCCGGGTTGCGAGGCCTGTTGAAGCCGGACATAAAGAAGATCGCGATTGCCAATCCGCAGCACGCGCCCTACGGCCAGGCGGCCGTTTCGGCCTTGAAAGAGGAGGGGGTCTACGACAAGGTCTCCGAAAAGTTTGTGCTTGGCGAAAACATTTCGCAGACCGCCTCGTTCGTGGTTTCGGGAGCAGCCGACGTAGGGATTGTTGCGCTCTCACTGGCGCTGGGGCCCAATATGAAAAACAAGGGGCGGTTCGTGGAGGTGCCCGCCGCGGACTATCCACCCATTCAGCAGGCCTGTGTCGTGCTGAAGTCATCGTCGGCTAAGGCAGCCAGCCGGGAATTTGTGCAATTCATGCAGCGTCCGCAGACGAGAGAGCTTTTGCGATCTTATGGTTTTGGTGTACCTGGCCAAAACCAAAGTGCAAAGTGACGGTGATGATTCCGGTACGGTTGAACCTGGACAAGTCCATCGGAGGAAGTCGATGCGGGATCCTAATCTGAAACTCTTGAAGCCCCGTGAGGCTGCGAAAGCCCTCGGCATCAGTTACTCAACTTTGAAGCGGTGGATTCTCACAAAGAAGATTCAGACGGTGACTACCGCTGGTGGGCATCACCGGGTTCCCGAGCGGGAACTGGACAAACACCTGCATGTCGCGCCGGGGCGTGCACCTCTGCCGCAGCGGCGCGCAGACTTTCGCCGGATCAGCGCGCGCAATCAACTGATCGGCCGGATCGTTGGGCTCTCGGTGGACGGCCTGATGGCCCAGGTATCCCTGTCGATTGGCGGGCAACGCATCACGTCCGTGATCACGGCAGATGCCGTGCGGGAGATGCGGCTGCGGGTCGGGCAGCAGGCAGCTGCCCTGATCAAGTCCACCGAGGTCATGATCCTCCGCGTCTGACGGTTTTGGAGAAACCGTTGCATTCCCGTCCCCTAAAACCACCCTGTTCCGACTCATCTATGATGCGGTTTAGGATGATTTGACAGGGCCAAGCACTTCACATTTAATCAATATCATTTTCGGTGTGGCCCGAGTGTGGCGCACGATGCGCTGTTCTCGAACCCTCCGCTCGAGCTTCTCGATCTCTCTCGCGAGAAGCTCTTTTACGTCGGTGGGTTGTTTATTGAAAGGACGACCATCTGGCCGCACCCTTCGCCTGGATATTGTGGAACGCGGTGGCATTGGTCTCCGTCGGCCTGGGCTGGTTTGAGGACTCCCTCATGATTCAGAAAAGCCTTTGCGCACTGATGTTCGTGCATGTCTGCTTGCTGGCAAGACTTGTCGTTGCACAGGCTGGAAGCGCTGACTTGACGGGACAGGTGTCCGACAGTTCAGGCGGTTTGCTTGCCGGAGTGAGGATTACTGCCACGAATTTGCAAACTGAGGTTACCGCCGAGACCAGCACCAGTGCAGCAGGACTCTACGTCTTCACCAATCTTGCCCCCGGAACGTATAGCGTAGCTGCAGAGGCGACGGGATTCCAAAAACTGGTGCGCACCGGTGTAACACTCGTCATCGGTGAGCGGACTCGCCTCGATTTGAAAGTGACGGTCGGCAGCGTAAATGAGAGCGTTACCGTCTCGGCGGACGTTCCCCTGCTGCAGACTGAGAGCGGAAGCATCACGCAATCGATCGATCATGAAAAAGTACTGCAACTGCCTTTGAACGGACGGACATTCGTCCAACTGGCGACTCTCTCGCCGGGCGTTACGCTTCCGCCGGGGACACTGTTGCCCAGGATCAATGGAGGGCGGCCTAGAACCAATGAGTATCTGTTCGATGGCATCAGTGCTCTTCAACCGGAACCGGGCCAGGTGGTGTTCTTTCCGATCATCGATGCGATTCAGGAATTCAACATTCAGACAAATGCAGTGCCTGCGGAGTTCGGGCGATTCAACGGTGGAGTCGTCAACCTCTCCACCCGCGCCGGATTAAATTCGTTTCGCGGCAGCCTGTGGGAGTTCTTTCGCAATGAAGCCTTGAATTCGCGAAATTACTTTGCTCCCGTCGGTCAAAACAAACCAGAGTTTCGCCGCAATCAGTATGGAGCAGCGTTGGGCGGGCCGATCGTCCGAAATCGTACGTTCTTCTTCGTTGACTACCAGGGTGTCAAGCAAGCGGTCGGCACGGTTCGCATTTCAACCGTACCCACGCTGTTGGAGCGGCAGGGTGACTTCACGGAACTCTACGGAAGCACCACGCTCGTTCTGTACGACCCGGCGACCACCGTGCAGACTCCGGCGGGTTTCACACGCTTGCCATTTACACCGATGAACATGATTCCCAGCACCAGCATGGATCCAGCAGCTCTCGCGGTACTCAGTCGCTATCCGCTGCCGACCAAGTCAGGAACTGCCATCAATTTCACCTTTGTAGGAAACGACCAGGACCATCAAAATCAGTTCGATGCCCGTCTGGACCAGAAGCTTTCCGAAAAAGACCAGATCTTCGGCCGCTACTCCTACTTCCACGATGTGGACCAGCCTGTTCCTTTTCTCCCCGACGGAAGTGGGAACATCACGACTGGCGTGATCGGCTTGACCGATACACTCGGCCAGCAAGTTGTGGGAAGCTACCAGCATACCTTCACTGCACAAACGTTGAACGATTTAAGAGTTGGATATACCCGACGTTCTTTTCAACGCCGCGGCGTCCAACTGGACGGTTCACCCTCGCAAAGCCTCGATATTCCGGGAATCCCCTCCAATGGCGCGTTCAACAAGGCACTACCGGTGTTCAACATTGTCGGATACCAGCAAATCGGTTCTCCCTCCAACACCAACTCGGACTTTCGAACGGACGTAACCGAGTTGGTCGACACCGTCTCCCGCCTTATGGGACGACACGCTGTGAAATTCGGTCTGGACTTCCGCTGGGAACGGCTCGACGTCATCCAGCCGCCCAATCCAACGGGAGTATTTCAGTTCTCGCAATTGTTCACGAACCTGCCCGGCGTTGCAGGAACCGGCGATCCACTGGCTAGTTTCCTGCTGGGCCAGGTGCAGCAATTTTCCATCGACCTGCAAGGTAAGGTCATACGTCCCCGCGCTCATATACAGGAATACTTCGTTCAGGACGATTGGAAGGCAACCCGACGGCTGACTGTTAATGCGGGCCTGCGTTGGACGCTTAACTTTCCCTCGACTGATGCGGACAATCAAGGCGCGATCTTCAATCGGAAGACAAATCAACTCGACTATTTGGGCAAGAACGGCTATCCAAACACCGTCCGCGAGTTGCACTGGCATGATTTCGGTCCACGCCTCGGGCTCTCCTACATGCTGGACGACAAAACGGTGATTCGATCGGGATATGGGCTTGTGTGGATCGAGCAAACGGGGATCACCGCGCCTTTTACGGTCCCACAATTTCCTTTTCTTCAGACCACCAGTCAGCGCACCTTGAACAACATCAATCCGGCGTTCGTCTTGTCGGGCGGTCCGAGTGTGGCTCCAATTCCACTTACGCCCGATGCTGGCCTCGGACAAGGCGTGTTTACCGTGAACCGCAATCTTGGTTCAGGGTATGCGCAGCAATGGAATTTGGCAGTGCAACGGGAATTGACCCACAACATCTCGTTTGAAGTGGCCTACGCTGGGTCGCACATCACCCATGTCGGTATTCCGGATGTGAACATCAATCAGTTGACGGTCGATCAATTGGCCACTGGTCCTTCGCTGCTGCAAAAAGTGCCCAACCCGTTCTTCGGCCAGATTCCCCGATCGTCTTCCCTGGGAGACCCTACCATCGCGGCCGGTCAACTATTGAAGCCGTTTCCCGAGTTCCTGACAGTGGCGCCGTATCGGAATAACATCGGCAGCACGGTGTATCACGCAGTTGAGGCGAAGCTGGAACAGAGACTGGCCCGCGGACTGTCGTACCTCGTCAGCTACACTCACTCGAAGTTGATCGACACTGCGTCCTCAGTGTTCGACGCCTCCATCCTTACCGGGCCCGTCGCCAATTTCCCGGTTGCCGATAGTTACAATCTTCGCCGCGAGCGCGACTCTTCGACCGGAGACATTCCCAATGTCTTCATCACCAGCTACACGTGGGAGGTTCCTGTCGGTCGCGGCCACGGCCTGAATCCGACGGGAGTGCTCGGGGCGTTCACCAACGGCTGGCAAGTAACCGGCATTGTGACTCTTCAGTCAGGCATGCCATTCTCTATCACGCAGACCACCAATTTCAATGCCTTCGCGGGCTTTGGTGTGCAGCGACCCAATGTCGTTGCATCCCCGAATCTACCCTCGGATCAACGCACTCCCAAACATTGGTTCAACACCGACGCCTTTGAGGTTGCTCCGCAATTTGCCCTGGGCAATGCATCGCGCAATCCGGTGCGCGGGCCTAGTTATCGGGATGCGGACATCGCTTTCATCAAACACACGCGCCTGCGTGAACAGCTTGATCTGGAGTTTCGCACTGAGATTTTCAATCTAACCAACACGCCTGCCTTCGGTCAGCCCAACGGGGTGCTGGGAAGCACTGCATTTGGAACGATCACGTCGACTGCCACCGACCCCCGCGTCATTCAGTTCGGACTCAAGTTGCACTACTGAATCTGGCCGGCAATCCGCAGACTGCCAGCGCGCCTCCGCTCGAAATGGACACAACGTGCGCTCTCGTGCGACCGTATTAAAGAGAATCGGATGCAGGTCTGGAATATGGAAAAACTGTCAGGTCGATCGATTATTGGTTTCAGGGAAGGCGCCAGCGAAGGAGGAGTGTTTTACGCAGCCAATCCCTCCAATGGAGAACGATTGCAGCCCGGCTTTTTTTCGGCGACACCGGAGGAAGTCGACGCTGCCGTGCGTCTGGCGAGCGAGGCCGCTTCAACCTATCGATTGGTTTCAGGCCGGGAAAAAGGAGCCTTCCTTCGGAAAATCGCAGACCGCATCGAGTCCCGCTCGGATGAGACCATCGAACGTGCGGAGCGAGAGACTGCACTGCCGCGTCCACGCTTGCAGGGCGAAACTGCTCGGACTTGCGGCCAGCTTCGTCTATTCGCCCAAGTGGTCGAGGAAGGTTCATGGGTGGCGCCGCGCATCGACCGTCCCGATCCGGACCGGAAGCCGTCACCCCGGCCCGATATTCGATCCATGTTGCGACCACTCGGACCTGTGGTTGTGTTTGGCGCCAGTAACTTTCCCTTGGCGTTCTCAGTCGCGGGTGGAGATACCGCATCCGCGTTGGCCGCAGGAAATCCCGTCGTGGTCAAAGCGCACGCAGCCCACCCCGGCACCAGCGAACTCGTTGGGGAAGCCATCCGTGAAAGCGTTCGCGTAAGCGGTCTTCCGGAAGGTGTGTTCTCACTCCTGTTTGATAGTGGCATCAAAGTTGGCGCGCAACTCGTGAACCATCCGCTTGTCAAGGCAGTGGGATTCACTGGATCGCGACATGCGGGAAGAGCTCTGATGGATTTGGCGGCGTCTCGCGAAGAGCCTATCCCTTTCTTCGGAGAAATGAGCAGCACCAATCCTCTGTTTATTCTTCCGGGAGCTCTCCGAGAACGTGGAGCAAGCATCGCTACGGGACTTCACACATCATTCACGCTGGGGGCGGGGCAGTTCTGCACTAAGCCGGGAATGGTCTTCCTCCCTCGCGGCGACGAGGCATCTTCATTCTCAAATAAGTTGCGGGAACTGGTCGGCAATTCGGGGCGAAGCAATCTGCTGACTGCCGGGATATGCACTTCCTATCAGTCCGCAGTCACGAAACGTGGCGGGAACGCCTCGGTGAAACTTATTGCTGAGACTCCCGAAGGGGATGCCTCCTCAGGCTTTTCCGTCGGAGCAGCCTTGTTTGAAACCGACGCCACCACGTTTCTAAGCGATTCCAATCTCGATCAGGAGGTGTTCGGTCCCACGACTCTGCTTGTGCACCATTCGAATAGGGAACAGGTCCTGGATATCGCCCGAAGTCTCGAAGGTCATCTTACGGCGACCATTCACGGTACTCCAGAAGACCTACTCGAATTTGCTGATCTCGTCACCATTCTCGAGAGCAAAGTGGGCCGGTTGGTCTTCAACGGTTTTCCGACCGGAGTCGAGGTGAGCCACGCCATGGTGCACGGTGGGCCGTATCCCGCAACGTCGGACAGTCGCTCAACTTCAGTGGGCAGCCAGTCCATCCTGCGATTCGCACGACCCGTTTGTTACCAGGGCTTTCCGGACGAGGCTCTGCCGGATGAACTGAAGAATGCAAATCCGCTGGGCATTTGGAGAATGATCGACGGAGAGTATTCCCGGGGAGCGATCGTTTAGAGAGAGAGTCCGCATGGGACGTAGTCATCCCAAGGGAATCACGCGCACCAACTGAGCCGGTGATTCATCGACTCGCACTGGATTACGCAAGGGGCGCCCAAATCCCTCGAATGCGACCTGAATCACGTCTGCGCTAGTCAGCTGTATGCCGTCCCCAAAACTCAGGCAATCCGTCCCAAAGAAATGCACATGGACGTCTCCAGGGCGGCGGTGCGCTTCAAACTTGAAGTGATGGTGTTCGACATTCTGCAAGCTGTGACACATCTCGGCTTCGCCCGTGCGAAACTGTTTTGACCACAACACAGCGTTGCCGCGTTCGATGCTCACTTCCACACCTACTGAATGGAACTGTGGGTCTACGACAAGTTCGGGTCCGAGAGCGCAAGTCCGCAACTTTGAACCTGCCAGGTTCAGATAATTCTTTTTCTCGAAACGATGATCAGAAAATTCGTTGCCCGCCGCCATTCCGAGCCGACGCGGTTGGCCGTCGGCAGCAATCAAGTAGATGCCGGCGATCTCGGCTTCTTCACCACCGTCCTCCGCATAGGCTGGGATTTCCACCGGTTCCCGATGTGCTCGCAGGGTGGTGCCGGTGCCTTTGTAGAACCACTCTGGCGGCGTTCCGATCGATCCTGCTGGCGGACGGCCTCCCTCCACACCCCAGCGGAACATTTTCATGCTGTCGGTCAGTTGGTCCATGGGTTGCGCGTGCATCGCATCGCGGCCGCGAGCGCTGCCCAAATGGGTCAACCCAGTTCCAGAAATCAGGCAGCGCGCGGTTTCGCACGGATGATCGATCGGAGGCAGTATCTGCCAGGGCGAGCTCCCGCCGTAGATAGCGTCGTAATCCAGCCGATCGTTGGTGGCTCGTTGGAGGGCTGCCTGGCTCAATGATGTGTTCTCAGCGATGGCCTGGTTTGCCAGATCGTAAACAGAGTCGCACTCAGCGAGCAAGCGCAGGCGTGGTTCCTCGACCACCGCTACGCGACGGACCCCACCTTGTCTGATTTGAATCAGCCGAGTCATGAAGAGGAAAGGACCTCACAAGCTCGTTGCACAATACCGCGAAGAAAACCGCGGTTGAACGCTCTCACTGGAGTCACGCCTGGTACAGCGGATTCCAGACCTGCATTGAGGTCGGATGCCGGTTAGCCCATGCATAATACGGAATGAAAGTCAGCGGCACCTTTCGCGTTCTTGACGGTCTTCCGGTGTAGCGGGAATAGAGCGCGCTTTCTGAGGGGTCTCTTTCGTAGGCCATCCCAGTGTGATGAAGCACGACAACCCCGCCTAACAGATCCGCCTGCAGCTTGCTTTGGAATTGCTCCGCTGACTTGGTGTTCAAATTCAGGGCCACGTCGCTCAGCGAAGTTCCGCTCGGCTGGTCCACTTCTTCCAGGCAATAAATAAGAGGGCCACGTTGCACGGCAACGCGTCCGGTATCGTCCGCAATCCGGGGATTTCCCTGGATCACCTGCGGTGGCATCTCCATTTGCAGATGAACGCGATCTCCCGGCGCCCACTTCCTCTGTAAGGCGAGATACTCGCCGGGCTTGGCACCCGACACAGATTTGCCGTTCACAGCCACTTGCGCGCGGTCTGCCCAACCCGGAATTCGCAAGTAGAAGGTGAAATCCGAAGCTTGTGCGGGCGTGACGGTAATGTCTACCTGGCCGTCCCAGGGATAGTTTGTTTTTTGTGTGATCTTGACTCCCGTGCCATTCTCCAGGTGCCAGTCGAGTTCCGAGTTGTCATAGAGGTGCGCGTAGATGCCGTCCTGGCTCGTGCTGTAGAAGTATCCGGGAAGGGAAGCGAATGTACGTTCCAGGTTGGGAGGACAGCAGGTCACGTCGTACCAGTCATTACGGATCTTGTCGCCGGTCGACGGATCGAATGCCAGTGGGTTGCGGTAGCAGTACATAACGCCGTCGAGCGACATTCCAGAGTTGATTCCGTTGTATAGGGCACGCTCGAGCACGTCGGTAAACTTCGCGTCGCCGGTGGCTGCCAGCATCCGCCAGTTCCACATCATGTTGCCGATCGCGGCGCAGCTCTCGCCGTAGGCGCGGAAATTCGGCAGCTCGTAAGCATCGCCGAATGCTTCGCCATCGGATCGCGATCCGACGCCGCCGGTCACGTACATCTTGGTGGTGGTCAGGTCGTTCCAGAGCGTGTTCAGCGTCTTCCAGTAAGTCGCGTCTCCCGTCTCCATGAAGTAGTCTGTCGCGCCGCAACATGCGTACATCGCGCGCACCGCATGTCCTTCCAGCTTGGTGCGAGCGGTGAACGGGGTTCCACTGTACATGTAGATGGTTCGATGCTCGGGGAGTTGCAGCCTCGTGTCTCCTCCCAGAATGTAACCGGCGAGGTCGAGCTGTCGCTTGTCTCCGGTGATGCGGTATAGCTCAATCAGCCCCACCTCGATTTCAGGATGTCCGGAGACGATCGGCTGCTTGGGATCAGGGCCGTAGGTCGGCATCAGGAAATCGTCTACAAACCGGATTCCCGCATCGAGCAACTTGCGGTCGCCGGTGCCGCGGTAGTAAGCGATCGCTCCCTGCAGCATGTGTCCGATGTTGTAAAGTTCATGCCCCGTCGTCTGGGTTTGCACTTGCATCCGCAGCGGCTTGCGATCCTCGACATAGTAGGTGTTCAGGTACCCGCTGGGCTCCTGGACGGCAACTACCTCATCAATAAGTTTTTCAGTTTTCGCTTTGACGTCGGGAAGGTCGCCCGACTGGAGAGCAAATCCAACTGCCTCAGTCCATTTGTACACATCAGAGTCGGAGAAGACCGGTCCGTGCTGAGGAGCGCTGCTCTTTCCCACGAGGCGACGGAAATTATTCATGCGCCCATTGGCCTCGAGCAGGTCGTGCATGGTTGGGATGCTCTTGGTGACGTTAATTTCGCGCCGCTGCGACCAGAAGCCGCTTTGAATCGTCACCGCATGCACCGGAATATTGCGGAGCTTGGCATACGGTGATTTGACCAGGTTCTCGACTCCTTGGTCCTTGAAGGGCGGGTTGTCGGCGAGACTACTGGCGCCCTGTCGCGACGATGCCAGTTCGCCGTTCACGCCCGCGAAAAGTCGCCGGGAGGGGAGGGAAGCGAAAGCGGCCGCCGACATCGCGGAGGTCACGAACTGTCTGCGCGAGAATTTAATTTTCTTCGCCATGGCGTGGTCCTCGAAATTTTGTGAGAAGGTCGGACGGGATTATAGCGCGTTTATGGTAAGCGTTTACTGATTTCCTGAGTCGGCCGTGGTTCCTTCGGGAGGCGGTCTCGGAGGCGGCAGAAAGCCCTACTCCCGCATTCCCAGGTTATCTCCTCGACCGGCCGACGAATGTTCGTCCCAGTTCTGTGAGGTTACGTTTGCTGATACAGCCGGTGGTGAGGGTGCGCTATGATGCAGACCGGTTCTGAAAAGCTAGGCAATCACAAAAAGTTTTCGACAGGATCATGCCCATGAAGCCGCTGCGAAGTCAGGAATGGTTCGGGCGAGAAGGTCGGGACGGCTTTCTCTACCGGAGTTGGATCAAGAACCAAGGATGGCCGCGAGATTTGTTCGATGGCAGGCCCGTGATCGGCATCTGCAACACCTGGTCCGAACTTACTCCGTGTAATGCTCACTTTCGCGAGATTGCCGAGTACGTAAAACACGGAGTCTGGGAGGCGGGTGGGTTTCCCCTGGAATTTCCCGTCATGTCATTGGGAGAAACCATGCTGCGTCCGACCGCCATGTTCTTCCGCAACCTGGCCAGCATGGACGTAGAAGAGTCAATCCGCGGAAATCCCATCGACGGCGTGGTACTGCTCATGGGCTGCGACAAGACCACACCTTCGTTGCTGATGGGTGCTGCGTCCTGTGACCTACCTACGATCGGTTTGTCGGGCGGCCCCATGCTCTCGGGCAAATTCCAGGGACACGATCTCGGTTCAGGCACCAGCCTATGGCAAATGACCGATCAGGTTCGCACAGGGAAAATGAAGTTTGAAGATTACCTGGAAGCCGAGAGCTGCATGCATCGCTCCAAGGGGCATTGCATGACCATGGGTACGGCCTCCACAATGGCCAACATGGTGGAAGCTCTGGGGATGAGCCTGCCTGGAAATGCGGCCATCCCCGCCGTCGATGCTCGACGGAACACTCTCGCACAGCTGACGGGGCGGCGCATCGTGCGGATGGTGCGCGATGATTTGCGCATGTCGCAAATTCTGAAGCTTGAAGCCTTCGAGAATGCGATCCGCGCAAATGCTGCCATCGGTGGATCCACCAATGCGGTGATCCATCTGATCGCCATTGCCGGGCGCATCGGAGTGCCGCTCTGTCTCGATGACTTCGACCGCCTGGGCCACAGCTTGCCTTGTCTGGTCAACCTGCAGCCTTCAGGCCAGTACCTGATGGAAGACTACTTCTATGCGGGTGGGTTGCCAGCAGTGTTGCGGGAACTCGGCGAAAATGGCGCCCTTCATAGAGAAGCACTCACGGTCAACGGCAAGTCCATCTGGGACAACGTTACCGAGGCCCCCTGTTGGAACCGCCAGGTGATTCATGACTTCGCCAGCCCGTTCAAGGCAAATGCGGGGATTACCGTTCTCCATGGCAATCTCGCGCCCAACGGCGCGGTGATCAAAGTCTCCGCGGCCAGCCCTCATTTGCTGCAGCATCGCGGCCGAGCAATAGTCTTCGAAAACATTGAAGAATGTCACGCCCATACAAACGACGAGAATCTCGACATTGACGAAACCTGCGTCATGGTATTGAAAAACTGCGGACCTCGTGGCTATCCAGGAATGGCGGAGGTTGGGAACATGCTGCTGCCGCCGAAACTGCTGCGCAAAGGTGTGACCGACATGGTGCGCATTTCAGACGCGCGTATGAGCGGTACGGCCTACGGCACGGTGATTCTGCACGTATCTCCGGAGGCTGCTGCGGGTGGCCCGCTCGCCCTGGTGGAAAACGGAGACATGATCACACTCGATGTTCACAAGCGTCTTCTGCAACTGGAGGTGGACGAGAACGTGCTCGCTGCTCGCCGGGCCAGCTGGAAGGCTCCTCCGCTACCCGAGCGTGGATGGGAGAGGCTGTATGTCGAGCACGTGCAGCAGGCAGATCGGGGAGCGGATCTCGACTTTCTGGTTGGCGGCAGCGGGGCGCGTGTTGCGCGAGATTCTCATTGAACCCTGGACAACCGGCGATTATTTGGACCCATGCTTCGCGCTAGGTGAAATCAAGCTGGTGGACTCGCGGAGCACCAAGTGGGTCTTGAGGGTATATTCGCTGCCATTGGGCAACGGAGCTTCACGCGCGACCTCCTCCTTGAGAGCGTCGAAAGCCAGCAGAGCCAGTTCGGTTTGCGACATTTGCACGGTAGTGAGCGGCGGAATCACAAACTGCGCCAGTCGAATGTCATCGAAACCGACTACGGAAAGATCGCGAGGAATGGCAATCCCGGCCTCATGGCTCTTTCGCATCACACCGATGGCGGTCATATCGTTCGAGCAGAGAACCGCGGTCGGTTGCCCCGGTCGCTCGAGCAAGCTCGTAAAAGCAGCCATTCCACCTTCCATGGTGTGATCGCCTTCCACGATCAACTGGGGATCCGATTCGAGGCCAATCTCCTGCATCGAACGGACAAATGCCTGTTTGCGCGCCATGGCCGACTTTAATCGCAACGGGCCGGTGATGAAGCCAATCCGGCTGTGCCGGAGCGCTGCCAAGTGCTGCACCGCTTGGCGGATGCCGTGCAGGTAGTCGATACGAATGTTGCTCACCCTCGAGCGTGGTGGTCCGACGTCAACAAAAACCAGCGGCACCTTGCGCAACTTCAAGTCCTCGAGCAGCACTTCTTCCATTCCGAAGGTCATGATGGCCACGCCCTCCACGCGGCGCTCGATCATGCGACGCACAGACGTTTCCATCAGCTTCGGGTCATTGCCCGTGGAAGCCAGCAGAATTTCGTAGCCGTGCTGCACTGCGATATTCTCAAAGACGTGGATAATTTCGGGGAAGAACGGGTTGGTGATTTCCGAAATGACGAGCCCAAACATGCGGCTGCGTCCCGAAACCAACGCGCGCGCCTGGGTATTGGGGTAGTAGCCCATTTCCTCGACGACGCTCCAGACGCGTTTCGCTAGCTGAGGATTGACGGTGGGGACCCGGTTGATCGCGCGGGAGACGGTCGCCGTGGAGACTTTGGCGCGCTTGGCAATTTCCCTGATATCCATACTATGTTCCCGCCGCCCGATCGGCAGTAACCGTGCATATTAGCATGGCAAACGTTTCCTAACGATGCTTCCCGGCTAGATTCCGCACCTTTCTGGGATCGCGGAAGTTGCCCCACCTTGCAACAATTGACAATAGAATTCCCTTTCCTCTAGCTTGTGGGTGACTGCAGTAAACGATTGCCCGAAGGGAAACCGTCGCTCCACAACTCGGGCTAGGGGCGCGAGCTCCAGGAACGGAGGTCTTTCGATGGCGATCGTAGCTGGCGTAGATTTCGGAACTCTCAGCGTGCGCGTGTCGATCGTCGACAGCGAACGCGGCCTACTAGCCTCGGCAGTCGTCGATTATCCCCTACATCGCAAGCGTGAGGATCCGGAGCACGCGACGCAATCACACGAAGATCACATGCGCGCGCTTGCGGCCGCCACACGCGAAGCCGTAAGACAGGCGGGCATCTCCGGAGACCAAGTCGCCTCCATTGCTCTCGATACGACCGGCTCTTCGGTTATTCCTGTCGACAAGAACCTGCAACCGCTCGGCGAATACTACTTGTGGTGCGATCACCGCGCCAAAGGGGAAGCTGCGGAAATTACCGAAGCGGCCCATCGCGAGAATCTTCAGGCGATCAAGTGGTGTGGCGGAGTGTATTCGTCAGAATGGGGCTTTTCCAAGTTGCTGCACTGGCTCCGGCATCATCCTGCGAAACGCTCGGACTTTGCCTCTGCCTTCGAACACTGTGACATGGTTGCCGCCACCTTGTGCGGCATCACCGACCCGAAGAAGGTGAAGCGCAGCATCTGTGCCATGGGTCACAAGTGGCTTTGGAATGCAGACCTGGGAGGCTTGCCGCCGGAATCGTTCCTGACGAAGGTGGATCCGTTGTTGGCAGGGGTGCGGGCAAAGCTCGACGGCGAATACTCCACATCCGACCAGATCGCAGGTACGCTCTCACCGTTCTGGGCTGAGAAGCTCGGCCTCAAGACGGGCATTCCGATTCCGGTGGGCGCGTTCGACGCGCACTGGGACGCGATCGGCGCCGGTTGTCGCACCGACGATATGGTGAACGTGATCGGGACCTCGACCTGCATCATCGGCATCACGCCATCGGTGAATCTGGTGCCGGGAGTCTGCGGTGTGGTGCAGGGTAGCGTGCATCCCAAGCGTACCGGCATTGAAGCTGGACTCTCGGCCGTGGGAGACATCTTTAATGCGATTGCCACCCGAGCAGGCACGGATGTGAAAACGCTCAGTGCGGGATTGGAGAACTACCGTGCCGGTCAGACCGGATTGCTGCGCTTGACCTGGGACAACGGCGACCGCACCGTGCTCGTCAATCCGAATCTGCGCGGCGTCACGCTGGGTTGGAATCTGCAGAGCACCGCGCAGGACGAACTATTCGCGGCCATCGAAGGGACGGCATTCCACACCCGGGTGATTCTGGATCGCATGTCCGAACACGGCGTACACATCAAGCGCGTCATCAATGCCGGTGGCATCCCCCAAAAGAACGACGTGCTCAATCGCGTGTACGCCAGCGTTCTCGGCTGTCCTGTGCTGGTACCGAGCAAGAGCGTGGTGAGCCTGGGATCGGCCATCTTCGCGTTTCTTGCTGCGGGCACGTTCCGCACGATCGAGGAGGCGCAGGACAAAATTTGTCCCCCCAACAAGGTCTACGAGCCCGACGCGGGAGCCCAGCGTGTTTACGCTGACCTTTATCCGCTTTATAAGGAGCTTTATTTCGCGCTCGGCGATGCTGGCAAGAATGGATTTGCAGACGTGCTGCCGACCCTGATACGAATTGCCGCGTCCGTGCAACACGACATGGCCTTGGCGAAGGCTTGAAAAGGGAAGGATCCCCTCCCCTACCATGAAATGCGCACCAGCGACAGGCCCTGCCTGGGCAAACTGAATTCCAGAACCACAGACCCCTGCTCCACAGACTTCCATGCCAGCGAGCTCAATAGCTGCAATTGGCCGGCTGCTTCCAGTCGTTCTTGCTGCTCTGCTGATGGCGACTGCGGTGAGCCCATTTCTTTCCATACTGTGAACGCGTTGCTGTGGTTGGAATCGACTCGGTAATGCTCGATCAGGCATTGGCCGTTTTTCTCCGGGAAACCGCTCACAACCAGTTGGATGGACGCGGCATTGCCAGCCACGTCATCGTCGTGATAGTTCCAGGCCAGCACTTCGACTTCCCGATCTCTCCGCGTAGCCATTGCACTAATATCCGGCCGTCCCTGCACGCCGATCGTGATAATCTCATCGAGCGGCAGCGATCCCGAGCTGGTAGTGTCTACGCCCTCAGCACCCAACATGCCAAGCATTCGGAAGGCGTTTAGCACGGGTTTGTCGACACCGTTCGTCGCCAGGGTGCGATAGCCCTCGAAATATGGCTGGCCCTCGAATTCAAACGCCCAGGTCACAGACCCGAGAAAATTGACTCGCTCGCGGCGGATGAGGGCGTGCAGGCTGTTCAGGACTTCGGCTGTGTACACGGCGTACAAGGGACCGTTGCGATAGGAATTTTGTGGATTTGTTCGCGCGGAGCACGCGGCGCACCCCTCAGGGTCAGACTCGCCCAGGACGATCGGCGTGTGGCGCCACTCCGGAAACGAAGTAACGATCTTGAAGCCCTGTTCGATCGCAGACAGTTGCCGTGCGATGCCCATCTGTACGTGATCGCCTTGCCATTTGGGCGCCCCTTTTGGGTGGAAGCTAATGAAATCGAGTCGCGCGCCAGTTTTGCCGTTCACAAAATTTTGTCCGCGTGCGCAGTGTTCCAGGAACGCACGCAAGAAGTCGGCGGCTTTGGGTGAAGCCGGACCGGTGCTGTCCGGACCGCCGACGCGGGCTCCTGGCAGAGCCCGCAGGATCGCATCTACCGAATAGTCGTAAAGCTTGAAGTATTCCTCTGGAGTTCCCTTCCAGTAGTCAATGTCAGGCTCATTCCAGACTTCCCACAACCAAGTCTTAGTTTCGGCTTCACCGTAGCGTTCGCGCAGATGATGGACAAATTGAAAAATGAGTTCCGCCCATTTGTGATAGTCCTTCGGCGGATATGCCCAGCCTGTATAGATCGAGCCCTGCGGAAAATTGTGCCGGTAAGGCTCCGGATGGGTAGAAAGCGCCAACGGCGTGAACCCGATTTCGACGAGCGGCTTGGATCCGGTGTCACGAAAGGTGTCAAAAATACGGTCGACGATGACCCAGTTGTAGATGGCCTTTCCCGACGCATCTTCGGTGTAGGCGTTCGTGGATCCCCATTTCAGAGAGCTCGACCCATCCCCTGTAGTCAGGAGATTGTGGGTTCGCACGTAGACGGGCACCGGGCTCAGCGCGGCTAACTCGCCCAGCAACTTCTTACCATTGGGAGCGTAGGTATAGTTCGGTTCGTCATAGCCAAAGTAGTTCCACACCGGGGGCATTAGGCCGTTCGATCGGTCGGCGTGGACGTCGATGCGAACCTTCTCCGGTGGAGCTTGCGGTGCCGATTGAGAGATCAGCGCCAGCGTGAGAATCAGAGCAACGCACACCAAAGGTTTCATAAGAGGACCCAATCAATTAGTAATCCATCTCGCAACGTCGATCATGATGCGTCAGGTCTCGCAGAACAACATCACCAGCGATGATGAACCAAGGGCCGGATCTTCGTATCGTAGATCTGCCGGATGGCGTCCATGGTTGCGGGACTTAAGGGCGGCAAGTCGGAGGCGCGACAGTTGTCCGCTACCTGCTCGGGCCGCTTCCCGCCCGGAATTGCGCACGTAACAACATCAAACATGAGAATCCAGCGCAAAGCGAACTGGCTCATGGAGACCCCCGCCGGCAACAATCTGCGTATCTGTTCAACGGCCTGAAGCCCGACGTTGTAGTCCACACCGGAGAACGTTTCTCCAACGTCGAAGGACTCTCCGTGACGATTGAAATTGCGGTGATCGTCTGCGGCGAAGGTGGATTGAACACCGAGTTTGCCGGTGAGCAACCCACTGGCGAGTGGCACGCGGGCGAGAATGCCAACCTGTTTCTTCTTGGCCTGCGGGAAAAAGGCTTCTGCTGGACGTTGTCGAAAGCAGTTGAAGATGATCTGCACCGTCTGAACACTGGGATACTCGATCGCCTTAAGGGCTTCCTCGATCCTCTCGACGCTGACACCGTAGTGGCGGATCTTACCGGCCTTGACCAGGTCGTCGAGGATGGCAAACACTTCCGGGCCGGCATAAAGCTCGGTGGGCGGGCAATGAAGCTGTAGAAGATCGAGCGTGTCGCAAGCCAGATTGCGCAAACTGTCTTCCACCCACGCCGTAAGATTCTCGCGACTGTAGCCTGCAACCGTCTGACGAGGCAGACGGCGGCCAGCCTTGGTAGCGACAATAATTTCCTCGCGCCGGCTCCTCTTCAATTGTGCGATCAGGCGCTCGCTTCGGCCGCCGCCGTAGACATCCGCGGTGTCCAGGAAATTGACCCCGGACTCGACGGCCTGGTGCAGAGCGGCCAGCGCATCTTCGTCAGAAACGTGGCCCCAGGAGCCGCCAATCGCCCACGCGCCAAAGCTGATGTCTGCAACTTTCCAACCCGTGCGGCCCAGCGGACGGTGGTTCATCGTGAATTTGTTTCCCCTTGGGAATTGACTCAGATTTCTGGTCCACCTGGCCCAGCCCGAGGGAGAGTATAAATAGCGACCTCAGTGCGCACATGGAAATTCTGCTACGAGATCCACTTCTCCCTGATTCCATCACCTTTCGCGTAACTGTAGAATCACATGGCTAACGAGTAAGCAGCCGGACGCGATGCGTCCTACCGGAATTCTAACCTTGGAGCGCCAATGAAAGACAAGGTCGTACTGGTGACCGGTGCCAACGGCGGTCTTGGCGTCAACGTGACCCAAGCGTTTCTGGATGCGGGGGCGACGGTGGTCGGCACATCGCGAAAGATACAGCAGTCTGATTTCAACAGCGCGAACTTTGCCGCAATTTCCGCAGACATTTCTACTCGCGAAGGCGCCAAGATCGTAGTGGACCAGGTAGTGGCTCGCTTTGGGAAGTTGGATATCCTGGCACACACCGTCGGTGGTTTCGCCGGAGGCCAGTCGATTGTGCAAACCGACGATGAAACCTTCCAGCGGATGCTCGACCTGAACCTGAATTGTGTATTTCATATTTTGCGGGCGGCAGTCCCTGCCCTGCGGAGTACAGGAAATGGCCGCATCATTGCGATCGGCAGCCGCGCGGCGTTGGAGCCTGGCGGGAAGGTCGGGGCGTACAGCGCATCCAAAGCCGCCATGGTTGCTCTGATTCGAACTGCAGCGCTGGAAAACAAAGACGCGGGTCTCACCGCCAACGTGATTCTTCCGGGCACCATGGACACCCCGGCCAACCGCAAGGCAATGCCAAATGCGGATTTTTCCAAATGGGTGCGACCGGCCACGGTCGCGAGCCTGATGACGTGGCTGGCGGGTGACCCTGGCAAGGACGTCAATGGCGCAGTAATTCCAGTGTACGGCGGTGATGTGTGAAACTCTTGTCAGATCTTTTGTGCTTGGACTCGGAGGCCGGGGCGTTCTTTGAGGTGGACCAGTCGACGAGGGCAACCATGCCAATCCTCAAGGTTAATAGTGATACGTTGCATCATGCTGCAGGCCATATCTGGCAGCATCCAACGATCCGGTGACACTGTAGTGATTCCCGCGGGAGAACCGATGTCACATCCCACGCAATATCAATCCAGACTAGAAGCCTACACAGAGGGCAAAGATCCGCTCGCAATGCAGTCAACCACGCCAACCATCCTGGCCGAGTTAGTTGAGGGCGTGTCCGACGAAGAACTTCGACGAAGGCCCCTTCCTGACATGTGGTCGGTCGGTGAGATCCTTGCTCACCTCGCCGAAGAACTGGTCAGTAGTTGGCGGTATCGCCAGATGATCGAAAACAGCGGATGTGCTCTTCTTGCCTTTGATCAGGACGAGTGGGCAAGGCGTGGCAAGTACGCCTCATGGAAACCAGCGGACGCGTTGCAGCTGTTTCGATTGCTGCGGGAAGGTAACCTGCGCATGCTGGCAGAACTCACCGTTGACGAATGGGCTCGGCACGGTGTACACGCGGAGCGAGGCAAGATCACGGTGAAGGATCTTGCGCGACATATGGCCGGCCACGACATGAATCACGTCGACCAGATCCGGGTGATATTAGGCAAGACTTAGGGAGTGCTTTGTAAGCAACCGCGGATTCGCGGATGTCGGCCCTGGTTTGGCGACGCGCTGTTAGAAGGCTGTTCCCGTTCTTGGCCCGGCTTTTTGCGCAGTAATGGGAGCGGGGCTACCGTCTCGATCCGGGATGGCGACGATCTGTGGCTGCGGACGTGGCATCGGACGCAGGTCGTGCACTTCTTCAACCAGAACACGCAGCACTTCCGCGACACTCCAGGCTTGCGCTATGCATCCGTCCGGCCACTGGGGAGTGTCGCCATCGAAGATTTCTGAGATGTGACCCAGTCCGGCATCTGCAAGGTGATCCTTCAGGGGAGCGAGCCATTCGGCTGCTTGGCGGCGCGCTTGGTTGCTGCCTCCATTGACCTTTATGTACGCCGTGAGGAACGGTCCCATGAGCCACGGCCAGACAGTTCCTTGATGATAGGCACCGTCCCTTTCGACCTGGCCACCTATGTACCGTCCGCGGTAGTGAGGGTCGGTGGATGCCAGGCTGCGAAGCCCATACGGCGTGAGCAGGTGTTGTTGCACTTTTTCCGTTACGCGGCGAGCTCGCTCTGCAGACAGCATCGTATGCGGCAGGCTGACCGCGAGAATCTGATTCGGGCGAATTGAGGAGTCGGGCGCCCCGTTGACAACGTCGTAGAGGCAGCCAGTACTCTCGTTCCAAAAGAGGCGATTGAAACTCCACTTCGCTACGACCGCCATCGTGCGATAGAGGTTCTGGCCAGCATCGTCGCCGAACGTGCGGGCAAGGTCTTCCATGATGCAAAGCGCGTTATACCAGAGCGCCTGGATTTCTACGGGCTCGCCGCGGCGCGGCGTGACGACCCAATCTCCCGCCTTGGCATCCATCCATGTGAGTTGTATGCCGGGTTCCCCTGACGTCAAGAGGCCACTCGGAACCACTTTGATTCCATACCGCGTACCGCGCACATGCCAGGAGATGATGTCGACAAAGACGGCGTAGAGTTCGTTGCGTACAAACTCCAGGTCTCCGGTATAAGCAAGGTAGGACCTAGCCGCTTCGAAAAACCAAAGCGTGGCATCCACGGTGTTGTATTCAGGGGTCTCGCCGGCATCCGGGAAACGGTTGGGCAACATGCCCTGACTCACATGTTGCGCAAAGGTACGCAGGATGCTGCGGGCCACGTCATGTTTACCCGTCGGCAAGGTCAGGCCAGGCAGCGCGATCATGGTGTCTCGGCCCCAATCGCTGAACCAGTGGTAGCCGGCAATGACCGTCTTCTGCTCTCCGCGTGCGACAATGTATCGGTCCGCCGCAACAGTAAGGTCCTGGACGAAGCTGTCTTTTACCGGAGAAGATGCTACCAATTCACGACGCCGTGCAATCTCTGCCTCGCGAAAATCGATGACCCGGGAAACATTCCGCGGCTCCGTGGAGGCCATGATCGAGTCAGGCTTGGCGAGGTCGAATCGGAGCACCAGAGGGTTGAAAAGGTCTTCCGTACAATCCAGTCCCCGTTCGCGTTCCACGTCATATTCAAAGTTGCGGTACCACTCGCCGCTCCTGACCAGCTCCACGGCATTGTGGGCCAGATGCAGGGAAGGGAGCCCCTGGTAGGGCCTGACGGTAGCCACTCCGGGCCGCTGATCGACTGCCGGATTGATGGCTGCATTCTCATGAGTAGTGCTGTGATAGTCGCGGATCGCGATCAAAGGCCGGATCTCGAGCCGCAGATTCTTGAGTAATTTCGGATGATTGTTCTGCACGAGTTTGTAGTGAACGACCGTGCTGTTCTCGCCCTGAATCATGAAGATAGTCTTTTCGATCTCAATGCCCTCGACTTCATAGGTGAAGATCGGAAAGGGATCGAGTCGAAAGTGCTTCAGGAATCGATAGCCTTTCGGGTGCACCACGCCTGGATATCGGTTGGCGGATAGATCAAATCGCTGCTGATCGATGACCAGCGTTTCCTCAAGCTTGGAGAGAAGGACCATGCGGCCCACCGGGGGCTTGGTGGCGGCCACGAGTAAGCCGTGATAACGCCGGGTGTTGAGACCGACGATGGTGGAGGACGCAAAACCGCCCAGTCCGTTCGTTTCGAGAAACTCCCGCCGCAACGCAGCGTCCAGGTTCCCGCACGTTTCCTGGTCAAACTGAATCATGACTGCCCCTCGGGATCGCCGGCCGGGAACACACGAGCGCCTTTCAGTTTTGCTTCTCCCGATGCTGGAATTCAGTCCGCTGCTAGCGTGGACCCTGCGGAATCAACCCTTTTGCCGTCACGGGATTCACCGCTCTGTTGCATCAACTTGGTGACAACGCCGGTCCATCCGGTCTGATGGCTGGCGCCAATACCGGCTCCGGAATCCCCATGAAAGTACTCGTGAAACAGCACCAGATCCCGCCAATGCGGATCGGTCTGGAACTTCTCAAGATTCCCAAAGACCGGGCGGCGTCCCTGCTCATCCTTAAGAAATAAGCTGGTCATGCGGCGCGACAGTTCTCCCGCCACCTCCCATAGGGTCAGCATGTCGCCCGAGCCGGTGGGGAATTCCACCTTGAAGTTGTCGCCGAGGTAGTGGCGGAATTTCTGTAAAGACTCCACCAAAAGATAATTCACCGGAAACCAAATCGGGCCGCGCCAGTTCGAATTGCCGCCGAACAATCCCGTCGTGGTTTCGCCGGGCTCGTAGTCGACTCGGTACTCCATGCCGCTAACCTCGAGCCTGTAAGGGTGGTCCCGGTGAAATTGGGACAGCGCGCGAATTCCATACGGCGAAAGAAATTCACGCTCATCCAGCATGTACCTGAGAATGCAACGTAGCTGTTCCTGGCCGGCGATCGACAATAGCCTGCGATCGCCGATTCCTTCGGTCTTCATGCAGGCCAGGTTCCTGGTCAGGTCAGGGCGATTTTCGATGAACCATTCCAGCCGACGCTTGAAGTCCGGCAGCCGATTGAGCACTTCCGGTTCCAACGTCTCCACAGCAAACAGTGGTATCAATCCCACCATGGAGCGAATCTTCATGGGGATCTGCGCGCCATCGGGCAGCTTCAGCACGTCGTAGAAGAAACCGTCTTCTTCATTCCACAAACCCATGCTGTCGTGGCCACGATGGCTCATGGCATTTGCGATATAGATGAAGTGTTCCCAGAATTTGCTGGCGACGTCTTCGTAGCACGGCTCTTCTGATGCCAGCTCCAACGCGATGGCCAAAAGGTTCAGCGTGTACATCGCCATCCAGCTGGTTCCGTCCGACTGCTCGATGTATCCGCCCGTGGGCAGGGGAGCGCTGCGATCGAACACTCCGATGTTGTCGAGGCCCAGGAAGCCGCCCTGGAAGATGTTCATGCCCTCCGCGTCTTTGCGATTCACCCACCAGGTGAAATTGAGCATCAACTTGTGAAAGATACGCTGCAGGAACGCGCGATCGCCCTTGCCATTTCTCTTCTTGTCAATCTTGTAGACCCGCCATGCCGCCCAGGCGTGCACCGGAGGATTCACGTCTCCAAACGCCCACTCATACGCTGGAATCTGACCGTTGGGATGCATGTACCATTCGCGCAGCATCAAGGTGAGCTGCTCCTTGGCGAAGTCGGAGTCCACCAGCGCAATCGGAATACAGTGAAACGCCAGGTCCCACGCGGCATACCAAGGATACTCCCACTTGTCGGGCATGGAGATCACGTCAGCGTTGTAGAGGTGTGTCCACTCGCGGTTGCGTCCTTTCCGGCGCTCCGGCGGTGGAGGAGGATTGCCGGGATCTCCATGCAGCCAGTCTTTGATCACATAGTGATAGAACTGCTTGGACCACAGCATTCCGGCAAAACCTTGGCGCATGACATTCTGCCCATCCGTCGAAAGATCCTGTGGGATCACGGTCGCATAGAACTGGTCGGCCTCGTACTGACGAAGCGCAAAGGTCGTATTGAACGTGGAAAAACCGTCCTGACCTTTGAAATCGGAGTTGGCAAGCCGCAAGCGGACTACCACGGTTTCGCCCGAACCCACGGTCAGCTTGTAGTGTGCCGCCGCCTTCGTGCCAGAGCTCGCCGGATTCACCCGCATCCTTCGCCCCCTGCACGATGTGGTCGTTGATGCCATCCTTGACGTAAAGAGTCCGGTTCTCCACCCCAAATAGTCGGAGGAAGTTAGTCTCGTTCTCAGTGAACAGCAACTCCGGAGACCCTTCGCAATGCAGCCAACGATTGCCGGGCTGATCGTGATTCAATTCGATCACCGGGTTTGGAGCAATCTTCGACTGGTGCAACTCAGGACGACGCCCGCGCCCGCCCCAAGACCAGGTATTGCGGAACCACACGGTGGGCAGCAGACGCAGATTCGCGCTCTCGGGTCCACGATTCGTAACCGAGATCTTGATCAGGATATCCTCGGTATCCGCTTTCGCGTACTCAACGAACACGTCGAAGTAGCGGTTCTCGTGGAAGACTCCGGTGTCGAGCAGTTCGTACTCCGGCTCGTACGTGCCGCGTCGACGATTTTCGGCCACAAGTTCGGCGTAAGGGAACTCAGCCTGCGGATACTTGTAGAGGTACTTCATGTAGGAATGCGTGGGCGTCGAGTCGAGGTAGAAGTAGTATTCCTTCACGTCCTCGCCGTGATTGCCCTCATTTCCTGTTAGCCCAAAAATACGTTCTTTGAGGATGGGATCGCGCTCGTTCCAAAGCGCCAGGGCGAAGCACATCATCTGACGGCGATCGCAGATTCCGGCCAGGCCGTCTTCATTCCATCGATAGGCGCGCGAACGAGCTTGATCGTGCGAGAAATACTCCCATGCATTGCCATAGGGGCTGTAATCTTCGCGCACCGTACCCCAGGCGCGTTCACTCAGATAAGGTCCCCACCGCTTCCAATGCTTCCTGCGAGCTCCGGATTCCGACAGCCGGATCTCTTCTTGCGTCATGCCGACTCTCCGCTTTGCTTTCAGGTCCATCTTAAATTGACCAGCTCGCGCTGGTCTCCTCGTTCGGAAGTCAGAAGGCCTAAGACCGCATCGACCGTAGGTAACTCGAGGTCCGCATCCATTTTTCGTGAAGTTCAACCATGTGGCCGTCCGGCTCGCGTACCAGAAACCATCCGAAGTGTCCCATTTGATTCGCAACCACACCAGAAAGAAACAAAACTGGCCTTCCCGGCAACGCCTTCCAGATCAACAAACGCTTCGAGTCCATCCAGTCGGGGCTTCGAACCGGCTGCCTGATGCTTGTAATGGTGCAAATTTCAGGTGATGTGTTAACTAGGTATCTTTTCCGATGGGCAATCGCCCAACGATAGGTTCAATCCCAGTGGTTGGGAAGTTCATGCTGCAAAGGAGAAGATATGGACCGATTTGAAGATTTTGTCGCGGGATTGCTGGCGGCAGGCGTGACCCTCGCCGTCGGACAAGATCAAAAGACGGAGATCAAGCGGACTCCCGCACAAACATCCCCTGCGTCGGGACGGGATATGTATCTTAGCTACTGCGCTGCGTGTCACGGGAAGGACGGGAAAGGCGATGGTCCTGCGGCGCTGGCGCTGAAAGTGGCACCGGCCGACTTGACCGCCCTTGCTCCAAAAAATTCTGGCAAATATCCGCTCATGAAGGTGACGAGCGTTCTGAATGGTCAGGCAAACTTGGCGGCGCACGGCAACAAAGAGATGCCTGTGTGGGCTCCGATCTTCTGGCGGATGAGCGGGGGGCACGAAGCCGAGGTGCAGCAGCGTATCGGAAACCTGAACCGATATATCGAATCGATTCAGGCAAAGTGACGGGAAAGGCCGCTTGGCAAGGCGCGGCGCTTTTCGCTACTCTGCCAACGGAACGCTAGGTAGGGCAAAGAAGTTCTGATGGAGCGGAGAAAGGCGGACATTCGAGTCGGCCATCGTTGCTTTCTTGTTGATTGACTAGCGCGCCTCATGCCCATTTCACAGCGAACGCAAGTCGGAATCGTCGGAGCCGGCCCCGCGGGATTGGTCTTGTCCCACCTGTTGTATTTGCAGGGAATTGATTCCTTCGTCATCGAGAATCGCAGCCGCCAGTACGTAGAAGAGCGCGTCCGGGCTGGGGTGTTGGAGCAGGGCACCGTCGACCTGCTCACTGAAATGGGTGTGGGCGCGCGTATGAAGCGCGAGGGCCTGGTCCACTACGGCATCGAGTTACGTTTCAACCGGCAGGGCCACCGCATCGATTTTCGGGAACTTACCGGCGGCAAGGGAATCACGATCTATTCCCAGCACGAGGTCGTAAAGGACTTGACCAATGCGCGCCTTGCTGCGGGCGGGCAGATCCTGTTCGAAGTGGAAGACGTGAGCGTCCACGATCTCACCTCCCGCACTCCCCGGATCCATTACCGGAAGGACGGGCAAGAGTACGAACTGGCTTGCGATTTCATCGCCGGCTGCGACGGCTTTCACGGAATCTGCCGGCCCAGTATTCCGCAAGGCATCCTGACGCATTACGAGCGCGTGTACCCGTTTGGATGGCTCGGCATCCTGGCAGAGGCACCTCCTTCCTCCCACGAATTGATTTACACCTACCACGATCGGGGGTTCGCTCTGCTCAGCATGCGCACCCCACAAATCAGCCGTTTGTACCTGCAATGCGATCCGGAAGAAGATATTTCTCTTTGGCCGGACGAAAAAATCTGGCGCGAACTGGACACGCGGCTGGCCTCTGACGGCTGGACCCTTACGAAGGGTCCCATCCTGCAAAAGGGTGTGACTGGAATGCGCAGTTTTGTCGTCGAGCCTATGCGCTATGGACAGCTATTCCTAGCGGGAGATTCTGCCCATATTGTTCCGCCAACCGGAGCTAAAGGGCTCAATCTGGCGGTTGCCGATGTGCGCGTACTGGCGCGGGCACTCAAGGAGTTCTATACCACCGGACGCATAGATTTGCTGGACACGTATTCCGAAGTCTGCCTGCGCCGGGTTTGGAAAGTGCAGCGCTTCTCCTGGTGGATGACCTCAATGCTCCACCGTTTCCCCGACGAGAATCCCTTCGACCAGCGGCGCCAGTTGGCTGAACTCGATTATGTGACCAGCTCGCGGGCGGCATCCCAGAGCCTTGCGGAAAACTACGTGGGCCTGCCGATGGAGTGACGAACTACGCCTACGCCCCTAACGACGGTCTTTCTCCTCGCGCTCCAGGATCATCCGGTCAAAGGCTGCCGGCAAGCTTTCGCATTGTGAATATGGGCCGGGCCGGTAGGCGCGTGAACTGATCCCAGCCTGCGAGAGCTCAGAGATGCGCCAGTCCTCGCGATTCGTCACATCCCAGAATTCAACGGCATCTGTTCCCACAAAGTCGCTCTTCGCCATCTCAACCGGATGAAAATGCCACTCGCACACAATGTCGGTACGATCGACGGAAAGCGGCCATAGAGTGTGCGTCATCACGTAGTCCGGATGAAGGCTCAAGAACAGGTTCGGGAATACAGCGTAGTAGTAAACCTTTTTGCGCTCCGCGTCACTTAAGCCAGGGAGGTAGTCGCGCCGGCGCTTGCCGTCCGTGCTCATGGTCTCTGCACCACCCTGGAATTCCATCGAACCGCCGATGTAGGACCCATGCGGTGAATCGTTGTCGCCGGAAAGGTAATCTGTGATCGCGCTGAGCGCCGGGTGCAAGACTGGACAATGCAGGCACTCGTTATAGTTCAGCACGATCAGCTTCCAGTTCGCCTTCACTGAGTATTCAATCCGCTTGAACAGACGCAACTCGGCCATCTTCCAATTGGCGAACTTCTGCGGCAGGTCCCCTAGCTGCATCGCAAGTGAGGCAGGTCGCTCGCTGAGATTTACAAAGATGTGTCCTTCCCAGATGTCGGCGTGTACCGGATTCAATCCGTAGTCTTCCCGTCGGAAGCCGTCATGCATGTGGGGCGCGCCCAAAAGCCTCCCGTCGAGACCATAAGTCCATCCGTGATATCCGCATTGAATACGCCTGGCGAAGTGCCCTTCGTTCTGCGCGCAGATGCGTGTCCCCCGATGGCGGCACACATTGAAAAATGCCCGGACAGATCCATCTTCACCGTGAGTCAGGATGATGCTTTCCCCGGCGATCTCCCGAACTAAGTAATCGCCGGCATTGGGAATCTGATCTGCGCGTCCCGCGCAGATCCAGGTCTGGCAGAAGAATCGCTCGACTTCATCCTTAAAGAGGTCGGAGTCGGTGTAGTACCTCGCAGGCAGGGTTGTCTGGATCTGTTCTGTGAGCGGTTTCATGGGTTTGGTCTCGCAATTTTACGCGATTCCTGATTCGAGAGATTCTTGACGCTGCCTCGCAATACGGTGATGGAAGCTTTGGGCAAAGTGAATACGGTTTGCGAATCCGCCACGATCGTTGATCCAACGGCCGGCCCGTCCGGGTCGGCGTGGCTGCTCAGCCCCTCGCTCTTCCACACGTACTGTTCGCTCCCAAAGGTCACCATCCGTACAGCGCCGGAAAAGCCCGCCCCCTTCCCCCCGAGGCCTTCGAACGAAACACGTATTGAGTGCGGCTCCGCCTCGTCCCGATTCACCAGCAGCAGAGACCAGTTCCCATCCGGACGACGCACCGCGTAGGAAGTGACTAAAGCATTGCCCGCCTCATCCTTCAGATCCACCGAAGAGGGAAACATCTGATGCATTCCCGAGCGATGTTGCACCCATTCGTAATTGATCAACTGCGCAGCGAAAAAGAGGGAAGTGTAGCCAGTAATGTTGTAGTCCGCATCGGTCACGAAGTTTGACCAGGTCGCCCACCCCAGACAGCTATCCTGCACGGGCTGAGGCTGAATCGGCGAATGATAGAAGGCTGCCCCGCCTCCTTCAAAGAAGGAACCCACATTGTCCGCCAGCCACAACGCGGCAAAGATCGTGCTCATGGGTCCGGTGAGTCCGGCGGCAAGATGATTCTCCGTAACCATCAACGGGACATCCTTCGGCACGCCGTCATTTCTCCACACCTGCAGAATGTGCTTCATCAGCGTTGGTTCCGCGTACAGCGACTTCCACGTGATGTCGCAGGGTTCGAAGGGATAGTGCTCGAAGGAAACAAAGGCTAGGTCGGATAACCGACCATGGGCCTTTAGATAACTCACGAAGCGGCCCATCCACGAGGTCCGCCCTTGCGCGTCCGGCCACACGTGAATGTCCTCGTTCACTCCTTCGAAAATCGGTCCGCCCAGCTTCAAGCTTGGATCGATCTTGTGAAGGGCGATCGCCCATTGAAGGTAAAGTGCGCCGTAATCCTCCGGCATAGCGTGCTTGCCATCCGGCTCCTCTCCCATTTCGATATAGGCGATCGGATAGCCTCGCTTCTTGAGATAGGCGATCTGGGCAGCGGAGTCTTCGGGCGTGCCGTACAGCATGGTGACTGGAATCATCGCGGGCAGATTGTTCGTGAGGCCGCTGGTGAAGAACAGATCGAAGCCGCTGTGCTGGTAGGCTCCCGTAGCGTTCACGTCCGTTGCGGAATGCCAGGGGTCAATTGAGGAAGACGCGTAGGCCGGCTGCTTATTGGGCTCAGTCGCGTCACCACTCGCATCGGTAAACGCCCCATTTGCATCCACGCTGCCGGCGCGGATTTCCTGAATGGCATACCCAACACAGTTGCGGATATCGTCCGATCCGTGCAAATCGCAGGTGTTGGATGATTCGGTCATCAGCACGCGCAGAAACTGAGTTGAAACCGGAGCGTCGGAGAGCTTGTGCGAGACAGTGCCGCCGTGTGCTCCTTTCATCACTCCCGAGGGAAACGTCTTCCACTGACCGTCCGGCCCGCGATCGAAATCAAGGGCATCCTTGCCGACCCAATACTCCACCTGGTAGGTCGTCGCATACGGGCTCGCCCAGGCGATGCGTACGGCGTTCACGGTTTTCGGTGAGCGTAAATCCACAACTACCCATTGCGGATGGAGTGTGTCGCTCTCTCCCGTAAACTTGCTGCTGAGATACGGATTGCTCTTCCAATAGATGAGATTGGGACCTTGCACCGGGCGGTCGCCACTGGTCGAAAACCCTCGATGCGGCAGAGCATAGGCCAATATGTACCGCACGGGGTCTTTCAGTTCGCTGCTACTCGTAAAGTAGCCGCTCTTGTGAACGGGATCGCTCCAGCTTCCGTTCTCCGTCCAATGCCATGCGGCCATGCGAAGTTCAGTGTTGTTGCGATAGGTGATCGGTCCCCATCCTGCCGAGAGCGACTCTTGCACAATGTGAGGAGAGTGGACCTTGTCGATTCCGGTATGCGACAGGACGTCAATCGAGCTGCCCAGCGCCCGATCCGGGTCGAAGGAATTCAACATATGACGCGGGTTCGTATCCACTCGAACGATTGCGCTGGAGTTCGACTTGCTGGTTTGCCCCGACGCACTGTTCACAGGGCAGAGCGCGAGCCAGATCACCGAGCAAACGAGAATGATGGAGGGAAGTGGTCGACGAAGTGGAGAAGCGGGAGCCTTGCGCAGTTTGTTGTCAGGTTTCGAGAATTTACATGGGTTGCAGGGCATGCCACATAATAAAACGATTTAATAATGGAATCTATTGGTATCATCTTTCGCGTAGCGGTACACTACTGCCGCGTTCTCTTCGTCAAGTTTGTCCCATTTTCCCAGTCGGAGCCGAAGCATGGTCCGTCGTCTTCTTTGTATCCTCTTGTTGTTCAGTCTGGCCATCCCTTCGTTTTGCGATGAGGGAGGCCCACCAACGCTGGCGGTCGGTTCAGCCGCTCCCGATTTCTGTCTCCCGGGAATTGACGGCCAGAACCATTGCCTGAAGGACTATGCCTCCAGCAAGATCCTCGTCCTCGCCTTCACGTGCAACCACTGTCCGACCGCGCAACTCTACGAAAGTCGCGTTAAGCAGCTAGCCGACGATTACCGCGATCGTGGTGTGACTTTGGTTGCAATCGAGCCTAACAATCCGGCCGCAGTCCGACTCGATGAGATGGGCTACACCGATGTCGGCGATTCCTTCGAGGACATGAAAGTCCGCGCCGCCTATCGCCACTTCAACTTTCCCTACTTGTACGATGGAGAGACACAAAAAGTCTCCCGAGCTTACGGTCCGACGGCGACTCCACACCTCTTTATTCTCGACGCACAACGGAAGCTTCGCTACGAAGGCCGAGTCGACAACAATCCGCGCGAGCCACTGGTGACCGTTCGAGACGCGCGCAACGCGCTCGACGCTCTGCTTGCAGGGAAACCGGTCGGTGTCGCCAAGACTCCCTCAGTCGGTTGCTCTACGAAATGGATCTATAAGGAAGAGGGCAGCAAGGAGGAAATGGCAGAGATCGAAAGCCGCCCGGTCACAGTAAAACAAGCCAGTGCGGACGATCTCAAGGCTCTCCGAAAAAACTCCACCGGCAAGCTGGTGCTGGTTAACTTCTGGGCGACCTGGTGCGGCCCCTGCTTCAAGGAGTTGCCAGAGCTCGAGACGATGTATCGAATGTACGGCCACCGCGCCTTCGACCTGGTGACGGTCAGCATCAATTATCCCGACGAACAGGCGGGCGTTCTGGCGGCGCTACAGAAACAACACGCAACCAGCCAGAACCTGCTGTTGGGCTCCACCGATATCTACGCCCTGATGGCAGCGTTTGATTCACAGTGGAACGCAGCCGTCCCCTACACCATGTTGATTCGGCCCGACGGATCGGTGGCCTACAAATTCCAGGGCTCCGTAAATCCGCTCGAACTGCGCCGCCTGATCATCGCAAGTCTAGCCGACGACGACTACATTGGCCATCAGGCCTATTGGCGGACGTCTCTTGACCAGGAAAAGATCGCAGGGAAGCCCTGAGCGTGCCAATGGAGACAAACCCACTGCGAGTCATCCCTGATGCCGAGGGCTCGGATCGCGGCCTGACGCGCCGGGAAATTTTCCATAGATTTCTTGGCGCGCTGGGAGCCGCTCTCGCGGGCGCTCAAGTTGCTGGGGCGCATCCCATGCAAGGGCATCTGCGGCATCCACAGAAGATTCTCAATGCCGCCGCCACGATCGCTTCTGATGATTGGTCGCCCGCAGTTCTCGACCCGCACCAGAACGAGACACTCGTCATTCTCTCCGAAAAAATTCTTCCCGGCTCAAAGGAAGCTCGGGTGAATCGCCTGATTGACCTTCTTCTTACCGTAGAAACCGCGGAGAACCGCAAGAATTTCGTGGCTGCGATGGCCGCCCTCGATGCCGAATCGCAGAAACGTTTTCACCAACCGGCTAAGCTCTCAAGCGCAGCCCAGCTGGATGAACTCCTGATTCTGTGTTCGACGGCGAAACCGGCAAACCCCGCCACCGATCGAGATTCCTCAATCGACGACGACCGCGCTCCCGTCCTGGGCGCGACCCTGCGCGATCATTTTGAAAACCTAAAAGGATGGATCGTCGGCGCTTATTACTCTACCGAGGCCGGGATGCGGGAACTCGGATGGACCGAAGAAACCTATTTTGATGCTCTTCCCGAATGCACACATTCCGAGGGGCACAGCTAAACCTTGGGGAAAGTGTTTCTCATTCACGGAGTGCGGGGCTAAGTGGGCGACTTAAGCAACCAGGCATTCGACGTAGTGGTGGTGGGTTCTGGGGCCTCCGGCGGTTGGGCCTGCAAGCGATTGGCCGAGGCCGGACTGAAGGTCGCTTTGCTGGAGGCCGGACGCCCTCAATCCTCCACAAACTTCACGGAACACAAGCCCGTCTTCGAACTGAAGTATCACAATCTGGCGCGGGAGATTATCCGCAAGACGCGCCCCATTCAGTCCGAATTCGACATATGCACGGAATACAATTACGAATGGTTCTGTAACGATCTGGAAGAGCCTTACACCACCCCTGCCGACAAGCCGTTTCACTGGCTAGGTCGTCTGCGCATGACAGGCGGGCGCACGAATGTATGGGGTCGCGTATCCCTCCGATTTAGCGACTTTGATCTGAAGGCCGCAAGCCATGACGGCCACGGAGAGAATTGGCCGCTCAGCTACAAAGACCTCGAACCCTACTACGACCTGGTGGAGGAATACGTCGGCATCTGCGGACAGGCCGAAGGCTTGCCCGAACTGCCCGATGGAAAATTCCAGCCGCCAATGCCTCTTACCTGCCAGGAGGTCCTGCTCCGCAATCGGGCTAAAGCAAAACTTGGCTGGACCGTGACGCCCACCCGCTCGGCTAATCTCACCCGTCCCCTGAAAGGCCGCGCCGCGTGCCACTACTGCGGGCCGTGCGAGCGAGGCTGCCAATCGCGCTCTTATTTCAATTCTGCGTTTACGACCGTGGCCGACGCCATCAAGTCGGGCAATTGCACCCTGATCTCGAATGCGATGGTGCGTCAGGTCCTCATGGACACGGATCGAAACCGGGCAAGAGGTGTGTCCTATGTTGACCGGAATACGCGAGAGATTCGTGAGGTGCAGGCACGAGTCGTCATCCTGTGCGCCCAGGCGCAGGAGTCTGTTCGAATCCTCCTGAACTCAGCCACCCGCCAGCATCCGGCTGGTCTCGCGAACTCCAGTGGCGTACTGGGACACTATCTGACCGCGCATATCAGGAGCGGGGGCGGCAGTGGCGAACTGCCAGCCTTGGGCGCGCAGCCGACCCTGGCAGGGCCGCACCGCCCGGTGGGCTTCTATGTGCCCCGCTTCCGCAATACCATGAACGGGCCTCGCTCCAAGGCTTTCCTGCGAGGATATGGGTTTGAAGGCGATACCGAGGTGGGCTTCAACTTATCTGCACCGGGATTCGGGGACGCTTTCAAGAAAGCGCTGCGCGACCCGCGGGTCCAAGTGAATGTGCTCGGCTTCGGCGAGGTTCTGCCGCGCTGGGACAACTACGTGGAGATCGACAAAGACAAGGTCGATCACTATGGAATCCCGGTACTTAGAATTCAAATGTCGAACGGTGCGAACGAGGATGCCATGATTAAGGACATGGCAGAAAGTGCCGGAGAGTTACTTCAGGCTGCCGGTGCCAAAAACATTCATACCTTCGCGAATCCATCCGCTCCCCGCTGGGCGGTTCATGAAGCGGGCATGGCGCGCATGGGAGACAATCCCAAGACCTCCGTCCTGAACCAGTTTCAGCAAACTCATGATGTTAAGAATCTGTTTGTCATGGATGCCGCCGGCTTTACCTCGAATCCTTGCCAGAATCCTACCCTGACCATCATGGCTCTTTGCGTGCGCTCCTGCGACCGTCTGATGGATGCAATGAAACAGGGAGATATATGACACTTCTGCGGTTAGTTGGCAGGGATTGAGGGCCGCTGGAACTGGTCCCGGGATAGGGAAAATCCGATACCAATAGCGCGGGTGCAATGGGTGTCTTAAAGAGGATCGATACCTGACCCAGATTTCTGAGGCTAAGCCCACTGCCGGCGGCCTGGAGTCGACTTCTTCTTGAAGGCCTGATAACCGCGCGCTGTGAGACGAATTACGCCGCGAATTTCCTCCTCCACGTAGCCTTCGTTCCTCAGTTCGGCAACCGTCTGCCGGGCCGCCGAGGAGGCCACAGTGGGCTGCGGTAAGTGCACGAACTGGCCAGGATCTTCCTCGTAGTACTCCGCCAGCCTAATAAGGAGGTCACTGCATAGCGCATTCTCGAGCATAGAGCACTCCGTCATAAAGGGCATGCTAAGCGCGCAAGGGTGGTTGCGGAATGGCCCTTCTGGGGAGGGTGTGTGGTTACTTAGGTTCATTGTCCCCGCCTCACTCGTTTGCCTGCCGACCCGCTTTCCGTGGCCGGAACCTGAACGCAAAGTCTTGTTTCAAACGGATTTAATTCCCCGGCACCAGTTCGGGGAGCGCATTTCTTCGCATCGTGGTGGGCATCGCAGGGCAGGGAATTGTTCTTGACGCGGGGATTATACTTCGCGCTGAATTGGCCAGGCCGCCATCGCGGCGGTCAAGGTCAACATGAGAGGACACACACTATGAACTCGAAGGGCAAACTGGTGATTGGAATACTCACAGCCGTAGCGATGTTCCTTCTAACATTCGTGCTTCCAAGGGGAGGCCCGTTGCAGGATGCGTCTCTAGCACAGTTTCCACTGACGGCGGGAGTGTGGTCGATTTTTGTGTTGCTGTTTGTAAGACTGAAATAACAGGAGAGGTTCGTGGCGGCTAGGTCATTTCCTGCAGAAGGCCATAGAGGGCTTGCGAGAAGCGGCCAAATGACCGTGAGTTTTGCTGTCTGACCGTAGTTGCATTGTATTTCACATCGGCTTGAGAAATAGAAAGAGAATTATCCGCTCAATGTTCCTCTAGGTTTGCTAGAATCTCCCGCGAGGGGGATTTACATGGCTAACTTAGAAAAAGCTGTAGTTGCTTTGGTTGCGGAACAGAGAAGTCTGCAGGGTAAGTTGAGTCGAGTAGAAGCAGCAATCTCCGCACTTCGGCAAGTGGGTCACAACGGACGTAGCGGCGGCGCCGTCCGGCCCAAGCGCGTGTTATCCGTTGCAGCTCGCAGAAGGATCGCGGCTGCTCAACGGGCTCGTTGGGCCAAATACAAAGCGCAGAAGAAGGCTGCTTAGTTCGTATTGTTTGCCCTTGTCGTACAGTTAAATTCCATAGACCGCCAGTCCAAAGTTCTCTTCAGGGTAGAGAACGTAAGACTGGCGGTTTCGCGTCTGACGCTGACCCGCCAATCTCGCGAACGACAATTTGGCATTCTTAGTTGTTTATAAGACAATCCCGATTCCATGCCCCGCCTTCTATTTGTGGTTCTCCTCCTCGCCGTTCCCCGTGCGGATGCCGGACCTGCCAACGTCGTGCGCCGAAATTTTTCCGTGTCATCAGAACCAGGGATAAGCATATTTGTGCGTGAGATCACGGCCACACAGGCACGCAAGGACGCGCCTGCGATTCTCTTGATCCATGGCGCCCGGGTTCCGGGAATTGCGTCGTTTGACTTGGATGTGCCTGGAGGATCCCTGGCCTCCGACCTGGCTGTCCGTGGCCTGGCCGTATACCTGATGGACGTGCGCGGATACGGCGCTTCCACCCGACCCAAGGAGATGGAACGGCCCGCTGCCGGTCGAGCTGCCCTTGTGCGCTCGAACGAAGCAGCACGAGACATCGGCTTCGTCGTGGACTGGATTCGTAAGCGGCGACGAGTAGAAAACGTAGCCCTGTTTGGCTGGGCCACGGGAGGGCAGTGGGCAGGGTACTATGCCAGTTTATTCCCCGAGAGAGTAAGCGCTCTGATCATGCTCAACAGTCTGTACGGTGGAAGTTCGGTGCATCCCTTGATGGGCCATGGGTCGGATCTGGAAGAGGCAAACCATCCAGGGCACTTCAATTCGGCAGCCTGCGGTTCGTATCGATTCAATGAGGAGAAGTCACTATTCGGCGTTTGGGATCGCAGCATTCCGGTGGAGAACAAGCACGACTGGTGCGATCCGGCCGTGGCGCGCGCGTACGCGGCGGCTGCGTTGGCCAGCGATCCCACCAGTACGACGCGGACTCCGCCGAGTTTTCGGTCGCCCTGCGGCGCGTTAGAGGACAGTTTCTATCTGGCGACCGGGCGCCAGCTGTGGGATGCCTCCATGATTACTGCACCCACGCTCGTGCTCGTTTCGGAATTTGATTTCTGGTCGCGCCCGCAAGATCGCGAGTTGCTACAGGAGCATCTGGTACACGCTGCGCAAGGGAAGGTCGCTGTTCTGAAGGGGGCGACTCACTTCGTCCACTTGGACCGGCCCGAACATGGGCGGCAGATCATGATGGAAAAGATCCTGAATTTTGTGAGAGGGACCAGCCATTGATCGTCGTGTTGATGGGAGTCACGGGATCCGGGAAGACCACCATCGGAGAGTTGCTGGCCGAACAGATGGGCTGGGAATTCGTGGATGCGGACCAGTTCCATCCCGCGGCGAATGTACAGAAGATGGCCCGAGGGATCGCGCTGACGGACGCCGATCGGGAGCCTTGGCTGTCGGCCCTGCGGGATGCCATCCTGCGGTGGCTAGCCAGTGGAAAGAACGTGGTGCTGGCCTGTTCGGCGCTGAAGCGGTCGTACCGCGAAAAGCTGGGCATTGGCGCTGAAGTGCGGCTGGTCTTCTTGAGGGGAACCTACGAGCTCATTGCGTCCAGACTAAGAGATCGTCATGGCCACTTTGCGACCGAAGCGATTTTGGCGGATCAGTTTGCGAAACTGGAAGAACCGCAGGACGCGACTGTGGTGGACATTCAACCGTCACCACCCGAAATCGTCGCAGAGATTCAAAAGCGGTTGAGATTGACATAGGTCCCAGTGGCCATTGTCAGCGAACGCGATTTTTCTCCCGCGCATCGGATCAGAGCCTGATATAAATCCCAAGTCACCCCTACGTAGGAGCCGTCAGATCGGAGACCCTCGGGTGCAGGACCCCTTCCATACAACAGCAGCAGCACCCGATCGACCGCCAAACGTTTCTCATACCGACTTCGAATCTGCTGTCGTGTCAAAGCTCACTTGGCGGCTGGTGCCTTTTCTCTTTCTCCTCTACATCGTCGCGTATCTCGACCGCATTAACGTGGGGTTCGCCGCGCTGCAGATGCAGCAGGATCTCCACTTCAACGATGCAATTTACGGCGCCGGCGCCGGAATGTTCTTCTGGGGATACCTCACCCTGCAGGTTCCCAGCAATCTGGTGTTACAGCGCTTGGGCGCAAAACGCTGGATTGCCATACTCATGATGGTTTGGGGAACGATTTCGTCGGCGATGATTTTTGTAAGTACACCCAGGAGCTTCTACATTTTGAGGTTCTTGCTGGGGGCGGCGGAAGCAGGTTTTTTCCCCGGAGTAATTCTCTATCTGAAGACGTGGTTCCCGGCGTCGGCGCGGGCCCGGACAGTGGCCCGCTTCATGACGGCCGGTCCGTTATCGGGAGTAGTGGGCAGCCCAGTGTCGGGAGTCCTGCTAAATCTGCATCATCGCTTGGGTCTGGCAGGGTGGCAGTGGCTCTTTCTGCTGGAGGGGTTACCCGCAATCCTGCTGGGAGGAGTAGTACTGGTCTACCTGACGAATCGTCCCGAGGATGCAGATTGGCTGTCGCAGGAACAGCGTCGCTGGCTGCTCGACACGCTTCGGCACGAAGAGCATGTTGCGGTAGCGGCGCGTGGATCCGACGTTCGGTCGGCCTTGCTCAGCCTGCGCACTTGGATGCTGGTGGTCTTGTATTTCGGCCTGACCATGGCCTCGTATGGGATCAGCATGTTCTTGCCGAAGCTCATTCATAGTGTGTCCGGAGTCAGCAATACGTTGATCGGTTTGCTGTCCGCGATCCCGTACGTGGCAGCCGCCGTGGCCATGGTACTCGTAGGCTTGCACTCGGACCGCACTGGCGAACGGCGGTGGCATGCTGCCGTGCCAGCCTTTGCGGGCGCCCTGGCCCTGGGCGTGGCTGCTTATTCCAACTCAGTGACACCCTTAATTGCCGGGATCAGCGTGGCGTTGCTGGGCGTGTTTTCCATCATGGGGCCGTTCTGGGCGATGCCGACCAGCTTTTTGAGCGGGACGGCCGCAGCCGTGGGCATCGCCTTAATCAATTCCATCGGGAACCTGGGCGGCTACTTCGGCCCTCGCATTATCGGGCAGGTACGGAATGCGACCGGGCAGTATCGAGGCGGATTGCTCGTCGTAGGAACTGCCATGGCGATCAGCGGCGTCATGGCGATCTTGATGAAGTACGAGCATGGGAAGTGATAACAACCTGAGTCCGCTAGGTTTACCAAACTGGGACGAGGGGCATAGATACGCGGTTCCTCTTCGTCCTTTCGGGGTTATTGTTTACAATAGGTCTTTTTGGCCTCCTTTTGAGAGGCCTCCTGTGAGAGGCCCGCACGTCGGGATTGATACGAATTTGGATCAACTGAGGCACAACTCCGGCCTGCCCACTTCATCCCGGGCAGTCTACTGGCGGGTTGAGGGCAGTTTGCTCGACCTGACGACCGTTCAGCCGGTGGCCTTCTTCACCTGGAATGCGCAAACCTTCATCGCCCGCATGGTGCGGCGTGGTCTCGTATTTTTGATGGCGGCTTTGCGCCCCTTCTTGTATGCAGCCAACCGCGTCTTCGCCACTAGAGTGGTGCACAGTGTATTGCGCGGTGTAAGTCGCGATCGTTTGGATCTGTTGGGCGACGAGTACTTCCAATACAAGCTCAAGCCTTTCTTGAAGCCGGATGGGGTCATGCAACTCAAGCGCCTGCAGATCTCGGGCGCCGAGATCGTTTTGGTCAGCCAGGGCCTCGATCACGTGATGGCCCCTCTGGCGCGCTATCTGGGCGTAAAGTGGGTGGTCGCCAACCGCCTGGAGTTCCGGAATCGCGTGGCCACGGGCAGGTTGGTTGCCCCGGTGATTCGCCCGCGCGGGCTATTCGCCCACATAACTGGAGCTGGCCCGGATGGTCAGCGGGATGCCCGGCGTCTGGTGCGGGAATTAGATTTGCCGAGTATCGAAACCCTCGAGTCAGGAATCAGCCCGGCGGCGAGGCCGGTGGCGGTTCTGACCCGCCCCGTGGTGTACTTCGACAATCACCGCCAGTCTCGGCCCCTCTCGGTCCGTGCGGCTTTGGCGGGCAGGCACGTGATGCTAATCGGCGTGACCGGATTCATCGGCAAGGTATGGCTGGTGAACACTCTGATGGATCTGCCGGAGGTTGCCCGGATCTATCTCCTGATCCGACGGCAGAAATCGAATCCGGCCGTCAAGCGCTTCGAGAAGATAGTAGAAGAGTCGCCGGTCTTCGATCCTCTCTATGCGAGGTACGGCTCCGGTTTGCCCCGCTTCCTGCTCGACAAGATCGAAGTGGTGGATGGCGATGTCACCGAAGCAGGATTGGGCCTCAACCCCGAAGTGGCCGCACGCCTCAAGCGCGATCTCGACATCGTTATCAACAGTTCGGGTTTGACGGACTTCAATCCTGACCTGCGCGACGCCTTAGCCACCAACGTGGATGCCGCGGTGAACGTGCTGGAGTTCGTGCGCTCCTCCGAACATTGTGGCCTGGTCCATCTCTCCACTTGCTACGTTGCCGGAGCGCGCGATGGACGCGTGAGCGAAAAAGTGCGCCCCAACTACACGCCTGCGGGAGTCCCCGACTTTGACGCCGAGCGCGAGTGGAAATCCCTGCATCAACTCGTCATCCAGACAGAAACGAAGTCGGAAAGCCCGGAAGTTACAGCAGAGCTGCAACGGCAGGCTATCGACAAAGAGCATGCGGCGAAGGATCTGCAGGGAGCCGCGCTGGAAAACCAGGTCCGCAAGAACCGAATTCGCTGGCTGCGCGACATCCTGACCGAGGCTGGAGCGAAGCGCGCACTGGAGTTGGGTTGGCCCAATACTTACACTCTGACCAAGAGCCTGGCGGAGTCACTCATCAGCAAGCGCGGAGTCGGTCTGCCGGTGGCTATCGTGCGCCCGGCCATCGTGGAAACCTCAGTTCAGCAGCCGTTCGCCGGATGGAATGAAGGGATCAATACCTCGGCGTCGTTGTCCTATTTGCTAGGCACGAACTTCCGGCAGTTGCCCTCCAACGAGAAGAAGCGGCTGGATATCATTCCGGTCGATTCGGTGTGCCGTGGCATGACCCTGATTGCGGCGGCCGTGATCGAACGTCGCAACGACTCGGTTTATCAGCTGGCAACATCAGTTACGAACCCGTGTGATATGGGCCGCTCGATCGAGCTGACTTCCTTGGCTCACCGCAAACACTATCGCGCGCAGGAAGGCCTGGAATCGTGGTTGCGCCTGCGCATGGATGCGATTCCCGTTTCCAAGACGCGCTACAACCGCATGTCGGCGCCCGCGCAGAAGGCAATCGTAAAGTCGATCCAGCGGATCATGGCACCCTTGCCGTTGAAAAAAACTCCGCTGGCGCGGGCCGAGCGCAACCTCGAAAAAGTCGAAAAGCTGATTGGTTTGTTTGAGCCTTTCATCCTGCATAACGAGCACGACTTTGTGGCGGACAATGTGGAGAAACTCTCCTACGCGCTGGTGCTCGAGGAGCGCCAGCAGTTTGGCTACGACACCCGCGCGCTCGACTGGTGGACCTACTGGATCGACATTCACATCCCGGCCCTGCGGCGTTGGACCTACCCTCTGATCGAAGGGCGTCCCCTGGAAGTCAGACCGTCCCGGAGCTTCCGCGGGACCGAGGAGCCACCCGACGACGTAACGGTGAAGACGGGCACCAACGGAGCATCGTGGCTATATTCCTGACTGGTTCAACTGGCTACATTGGCGCGCACGTGGCGGCCAATCTTCTGGATGCACATGGCACCGCGTTAAATGTTCTTGTGCGCGCGAAGACTCCAGAGGAAGCCGCCGTTCGGCTCTGGAACGGGCTGCAACTGCACATGGATTTCCCGCGCTTCTACGAGCACCTGCAAACCCGCATTCGCATCTTCCGCGGCGATATCACTTCTGCACAGTTCGGTCTGAGCCGGGACGACTACGACCGTCTCATTCACACAACGGATTCGGTGGTGCACTGCGCCGCGTCCCTGAATCGAAAATCAGAAAAGACCTGCCTGAACGTCAACCTGCGTGGCACGCTTGAGGTGCTCCAACTGGCGCGGCGGTCGCACTACTACCACGGACTGCGCCGCTTCAGTAACGTGAGCACGGTCGCTGTGGCAGGGAAGCGTCAGAACGAAGTCGTGACCGAGGACCACTCGGTTGAGTGGAACCGTTCCGACTATGACCCATACGCCCGCACCAAGAAGTTTTGCGAGCACATGGTGCGCGAGCTCCTATCGGATGTTCCCATCACGATTTTCCGCCCCAGCATCGTCCTGGGCGATAGCCGCTACGCCGACACCACTCAGTTCGACATGGTCCGCGCTTTCGTGTTTCTGGCAGGTTTGAAGGCATTGCCCTTTCGTCCCTCCGATAAGATCGACATCGTGAATGTGGACTTCGTGGCCGATGCCATCGCCACCTTGCACCAGAAGCCCGAGCCGCAGTACGACACCTACCATCTTTCGTCCGGCAGCGGATCGCAGACTTTCCGCCAAGTTACCCAGGCGTTAGCAGCAGCCCAACAGCAGCGCGCACCCATATTTCTGCCGTTCCTGGAAAAGCCGTTTGCCGCCACCGTGAACACGATGGCGAACCGAAAAGGATCTATGGCTTACGGGGCATCCTTGATGAAAGTGTTTATACCCTACCTGGTGTGGAACACGGTCTTCGATAATACCCGGGTTACGACTGAGTTAGGCAAGACTCCGGTCCCGTTTTCAACGTACAGCTACTCTCTGCTGAAGTTCAGCCGCGAAAATAACTTCACGTATCACTTTAAGCCTTGGCCGGGCAGGACCGCGGCGGGAGGATCAGCCGCATGATGGACTTCGTTCTGGAAGCCTGGGTCAGCAGCATCATCGAATCCAAGCGCATCGCCTGGATGATGGGCAGCGGTAGAGCCTGGCAACCCGGTGAGCGGCTGAAGTTGCTATTTGCGGGCTATAACGGCACGCGCAACATGGGCTCCGACGTTCGCGTCGAAGAAATGCTGCGTCAGATCCGACATATATTGGGTGCCGATCGCGTCGCTTTCAGTGTGATGACGCAGAGCTTCGAGCGCTCCCAGGGATATTTTCAAGGCACCGACCAAGTGCTGCTGCCCCAGATCTTCCCGCCCTTCCTCGCTGACGAAGTACCGAAACATCACGGCGTGGTGGCCTGCGAAGGGTCGATGTTCAAGAGCAAGTTTGCCAACGCGCTTACCACCATGATGATCGGATCGCTGGGCATCGCATCCGCGCAGAACAAATTGTCGGTGGGATACGGAGCCGAGGCTGGACACATGGATGCGCTCGTCGCCAGAATGTGCGGGAGATTCTGCAAGGATTCCCTGATCATCACCCGCAACGAAGAGTCGCGCACCATCTTGCGCGAACTGGGCGTGCCCACGGAACTCGGCACTGACACCGCCTGGACGTTTGAACCCTTGCCCGCCGAGTATGGCCAGAAAGTGCTGCGTGATGTGGGATGGGATGGAAAGGCGCGAGTCCTGGTAGTCTGTCCCATCAATCCGTTCGAATGGCCGGTGAAGGCATCAGTCGGAAAGTTAGTCGCGCGCAATCTCACGGGAGCCTACAAAGACAGCCACTACCGGTCGGTGTACTTCCATAATTCCGGCTCTGAAGCGGATCGGGCTTACGAACAATACCTGACCGCCATCGCCAACGCGGTTTCAGCGTTCCGCCAGAAGCGCAACGTATTCGTACTCATGATGGCCACCGAGCGACTCGATGCCCGCCCGGCGCGCAGGATCGCGGAAAAGCTGGGCGGCGTGCCTGTCCTAAGCTCCGACGAATACGACATGTATCAGGTTGTGAGCATCTTGCGAGCGTGCGACATGATGGCGTCATCGCGCTATCACGGAATTGTGACGTCCATGCCCGGCTTGGTTCCCTCGGCGGGCATCACCATGGACGAGCGTATCCGCAACCTGATGCGCGAGCGCGGTCATCAGGATTTGTTGATGAATGTGGACGACCCGGATCTGGAGCCTCGGTTATTGGGTGCCTTGGACAGGTTGTACACCGATGGCGGGACAGTTGCAGCGGGCATTGCCAAGACAGTCGTACGGAATCTGAAGCTGATGGCGAGAATGGGTGTGCACTTCGAGGAAGAAGTGCAGCGACGCTATCCAGAGTTTCCTACGCGCACGGGAGAGTGGAGCTGGGAAGACTATCTGCCGTCCATCAGCAAGAATTTGCGCGAATTGGTCGAGCGCTACGAGTCGGCTGCGGAGAGTCTCTTGTCGGCGAACTAAGATCCACGTTCAACTAGGCGTCGTGGTCACAAGTCGAGTTTCATGTTCCCATGAGCTTCCTGGATAACATTTTCGCGAGCCTTGAACGCAACGCCGGCAACCTGGTTCTTCAGGAGATCCGGGACACGCGGCTAACCAGCGTTACGGGCCGGGAGTTGCTCGAGTTGGTGGCGAGCGCGCGTGCTTTCCTTGCGAGCCGCAAGTTGCAGAGAGCCGACCGCTGCGCCCTCTACGCCGGAAATGGCATTCGCTGGGTTGCGATGGACCTGGCGGCCATGGCAGAGGGACTCATCGTGGTGCCGCTGTATTCGCGCCAGGCTCCCGCGGAACTGGTGGCCATGATGAAGGACTGCTCACCGTCCCTTATCTGCTGCGGCGATGCCCCATTACGCGAAGGCATCGCACAACAGTGGCCGGGCGCTCCGCCTCAATTCTTGTTCGACGATGTCTTTGCGGCTGCACCTGTGGTCGCCGGCCCGCCGGCTTTGTCGAACGCGGATCCCGTCACCATCATCTACACGTCCGGCACATCCGGAGAATCCAAGGGCGTGGTGCTGAACGCCGGCAACATCGCGCACATGCTGGGATGCGTCGATGGGCGGCTTGATCTGCTCATGGAAGGAAAAACGCGGCAGGAGCAGGTATTCCACTATCTTCCTTTCGTGTTTGCCGGATCGTGGATGCTGCTGATGACCTCGCTATTACGAGGAAGCCTGCTCACGTTGAATACAGACTTGGGGAAAATTGCGCAAGACATGCGCAGTGCCGCGCCCGATTATTTCCTCAATGTTCCGGCCTTGCTGGAGCGCATGCGGCGTGCCGTCGATGAACAACTTTGGCAGGCTGGCGGCTTCGTACAGGGTATCTATAGCCGTGCCAAAGCGGCGTGGGCGCGCAAGCACGACGGTTCACCCAAGTTTCTTGATTCGGTGTGGCTCTCCCTGGCAAACTTTGCGATCTTTCCAACCATCCGCAAGAAAATGATCGGGCGTAACCTGCGAGCGCTGATTTGCGGGTCAGCACCCCTGAGCGTGGAAACCCAGTTGTTCTTCATGATGCTCGGGATCCCTGTGCTGCAAAGCTATGGCCTCACGGAGACGACGGCCATCTGCACGTTAGACGATCCTCGTCACTATGAGGCGGGACGTGTGGGGCCTGCCATCTTGGGCATCGAAATGAAGTTAGGGGAAAGCGAAGAGATCCTGGTTCGAGGTCCAAATATTTTTCCGGGCTATTGGAATCGTCCGCAGGAAACCGCCCAGGCTTTGCGCGATGGCTGGTTTCACACCGGAGATCAGGGTGAGGTCGACGCCACAGGCAACTGGCGGATCGTGGGCCGGATCAAGAATCTGATTATTCTAGGTTCAGGACATAACATCGCTCCTGAGCCGATTGAGGAGAAAGTCCTGCAGCAGTTGCCGGGTGCCGCGCAAGTTGTGCTCGTGGGCAATGGCCGGGGCTATGTTTCCGCGATCATCACGGGGACGGTCACAGCCCAGCAGGCGCAAGGTGCTATCGACTTGGTCAATCCACAATTTCCACATTACAAGCAGATACGCGCGTTTCATGTGCGGACGGAACCCTTCACCATTGAGAATGGTCTGCTGACCGCGAATGGGAAGCTCCGCCGGGATCTGATCGCGCATACTCTGCGTGCGGAGATCGAGGACATGTATCGAGTGAAGGTGGCGGTGTAGGGGCAGGTGTTGGTTGTTTCGTCTCAGTCCTTGCCGAAGGGCGTCGGGGCGGAAAACTGAAAGGACGCCAGAGACGTGCAAAATTTTCAGGGACGGGCAATGTCGTGGCAAGTCAACGAGGGCGTCATTGAATTGGCGCTGCATCGCTCGCCCTGCAACGAAATTGGCCTTCTCGCCCTCGAAGACCTGGAGAAGTTTGCCGTTGCGCTCGACGGCTTGCCTCGCGCTGCACACGCATTAATCGTGCATAGTACTCTTCCCAGTGGCTTCTGTGCGGGCGCCGATCTTCGCGAACTCTACTTCCGATCGCAAGAGATGGAGAAGGCGCGGGCGCTTGAAAGGGTACGCGATTTTCTGGAGCGCATCCACCGCGTCTTGAACACAATTGATGCGGCCCCACTTACTACCATCGCCGCGGTCCACGGTGTGACCTTCGGCGGCGGGTTCGAGCTTGCCTTGGTGTGCGATCTGATCATCGCAGACAAAATGGCGCGCTTCTGTTTTCCCGAGTTGCGCCTGGGATTGATCCCCGGCTTTGGCGGAATCCCCCGCCTCAAGCGCGATCTTGGAAACGGGGTGGTGCGCGATCTGCTTCTGACTGGGCGCAGCTTTAACGCTACCAAGGCCCAGGCCGTGGGACTGGTCAGCCAGGTGGTGGCGGAAGGGGAGGCCTTGCGAGTAGCGCGGGCGACCGCCGCGCAATTGGGCAAGTTCGATCGGCAGACGGCGAGCGCCGCCAAGAAATTCATCAAGCCGATTCCGTATCATGAGTTGAAGCAGGAGATTGACCTGTTCTGCCAGCTGTTCGTGGAACCAGCGGTGGAGGCGGGTCTGCGCAAATTTGTGGAGAGCACGGACGCGCAACCGTACTTGCCGTGAGGAGCGCTGAGCAAACCAGCCTGAGACGTAGGGTGGCTCGGAGCTGACAGCTTGCGCATATCGAAGGCCGACGAATCAATTTCTAACTATGAAAACGCAAGAGCAAACCCTGGACGAAATTCTCGATCTCGCTGCGATCCATTTCAAAGTAGGCCGTGAGAAACTCACGCCCGACGACGACTTCTTCAAGACCCTGGGCATCGATAGCCTGCAGGCGCTCGATCTCCTGACAAGGCTCGAAAATCATTTCCATGTGGAGTTGCCCGATTTCGAGTTGCAGGGAGTGTCGGATTTCCGGACGTTGGCCAGTCGGATACAAGCTCGACTGTGACCAATCTTCAGTCTCCAGTCGTCAGGTTTCAGTCACAGCGAAAAGTGGTGTCGACCCTGACGCCGGAAGACGGACTGACAGCCAGGATTCCGTTGTCCTTTGGTAGCTGGATTGGTTAACATCGCCGTTCTCCGTGGCTCCGTGTCTCCGTGGTGAAATAGATTTCTAATGCTCGATTTGCGCCAATATCCGTCTTTGGGGGCTGCCCTGCGCGACGCGCTGGATCACTGGCCCAACGAGACCTGCCTGATCGAAGCTGATCGCGACCGTGAGAAGACCCGGCTCACGTATTCCGATTTCAAAGAATTAGCGCGCCCCCTTACTCGCGCCTTGCAGGATGCGGACTACCGGGAAGGGGACCGGGGCGCGATCATCATGACCAATCAGTCGAAATGGTTGGTTTCTGCTTACGCGATCTTTTTCTGCGGCGGCGTGCTCGTGCCACTCGATTACAAGCTGACCGCGGAAGAGCATCTGCAACTGCTGGCGCACTCCAAGGCGAAGTTTCTGATCGTCGAATACTACCTGTGGCGCGCCATGATGCAGTCTGCCGAGTTCAAGGACCATGGTGCGAAAACCGTTCTGGTAACGGAGGCCCCTCTTCGGGCCGACCTTGCCGGAGCGTATCGCTGGGAAGATTTCCACCGGAAGGGCGATCCCATCTTCATCGAACGTCAACGTGAGGATGTCGCCTGCATCGTTTACTCCTCAGGAACGGGAGGCCGTCCCAAGGGGTGCGTGCTCACCCACGAGAACTACCTCGAGCAGTGTGCCTCACTCACCGCGTGGTATCCGTTCTGGCCCAGTGTCCGCTATCTCAGCATTCTGCCGACGAATCATGCGATCGATTTCATGGTCGGATTCATCGGGCCATTCGTGTGTGGAGCTTGCGTGGTGCACTTGCGCACGTTGCGTCCGGAGTATGTTCGCGATGCTTTCATCCGCTATCGAATTACTTACATGAGCCTGGTGCCCATGGTTCTAAAGAACCTGGAGAAAGGTCTGCGGGCGAAGTTCGACGAGTTGCCGCGGGCACAACGTTTCGTTCTTGACCGGATGATCGCCTTGAACAAGCTCCTCACCCGCCGGCGTCCCAACATCAAGCTCAGCCGCGCCCTTCTCGGCCAGGTGCACAAAGCCTTCGGCAGCCAGTTATTGGCGTTCTTTACAGGCGGAGCTTTCATGGAGCCCTCGACCCTGCAGTTTTTCTACGATCTCGGGATTCCCGTGGCCAACGGATACGGTCTGACCGAGGCCGGCACCGCCCTTACACTGAATGACTTCAAACCGTTCCGTGCGGACACAGTCGGCAGGCCGCTCCCGGGGGTGGAATTGCGCGTCCTGAGCCCCGATTCGGAAGGCATCGGCGAAGTGGCGGTGCACAGCAACACGGTCATGTCCCACTATCTCGACGACCCGGAGCTTACCGCCGAAACAATCGTCGACGGGTGGCTGCTGACCGGTGATCTTGGCCGCTTCGACTACACTGGTCACCTGCAACTGTTCGGGCGCAAAAAAAACATGATCGTTACCGAGGGCGGAAAAAACATTTACCCGGAGGACATTGAAACGGTCTTCGAGGGGCTGCCCGTAAAAGAGTATTGTGTGTTCGCCGCGAACTTCGTATGGCCCGCGCGGCAACTGGGCAACGAAATGCTGTTTATCGCTCTGCGGCTCGAGCAGGGCCAGCAATGTGATGCGGCGTTGCTCGAAGATGTGAGCGCGCGCAATCGCCGCCTGGCGGACTTCAAGCGCATTGCGGGTTGTTTGATTTGGGACAAGGATTTTCCTCGCACGGCCTCTCTGAAAATTAAGCGCACGGTCCTGGCCGAACAGATCGGCAAAACTGCGGACCGGTCCGCGATCATCCAACTGTGAACGAAACCTTCCTGGTGGTGGTGAATCCGGCGGCCGGCGGCGGACGCTGTCGCAAGCTGGTAGGCCCTGCTTTAGAGGAGTTAGGTGCGCGTGGACTGAAACTCGAAGTGGTTGAGACCTCACGGCCAGGCGAGGCCACAAAGATTACGCGGGACTACTATGCTCGTGGCTTCCGGCGTTTTGTGGCCGTCGGTGGAGACGGTACGTCCTACGAGATTGTGAACGGCCTGTTCCCCGGCGCGGAACTCGACGCACCGCCAGAGCTCGGATTTCTTCCCCTCGGCACCGGCAATTCCTTTCTGCGCGACTTCACCGATCGAGGTGTGGAAGGCGCCATGGAGGCATTGCTCGCACAGCGCACCCGCACGTGCGACGTGCTGCGGATGGCGCATCGAGACGGTGTGATCCACTACATCAATCTGCTGAGCGTGGGCTTCGCTGCGGATGTCAATGCGACCCGGTGCCGGAGTTTTGCAGGCTGGGGGGAGCCCGGCTACTTTCTTTCTATTTTCCTGCGCCTGGCACAGCTGCGCCGCCGCCCTTTTCCGTTGCGAGTGGATGGAGCTTCGGAGAGCGACCGCCGTCGATGCCTGTTTCTCACCTTCAACAACAGCAAGTTCACCGGCGGAACGATGATGATCGCGCCCGACGCTCAGGTGGATGACGGTTTGATTGAATACGTCCGCTGGGGTCCGATCGGACGCCTGGGGCTGATCCGCAACCTCTCAACCCTCTACGACGGCACGCATGTGAAACACCCCTTGGCAGAGCGCAAAGCGGCGCGGAAAATCGAATTTGATCTCGAAGGACCCGTCGATGTGATGGTCGATGGGGAGGCTCTAACTTTGCACCTCCAAAAACTCGACCTCCTGCCTGCAGCTCTTCGGGTCATGGTATAAAAACTTTTATGTCCCAACAGCGAAGAGAGCGGAAGGTCCAGGAAGAGGAGCAACCCCGGAAAGATCCGGCCTTCCGGCGCAAGCTGATCATCGGCCTGTTGATTGTGCTGGCATTGGGCGGTGTGTACTACGTCGCGTATCGGCAGCATGCTCATAAGTATGACGAGTTTGCCCGTTGCCTGACGCAGAAGGGCGTCAAGATGTACGGCGCCTATTGGTGCCCGCACTGCACGGAGCAGAAGGAGTTGTTTGACGCGTCGTTCCAGTACGCGCCCTACGTGGAGTGCGGAGTGCCTGGAAACACGGCGAAGGTACGTGAGGCCTGCGCCGACGCTCAGATCAAGCATTTTCCCACTTGGCAGTTTCCTCCCGTCGGAGAGCGGGTGGAGGGCGTTGTTCCGCTGCAGGACCTGAGTTTCCGTACTGGGTGTCCGCTGCCATGAGCGCGGCCGCGCGGCGCTTCGATCTGGCGATCGCGATTCTGGCGGTGCTGGGTATTGCGGTCTCCTCAATTTCTCTGAACTATCACTACCGCAAATCGAAAACTTCCTTCTGTGATTTCGGGGAATCGTTCAATTGCGACCTCGTGAATCGCAGCGAGTACTCCACGGTTGCGGGCGTTCCCGTGGCGCTAATCGGAATTCTGGGTTACGCAGCCCTGCTGGCGTTTGCCACCTTCTATCGCGACAAGGCGGAAACGCCGGGTATCTTGCTGGTAGGTTCACTGGGCGGTTTGGGCTTCGCCTTGTATTTGACCTATGTCGAGAAATACATCCTTTCGGCCTGGTGCATTCTGTGTCTGAGTTCCTTGGCGATCATTCTTACGATCACGGTGCTATCGGTCGTTTTGTTTTTTCGGTCGACACGGCGCACTCAGCCCTAGAGCAAACGCAAACCACCCACCATGGAAGAGACGTTTCCCCAGGAGCAATCCCACACCGATCCCCGCACGGAGGAGACCCCATCCTCAACCGGCCAGCTACGCCTTCACGAATTCACCAGCCGGATCTTTCATAACCGGCGCATGCTCCGTGTGTGGGTGCCCCCAGACTACGATCTTCCCGAAAACGCGGGAAGGCGGTATCCGGTCTTTTACTTGAATGACGGGCAGAATCTGTTTGAGAGATCCACTTCCTTTACAGGCGTGGAGTGGGAGATCGACGAAACCGCCGCCCGCATGATCGCAGAGCGTCGGATCGCACCCATGATTTTCGTGGGCATCGACAACACTGGTCGCGACCGGCTGAAGGAATACATCCCGTACCGTTCCTTGAATCCTCCCGTGTTGCGGCCGCGAGGTGCGAACTATCACAACTTCCTCATGCAGGAAGTAATGCCCTTCGTCGAGCAACGTTATCGAGTGGCTAAGGGAGCCGAGAATACCGGGTTGGGCGGATCCTCCCTGGGCGGATTGATCTGCCTCTATGTGGCGATGGCAGCGCCGGAAGTGTTCGGCAAGTTGCTCGTGGAGAGTCCTTCGCTCTGGGTCGCGAACCGGCAATTCCTCCGAGACGCGCGCAAATTCCGAAAATGGCCACAGAAGATGTCTATCGGCGTGGGCACGCGCGAAGCGGGGCGTGAAGACAAAGACCAGCAGACAGTCGAGAGCGTGCGCGAGCTTGAACGCATCCTGCTGCGAGCTGGATTAGACCAGCAGCGGCTGCGGGTCGAAGTGGCGGAAGGTGCTGCTCACAGCGAGAGCGCTTGGGCGGCACGGTTTCCTGCAGCACTCGCCTTCCTGTTCGGTTAACCAAATTGACTGACTGGCGACGCAGTCAGCAAGGACGGCTCATTGGACGTCGACCTCCACACCAGCCATAGTAGTGCAAGCAGAGCGGGTACAGAGAGCTGCACATGCGTCCATTGGGTGATGGGAACAGTCAAGGGAACGACGTAGCAAAAATAAAGTAGAAGTCCCACCGTGTATACCCGCGGTTGCCCGCCGTTCGCCAAGACCCAGCCCGCAAGCAAGAGAAATGCCGGCGCGAGAATCACAAGATCGTAGACCGTAAGATGCGGTGACACCAGGACTGTGGACAACAGCAGGGCGGAGTAGCGCAGGCTCAAGGGTGCCGGCGACTTCCAGCACTGTACGGCAATCGCCAGCACTAGGAGACCTGTCGCGGCGTAGAACGCGAAGGCCACAGAAGGCCACGGCATCAGCATGGCCCAGAAAGCGCGCAAGGAATGCACGTGGTACGGGCGGGGTTCGAGCAAGGGATAGACTTTACCCACATGTAACAAATGCCGGGCATAGTCCTTCATGGCGGAAGCGCCATAGTAAAGCCATCCGATCGATAGTTGCGCACCCGCTGCCAGGAGTATTCCCGCGATCACCCTGAGCTGACCGGTCAGCAGAAAAACCGCAACGGCCACCGCCGCAAGCTGCGGCTTGAAAACCAGGCAACCCAAAGCCAATCCTGCCAGGAAAGGTCTTTCTGAGCGCAGCGCAAGATAAGCTAGCGTGAAGCACAGCAAAGCCAGCGCCGGGTTCTGTCCCCAGACGATGAGATGAACGAAAGCCGGATACGCCGCCGCGAGCAGGAACGTCGTCCCCCGATGTACACGCAGCATCGGGCAAGTTCTCCAAATGGCGTAACAGCAGAGCGCATAAATAACAGCGCTTGCCGCCAGCCAGACCGCCAGCGCCCAGGCGTATGGCAAGCGGGCCAGTGGAGCAAAAAGCAGCGAGACTTGCGGCCCATAGAGTGGAAGGTACAACAGTTGCCCAGCAGCAGGGACACGCTCCATAGCCACCGCCCCTTGCGCCTGCAGGTTGTAAAGGTCCATCCCGCGATGTTCGAGGGCCAACGTGCCTAGAACATAGTAGTGCAGGAAGTCCGTGCCTTTGAGAAAACCATTCCGGTCGCGCAAACCGGGGGTTGCCATGATCCACACATAGACCGACCAGAAGACCAGCCCGATGAGCAAGCCATGAATTCGCAGGCGGCGGCAACTAAGCCATCGCCGTGGGTTTAAGGTTAGGCTGTTCATGGTCGGGGAAAGAGATTCTACGCGCAAAGTTCACGAATGGGGACGCGGCCGCGAATTGAGTCTCACCGTGCAAGCGAGTGCGCGGAGTACACGACTGCAACCCTTGCGGGAGATAGATGAGGTCTACATCGGGGATATGCGTCCGGAAGCTGCGGGAAAAAGTTGTGGGATGGTGGCCTTCAGACGTTTATGTAGCCTTACTCAGTCAATCCGACTTTGGCCTACAGCCCGAGGCCGAAAAACATCAGCGGCGCAAAAAAGGGGGGAGTAGCTGTCGTGGACAGTGGAAGACTCCGGTTTGAATCTCACACCCCGCGGCTACTCACCCCGTCCTTTGAACGCCAGAATCTCTTCGCGCCCCGCAGGTTTGTCATGCCGAGTCAGCTCACGACTACCAGAGTCGTTTGCCGTCGCTGTCGCGGAACAAGAACTCGTCATTGCCACGCTTGATCTTCCGAGCGAAAATCGCATCGGCGCCCTCGAATTTTACCTTCACCCCGGTGACCTCAAGTACGTCGCCCTTCTGAAATAGCAATTCATATTGCGTGACGAACTTGGTCAGTGCGAGATGCACCTCAACGACCGTACCGTCCGACTGCTTCAACACCAGGTGAGATCCCTTGCCGCCGCTGACCGGGCATTGGCGATCTTTGACCTCCTCCACCGTGCCCTTGAAGGTAGCTTCGGTTGACTTGTCGTACTTGGGAACCGCGTTGTTCGCCGGTTTCTGCCAGGCTGCCGACAGCAGTGTGGTGGCCAGCATCGCCAGAATCGCAAGCAGCCCACGCCAGGTTTTCATGTTCGTCCTCCTTCCCCACAGGTCCGAAACGTAAGGCCTGGCTCACCTCGATTATGGCGCGCTTCATTCCAAGGTCATGTGATGGGAATCACAAGCGAGCGTGAGCTGTCCTCCAGTTACGGCGAAGCTCCTCGGGAAGAAATCAATTGCAGTCCCCAACCCTGGTCCATTCCCCAAGATAAGAATTCGCCGCGCCTGCCGGCCGACGCTTTGGGTGCCGTCGGAGACGAGCGCGGCGAGAGTGTGGCCGCGAAGCGGCTAGTTGGGAGCGGGCGGCGGCACAATTTCTGACAAGCGCCACTGTGACCGCGATCGAGATTCTCCCGCAAAGAAACTAACAACCGCGCGAGTACAACCGCGTCAGGCCGCTTTCCGAATTTCCATGTGTGAGATCAGACGGTTTCGGAAGGTGTACACATGCTGCACCATCTGATCGGAGAGTAACTTGCCGTCACTGTCATGCACGACCTGGTGAACGTCGACAAGGATGCGGCCATCCGTTTCAGTGCTGAAATTCACCGGTTCCACATGGGATTGGACCAAGCCAAACTGACGCGTCCAGTATGCACGAACCGCAGCGCGACCGTGCTCGCGGCCGCCCTCCATGCCATTCGGCCAATCGACATCCGGATCCAGCTGCGCAAGCACAGTCTCGATTTCGCGCCGGTTGAACGCTGCATACAGGTTGCGCAGGAGTTCGGGTGCCTCAGACATGACTGCAGCCTCGGCTATTTCATCGCGGGCTCGTTATCTTTTACGAGCTTGTCGAGGATGCCGTTGGCGACTTCAATCAGTTCGGGATCAACCTTGCGGTTGGTGGCAATGGCATCGGCCAGCGGCACGCTGACGATCTTGTTGCCGCGCAGCGCCGCCATGTGTCCCCAATCGCCGCGATGCACCATGTCAATTGCGCCCAGACCGTAGCGCGTGGCTAACACGCGATCGAACGAACTGGGTGAGCCTCCGCGCTGGATGTGACCGAGCACGACGGATCGCGTCTCGAATCCCGTGCGCTTCTCGATTTCACGTGCCAGAATGTTGCCGATTCCGCCCAATCGCAAATGTCCGAACTCGTCCTTGCCGATGTCCTGCACGATGGGAGCGCCTTCGTGCATCTGGATGTCGCCCGCAAACTTCGCCCCTTCCGCAGCGACCACAATGCTGAAGTAGCGGCCGCGGGCGTGCCGCTGCTTGATGAGTTCGGCCACCTTATCGATGTCGAACGGCACTTCCGGAATCAGGATAACGTCCGCTCCACCTGCTACCCCGCTATAGACTGCGATCCAGCCGGAATCACGTCCCATGACTTCCACCACGATCACGCGGTTGTGCGCCTCCGCGGTGGTGTGCACGCGGTCGATCGCGCTGGTGGCCACGTTGACGGCAGTGTCGAAGCCGAAAGTGAAATCAGTACCGGCCAGGTCATTGTCAATCGTCTTGGGAACACCAATGACCTTTACGCCGTTCTGGAACAGCTTCTGGGCCACCGAAAGTGTGTCGTCGCCGCCAATCGCGATCAGGGCTTCGCAGCCATGCTTCTTTAACGCCTCGGCGCAACGCTGTAACCCGTCGGGCCGCTTGGCGGGATTGGTACGCGAGGTACGAAGGATGGTCCCGCCCCGCGGCAGAATCCCGCCCACCGACTCGAGATCGAGCGGCATCACTTTATCTTCCAGCAAGCCACGCCAGCCTTCCATGAAGCCCACAAACTCGTCCTGGTAGTGGAAGGTTCCTTTGCGGACCACGCCGCGAATGACCGCATTCAATCCGGGACAATCGCCGCCGCCGGTTAAGATCCCGATCTTCATCGCACACTCCTTCAGGTGGGTATGAACTGTACCGCTCGGTCCGCTTTCGGTGTGGCGGTGCGCCCGTTTTCCAGAGCGACTCTGGGAAGACAGCCGCAACCTGAACCTTGGCGGGAACACACAAGATTATCATTTAAACCTGCACCCGGTCTTGTGCCGAGAAAATCGTTATTCTCCGAAGCCACGTTCACGATTGCTCGGCGGTAACGTACCGGACGCCCGGTCGCTCGCCTTCGTTCCATTAGTCGCCGGCAGGGGCAGGTCAGGGTCGTCACGTCAGAGCGCTGTCCTTTGCCCGCGAATTGCAAGCTGCCCGCAGATTCGCCACAATACTGCGTGCCTGAGCCGGCAATGCGCTGGCGAGTCTGAACTCCGGGGTTCGATCCTCATGTCCAAACCTGTTCGTGCAGTGGTCTGGGTGGCCGTGGCCGCAGCGGGCGCGCTCTCCATAGCGACGATCGCCATTGATCGCGGAGAGCAACTCAGTGCAATGTGGCTGGTCGTAGCCGCCGTCTGTACTTATGCCTTGGGATATCGTTTTTACAGCAAGTTCATTGCAGCTAAAGTGCTCGCCCTGGATTCCCTGCGCGCCACTCCCGCTGAGCGACTGGAAAATGGCCGCGATTTCGTCCGCACCAACAAGTGGGTGGTGTTCGGACACCACTTTGCCGCCATCGCCGGCCCAGGACCCTTGGTCGGCCCCGTATTGGCTGCCCAGTTCGGATATCTTCCGGGCACGCTCTGGATCCTCGTGGGCGCCGTCTTGGGCGGCTGCGTTCAGGACTTCGTGATCCTGCTGTTCTCGGTGCGGCGCGATGGCAAGTCGCTCACCGAGATGGCCAAGGATGAAATCGGGCGTGTCGGCGGCTTCGTCGCCTACGTCGCCGTCATCAGCATCATCGTTATATTGCTGGGAGTCTGCGCATTGATCGTCGTGAATGCCCTGAAAGCAAGTCCGTGGGGCACGTTCACGATTGCCATGACAATCCCGATCGCCCTGCTGATGGGCGTGTACCTGCGGCGATTGCGTCCAGGCAGAGTGCTGGAGAGTTCGATCCTTGGCTTTGTACTGGTGCTGCTCGCGATCTGGGGAGGGCAGTGGGTTTCGCAGAGTCCGACCCTGGGGCAGTACTTCACGCTGACGGCACCCACGCTGGCCATTCTGATTATCATCTATGGATTCGCAGCGTCGGCGTTGCCCGTGTGGCTGCTGTTAGCTCCGCGCGATTACCTCAGCACCTTCGTGAAGCTGGGTACGATCGCCATGCTGGCACTGGGAATTGTGGCGCTGCGTCCGACTCTGCACATGCCTGCGCTGACACGCTTCATCGATGGTACGGGGCCCGTCTTCGCCGGAAATCTTTTTCCGTTCGCTTTCATCACGATCGCCTGTGGGGCGATCAGCGGCTTTCACTCGCTGATTTCCAGTGGAACCACTCCCAAGCTGGTCGCGCGTGAGACCGAAACACGCATGGTTGGCTATGGAGCGATGCTCGCCGAGTCGATGGTGGCGATCATGGCCACGATTGCTGCCTGCGTGCTGCAGCCCGGAATCTATTTCGCGATCAATAGTCCGGCAGGAATCGTCGGACAAGGTCCGGAGGCAGCCGCGAGCGTGATCTCTAACTGGGGTTTCACCGTGACTGCTGGTGACATGCATGCGCTGGCGCAAGCCGTGGGCGAGCAAACCCTCTTTAATCGCACCGGCGGCGCGCCCGCCTTCGCGGTGGGCATGGCAAATATTTTCTCGCACAGCATTGGCGGACAGGCCCTGATGGCAATCTGGTATCACTTCGCCATTATGTTTGAAGCCCTTTTCATCCTGACCGTGCTCGATGCCGGAACTCGCGTAGGACGCTTCATGCTGCAGGATGCGCTCGGACATGTGTGGAAGCCCATGGGTCGCACCAGTTGGTATCCGAGCATCTTGTCGACCAGCTCCTTGATCGTCCTTGCCTGGGGTTCTTTCCTCTGGCAGGGAGTAAAGGACCCGTTGGGCGGAATCAATTCCCTGTGGCCCCTGTTCGGAATCGCGAACCAGTCGCTCGCCATCGTGGCTCTCTGCGTTGCCACCACGATCATCATCAAAATGGGACGTTCCCAGTACGCCGCGGTAACGCTGGCGCCCTTGGCCTGGCTGGTAGGTGTCACGTTTACGGCTTCCTACCACAAGGTTTTTGATCCCAATCCCAAAGTCGGATTTCTGGCGCACGCGCAGCAGTTAGCTGCGGGAGTCAGTGGCCCCGCAACCGCGCGCTTGATCTTTAACGACCGGCTGGATGCAGTGGTGACGGGAGTCCTGATTGTGATGGTGGGGGTGATCGTGCTGGAATCAACGTTGGGATGGGCGCGTGTTCTGAGCGGCCGTGCGGAAGCCCGCGTGCGCGAAGCGCCGTTTGTGGCCACGCGCTTCGCGACGGAGGAGCAAGGATGATGAGCGCCAGCCCTATTCACAAACGACTCAGGCAGGTGTTCAGGATCTTGCGAGCCACGCTCGGCGAGATCTTTGAGGAGACAGCCTACGCACGCTTTCTCGAACGCCATGGCCTGAGAACATCCCGCGAATCGTACGCACTGTTTCTCCGCGAGACCGAGGTAAGTCGGGGACGAAAGGTACGGTGCTGCTGAGGATCGTCCGCCTGGGCAAGGCGGGGAGAAGCCTGGCTCATAGCGGGTCAGGGTTTCACGGATGAGGGACCCCGCTCGTATCTGGCACGCCTTCACTCCTTGCCGAATAGCCCGGGCTTGTAATTGCAGCACGCTTCAGGGCTCGCGAAAAAATCTGAAAAGCGCAGCTTATTGTCTGTAAGGCGCCTCGTTTTGAAGGGTGCGCCTTCAGGCGCACCGTAAGCGTCAGCAATCCTTGCGGCTTTAGCCGCTGAGGTTCATACGTAACGATCAGGACCAATTTTTTCGCAGTCCCTCAGGCGCGCCGTACCTGACGCGCCTTTGAGTGCGCCTTTAGGCGCCGTTGCGGGGCAAGCCCGGATCGTTCGAAGAAATTAACCCCATAGCCTCGGAGGCCGATTTGCCCATCGACAATTCCCAAGACATCGCGGCTTTCAATCGCATGGCCCGCGAGTTCACTGAAGGTTTCAACAGCGGAGACGTCGACCGCCTGATGCGTTTCTACGCGGACCGCTACGTCGATGTGAAGCTTCGCAGCCCGGTCCAGACCCACGAACAGCGCAAGGCTTACTACCTCCACGTCATGAAGACGCGCAACATACGGGTGGACGTACGTCCTGACGAGATCGTCGTCGAGGGCGACTTCGCCTTCATTCGGGGCGCCATCCTCATATCCCGAGCAGACGCCACAGAACCTGACCCCACCGAACTCCGTTATCTGGAAATCGCCCGTAAGGATTCCGATGGTGCCTGGAAAGCCTGGTGGGGCATGGACGGCCCCCTGCAAGAGTACGAACCTGCGCGAGAATAGTCTGGGCCGCGCCGAGAGGGTACACTGTGCACACATGCGAGTCCTCGGTATCGACTGCGGAACCGAATACACCGGGTACGGGGTGGTGGAACTGGCACCGACCGGGAAATTGGTGTGCCTGGCCTGCGGCGCCATCAAGCTCTCACCACGCGAGGCCCTGCCGATCCGCCTGAGCCGGATTTACGACAGACTGGTCGAATTGATCCAGCAACACCGGCCTGGGCAGGTCGCCATCGAGGACGTCTTTTACGCAGTCAATGTGAAGTCAGCCCTGAAGCTGGGCCAGGTGCGAGGCGTGGCTATGCTCGCGGCCGCAGCCGCTGGGTTGGAGGTGGCGGAGTACGCTCCGCTGTCGATCAAGTCAGCCGTCGTAGGCTACGGTAAGGCCGAGAAGCAACAGGTCCAGCATATGGTCACCCGCCTGTTGGACCTGGAGCAAGCTCCGGAGCCCATGGATGCGTCCGATGCCCTGGCCATTGCCATCTGTCATCTGCACACCGCCGCCACCTTACATCGGCAGTTTGCGGTGCGCTGATCATGCCGCACAGTCGAAATATGATGCTCTTCGACACCGATGTCTCTCCCTCTTTTGAGCGTCTGGCCTTAGAATCGTCTCAATGATTCTCCGTCCTTGGCGTCTTTCGGCATCGTTCACCCATGGCCTGTGCCTTTTGCTTTTCCCCCTGCTCAATTTCTCCCTGCCGGGCTGTGCGCAGACTTCCGCGCCTTCGATCGCTACCGTGAGCTTCTCGATCGACTTCCCCCAATCGATTCCGGACCATTATGCGATCAAGGTTTCTAGCGACGGACACGCCACATACGACTCGACCGGCAAGCTCACCGTCGACGCCGATCCGGGAGATCCCTTCCACCTGGACTTCACGATTTCACCCGAAACGCGCGCAAGAATCTTCGACCTGGCCGCCAAGGCCAAGTACTTCGAAGGCAAGGTGGACTCCGGCAAGCGCAACATTGCCTCAACAGGCGACAAGGTGTTGACCTACGAAGATGCTCAACGCAGTACCAAGGCCGCGTACAACTACTCTCCGCAACAGCCGGTTCAGGAACTCACCGCGCTCTTTCAGAACCTCTCCACCACGCTCGAGTTCGGACGCCGCCTGGACTACTACTATCACTATCAAAAACTCGCCCTCGAGGAAGAACTCAAGCGTATGGAGCAGATGGTGAAGGAGAAGAACCTCGAAGAGGTGCAGGCGGTTTCCCCCATTCTCCAACGGATCTTGGCCGATCCCTCCGTGATGAACGTCACCCGAGCCCGGGCGCAGAGGCTGCTACTGAACGGCAGCGGCCTTTCCGCAGGCCGGTAAATCTCCAACCGACTGGTAACTATGGAGTTCTGGGGTGGCCCCATATCACGTGGGGGTAGTGCCTCGTCTGAGCGCTGGAGCGAAGCTACATGGTCTTTGGAGGGAGGGGCCTCTTTTTCCCCTTCCGGACAGGCATAGCCCGGCTGCCCAGACAAGGACCTCTGAGCCTACGTGGTCGGTAGTAGCCAGAAACCCTAGCAACTAAACCCCCCAAACCATGTTCTAATCTAGTAACAGCAGATCCTTCTGGAGACCCCTATGTCGAAGCGAAGCTTGGGCACGTCGATCGTTTTCGTCTTGGTCCTGATGCTCGCGGTAAGTGCGCTACCAGCCTTTGCAGATTCGCAGGTGCGCATCGTCCGACTCAGCAACGTCGAGGGCTCGGTCAAGGTGGATCGCAACACCGGCGAGGGCTACGAGAACGCCTTCCTCAACATGCCGATGGTCGAAGGCATGAAGCTGGCGACCAAGGATGACGGGCGCGCGGAAATCGAGTTTGAAGATGGCAGCACGCTGCGCCTCACTCCCAAGAGCGCTCTGGAATTTACTGCGCTTGCGTTGCGCGATTCGGGCGCAAGGGTGACAACGCTGACGCTGCGCACTGGGCAGGCATACGTCAATTACGTCGCCAAGCAGAAGAACGACGAGTTCAAGATCGCCTTCAGCAATGAGGTTGTCCCGCTCACCCGCGAGGCCCATCTGCGCCTGGATATCGACGCGTCGGACGCGGTCTTGGCCGTGTTCAAGGGTGACGTCCAAGTTCAGAGCCCGTCCGGTACCGTGGACCTGTCCAAAAACAATTCAGTGACTTTCGACCTTCTCGCAAACGACAAGTACACGATCGCCAAGAATATCGAAGAAGATCCCTACGACGCCTGGGACAAGCAGCAGACCAAGTATCAGCAGGAATACACGCGCAAGGGCTCCTACAAGGACTACCCGTACGGCTACGGTGTGAGCGATCTGAATTACTACGGCAGCTACTACAACGTTCCCGGCTACGGCATGATGTGGCAGCCTTACTTCACTGGGGTTGGCTGGAGCCCGTTCGCCGACGGAGCATGGATGTTCTATCCGGGCTTTGGCTACACCTGGGTTTCCGCTTATCCCTGGGGATGGATGCCGTATCGCTACGGCAGTTGGGCGTTCGTACCGGGCTACGGCTGGATGTGGGCCCCGGGCGGCTTCGGCGGCGGTTGGTATACCGTGCCGCGGTTGACGAATCCTCCCAATCGTTTCCCAGCGCCACGGCCTCCGCAAGCAGGAAGCTCGACGGTTGTGGTCGGACATCCAGTGGTGACGACAGGTGGACCTCCGCGCCGCGTGCTGGTGCAGAACGGCTCGGCTGGACTCGGCGTTCCTCGAGGCACCGTCAACAATCTGGGCAAGGTTTCGCGCGAAGTGCAACGCGGTGGATTTGCCACGGTACGCACGGCGCCGCCTTCACGCAGTATGGGCTCGCCAACCTACGGGTCAACCGTCTCAAGCGGCGGTCATGTGAGCGGCGGTGGAAGTCGGGCCACGGGCGGCGGTCACGTCAGCAGCGGCAGCAGCAACGGCGGACACATGAGCACTGGCGGGGGTGCGCGCATGGGTGGTTCATCCGGCGGCGGACATTCTGCACCACCGAGCCGGCCCCGATAAGTCCTCTGGACAGTTGTAAGAATGGGCGACCTCAGGGTCGCCCATTTGTTTTAAAGTGTCCTTCGCGG
>UEXW01000036.1_pt1 | contig 87780 bp, 68 predicted proteins | sample 4301151 | NCBI WGS metagenome assembly UEXW01 (sample SAMEA4773176, study PRJEB27434) | metagenome | biome: 2259; feature: agricultural soil; material: soil | place: USA | collected 2014-09 | depth 0.25 m | reverse complement strand
GTCCGGGCTTGCAACCGGGCTGCCGCATTACACGGGAGCAGGTTCGCTCCCATGTGCTCTGCGTTACTTCCTGTCACCGCTGTGAATGATGAAAGTCAGGTAGTCTTGCAAAGCTGCTTTCGAATCACATGCAACATTTGATTCAGGGGCTGGGGGCTCGGTTCAGCGCAGTTGTAACTTAATTGTCAAAGGATTGCTTCTGACCTGTGTGGTTTCCGGGTTTCAAAGTACCGAAACTATTGCAGTGGGATGTCAACTGGGTGAGCACCAATAGCCGCCCCAAAGCCACTGGGTCGCGAACCCCGATTCGTGCATTGCCAGTCGATTCGCCAGCGCCCGCCCGTGACCTTTGTCCCGGTACTGCGTTATACATAGTAGGCGATTTTTTATGTCATGACCGATCCAGCTATCCAGCATATCTCCGACACTGCCCGATGGGCGGCGGTGTACCGGGCGCGGGAAAGCGAGCGGGAGAACGCTCTGTTCCTTGATCCCTTCGCCCGACGGCTTGCAGGCGAGCGCGGCGAACAGATCGCCAAGGCCACGCCATTCCACGAAAAGCACTCTTGGTCATGGGTAACGCGAACTTACCTCTTCGACCGGATCATCAGCGAGCAGATAGGGCAAGGAGCAGATATGGTAGTGAACCTCGCTGCGGGTTTGGATACCAGACCTTACCGCATGCAGTTGCCCGCATCGCTGAAGTGGATTGAAGTTGATTTTCCTGAAATCCTCGCCTACAAGGAGGAGTTGCTCAAGGCAGAGAAGCCCGCATGCAGGCTGGAGCGAGTGCGGGCAGACTTGACCAATGCGGAGATTCGACGCTCTCTTTTTGGTCGGCTTGCTAGTGAAGCAACGAAGGTGCTGGTCATAACCGAAGGGCTTCTGATTTATCTGCGGGCGGAAGAGGTCTCGGCGCTCGCAGAGGACTTGAAACGCTTACCTGCGTTCAAACGATGGGTGCTGGACATCGCATCTCCGGGACTGCTGCGCATGTTGCAGAAGAACACGCACCTGCAGTTCGGCTCGGAAGTTCCTCCGCTACAGTTTGCCCCGGCGGACGGTCCCGCGTTCTTTGCCCGATACGGCTGGAATCCCATCGAAGTGCGGTCCATGCTGAAAACGGCTGCTGGGCTGAAGCGCCTCACATTCGCCATGCGATTGTTGGCACTACTGCCGGAGAACCCGAACACCAGTGGCTCGCGCCCATGGTCGGGTGTTTGCCTGCTGGCGTCTCAATAGGACGGCATCGCATGGGAATGCCGCGCTGACTCTAGGCTGCATGGGTACTACGCCGCCTCCGCACCGACGCTGCAATGTGCGCCCTCGGAATCGACGAACTGCGCCAGCACTCCTCCGAAATCCTGCTTCTTGGGTGGCATGCTGAACAGTACACCTCGTGCAGTCATCTCACGGTAGAAAGCCTCGACATCGGCAACAGCGAAGCCCAATTCGACCTTTCCCGCTGGATTCTTGTCGGAAGCCGGGTGCAGAGCGAGAGTGGTTTCGCCCGTCACGAACTCACTCCAGCCGGGGGATTGGAACTTCACTTTTAGACCGAGAACGTCACGGTAGAACTTCACGGCTTTATCCATGTCGGCAACGAACTTGATCGCGTATCTAAGCTGCGCTCTTTGCATTTGAACGCTCCTTTCATGACAGAGCGCTGACTATCCTAACGCGTCGAACACGCCTTGGTTGGTCTGCGCCCCTTCACGCGCGGAGGCACATACGTCCCGACTTGAAAATCCGGGTAGCCTCCGCTCTCCAGTTCCATAGCCGCGTTGATTTGACGCGGTCGTACGCAGGGTTGACAATTCGGGAATCAATCAGAGAGGAGGGCACCCCCATGTCTGAAGCGAACAAATCACTGGTGCGTCGCCTCATCGAAGAGGCGGTCAACAAAGGCAACTTCAAGGTCGTAGATGAGGCGTGACCCGGATCGCCAACGGCAAGGTGGTAGAAGACAACTTGGTCTACGACGCCTTAGGCATGTTGCGGCAGTTGGGCGCGGTGCCTTCTATCGCCGCAAAAGCCGCATAGGGTAGCTCTAACCGATGAGCATTGTGGAAGTTCCGCTTCTACTGGACTCTCGTCAGCCCCTTCTTTGGTCTCATCCGAAAGGGGATTCTGAAAAAAGTGAAGACTGAAGCGGAATCAACCTTCAAACAGGCTTCCTGAAGATCACCAAATACAAGAACAGCAGAAGCGCCGACCCGCTGAGGGCACTTCTAACGGCGTGCTATGCCGCCCAGCGTACAAGCAGCCGCTCTGTTTCGGGCGACTGCTTGTCCAGCGTCGGACTCAACAAGTGCTTGTTGGTCGGCAGAATCACGATTAGCGTGAATGGGATCACTGAGCCCAGCAGGATTGCACCAACGAGCCACCAGAATGTCGCCCGGCGAGCCATGCTGCTATGGAGGAGAGCAGTCCCACGGCTGCGAGTATTGCCTGCATGACAGTAGCTCGGCGATAGCTGGGCGGAAATTCGGTGGCTGCGATTTCCACGCCGCACTGCATTCTCGCTCGATATTTGACAAGGTTGACGTAGACGGCGGCTCCCGTGAACAGGCGGCACGCGAGAATAGCAACGAATTCGGCAATCTGGCGCATTGTTCACCAGCTTGAATTCATTATGCGCCAATGGCTCTTAACGCGGAGAACAGCCAGGCATGGCTGCTAAGATTACCCTGCCGTTCGCCTTAGACAAATGAAACATCGGGTCGTTCACGCGCTTCAGAAATACCTGCTCAACCCGCCCATCAAGCTTGCGTTTGCCTTGGATCTGGCGATGCCGGGGTACGCGATTCTCGAAACTATTGGACGTAAGACAAGAAAGCCACGTCGCACTCCCGTGGGCAACGGTCGAGTTGGCGAGCAGTTCTGGCTGGTCGCAGAGCATGGCATGAGAGCCGGATACGTCCTCAATATTGCGCGTAATCCGCAGGTACGAATAAAGCTTCGTGATGGACTGCGGGCACGCTGGCATTCGGGCAGCGCACACCTGCTTTCCGACGATGATCCACGCGAACGCCAACGCTGGCTGGCGAGTCAACTGCCGAGCAGTGCCGGGAACGCGAGGGCAGTGCGCCTCTTCGGGACGCAACTCCTCACGGTTCGAATTGACTTGGATGACTGATGGACGCGGGCTGCCTCCGCCCTACGCGAATCGCAGAAGATGGGAGTATTCGAACTGCTGCGGAGGTTAGCTCTCCATTTCACCTAGTTGGATTACTGGGGGCTCGGCTCGGCAACAGACGCCATACCGTCGCCAGAGCCGAAACCACGGGCTGTTGGCTTGCTTCTCATCGTGCTGTCGATTCGCAGCCGAGAGGTCGCTTGGGCTCAGCGGTCTGGTGTCCGGCACGGCGAAGGTGCGCTCTAGCCACTCGATTTCAGCAATGGTCTGCTCGGTGTCCATTCCGTCTCAATATCCAACATAAGCACGGCAACGGTCAAACGGAAGCGGCATTGGTCTTTCCCGAACGATTCGTGCGCGGCCAGTCGATCCGCCAACGCCCTCCCGCCGTTGGCACCCAGAACAGTTTCTTTGGCGGTGTTCCTCGCGCATGGTGGTAAAGCACAGCCGCTCGCTCGTAAAAGCCGCGGGTGTGCCACGAATCGTGAAACCCGAACTTCTGATAATCGAGATGGTGGCAAAACTCGTGGCATAGCGTGCTCAGGAATGTCCCGAATGACGTGACTTTCTTGCGAACCGCCGTCCGCATCCAGACCCGGATCAGCATGCTTTCGGGAGTGTAGTCCCCGAAAACCTCGGTCGTCCATCGTTCGCGCACTCGCAACGGTCTGGCTGCAAGCACGCGGAAGCCGCAAGCTGGGACTTTGTAGAACTCCGATGCGGCATCCAGAAATTCAGCGCAGGTGCGGCGGACATCCGTGCTTCTTCCTCTCCTCATCGCCGACTCGATGGATTTTGTGATAGTGAGCAGACTCCCGTCCTGCGGCAGGTCGAGCGTCCTAGTCTGGTCACTCTCAAGAAAACCGGCCCGGTTCGCCTTGCGCGGCGGAGCGTCTGTAAGCATCACGTCCTCAGCACACGTGCGAATTGGCAGAAATTGGGAGGTGAACTGATTGATCTAGTGTTCAATATCGAAGTAAATTTTTGTTGTGGTGCGGTACTGCGCTATCTTCTGACCGTCGAGTTCCATTTCTAATTGCGCCACTCGCGCCCACTTCAGGCCTCGAACCGTTTTTGCAGCTTCTGCCACCGCGTTTTCCGCAGCCTTGGCAAAGCTCTCTTTGGATGTTCCGAATACGTCAATAACTTTTTGCGCCATTGCGGTTCTCCTTTTGATTTTGCTTTCTCATTCTGGATTGTACCGCTGGTCTGCGCCGTACCGCCCCACCCCCGGCAGTGCGCCGTGCCCGTTGTTCCGGTTGCGAAAAGAATTTGAAGCGTACCATTGGGCATGAGCAGAAAATCACAATGACGGTAAGTTAGGAAATTATGTCGCTCCGGATTTTAATTGCGGATGATTATCCGGGCCGTCCGCCATTGCCTTCACGCTTTACTCGAACAACATCCCGATTGGACCGTTTGTGCCCAGGCCGTGGATGGAGCCGACGCGGTCGCCAAAGCACACGAATGCAGGCCGGATGCGCTGGTTTTCGATTTCTTCGCGCTGGAATGACGGGAGGTGAGGCGGCCGGGATACTTTCCAATTTTTCCTCGGTCCCGATCCTCGTTGTCACCTTATATATTACGGCTCATTTATTGCAGCAGGAGAAGAGGGTCAGAATAAAAGGAGCCGTTCGCAAATCCGACACCGTTAGATCGTTAATGGCGTCGAAGCTCTAGCTAACCAGCGCACGTTTTCGATGAGTGTGAACAAGAAAGATCTTGAGAAAGTGCGGCTTGTGACTTCAGGCTGCCAACCCGCGCTCTTCGCGGTGTTCCCCTGAAGCTATGATGCCGGCCTGCTTCTGCCTGATGGGGACAGTTACCTTGACCAACGTGCGAGCCCTACCACAGACCAGTGAATGGCTCGCTAAATCTCCAGTTGCCCCCCTGCAAATGTTTCAGATCGTCATGCTGCCGGGCCACCGGAGTCCGAAGGCGAATCCCGGCATTCCTCAGCATGAACTCTATGTCGCTTCTTGTGAGGCGCGATGCGTCATACTCGATGGTGACCGTATTCTTTTCCTGGTTGAATTTCATCAGACGGATTCCGTACACATCGCGGACGCCGGTCAGCGCGCTCATTTCTCGTTCGCCGATTGGCGGTTCGTAGGGGAACGCTGCCTCAAGAAAGGTCATTTCTGAACACTCCAGCCGGCCGGAGAAGCACCTGTAGAAGTGCCTGTTGCTCCGCACTGCCCTGTGACATTCCGGTGCTCGAACTCGCAGCACTTGATCCGGAAGTCGAGCCGATCGAGCGTCAACCTTAGCAACGACGAGCCAGCATGGAAAAGGATTCGTTGGCGTCGTTCGCTTGCTCGACGCCCTTCAACTAAGTCGAATTGATGCTGGAACCCGGAATGGGGTTCCCTGGTCGGCGTGAGTTTGTCGGAGGAACATCAAGGCGATCCGTTTTCGAATCTAACCGGTATCGCTTTTGCCTACAGCAAATTACCTATGACCCTAGTATCCAAAAGCAATTTCGGTGGGCTCCAATGGTCCGATATTGGGCATCAAAACTAGAGAGCAAACCGAATTCGGAGGTCTCTGTGAAGCACGAGCACGTGTTACTAGGGCTGGCATTGCTAATGGCAACCGCAATGCTCGCTCAACAGCAGGGACAGCCACCTCCGACGATGCCGCCTCAAGGCACGCCGCCCACATTTCCTGAGGATAGAGCTCCACGGCGGCAAATGCCGCCGGACCAGGAAGCGCCACCTCAAGGATTGTCCACTCCGGAAGTGCAACACCAGATACAACAGGGTTTGAATGCGGAACCCGCGCTGCGCAACAGCAACATCGTAGTTCATGTTGACGATAACTCAGTAATTCTCACCGGCACTGTCGACTCCGAGCAACAGCAGGATCTGGCGCTGCGGATCGCACAGTCGTATGCGGGTGATCGAAAGATCGTTGACAAAATCAAGATCAGGCAGCGGACCTAAGACTGGGACGCTGCAGATTCGGAGGTGATTCTGTGAAGATCAGAGAAATTATGAGCCGCGATCCCGCTTGTTGTGTGCTCACCGACACGGCACAAACGGTCGCCAAAATCCTGTGCGATCGAAACGTCGGTTCCATGCCGGTTGTGGATGATCAACAATCCCGAAAACTGGTCGGAATGATCACCGACCGCGATCTGTGCTGTTCCGTCATCGCCCAAGGCATGGATCCGAAAACCACGCCAATCGAAAAAGTCATTACCCTGGCTCCGCTCACCTGTCGGGATGGCGAGAATATCGAGACCTGCGAACGACTTATGCAGGAGCACCAGGTGAGACGAATTCCCATGGTGGACGCGGAAGAGCGCGTCATCGGGATCGTCTCTCAAGCCGATCTGGCGCTGCAAGGACAAACCAGAACGAGTGTCGAAAACGGTTGCAGAAATTTCGAAGCCTTCAAGGCCTTCCATCGCAGCCTGATAACGGCCACGGCGGGCCATTCAGCCGCCGTGGTTTTCGATCCAAGAAATCCCGGCGGGCGCTGATGTGCTCCCGAATCTGCAGTGGTGATCTCTTTCTTCGCCGCTAGGCTGCACGATCCTTAACGTCGGCGGACGTCGCGGACCTTGCGCAGTGGGCACCACAGAAAAATCTCTCGCTAACCAATGGTTCAATTGCGCGGCGGCACTAAGAAACCGAGGATACGATTTGTCGGCGCAATGACGGTGGATATTGTTCGGTGGAACACCGTGAAAACCGCCCTGCCTTTCGTGTTCCTGCTCCTGCTTGCTTTCTTACTCTCCCTCTCATTTCTCGCGAGAGCCCAGCCCTCCCAGGAAACACCCGATGAACTGATTCGGAGAGTCATAAGAAATGAACTGAGAATGGAAGACCAGGATCATAGCCACTGGATGTTCCGACTGGAAACCGAGAGCAAGAATACACAAATGGAAGTCGACGAGATCGTCGAGACGAAAAATGGTGATCTGAAGTGTCCTATTCTGATCAACGGCCGCGACCTCACCGACAAACAGCAACAGGAATTTGAGAGACAGATCGATCGACTCCTGCACAACCCCGAGGCGCTCCGGAAATCGTTAAAAGACAAAGATCAGGATGCGGCCAGGAGTCAGCGCCTTCTCAGGATGCTGCCTGATGCCTTCATTTTCAACTACGGAGAGAGACGGGGAGATCTGGCGCAGCTGACTTTCAAACCAAATCCAGATTTTCATCCTAGTAGCCGTGAAGCGGAAGTTTTCCATGCGATGAATGGGAGCCTATGGGTCGATAGCAAGCAAGAAAGAGTGGCGGGAATTGAGGGCCGACTGATCAAGAGCGTCAAGTTTGGCGGCGGCTTGCTCGGGCACCTGGACAAAGGCGGTACGTTCGAAGTTAAGCAGGAGCCGGTCACTCCGGAGTATTGGGAATTGACAGCTCTCGATGTCCAGATGTCGGGGAAGGCCCTATTTTTCAAAACAATTGGTGTGCAGCAGAAGTACCTTCGCAGTCAGTTCAGGCGCTTACCGGACGATCTGACGCCTGCCCAAGCCGCAGCAATGCTTCGCAAGGAAGTCGCCTCACAGCGGCCCCCGCTTCAGCATTGAGTGTGATCGTGATTCCGAAGGTCCCAGGCGAAATGGTGCTCGCTTGCGCCTGAGCAACGGCAAATCGGTTGAGGAAGGAAGAGCTGAAGCGTGGTTCGTGCGCGACGATGCCCGCTTTCACATTCTTCCTTCAAGGCCGGGTTGCTTCGATATTTTCACAAATCTCGAGACGCGTGCGGCCCACGAGTTTCTCAGCCACGCGGCCTCGGAGGTGCTCTTCGAGAGTTACGCTTTGAGGCGTAACTCGAGGTATTGAGCCAGAGTTGCGCGCGAGAATCCGCCCTTATTCGCGAGAGGAACGACGAGCACGAATCTGTTCCGCGAGCGGTGACATCTCTTCGCTCCTCATTTGCATCCTTAGTCTGTACCAAAAAATAAGTGTCAAAGTACTGCGCGAGGGAATATGGTCACCGAGATTGATCGACGAACTCAAGCAAAAGCTCGACCATCCAAAGAAATCGATCCTGGTCGAGGCGCTTCCGGCGGACCAGTTTCACAAACTGCATTTGCCGGGAGCTATCAACGTTCCCGCCGGACAAGAGCGAACTTTGGCGCCCGAGCTATTGCCCCACAAGGATGTGGAGGTGATTGTCTACTGCGCAGGCCCGACATGCCATGCGTCGCACCAAGCTGCAGCTGAGTTGACCGCAACTCGGCTATTCAAACGTCCGTCATTACATTGGCGGAAAGGAAGACTGGCTCACGGCAGGTCTGCCGGTGATCAGGAACGGCGAGCAAAACATCGCCGCGTGATTTCTTTCGATTAGATTGGACTGCCGCGATGAAATGAGAATGAGGTCTTTACTATGTTAACAGCGAGACCAGCAACAAAAATTCTTGTGGATGGCGGAAATCCAGACCAGACTCTGCGCGTTCGAAACCTTCTTGGTTTTGTCGACGGCCAGACAAGCAATCCTACTTTTGTAGCCAAGAACCCGGACGTCCAAAAGCTGATTGCATCTGGACGAAAGCTCGGTTCGGAAGAACAGAAAGAAGAATACAAAACGATTGTTCGAAAGATCTCTCCGTTAGTCGGGACTGCAGGTGTCTCCATCGAGGTCTTTGCTGACTTCGATACCAGCGCCGAACAAATGTTAGCGCAAGGGGAAGAGATGTTCGCCTGGATCCCCAATGCCTACATCAAATATCCTTGCATCCATGAAGGGCTCCGGGGCCGCCAAGTTATCGGTAGAACGTGGGATGCGGGTGAACATGACGCTTTGTTTCCCGCAGGAACAAGCCGCCGCCGTATACGCCGCGACCAAGGGCGCAAAAGAACCGGTCTACCTATCTCCGTTTGTCGGGAGGCTGGATGACCGTAGCGACGATGGGATGGGCGTGGTGGCGAACATCAAGAAGATGTACCAGAACGGTGACGGCCATGTGCACGTTTTGGCGGCGAGTTTCCGCAAGCTCGAGCGCTTGCTGCAAAGCATGGCGCTAGGCACCGAACTGGCCACGTCTCGCGCCAAGATCCTCGAGCAGTGGGCTGCCGCGGGCTCCCCGCTGCCCGACCAGAACTTCCGCTACCAGGCGGTGGACAAGAACGGGAAGGCCCTCCGTCCGATCCCATACAAGCAACTGGATTGGAATGCCCCATGGGAGAGCTTTGATCTGAAACATGAGGTGACCGATAAGGGCATCAAAAGGTTCGTGGACGACTATAAGAGCACGTTGAAATCGGCGGCATGACCTCTTTGTTCTCCATCGACGAGATTTTGGTCGAGCTACGAATCTGCTTTCGCTCGTCGAGTGAGTTTGCCATGACGAAAATCAGGAAAACCGTATGATCCGAAAATTGACGTCAGGCCAATACCGCTTGTACTCACGTAAGAAAGATCCCAAGACCGGCAAACGCCGCAAGCTCGGAACCTTTGGAACGCGCAAAGCCGCGGAGGCTCACGAGCCGGCGGTGCAATACTTCAAGCGCCAGGGCTGAGGTCGGCCACCCTCAATCGTGCGAGGAAGGTTCGCATTGTGCCAACGAGATTGGGCCGCCCAGCGGTCCGCCTTCCGTAGGTGCGTACCACGGTTGCTGTCGGAGCATTTCGGACCGGCGCCCCCTGTAGTGCGCCCACCACCTTTAAAATCAACTATTTATGGAGCGTTCTTCTCGGCAACTTGTCAGACCTCGGAATGCTGTCGACTGCTCATCTCTTTGGTCTAGCTTTTGTCTATCTTTACAGATTTGCGATTGTGGCAAGCAACTGGTTCAGAATCAGTTGCTCGGTCGGAACACAAGCGGTCTCGAAGTTTTGTCGCTGGGATGCCCGCCTAGGAGGGTTCACGTCGGAACCGGCTGTCTGGCAGGGCATCGGCTTTGCAAGCTCAACGGTTCCGGGAAAGAATCAGATACGAAGTGGTTGCCGAACTAACTCATCGAAGCTCAGGGAAGGAACGAGACAATGTCGTATCAAGCTATCGAAAATTACGGAATCATCGGCAACATGCGCACAGTTGCTTTGGTGGGCATGAACGGTTCGATCGACTGGTACTGCTACCCGCAGTTTGATTCGCCCAGCATTTTCGGAGCGATCTTGGACGACAAAAAGGGTGGCCGATTCCAAATTTCTGTCGATGTTGATGGCGTGCGGCACAAGCAGTTTTATTGGCCTTCCACGAATGTCTTAGTTACACGCTTCTTGCTCAATGACGGAATTGCGGAACTAGAAGACTTCATGCCTACAGGGCTGGGCACTGACTCGCCTGAGTACCGTCACCTATACCGGCGCATTCGCTGCGTCAGGGGAGCTGTGCCCATTTTGGTCTCTTGCCGTCCGGCTTTTGACTACGGACGACAGGCGCACGACACGCTGATTGAAGCCAACGGAGCGATGTTCAAGGCAGGCAGCGTGAGCCTGGCGCTCAAGCAGCGTGCCCCTCAGGAACGACGGGCACGGTGGGGTAATCGCTGAGTTCGTACTGGCCGAAGGAAAATCGCAAGTCTTTATTCTCAGGGACGACTGTGACGGCGGTACCCCTTGTCCGCCATCCGAAAAAGAGGCCGAGGTGTTGCTGCGACGCACCGTGAAATTCTGGCACGACTGGCTCTCCGGCTGCACCTACCACGGGCGCTGGCGGGACCAGGTGCAAAGATCAGCGTTGGCGTTGAAGCTTCTTACGTTTGTACCCACCGGAGCGATCATCGCTGCACCTACCACGAGCTTGCCTGAAGTCATTGGAGGCGTCCGCAACTAGGATTACCGCTACACCTGGATGCGCGACGCCGCCTTCACAGTCTATGCATTTCTGCGCATCGGCTTCAGGGACGAAGTGGCTGCCTTCATGGCCTGGATCGAAGATTATGCGTCCAAGCACGCGCGTCCGAAAGCGCCCGGCGCGGTTGTCTTCACGATCGAGGGCGACAACCAGATTCCCGAGCAGGTGTTAGATCACTGGGAAGGATACCGAGGATCCCGGCCGGTCCGCATCGGCAATGCGGCGGTTTCCCAGTTTCAGGGAGACATCTACGGCGAGCTGATGGACGCATTTTACCTGTCCAACAAATACGTCAGGCCCACCTCCTACGATGTCTGGGTAAAGATCCGCAATCGTCTTGAGTGGATATGCGAGAACTGGCAGCTTCCTGATGCCGGTATTTGGGAGATGCGCAATCGGCAGGAACATTTCGTCTACTCAAAAGTCATGAACTGGGTGGCCCTGGATCGCGGTTTGCGGCTGGCCGACAAGCGTGCACTTCCCGCCGACCGCGCCGAGTGGATGCGTGAACGGGATCGTATCTATGAAGAAGTAATGAGCCAAGGCTGGAACGAGAAGCGCAAGGCATTTACACAGTTTTACGGCAGCGAGGACCTGGACGCGTCGCTCCTTATTATGCCGCTCGTGTTCTACATGGCTCCGACCGATCCGCGGATGCTCAGCACGATAAACGCTATCCTTGAAAGCCCCCGCCATGGAGGTCTCGTCAGCGACAGCCTGGTATATCGCTATCCGCCGCAACGCGGCATCGACGGACTGCCAGGCGAGGAAGGGACTTTCAACATGTGCTCGTTTTGGCTCGTAGAGGCGCTGACGCGAGCAGGTCAGGCTGATGCCGAAAAACTGGATCACGCCAGGCTGCTGTTTGAACGTGTGCTGGGTTATGCCAATCATCTCGGGCTCTATTCAGAACAAACAGGGCCGCAAGGCGAGGCCCTGGGCAATTTCCCGCAGGCCTTTACTCATCTCGCGTTGATCAGCGCCGCATTCAATCTGGACCGAATGTTGGGGAGCCAGGTTTGAACCACGCGAGTCCGTCCAGTAAGCAATAGGAGAATTTCATGCCAGATCTCAGAGAAGGATGCATGACAGGTAAGGCTCCGAAGATACTACTCCAGCCGATGCCCTGGTCTTATTTGGAGCGATGGGAGATTTAGCGCACAAAAAGATCTTTCCCGCTCTTTATCACATGGTGCGACGAGGTCGCCTGGATGCACCAGTGATTGGCATCGCCAGGGCCGGACGCACGAACTCACACCTCATCGAGCGTGCTCGCGACAGTGTCCAAACGCAAGACACCAATGTTGATCAGGAATCCTTGGCCAAGCTTCTGAAATTGCTACGCTACGTCGGCGGTGATTATCAGGACCCGGAGACGTTCCACCTGTTGAAGAAAACTCTTGGCTCAGCCAGCCGCCCTGTACATTATCTGGCGATTCCACCCAGTCTGTTTACAAGTTGTTATCGAATCTCTCGCAGAGTCCACCTGCATGAAAAATGCGCGAGTCATCGTCGAGAAACCTTTTGGACACGATCTTGCTTCAGCGACGGCGGTTGAATGCCGCGCTTCATGCCGTCCTTCCGGAATCACACATAGGGACAGAAGTGCGACGCCGATAAATAGCTCCCGATTAATACCAAACATGCTGTGCTCCTAAGGAACGAACGTTGCGTCGTAATGCACCGAGAACTGATCGGACCGGGTAAGCAGTGGGCGCGCGGCATCATGGATCACGGCGCTGCCGTCATGGCTAAATACACGCACCGCATCCATTGACTCCCAGAGAGTGAGGGTTAGGAATTCAACCTCCTGGTGGCCATTTCTCCGCGCTAGGTAGGCACCGCGATATCCGGCGAGCCGGTGAATGCCTGGCAGAATCGTCTCCCGCAGCATTGCTTCATACGTGTCAGCATCTTGCGGCGCTGTGTACCCGCGCCACACTCGAAGTATCATTTGTCGCACCCCCACTTCAGCCCACAGCATTGTGAGGAGATCTGTGACCACATGCTTGCACTTTGTTGCGATTTTTGCGGATCAGGTGAGCTCGTTGAATCGCGAGGGCGCTATTCCGAACTGTCGCCGAAAACTTCGGGCGAAGTGGCTCAAATTGTTGAATCCAACAGCGAAACAGGCCTCGTCACTGACGCACCGTCGTTCAGTAGCTTAGCGGCCGCCTCGACACGTCGACGAAGAAGATACGCGTACGCCGAGACACCCATAAGTTCTCTGAACACGTGCGCAAAGTGCAAACGGCTCATGCCGGCTGCACGCGCGAGCGATGCAAGAGAGTGTGGCTCCGCAGAATGGGTCTCCATCAGCTCGCGTGCGAGGTCAATCCGGGCGGCATACCAATGAAGCTGGGTTACTTTGTACAGGTGCTCGGATCCAGTGCTGTTGGTCAGAAACATCCGAATGGAATCGAGAAGTTCCTCTTCCGCGAATCTTTTCTCGTGAGTGTTGACGAGATTGCATATTCGGGAATGCAGGTACCGAGCACGATTCGACTTAGGCAGGCGGCGCAGGGCATTGCGATCACCCCCAAAAAGCTCCTCGCCAGTCTCGGGCTCGAACTTCAACGAAACGCAGACATCATCCGGATGCGCATTCACGTGCGAGTACCGATGGGGCAATCCTGGCGTCAGAACAAAGAGGTCACCGGCTGAAAATCGCATCTCCTCTCCATAGTGGGAGAGGGAGAATCCGCCTCGCTCGACGAAGATCAACGAATAATTGTCGCTGACTTCTTCGCGTGGGTCTGTGTGTGGGACATCGACTGGATGCTCGAAACGCACCACCGAGAATGCATCGCATTCGAACTGAGCACGGGCCCTAATCATAGGACGAATTGCAAAAAACAATCACTATATTAGTGTGGATGAAAACAATCCAGTATCAAGCGTACAACGCGGAAACGCTGCTGACCGAGAGATCGTGACCCAGCAATTAGCGTACCGAACGACGTGACACCGCACACGTTGTTGTTAGACGACTCCGGAAACATCCGGTGAGCCCCTCCACAAGCATTCCCACGGACTCACCCTCCAGTCTACCTGGACTTGGGCGCGCAACCTAGCTGACACCGAGTCGTGGCCCCGTTCCACCTTTTCCGGGGAGATTACCGGCCGCGCGATGAACCAATACAACCAATACAATCTAAGAGGGGATTACGGGAACGTCGGCGGCACCCGCAAACATCGTTGAGTCACGACCATGGTGGACGAACTTCCCATCGGGAAAAGTCGCCGCTTCCTAGGGAACGCCAACAGCGTGCTCAACGGGTTCGTCGGAGGCTGGCGGTTGAGCACAATTCTCCTGGTGCAGACCGGACCGTATGACACTCCATTTATCTTTTTCGATTCCTCCGGCATGGGTAACTTCAATCGGCCGGACGTGATCGGCAATCCCAACCTTTCGCACCCGACCCCCGACCACTGGTGGGACGCAAGTGCATTCGCCTGTCCTGGCCAAACTGCTTTCACTGGTACGGGGAATCAGCTCGACTGTTCGAATGCGCCGATGGTTGGAAGATTTGGCTTCTCTCACGTGGGCACGCTGATTGGCCCCAAGACGTTTAACCTTTCTTTGGGACTCGCCAAGAACTTCAAGCTCACAAAGCGGTTTAACTTAAGGTTCGAGAGTAGCTTCACCAACGTCCCCAACCACGTAAACTGGGATGATCCGGCCAACAGTGTGACGGACAACAATTTCGGACAGTCTGCGTTCGCGCGCACCGGTGACGCCGGAGGAAACCGGGTCGGCCAGTTTGCGTTGAGGCTTGAATTCTGATCTCGCGGGAGGTAGAGACAGCCTCCCGCGGAGACGAACCTCAGGCATCTTCACGAGACGCGAGGAAGTTCAGTTCTGCCCCCGTGTGGGCGGGACCAGCTTGACCTGCCGGCGGCTTTGCGTGGACACGTTTTTGCCGGTCTCCCGATACTGAATGATCGCTCGTAGTTGAAAATCGCCGGTGGTTTGTGGGAGTTTGAAGTTGCTGTAAGACGTCTGTTGACCGAGTGGCGCTATTCTGAATTTTCGTGTTTGGGCCTCTAGTCTCTCGCCTTGCAGATTTTCGAGGGCGAGGGTCAGCGTGCCCTCCACCTCACGATCTTCATCGTTTACCAGCATGACGGGCAGCGTCCTCTCGCTCCCTGATTCGACCGTGGGTTGCCAGAAGCTGAGATTCACTCCTACGGGAGCAAATGCGTTGCTCATGTAGTCCCGGAATTCGGGGTGCAGTTCCAGAGCCTTCACGTCGCGGAAATGGTCAGACGTGTATCCGGCGGAATCACTGCTGGTGAGATACACAAAATGGAGCACGCCCGCGTAACGGCGGTAGGCGCGCCAGTATTCCGTGATTCCCGCCAGCAGGTACGCGTTCAAAGCGAGCCTTTGCTGCGGGGTGGCGTCTTTGCCAAGCAGGGCCGGGTAAAGCTTCTTGGTGAGCTCGGTCGGGGTGCCGTCACGGTTCAACCAAAGCCATCCGTACTCATTCAGGATGAGCGCGTGTCCACTGGGCGCGCCCGGAGACATTCCGCCGGGACTCTCCAGCGTAGTCATGTTGAACGGCGCACCGCCGTCTGCCATGGTTTGAAATTCGTAGGGATGATCTTCCACCGGATCATCCGGACCTTGCGGAGGGTTGTAACTGTTCTCCCAGGGACGGTTCGACAGGTCAAGTCCGCGCACTGCCGGAATAATCTTCTCGCCAAAAGCTGAGTCCCAGGTTTCGTTGTTTGCATCCCAGAGGACAACGCTCGGATGGTTCCAGTTGTCACGCATCCACTCTTTGTATTCCTGGATCATCTGGTTACTGTCGAAGTGGACCTGATTTTCTGGACCGTGCCAGTTCTGTCCAGTCCAGACGAAGTACTCGTTCTGGATCAGAAGCCCAGCCTCGTCGGCGATTTCGAGCCATCGATCGGGCACAGGGCCGATGCAGAAGCGGAAACTGTTCCAGTGCATTTCATGCGGAATCTCAACGAGCAACTTCCGCACCCAGGCTTCGTCCCACGGCAGCGTGCCGGAAAGCGGATCTTCGAAGAAGCGGTGTAACGTGATGTTGGAGCCACGCATGAAGTAAACCCGCCCGTTGAGATAGGCGCGTTTCGTGGCAGTATCGAAGTGGAATTCCCGCATGCCGAAACGGGTGGAGGCACCGTCACCTCCGGTAGCAGTTTCCAGCACATAGAGGTTGGGGGACTCGGGCGACCACAACTGCGCGCCGGGTACGGTTAACGCCTGGAGTATCAACTTGGCTTCGCCAGAGGCCAAGGTCAGGTGCATTGGTTGCGAACTTGCCACCGTGGCATCGGACTTCCAGGCATGAACTCTTTGCGCAAGGTCGAAGGAAACCGAATCCTTCCCAAAATTGCGCAAGGCGCTCTGGATCAGGATGGAACGGTCGGCGATTTTGGGGGCCACCTGGATACTCTCAATGACGGGATTGTCGCTGAGCGCAACCGACACGCTGTCATAGATGCCGGGAGTCCAACGTATTTTTTCGAAGTCAGTGCCGGCGGAAACGGTCTGCGGCAGCGCTCCGGGATGCGCGCCAATACGCACGATCAATTCGTTGCGGCCCCGCCGAACACTCGAACTGATGTCCATGATGGCGGCAGTAAAGCAGGGCAAGTGTTCGCCGATCTTCACGCCGTTCAGCCATACAGATGTGCCGAACTGCGCCTTGTTGATGCGCAAATTCGCCACCTTGCGGAGAGCGGGCACGTCGAAGGTGCGGCGGTACCAGAACCAGTTGCGGTCCTGGTGGGAGACGCCGGCGGTGTGGACAATAGCACTCTGCGGCACTTTTCCGTCACGGGCACGGTTCAAGATGAGTTGTCGGCTGTCGAACTCGTCCACCTGGGGGAACGCCGGCAGCGCGGAGTGCGCGAGGCCAGGAACTGGAACGTGATGCTTCCAGGCGGTTGGGAAGGCGTCAAGATCCTTCGAATCCTCGATCTCCCAGGTGCCGTCGAGCGAAATTTGCACGCGTTCCACTGCTTGCAGAGGAGTGGTGATAGTTGCCGCCATGGCGGTAAGCAGCATGGCGTGCTTGAGGAACGAGGGCATGCTTGCAAAGGCGTGCAGTGCAGACTGAAGTCAGAAGCTTTCGTACCGTCTGCTGCGACGACCCCATCTTCGGGCGGAACTTTCGGCGCGTCAAGGGCGCCTGGGTATTTCAGATGATGGCGGGAACTCTTACGGGTGAATCCCGGGATCGGAGTTAATTTGGTTTGCGAGTTTTGCCGTCGGCGAGGTACTGCAGCATCAGGGCCTCAGCGGCGTTGCGAATCCGCTCGTTCAACGGATTCGGCCGCTGGAGAAGAGCGGCATCGTTGGAAGGCTTCTGCCGAATTGTCTCCCGCAGTTTTTCGCCGAATTCGGATTCGTTGGTCATGACTTGCAGGTAGAACCAGAGGAAGTGGCGCATCTGATCGAGTGCGGATTTGAGTACCTCGAGGGATTCCAGTTCCGGCACTTCGTTCAGGGCTTCCATGAGTTCGGGATTGCCGGGAGCTTCCATGGCTGCGCAGTTGAGTTCTCGTTGAATGGCACGCAGATCGTCGGTGACGCGCAGGATTCGCAGATGAACATCTTCCAGGTAGTCGTTCTTTTCCATGTTCATGGGGCCCTGTAACTACCCCTCAACATCTCATCGGCAAAAAGGGGCGAATAGATGTCCCACGGGCATGAGCTTTGGTAATTCTCCGTTACCATAGTTAGAAAAGGCCCATTTGACGCGGGTTTCAGAGGGTTACGACAGCGGAGGAACTATCGAAAGTACAGCGACGGATTTCCGGCACGCCTAAAACACGCACACCTGTGCAGGGATCTTCGACGGCGCCGACCAGCGTCTGGAGCATCTGCTCCAAAGTAACCAAGCCTAGCCGGCGCGCGCCTTCGCTGGTGCAGGGCACTCGCTCCAGCAACCAATAAGCAGGGATTAGAGCGTATGGCCAGCGATGGCCGGGACCAAGGACGTACCAGGGGCGCAGAATGGTGGCGTTCAGACCGCTGGCGCGAATTATTGATTCGCACTCTTCCCGCACGGCGATATACGCCTTCATTGTGGGTGCCGGGTGGGCGACGCTGACATACACAAAGTGGCGGATGCCCGCTGCGACGGCCGCGGTCACCCCTTCTCCGCCCGCCACCAAGTCGATATTGCGGAACTCTGCGGCTTTCGCGGGGCGGGGATGGGCAACTCCGACCAGTTGAACAAAGGTCGTTGCGGGCTGCACCTGGTTTCCGTAAGAGTTCGCGTCGAGCGCGTTTCCCAACACCGGGGTGCATCCGGAAGGCAGCTTGCCCTGCGATGGAGGTCGTGCGAGAGCGCGAACCTGGTGGCCGCGTTCGAGCAGACGCGGGATGAGACGGCTTCCCATGTAACCGCTGCCACCTGTGATGAAAATGTGCTGACTGGCGGTCATTCAGCTCTGCCTCTCTCCTCCCATCTCAGTACGCAGGAGCGCGTTCACCGGATTGCATAGCCGATTCGTGAGGACGCTCGTCGCTTGTTCCGGTGGCATGGGAATGCTAGGCTGTGCCCCTCCATGAAATCCTGCTCTTCTCGTGTGCTTCTCTCCAGTCTTCTCGCCTGGTCATTGAGTTCGTTCTCGCAACCGACGCCGCAGTCGGAAACTGCTGCTGGCTATGATGTGTCCAAAGATGTCGCGGTTCCGATGCGCGACGGAGTTGTGCTGCGCGCCGACGTTCTTCGACCCAAGAGTGGTGGGCCATTTCCCGTTCTGGTGTACCGCACCCCTTACGGCAAGCACGAAGCGCTCAAAGACTACACCACCTACCGCCAAGCTGTGGAGCGCGGATACGCAGTCGTAGTCCAGGATGTGCGCGGGCGATACGCGTCTGCCGGCGAATTTCGCCCGTACGAGAGTGAAGGGCGCGATGGATACGACACGATCGAGTGGGCTGCGAAGCAATCGTGGTCGAACGGGAAGATCGGAACGTTTGGGCTGTCGTATCCGGGGGCTGTCCAGTGGCTGGCAGCGGTTGAGGATCCTCCGCATCTGCGGGCCATGGTTCCGGCGATGACTTTCTCCACGCCGCAAAACTTTTTCTACGCCGGCGGGACCTGGGATATGTCGTGGCTGGATTGGATCTGGGACAACATCGCCTACGACTCACGAATTAAGAAGAATTTGCCTGGACCAAGGACCTACCAGGAGGCATTAGAGGGGTGGAAGGACGTTGGACCACGAATGCAGAATACTCTGCCCTTGCGCGACGTGAGCGAACTGCGAGACGTGGCGCCTTACTACTTTGATTGGCTGAGTCACCCTGCCGAAGACTCCTGGTGGGATTGGTGCGAATTGCGCAACAAGTATGAGCGTGTGCATGCGGCGGTGCTGAATTTTTCCGCGTGGTATGACGACAACTACGGGCCGGAGGGGGCGACAACGAATTTTGCGGGGCTTCTCAAAACCAGGTCCCGAGATGCACAGACCAATTTGCTGCTAGGTCCTTGGGTGCATGGGGTGGATGAAACGGCGAAGACGAGGGCAGGCGAACGCGAGTTCGGACCAGGGGCGGCCATTGACTACGACGATGTCATTTTGAACTGGATGGATCATTATCTGCGTGGCCTGGACAACGGCGGGGAACGCGCGAAGCCAGTTCGATACTTTGTCATGGGAGACAACACGTGGCGGGAGGCAGACTCGTGGCCGCCTCCGGCAATGCAAACTTCCTACTATCTTTCCGGAATGGCCCCTGGAGCGCATGTCGGAGGACTCGCGATGCAAGCTCCGACGGAAGCGGAGCAATTCACTGCGTTTGTCTCGGACCCGGCAAATCCAGTGCGGAATTCCTACCAAAGTTCGGGAGCGCATGACTACCGGGCGTTGGAGAAGCGCAGCGATGTCGTGACCTTCGATTCTGTTGTGCTGGGCAGCGATACAGAGGTGACGGGCCCAATCAGGGTGCAGATTTATTTTTCCTGCGATTGTCGAGACTTGGACCTGTGGGTACGCCTGCTCGATGTCGCTCCGGACGGGACGGCCTTCAATCTCATGAGTCCGGGACTGGATGTGCAGAGGGCCAGCTACCGTGATCTGAAACGCGGCAGGCAGTTGCTGACTGCGGAGCGGATTTACGATCTGACTCTGGACCGCCTGATTACCAGCAACGTATTTCAGAAGGGACACCGAATTCGCGTGCAGATTTCCACGACGTTCTTCCCAAATTTTTCGCGCAACCTGCAGAACGGCGAATGGGAGAGCGTTTCGTCGAAGATGCAGAAGGCGAATGTTCGGATTTATCACGACGCGGCGCATCCGTCGCAAGTTGTACTGCCAATCGTTCCGCGTTGAGGGAGCGCTTTCGCTGCAGCTGTGGCGTGCGCGCCTTCCGGTATAATTCGCGCCGTCCGCACACCATCTGCATCGGCCCTCGGAGGGATTCTTGCCAACCCGCTACCGGGTTTCCAGCCTGGCTGTTCTTGTAATTCTTTCGGTCACATCCACAGCGCAGCGCGCACCCGTACTCAAGCAAATTGACGTACCGCATCCCTACTACTTCCGCGAAATGTACCTGCCGCAACTGACTTCGGGCCCCAGTTCGGTGGCGTGGGGACCGGATGCGAAATCGGTCGTCTATTCGATGGCCGGCTCTCTGTGGTTACAAAAGATCGACTCCCAGACGGCTGAGCAACTGACGGCAGGTCCCGGATACGACTACCAGCCCGACTGGTCTGCCGACGGGCGCTGGATTACTTACGCGAAGTACAACCGGGACGCGGTCGAACTTTGGGCGCTGGATCTGACCAGCAAGAAGGCGCAGGCGCTGACGCAGGACGGGGCCGTAAACGTCGAGCCGCGTTTTTCACCGGATGGCAAACGCGTCGCATTCGTGTCGACTTCCTACCACGGGCATTTTCACATTTTCGTGGGTCGCTTCGAAGAGGGCCGGCTTCTCAACGTGGAACGGGTGACCGGCGAAAACCGCAGCACGCTGCCTCGCTACTACTACAGCGCCTTCGACCACGAGATCAGCCCTGCGTGGTCGCGGGGTGGGCTGCTGTTTGTTTCCAACCGCGGGCATATTTACGGAACCGGCGGAATGTGGCGGATGAAGGCGCAGCCTGGCGCGGAAGCGCGAGAGCTTCACTATGAAGAGACCGCGTGGAAGGCACGTCCGGACTTCTCACCGGACGGCAACAGGATCGTCTACGCCTCCTATCTGGGTCAGGCTTGGCACCAGCTTTGGGTGATGCCGGCGCAGGGTGGGGACCCGTTCCCGCTGTCGTATGGGGATTTTGACAATGTGAATCCGCGCTGGGCACCGGACGGTGAGAAGATCGCGTTCATTTCCAATCGTGGCGGGAATACATCGCTTTGGATTCAGCAGGTGCCGGGTGGCGCGCAGCAGCAACTCGTGGTCAAGGAGCGGCGATATTTGGCTGCGATGGGTGAGTTGCGTATCACTGTGCTGGATCCCAGTGGCCTTGAAACTTCGGCGCGCGTGTTTGTTGCCGGAGAAGACGGGCGGGCGTACGCTCCGAACGATGCCTGGATGCACGCTGACGATAGTTTTGATCGCAGCGAGAGAGCCTTTGAAGCGCACTACTTTCACACCATGGGCACGGCGGAAGTCTCGGTTCCTGCCGGGCGCGTCACTGTGGAGGTGATGAAGGGATTTGAGCATCATTTTGAACGGCAGGCGATTGATGTAAAGGCCGGTCAGACGGCCGCGGTCACGATCCGACTGCGACCGCTCGACCTTCCCCAGGAGAACGATTCACGTTGGGTGAGTGGGGACGTGCATGTGCACATGAACTACGGGGGCGCATATCGAAATACCCCCTCGCATCTGGTATTCCAGGCAGCGGCTGAGAATCTGCCGATTGTCCAGGATCTTGTCGTTAACAAGGAGCAGCGGATTCCGGACATTGCGTATTTCCGTACGACTCCTGATCCGGCCTCAACTTCGAACAATCTATTGCTTCATGGGCAGGAGTTTCACACCAGCTACTGGGGACATTTGGGGTTACTGCATTTGACGCGAAATTTCCTGATTCCGGACTACGTTGCGTATGCGAATACCGCGGCTGCCAGTCTGTTTCCGACGAACGCCAATGTCGCCGATATGGCCCATGAGCAGCAGGGACTCGTCGGCTATGTGCATCCCTTTGACAGTTACCCGGATCCAGCCAAGGACGCGCTCACAAACGAACTTCCGGTGGATGTGGCGTTGGGCAAGGTGGATTACATCGAAGTGTTGGGGTTCGCGGACCACAAATCCACCGCCAAGGTCTGGTATCGACTGCTGAACTGCGGGTTCCATCTCCCTACGGCGGCGGGCACGGATGCGATGGCCAACTTTGCTTCTCTGCGCGGACCGGTCGGACTGAATCGTGTTTACGTTGAGGTACCGGATGGACCTCTCGATGTAGAACCTTGGTTAGCGAACTTGAAGCGAGGCCGAACATTCGCGACCAATGGGCCTCTGCTGGGATTTTCTCTTGGGGAGCGACAGATTGGCGATGAGTTGCGGTTGCCTGCGGGAACGCATGTGATCAAGTTCACGGCATGGCTACGCTCGATGGTGCCAGTCGATCATCTGGAGGTGATTTGCAATGGGCAGGTCGTGCGTGACTTGAAGCTTGCCGGCAATCGGGACTCGGTCGATGCGGTGGGAACCTTGCCATTCTCAACGACTGGCTGGTGTCTGCTGCGAGCCTCCAACGACGAAGCAGTTTACCCGGTGCTAGACCTTTACCCTTATGCCACCACCAGTCCGATTTATGTGAGCGTGGAGGGATCGAAGCCGCAATCTAAGGGGGACGCCTCGTATTTCAGTGCGTGGATCGATCGGTTGGTGGCTGCCGTTCAGGCGAATCACGAGTGGAATGACGAGCGTGAGAGGGTGGCTGTGCTTGATCAGCTTTCGCGAGCGCGGGGGGTCTATGAGCGGATGCTGAAATGACCTCACTGCGAAAAGAAGGCGGGTCACTTGCAGGGGGGCGATGGGTGAGTTTCCTTGCCACGGGGCGCGCTCTTGTTGAAAATTCTCGCTGAAAATATCAGCGAGGTCCGTGGCGATCGCAGCAAACACAGGTCCTTCGACTGCGTTCGGCGTTCGCCTCACTTCGCTCAGGATGACAGACTTGCAGAGATCACTGAATTGGCACGAATGACGGAATTGTCATGAATTCACTGTGAATGGTCTACACATGTCATCGTCCAGCGCTGGTGTGTGAATGTTCCTCCTCCCCCTGCTGTTCTAGTTGCAGCAATGCCCGTTTGCGGGTGATGCCCCAGCGATAGCCGCCCATTTCCCCATCTTCGCGGACGATACGGTGACACGGAATCGCGATCGCTACCGGATTCGTGGCACACGCACGGGCAACAGCTCGGGCAGCAGTCGGACGTCCGATGGCTTTTGCGACCTCACCGTAGGACTGCGTTACTCCGAACGGCAGTGACTGCAGGTGCGTCCAAACACGGCGCTGGAAGGCGGTGGCCTGAATATCGAGCGGCAGAGTTCGGTTTAGCTTGTGGCCGGCGATTTGATCCAGCACCGCATTCGTCCACGAGCGCATCGACTCGTCATCGCGCTTGCGGTTAGCGAAAGGAAACTCGCGCTTTAAGCCTTCAGTCAATTCATCATCGGTATCAGCGAATTGAATGGAGCAGATACCTTTTTCGGTAGCCGCCACCAGCATGCGGCCCAGCGGAGAATCGGCGCAGGTGTAGCGGATGGCGGCGGCAACGGCGCCGCGACGGTACTTGTCGGGCGTCATGCCAAGGTGAGAGGCGGTTCGCTCGTACAGACGACTGCTGGAACTGTAGCCCGCGTCGTAGAGGGCAGTGGTAACGCTCTGCCCCGTCTGCAGGTTTCGCTTGAGCAGCTTCATGCGGCAGGAATCGGCGTAGGCGCGGGGAGAAATGCCCAGCGCTTTCTTGAAAGTTCTCTGCAGATGAAACGGACTTTGGCCAAAGGCCGCGCCCAAAGCTTCGAGGGTAACGGGTTCGTCGAGATGCTGCTCGATGTAGCGGCAAATGCTCTTTACCATGTCAGACTGCGGATTCCGGCTTGCGGACCGGGGACGGCAGCGAAGACAGGCGCGGTAACCGGCTTTCTCAGCCTCCTCCGGGCGACGGAAAAACGTGACGTTCTCGCGGCGCGGGCGCTTCGCAGGACAGGAAGGACGGCAGTACACGCCGGTGCTGGAAACGGCGAAGAAGAATTCGCCGTCATGGCGAGGATCGCGCGCCAGTACGGCGTCCCACCACTTTTTCTCGGGCATCGCAGCCATAGTCAGATCGCCTTCCAGATTGAGTATCGCATTGGTTGTCATGATGGGAAAGATAGGCCAGGACTGGCGGGAGAACTATCCAAAGCTTGCGGTCAAACCAAGTTTCCTGCAAGATGCTGAAGCGCCAGGAGGACGGAGAAAGAGGGTGTGATCGCCCCAGGCGAACCTGAGCGGCGAAAGCCGCTCCGATTGTGGGAGGCGTACGGTGCGCCCGAAGTGCGCACCCTTTCAAAACGTAACGGTTTGCATCGGTTTGGCATCTTTGAACGGGCCCCGAAGTTCGGCGTCTGACCGCTGAAGGGGCTGGCAAACTGACGGTCTGCGGCACCCGCTAAAGTGCTGCCTTGATACAAACGGGACTTTGTCTGCAGGATGTGAAGCGTGCTCTGCTACAAACTGGGTGTTTTCGGTAGGTGTGCGACTACGCAATGAAAGTCTTTTTGAGTTGGGTTGTGCTGCTGTTGTGCTGCCTGCCTATGATGAGCCAGACGAGCGCTTCGACGCCATGCAGTTCTTCAACCTCTGAAATTATCGCCTCACCAGTTCCACACGGAATTGTTCTTAATGCTGCGCAGCCGGCTCCTGAATGGGCGTCCGCAACTCCTGTGACATTTTGTTCGGATTGGCAGGGTAAGAACGCCGACCCGAATCGTGAGACCCGGGTACGCGCGCTGTGGTCGCGCGAGATGCTCTATCTTCGCTTTGAGTGCAGGTATCGCGAACTTCATGTCTTCCCGGATGCAGAGAGCAATGGACGTCGTGATCAGCTCTGGGATCGCGATGTGGCCGAGGCTTTCTTGCAACCTGATCCGTCGCAGCCGCACGCCTACAAGGAGTTCGAAGTTAGTCCGAATGGATTCTGGATTGATCTGGACATCGCGCCGGGGGCCAAGCCTGACCTGAAGAGCGGGATGCAACGTTCGGTGGTCCTGGATGAAGCCGCTCACACCTGGAGGGCGGAGCTTGCGATTCCGATCAAGGCGCTGACGCCGGCGTTCGATCCAGCAGCGATTTGGCGGGTAAATTTCTTTCGCGTCGAAGGCAAGGAAGAACCGCGTGGATATTACGCCTGGCAGCCTACGCACACGCCACAGCCAAATTTCCACGTGCCGAGCGCGTTCGGACGAATGAGGTTCGCGGCGGCGAAATAATCGCTTGCTACAGCGGTTACCCGGTAGCAACACCGGAGGAATGCAGTCGCCTCATCAGTGCGACAACCATTGGTGAGATCCAAGAATCGTCTTGAGACCGGCGCGGTTACGCACGGCACTCAGCAGCGCCTGGGCTGCGTTCAGGTAGGTCTTGTTGGAGTCCGACGGGTCGGCCCAGACTGCGTCGTAAATCACTTGGGCGGCTTCGTTTACATCCATGTGCAATGCGGCTTCGCATTGGTCCAGCCGAGTCTGGAGCTGGTCGTAACAACCCTTGCAGACCGTCGCTCCCTCGTGGGCTCCACTGCGTTCATCGGAGAATGTGCAGCGTAGCTGGGCTGTTGGATTGATTTGCATGTGAGCGGCGTATAGCTTTGCCTTGAACTCACGCAAGAACCGTTCCCGCTCCTCGTCGAGCACGGTACCGTCAGGTTGTGACTCGGCCGCAGGGCGGCTTCCGGAAACCAGCGCCACGGGCGAAACTCTTTCTGACGACTTGCAGACCGGGCAGGCGTTCAGATTCGCGAGATAGTACGTCTTGCATTTCGCGCAAGGAAGTCCATAGCCAGCTGGCTTCGGAGTGGCGGTATGCGCAGTCTTCTCACTTCGAGCAGTCGCTGTGGCAGGGGCATGGCGAAGGTCGCCGGTGGGCTTGAGTGCTGCTCGTACCGCCGCTCCTGTACCGCCTGTGGATTGAACCATGCGCGTAGAATCCATGCTGTGCCCTCCGGATTGCGCTGAGTACCTGTGGGGTGCTTCTGAAGGCCATTCTAGGAGGGGGGCGAAAAATCACCGAGGCACGGGAGTACAAGTGAAGTGCGTCCAATGGTACAGGGGAAGGACCAATAGACAGGCTGCACGATCCGTCGTGGGCGAGTTATGGCGTGATTATCGGCCGCTCCCGGGAGCCATCAGCTTGAGCAGTTCTTCCTTGCGGGCGCGATACAGGGTTTGAGCGGGATCGAGATGTGAGGCCATTTCCAATTCGGCCAAGGCCTCGTCATTGCGATTCATGGCCATGAGACAAGCGGCCAGAGAGTAATGGTTGCTGGCGACTGGCTCCAGACGCAGCGCCTCCCGAAATTGCTTTTCCGCTTCCTCCAGCGACTGCAGTTCGAAAAGCGCGGTGCCCAGGTAGTGATGGGCCAAGGCGGAATCGGGATTGAGGGAAACGGCCGCCTGCAGCTCCTTTGCGGCTTCCTCAGGTTTTCCAGCGAGAAGCAGCGTTTGCCCCAGAACACGATGTTCGACCGCGCCGGTAGGATTCTGGTGGACCGTGACGCGCAGTTCGGCGATGGCGCTGGGGTAATCCCGCTTGGCCATGAAAGCACGCGCCATGCACGTGTGCCCACTCTCCCACCCGGCATCCATCCGGTACAACTCGCGGAACTCGGCGATGGCTGCGTCGTACTGAGCCTTATCGCAATAAGTGTTGCCCAGGTTGTTGCGGATGGAGGACTCTTCGGGCGCGAGGCGCTTGGCTTCGCGATATTCGGAAAGGGCATCGTCGAGACGGCCGAGGTCGTGCATCACGATCCCCAGGTTGCTGTGCGCCTCCCAGAAATCCGGCCTTAGCCGGAGCGCGTGCCGATACGCTAGCGTGGCAGCACGCAGGTCGCCGCGGTCGCGCATCACGATGCCGATGTCGTAGTAAACGTCGGCATTCTCGGGTTCGCGGAGGAGCGATTGCTCGTAGGCATGGAGGGCCGCGTCGTACTTGCCCATCGCATACAGTCCCAGACCAAGGTAGCGATAGGCCTCCGCGTTGCGGGGGTCCATGCTGAGAGCGGTGCGGGCTTCGGCGATGGTGCTGTCGGCGTCGTCAGAGCGATAGAAGAGATACGCCAAGCGGTTGTGGGTGTCGGGAAAGCCCGGCATCAGGCGGGCAGATTCGGTAAATTCGTCGAGCGCCTTGTCCCAGAGTCGCTGTTGACACAGAACCTCACCCAGAGCGAAGTGCAGGTCGGCATTGTCCGGAGAAGTGCGAATCAGATTCTCCAATTGGCTCTGGGCGGCTTCGAATTTCTTCTGGTGTGCTAGGTCTGCCGCTTTTTCAAGGGCGTCCGGAGACGTGGAGTGCGCCGATCCGGAACGTCGTGCAGCCCGTAGCGTTCTTATCAAAGCGGAATCCGCTCCCGCCGACCGCAGTTGTTTCTCGTTTTCCAGAGCTAGAGAAAATGCGAGACCACGCTCCACGGCCAATCGACTGAGGCGGGGACTGGAGATCCCGCCGACCAACCACGCAGTCAACTGACTGCGTTCAATGGGGCCGGAGACGTCACCGAAACATGCGCTGACTGTCGCAAAGACGAGAAGAACACAAGGGGCCAGAAATGGACACCTCACGGATGACTCCTTTGGGCGCAGCGGGAGTCCTGCGCACCATCTCCCAAAAACATAGACCGTGGCGGTAATCCCAGATAGGTCACGGAGGTAACACAAGGCGACTTGTCCTGATGGCCCGGGGGACGCAGGACGAACGGTGTTCAGGCCTGCCGGTTCGTTGGATTAGTGCGGTAGCGCCAAGGACTGAGCGGTACGACCGGCGTGCCTATGTTGTGCGCAGTCGCCTCTCGAATCTGGCGTATTGCAGAATGGGCGGGAGCGAGGGTGCAGGCGGGGTCCGTAGCGCTAGCGTCACCAGAGAGCAGGAAAGCCTGACAGCGGCATCCACCGAAGTCCTCGCCGCGACGTTCGCAACTGCGGCAGGGTTCGGGCATCCAGGCCTCGCCGCGGAACTTCTGGAAGGCAGGCGACTCGCTCCAGATCCACTCCAGGGACCGTTCGCGGACGCTGTCAAACACGAGGCCCGGGATAACGCCGGCCGCGTGGCAAGGAAGCGCTCTCCCCGCTGGATCGATCAACATCAGCCGACGTCCCCATCCACCCATGCAGGCCTTGGGATAGGTTGCGTAGTAGTCGGCGGTCACGGAATCGATGCGGATGCTGCCATTCAAACGTGTCTCGGCGGCAGAGACGATCTTGACCGCACGTTCGAGCTGATCAATCGTGGGCATCAGCGTGGCACGATTTTCCAACGCCCATCCGTAATACTGTGTGTTTGCAATTTCGATGCGATCCGGCGCCAATTTTTCGAGGAAGAGGATCATCTCTTCGAGGTGATCGAGATTCTGGCGATGAACGACCAGGTTTGCGGTAAAGGCGATGCGATGTTCGCGAATCCAACCAGCCAATTCGGTCTTGTGGGTGTGGGACTTTGTGCCAGCAATCCAGTCGGCTTGGTCTTTGGTTGAATCCTGGAAACTCAGCTGGATGTGGTCAAGGCCCACAGTGACGAACTCCTTCAGACGAACGCGAGACACGCCCAGGCCCGAAGTGATCAGGTTGGTGTAGAGACCGGACTCATGCGCTCCGGCAATCAGTTGGCTGAGGTCTGCGCGAGCTGCGGGTTCCCCTCCGGTCAGGTGCAGATGCAGGACACCCAGAGCAGCCGCTTCGCGAAAAATCCGCAGCCACTCCTCCGTGGAGAGCTCAGACTGAGCTGCGGTGAGAACCAGGGGATTGGAGCAGTAGACGCAGTGCAGCGGACAACGGTGAGTGATCTCGGCAATGAGGGCGAGGGGGTTGTAAAGCATCAGTAGTCCACGATGCGCTTCGCGTGCAGTTGCTCGAGGAAGCGCGCAGCATCTTCGCGGATTCGCCCCTCGTCGCTCATGGAGTACTGGCGGCGAAGATACCCAACCAATTCTTCAAACGTGAGTTCGCCATTACAAAGCTCCAGGATTTGGCATCCGGTGCCCTGAACACGAATCGCGCCTTCCGGGAACAGCAGCACGCGCTCTGCCTCGGTGCCTCCCCAGCGACAGCCGAGGGCTAGTCTGGGCTTGCTGGTATCGACTGGCGCGGCCACGGTTACTCCTTGATCCGGAAGGCGCCGGGCGGCGGCCAACCCGGCTGCACATAGGCGAAATACAAGGCATCCAGCTGCGCCCAGAGAATGTCGCACTTATCGCGAAGCGCCTGGATCACTCTCTCTTGATCTTCACGAGTTCTGGCGTGCTGCTGGACGTAATCGATGGTGAAGGCCACATCCTCGGGAGCCTGATGAAGGCGGGCTTCAAAATAATCGAGGCTGGTCGAAAGCCAGGGATAGTGCTGGCGAAGTTTTCCCATGCGCAACGCGATAAGGTCGCGGGAAAACAGTTCGGTAAGTGAGGATGCGATCGCCTCCAAGCAGGGCCGCGTGCGAACCAGATTCAGGTATTCGTTCACCGCGTACCGGGTGGCCGGAAGGATTTCAGTTCCGCTGGCTACGCGTTTTGGATCGAGGCCGGTCCCCTCAGCCAGCTTCAGCCAGCGGCGGATGCCACCTTCGCTGCTGTCATCTCCGTCATGATCGACCAGGCGCTTGCGCCACGCACACCGAAACTCAGGATCTGGGCTGCGCGAAAGAATAAGCGCGTCCTTGATCGGGATCATGCTCTGGTAGTAGTAGCGGTTCAGGGACCAGGCCTGCAACTGGCCGCGGCTCAACTTGCCCTCGTGCATCAGCAGATGGAAAGGATGCTGGTGATGGTAACGCTCCGATCCAACCTGCCGCAGGGCAGCGTGCAGTTGCTCGGAAGACAGGACGGGCAGTTTTTGCGTCTCTACAGTGTGACCTGCCACCCGTCCTCCGCCAGATCCCATCCCGCATCGCGCACTGCCCGGTACTCCGGGCCGGCTTCGTTCAGCATGGGGTTCGTGTTGTTGATATGGATGTACAGTTTACGTCCGGGTCGTAGTCCAGCGAGTTGGCGTATGCTGCCGCATTCACCGCCGACCGGGATGTGTCCCATATCGTACGCGGACTGGCCAGAGCCTTGCAGCTGAATCAATTCGTCTTCGCTCCAGAATGTTCCATCGAAGAGCAGCAGGTCTAGGCTCTGCAAATGTTCGCGGAGTGCTTCCGTGATCGCTCCAACTCCTGGGAAATAGCCTATGGTCCGGCCGTTCTTCGAGGTCAGGATGAGTCCTAACGTTGCATCGCCAAGGTTGAGTTTGTCGGGGCGGCACACATAGGACGGGTAGCGGTCGGAGATCGAGATGGCCCGGCAATCGAGGCCGGCTTCCTCGCCCGAAGGAAGTGTCAAGCTGAGCTCTTCGCTTGGGCAAAAAGGTTGCCAGGAGACTTGCTCGGACATCCGATTCAACATGCGGAACATGGTGTTCTGTTCGCGCAGGACGGAGGTGACTGAAGGAGTGGCGTACACGGTGAGAGGCTGAAGTTCGCGCAGGTGCAGCAGGCCGAGCACATGATCCAGTTCCGCGCACGACAGGATCACGCCCGCTATCGGTGAGCCGCGAGTTCCCCGTTTTGGATGCAGCTCAACACTCGCTTCAATCTGGACGCGGAGATCAGGCGAGGCTCCCAGAAGGAACCAGGATGTACCATCCGGGCTTACGGCAACTTGCGCCTGAGTGCGAGTTTTGCCAGCGAACTTTCCTATCCGCACCAGGCGGCAATTGGTGCAGGCACAATTCCACTGCGGGAATCCTCCTCCGGCCGCGGAGCCGAGGATCTTCACCTGCATGGACGAGGATTACTGGGTGGCGCTGGCGTAGGAATTGATTTCACAGCACAGTGAGATTTCTTCGAAGACGGGAGTCGTCCAAGCCATGTTGTTCACCTTCCGGGTCAATCTCTACCCTGCGCGGAGTACAAGGTTCTGAGGATGATATCACCCGCCTCGGCAGGGCCGCAATCGGGCGAAAAGGAAACCAACGCCCCTGCGAAGGGCTGGGCAGTGGTTTGTGAAGTGACCCTCGGGACACGCACGGTCGCTTAGACCACGTGGCGTCGACGGGTCTAACGCACTGTGAAATCTAAGCGAGTCAACGATATAGGTGCCGGATCCCCGGAGGCCAAAATTGACGAATGCACCGTCCTCCGGTAACGTTGGTATCAGCATAAGGGGCGTCAGGAGGTTGTCATGTTTGAAGGTCTATTCCAACCGATGCACTTGCTGGTGATCTTCTTTATCGCCTTGCTGGTCTTTGGTCCGAAGAAGTTGCCCGAACTTGGCAAAGGGATCGGCGAAGGTATCCGCTCGTTGAAGGACAGCATGAAGGAACAACCGACCGAGGCCGCCAAGACTCCGGATACCGACGTCAAGAGCTAACCAGCGTCAGTCCAGAACATTTTGGTGTGCCCAGCCAGGAGCCATGTCCAGACTGCTGACACTGACCTCGATGTTCTTCCCGCTACACTCCGTGTCCTAGAACCGCGGTTGGAAACGTCCCGGTAGGACTCAGTAGCGCCAGTCTGCGTCACGCGGTTCACAAATCCCAGGGTCTCGCCACTGTTTGTTTAGACAATTGCGGGAGCTGATTGACTTTGGCATCACTCTGAAGTCAGGCCCCCTATTCTTCTCTGCCGGAGGAACCCTTGTTCACTTTCAGAGTAATTCGGTTGGTATCGCTCATCCTGGTGTGCCCCCTTCTCTTCGCGGATCAGGTCGTGCTCAAGAACGGTGACCGTCTCACAGGCACAATCGAAAAGTCGGATGGCAAGTCCCTCCTGATCAAGACCGAGTTCGCGGGCGAGGTGACCGTGCAATGGAAGGCCGTGCAGGAATTTACATCGGACCAACCCTTGCACGTGGGCCTCAAGAGTGGCGAAACGGTGGTTGGTCCGGTTACCGCGAGTTCAGGAAAAGTTGAGGTAGCAACCAAGACAGCGGGAAACATTGAGGCACCCAAGGAGGGAGTAGTAGTGATGCGCAATGACGCCGAACAGGTCGCGTGGGAAAAAGCCCAACACCCGGGCCTTTTGGAAGGATGGGAGGGCGGAGCGAATCTGGGATTCGCTCTCACCGGCGGAAACAGTGAGACCAAGAGCCTGGCCTTGGCGTTTAACGGTATTCGGACCGGCTTGCACGACAAACTCACGCTCTACGCGGGGTCGGTGTATGCCACCAACGATGCGCCAGGTGCCAACCCACACCTCACCGCAAATACCAATAAAGGAGGGGTTCGCTTCGATCGCGATATCAGGCCGCGCCTGTTCGTCTACGTCAATGCGGATTTTGCGACTGACGCCTTGCAGGACCTGAATCTGCGCTCGGTTGTTGGAGGCGGTTTGGGATGGCATGCGATCAAGCGGGATAGCACGACGCTGGACATTCTGGGCGGCGTCAACTACACACGTGAAAACTACACGCAAACAGCGCCCGTGCCAGTGCCACCCGGCTTTGAGCATAGACTGATCCACAACTTTGCGTCCGGGGCTATCGGCGACGAACTCATGCACAAGATTTCCAAGTCGACCGTGATCACCCAGAAAGCTTACTTCTTCGAAAACCTGCAAAGTACCAGTGACTACCGGGCCACGTTCGATGTGGGCACGGTCACTAAGATCAACAGGTGGATGGGATGGCAGAACGTGTTTGGAGATGTTTACGTCACCAATCCACCGGTCGGGAAGAAGAAGAATGACCTCGTCTTCACTACCGGCCTCAACATCTCGTTTGTGCACTAGGGTCGTTCAAAAGCGGAGTGCTTTGATGGCGAATCCTGCGATGCCGCCTCCGATGAGTGGGCTGATAACCGGCACCAGGGCATAGCCCCAATCGGAGGGACCTTTTCCGGCGATCGGAAGAATGGCGTGCGCGATGCGCGGACCCAGGTCCCGCGCCGGATTAATCGCGTAGCCCGTCGGCCCCCCCAGAGACAGCCCGATCGCCCAGACGAGGCAGGCCACGAGGTACGGTCCGAAGCCCGGCGGAAAACCGGTCGCCGCCACCGCCTTGGAGAAAATCGCGCCCACCACAAATACAAGAACGAATGTTCCGACAATTTCGCTGATGACATTGCTGGCGGGGTTACGGATGGCGGGACTGGTGGAATAGCAGGCGAGCTTCAATCCGGGATCCGGAGTTTCTTGCCAGTGTGGAAGATAGTGCAGCCACACGAGAGTCGCACCGGTGATGGCTCCCAGCAGCTGCGCCACGATGTAGGGAATAAGTTTCGAGAAATTTCCTGACACCACCGCGAAGCCCAGGGTGACTGCGGGGTTCAAGTGCGCGTCGCTGCTTCCACAAGCGATGGCCGTGATGACGCCACAGAGGACCGCGAAGGCCCATCCCGCGCTGATGACGATCCATCCTCCGCCTTCGCCTTTCGACTTCCCGAGCAAAACGTTCGCAACTACACCGTTGCCCAGCAGGATGAGAACCGCGGTGCCCATGAACTCGCCAACGAAGGATGAAGTCATCGCAGCATAGTCTCCTTCCGATTTTCCGGCGAACAGTTCGGTGCGGGCGGAACAAGTCCACCCCATCAGCGGTACTAGTCCACCCAGTCAAACGAGCGCGTTACCGCTTTCTTCCACAACCGGTACATTTCTTCCCGGGCTTTGTCATCGAGATTGGGTTGCCAGGTGTGGTCGACCGACCAGTTGGCGCGCAGGTCGTCGGTATTCTTGTAGAACCCGACGGCCAATCCTGCAGCATACGCCGCCCCCAGAGCGGTGGTCTCATTGATGATGGGCCGCACGACCGGCTTGTTGAGAATGTCCGCCTGGAATTGCATCAGGAGATTGTTTTCCACCATGCCACCGTCGGTACGCAGCGAATCGAGCGCGATTCCGGAATCCTTTTCCATCGCCTCCAGAACCTCACGCGTTTGAAAAGCGGTGGCTTCCAGTACGGCGCGCGCCAGATGCCCCTTGGTCGCATAGCGTGTGAGACCGGCGATCACACCGCGCGCACTGTCTTTCCAGTAGGGAGCGTAGAGGCCGGAAAATGCCGGGACAAAATAGACGCCTCCGTTATCGGTGACGGAAATGGCCAGGGTTTCAATATCGGAACTTTTTTCGATAAGGCCGAGATTGTCGCGCACCCATTGCACCAGGGCTCCGGTGATGGCGATGCTTCCCTCCAGCGCATAGACTGCAGGCTGATCGCCTACCTTGTAAGCAAGGGTGGTCAGCAGGCCGCACTTGGAGGCAACCGGCTTGTCACCAACATTCATGAGCAGGAAGCAACCGGTTCCGTAGGTGTTCTTGGCTTCGCCCGGCTTGAAGCAGGTCTGGCCCACAAGGGCGGCCTGCTGGTCGCCCAGGATTCCGGAGATGGTCACGCCCTGCAGAACGCTCTCGCTGGCAGTTCCGTAAGCTTCGCTGCTGGAACGGATGCGAGGCAACATGGCGGCAGGAATCCCGAATGCGGAGAGGATGTCTGGATCCCAATCCAGCGTGTTCAGGTTCATCAATTGCGTTCGGCTGGCATTGGTCACATCGGTGATGTGAATGCCACCACGCGATCCGCCAGTGAGATGCCAGACGAGAAAGGTGTCGATGTTGCCGAAGACCAGGTCGCCGGCTTCCGCCTGTTCGCGGGCCCCCGGAATGTGCTCGAGCATCCAGCACACCTTCAGGCCGCTGAAGTAGGTGGTAAGCGGCAGTCCAGTTTTAGCGCGGAACCGATCCTGGCCACCCTGCTGAGCGAATTCGGCGACCGCATCCGCGACTCTGGTGTCCTGCCAGACGATGGCGTTGTAAATCGGTTTGCCGGTCTTGCGATCCCAGAGAACCGTGGTCTCCCGTTGGTTGGTGATTCCAATGGCTGCCAGGTCCGACGGGCGCAAAGCGCGTTGCTGCAAGGCTCCTGCGATGACTTCCTGAGTTCGCCGCCAGATTTCTTCGGGATCGTGTTCCACCCAGCCGGGCTTGGGATAGATCTGTTGATGTTCGCGCTGTTCGCTGGCAACGATGCGCCCGGAGCGATCAAAGACAATGAAGCGAGTGCTGGTGGTCCCCTGATCAATAGCTCCGAGATAGCTTGCCATGTTCACTGCCTTTCTGCGAGCGCCGAGCATCGGTATCTGGTATCGCTAAAGCGGTTGCGAAAAAAGTTTTTGGACCCCGTTTGCGAAGAACCACCGCTAACTCCGCAAGATTCGATGAACTCTGCAGCACGCCTGAAGGCGTGCGCAGATACAAACCCTGAGTCCTTCCGCAACCTCTAAAGTGGGGTCCTGACTGCAACCAATACGAACCGGCGCTGTTCCGTAGTCCCCAAAGTGCCTTGGTCGCGATCATTCTTCTCGCACCTTCTCAGTGAGCGGCAAGCCGATTGCCGTGAGCCATCGATTGATCTTGGCGACATAGGCTTGCACTGCTTCGTCTCTGTCTTGAGCGGACCACGCCAACTCATGGGCGAGATGCGAGGCTACAACACGCGCGGCCTCCATCGCCAGTTTCCAATCGAAGTATTGCAGCCCGATGCGTCGGGCCAGGACATCTTCGATCGTAACTGCCATCTCCTGCCGGACACAGTAAACGATCTCGGCATGAATTGCCGCCGCACCTCGAACAATGGGCGACTTCAGTTCTGGATTCATTTTCGTCAGTTCGAGAACGGCGTGCGACTGGCTTCCGAATTTTTCGGCCAGGTGACGAGCTGTAGATTCGGCGAGCTGATATTCTCGCGCAAGAGTCTTCCAATAATCGGCCGTGTACCCCGCTGCGCCCGCCAGTGGATGCTGCTGGCTCGAGCTGCGACGGCCTGCTTCCCCAAGCAGCCGCGCGACCGCGTTGACTGTGTGTTCCGCCATCACCCTGTATGTGGTCCACTTGCCGCCGAGGATGCTGACCAGTCCGGTGGGTTCGTCCAGCTCGACTTCATGTTCACGGGCGAGTTTCTTGGTCTGGCGAGAGCGGGCTTGTTGCACCAATGGGCGAGTGCCTGCAAAACCGCTGACAATTTCCTCCAGTTTGTACTGCCGGGTAGTGTAGAGGTTGAGGTGGCGGAGCAGATACGAAGCGTCCTCTTGCGTCACCACGGGTTCCTCGGCCCCGGTGACTTCCTCATCCGTAGTTCCGACCAGCAAGCGGCCGAGCCATGGAATGGCGAAGATCACTCGGCCATCTTCAGTTTTCGGAATCAGCAGCGCATCCGCGCTGTGGTCGTCCAATGGCAGGAGGATATGCGCTCCCTTGCTACGAACGAGTCTTCTGGTCGCACGGGGATTCGCCCGTAGTCGAATGTCATCGGAAAAGGGGCCGGTCGCATTGACGAAAGCACGCGCATGCACCGGGAATTTCTTTCCAGAGAGGACGTCTTCCGCGATGGCTTTGGTCACTTTGCCCGTGGCGCCTCTTTCAAAATCGCCAATTCGCAGATAGTTTGCGACTTCGCCTCGCGCGTCGGCGAATGTCTTCACCAGGGTGACACCAAAACGCGCATCGTCGAATTGGCCATCGTAGTAGGAGACTCCCCCTGACAGACGACGCTGATCCAGCGACGGAACGAGATCAAGAATTTCCTGCCGGTTGAGTATTCGGCTCTTCCCCAGACTAGCGTGGCTTGCGATCCAGTCATAGACCTTCAACCCCGCACCGTAGTACAGAAGGTCGAAGAGACTGAAACAGGGCACCACAAACTCCAGGGGATGGGCGAGATGCGGTGCGTTCCGAAGCATGAAAATCCGCTCGCGCAGCGCTTCGCGCACAACCTTCAATTGTCCGAGATCAAAATCGGCGACCGCCTGCTGCAGGTAGCGGACTCCCCCGTGCGCGAGCTTGGTGGAAGCGCTTGAGGTTGCGGCAGAGAAATCCCGGGCGTCGACCAGGGCAGTACTGAACCCACGGAGCTGCGCATCCAGGGCACATCCAGCGCCGGTAGCCCCGGCTCCAATTACGCAAACGTCAAATTGTCGAGTTGCAATGGAACGAAGGGCGTCGGAGCGGGTCTTCATGGGGCCCCGTTAGAGTACTTCGAAGGCAATCCAGACGTCGAGTTGTGGGGAGGTTTTCTTATTCCGAGGGATTGGGTTGATTTGAGCTGCTGACGATAGCGGATGGGGTCCGATTCCCGTTCTGCGCCCGCGGCAGATTCGCGGCGTTCCAACCGCCCCCGAGGGCTCGGATGAGAGACACACTCGCCAGCATGCGCCGCCCGCTGATTTCGACGGCGGTCCGCTGGTCCGCCAGGGCGGTACTCTGGGCTGTGATGACTTCGAGATAGGTCGCGACGCCGCCCTTGTAGCGATTGGTGGAGAGCGCCAGGGAATGCTGCGCGGCCGCCACCGCTGCGTCCTGTGTCCGGGCCTCTTCTTCGAGCAGGCGCAGTGCAGCCAGACTATCTTCTACTTCCTGGAATGCCGCCAGGACGGTTTCACGATAGTTCGCAACGGATTGATCATAGGCGGCCCGCGCCTCGTCGGTGACAGCGTGACGGCGGCCCGCGTCGAAAACGGTGACCAGCGCAGATGCTCCGCCCGCGATGAAGCCCCCAGGACCATTGAACCAGTTTGTGATCGAACTGCCTTCAAAACCTCCACTGGCGCTCAGCGTGATGGTCGGATAGTACGCGGCTTTGGCTACGCCGATCTGCGCGTTCGTCGCGGCCATGCGCCGTTCATTGGCGGCGACGTCGGGACGACGCTCGAGCAAATCCGATGGCAACCCGGCAGGGACTACGGGCGGGGTATTTGCGAGCGGAGTTGCAGGCAGAGAAAAGGTCGACGCCGGCTGCCCGGTCAACACGGCGATGGCATGTTCGAACTGCGCGCGCTGCACACCCAGATCGGTGGCCTGAGCGCGGGTGGTTTCCAATTGGGTCTGGGCCTGAGCTACGTCTACCTGGGAAGAGACTCCACCGCTGTAGCGATTCTGGGTCAGCTCTAAGGCCTTCTCGTAGGCCGCAACCGTGGAACTCAACAGTTGATATTCGGCCTCCAGGGTGCGCAGTTGAAAGTAGTCCGCAGCCAACTCCGCATGCAGACTGAGACTCACGGACTCCAGATCTGCGGCGGTCGCCTGAGCGTTGGCGCGAGCCGCCTCCACCGTGCGTCGCACCCTGCCCCAGACGTCCGCTTCATAGGACCCGTCGACGGGCAACTGCAAGTCCGTGTAGTTATTGGTCGGCGCGAGGCGTCCATTGGGGCGGTTTTCAGACTGGTGACTTCGAACGACACTCACACCGGCGGTCACCGTGGGATACAGGTTAGAACGATTGATACGCACCAGGGCGCGGGCCTGCTCGAACTGCGCCTGGGCGGCTTTCAGGGTCTGATTCGAGACGTTGATCTGCTCTTCCAGCGCGTTCAACTGCGGCTCCTGGAATATTTCCCACCACTTTCCTTTAGCGATCTGATCGCTCGGCTGGGCAGTTTTCCAGTCGGGCGGCAGTTCCTTGTACTCGGGCGGGGCGACGGTCGCTGGCTTCGAGTAGCGCGGTCCCACGGCGCAACCACAGAGCAGGAGCATCGCTGCGGCCATCAGCGAAACTGTAAGCCGACGCCAAGGACTTGAGTTAAGCGAACTCCAACGGTTCACTTGCCCGCTCCCTGAGCGGGGGACCCGGTTTGCGCGAGGCGAACCGGTTGTCCCGAAACGATGGAGTCGGGAGGATTGACGATGAGCGACTCGTCCCCCTGCAGCCCCGTGAGCACTTCGACATCGCTGCCAAAGTCGCGGCCGATGGTGAGAGGGAGCAAGGTAGCCTTGCCGTCCTGTACCGAGGCCACTCGCAGGCCTTCCGAGCGAAACAGCAGCGTGTTCACCGGGATGGTGAAGGTGGCCAGATCGCCGGGCAATTTCAGGTGCGCTTCCGCATAGGCCCCGGTCAGCAACTCGTCGGTTGGATTGTTCACTTCAATTTCAACCAGCAAAGTGCGGCTGGTGGAATCGATGGCGTCGGTGGTGCGAACGAGCTTGCCCTCGAAGCGGCGCCCAGGAAACTCCGCGAGTGTGAGAGCGGCTTTCAGGCCGGGCTTGGCGAGCTGCGAATAGATTTGAGGAACGTTGACATAGACGCGCAGCTTTCCGGGGGCAGCAAGGTGGAACAGTTCGCCCTTCGGCCCGGCGCCGCTGCCGGAATCAATGAGCTGTCCGATGTCGGTGTTGCGGGCCGTAATGACTCCGTCGAAGGGCGCGTAGATTTTCTGGAAAGATTGAAGGTCTTCGAGGCGGCGCACATTGGCCTGGGCCGACTGGACGATTGCTCTCTTCGCCGCGTAGTCCCCCGCCGCGTTGTCGGCGTCCTGTTGCGACACGGAATCGCTCTTCAGCAGACCCTGGTAGCGGTTCGCTGTAATTTCAGACAAGTGCACGTTGGCCTCAGCCGTTGTCAGGTCGGCCCGCGCCTGGTGCAGTTGCTGATCCACCTCGGGGGCGTCGATTTCCGCAAGCAGCTGTCCGGCCTTCACGCGGGCGCCGATGTCGGCGTACCAACGACGCAGATATCCATTGGTACGCGCGTAAATGGGAGCATCCTTGAATGCCTGCACGTTAGCCGGCAGCACGATTTCCTGGCCGGGAGCCGCCCTCTTGGGCTGAACTACTGTGACGGCGGGTACCGCGAGTTGATTGGTTTCGGCGCGGAGGGTCGCACGCGCCTTGACGCGAGGCACGATGCCGGCAATCACTATGGCTGCGACGATCAGAAAAGCGACCAGCGCGATGATCCACGAACGGCGGACACGGGTCCGCGGCGTGCTCTCGGACCCGGTCTGCGGTTCTCGTGTTAGCAGCGGCCTGTCCACATTGCGCTCTTCTTCGACCTGCATGTTAACTCCCCCGGATGAAGCAACTCATATTAATTTTGGCCGGCTGGCTCAGGCTCCCCAGCCTTGCCGCGCCGCCCATGTAAAAGACTGAAGAATACGGGAACAAAAAACAGGGTTGATACGGTTGCGAGAAGTAGCCCACCAATGACGGCGCGTCCTAGGGGCGCGTTCTGTTCGCCCCCTTCGCCCATGCCTAAAGCCATCGGCACCATGCCGATCATCATCGCCAAGGCCGTCATCAGGACCGGGCGGAAGCGGGTAAAGCCGGCCTGAGAGGCAGCTGATATGGAGTCCCTACCCTCTTCCATCTGCTCCTTGGCGAAACTTACAACCAGGATGCTATTCGCCGTGGCCACGCCCATACACATGATGGACCCAGTGAGCGCGGGCACACTGAGCGTGGTGTCGGTAATGAACAAGAACCACGCGATGCCCGCCAGGGCGGCGGGCAGGGCCGAAATGATGATGAACGGATCAAGCCAGGATTGGAAGTTCACCACGATCAGCAAGTAGACCAGCAAGATCGAGAAGACCAATCCGCCGATAAGACCGATGTAAGACGAGCGCATTGTCTGGATCTGGCCACGGACGACGACGCGCGAACCCGGAGGCGCCTTGCTCTCTTCGACAATCTTGTTGAGATCGCGAGCGACTCCGCCCAGATCGCGCCCCTGCACCGAACCGTAGATGTCGATCACCGGCTGGATGTCGTAGTGGGAGACCAGTCCCTGCCCGACTCCTCGCCGAATTGAGGCGAGACTGGCGAGGATCTGGGGCGGCGCCCCGCTGGCCCCGGTGACCGGAATATTTTCGAGTCCCTGCAGAGAGTCCAGTCGGTATTGTGGCGTCTGGGTCGCAATGGGATAGCTCACGCCGTTCTTGGGGTTCAGCCAAAAGGTCGGTGAAGTCTGGAAGCTGCCGCTCAGCGAGATCAGCAAATTGCTTGCGACATCTCGCGCCGTGTAGCCGGTCTGTCCCGCTTTCGTGCGGTCGACATTGATGTGCAGCTTGGGCTGGTCGAAGGGCTGCTGAATGCGCAAGTCGACGGCGCCCGGAACGTAGCGAATGCGCTGCAGCAGGTTGTCGGCGAATTGGCGATTGTTTTCCTGGTTATATCCCACGATCTGAATGTCGATCGGCGCGGGCAACCCGAAGTTGAGAATCTGGCTGACGATGTCAGCCGGGAGGAAGGCGAACGTCACACCGGGAAACTCGTTGGCCAGCTTGAAGCGCAAATCGTGGACGATCTTCTCGGTCGATTCATGCTTCTCCGAAAGACTGACCAGGATGTCTGCGTCGGCAGGCCCAATCGGAGCGGAGGTGCTGTACGACAGGTTGATGCCGCTATAGGGCAAGCCAATGTTGTCAATGATGCTCGAAACCTGTTCCGGCGGAATCTGCTCGCGAATCGATTGCTCCACCAGGTCACACAAGCGGGCCGTCTCTTCGATGCGTGTACCGGTGCGCGCCCGGATGTGGAGTTTGAACTGGCCGCTGTCTACGGCAGGAAAGAAGTCCTGGCCCAGCCATGGAACCAGGAAAACGACGGAGACGAGGCACGCAGTGAAGAATCCGATCAGGAAAATTTTCTGATGCTGCAGGCAACTCTCTAGCAGGCGGTGATACCGTTCGCGGAAGCGTTCGAATTTGTCCTCAAAGCGGGCCTGCAGACGAACGAGAGGATTTCGGCTTTCGTGCTCCACATGTCCGGCTTCGGCCTCGTGGCCGCGTAACAGGTACTTCGCCATGGTGGGCACAACCGTTCGCGAGAGCAAGTAGGACGCCAGCATCGCAAACGAGACCGCTTCGGCGAGAGGCACGAACAAATATCGGGCCACACCCGTCAGGAAAAACATCGGCACGAAGACGATGCAGATTGCCAAGGTGGAAACGAAGGCGGGAACCGCGATTTGCTGAGCGCCATCCAGAATGGCGTGCTCCGCTTCCTTGCCCAGTGCGATGTTGCGATTGATGTTCTCGATTTCAACTGTGGCGTCGTCGACCAGGATACCGACGGCCAGCGCCAGCCCGCCGAGGGTCATGATATTGATGGTCTCGCCCAGGGCGCTCAGGCAAATGATGGATGTGAGGATCGATAGCGGGATCGAAACCGCGATGATAACCGTGCTGCGCCAGCTTCCCAGAAAGATAAGAATCATCAGCCCGGTGAGGCAGGCAGCGATGATGGCCTCACGCACTACACCCTGAATTGAAGCTCGCACAAAGAGCGATTGGTCAGCCAGCTGGCGGATGCCCAGATCGGCGGGCAGGCCTTGCTGGACCAGCGGCAACAAGTTCTTAATTCCCGAGACGATGTCGAGCGTGGAAGCATTGCCAGATTTCTGCACCGTAAGCAGAACCGCCCGCTTTCCATCCACCCGGGCGATATTGGTCTGAGGCGGATAGCCATCGCGCACGTTGGCAACGTCACGGATGTAGATGGTGTTGGTGCCGATGGTCTTGATGGGCAGATTGTTCAGTTCCGCAACCGTCTGCGGACTGGCATTCATGTCGACGTCGTACTCCAATGGACCAATCTTGGTGGTACCCGAGGGAAGAATCAGGTTCTGCACACCAACGGCGTTGACCACGTCCAGCGGCGACAGTCCCTTCGCCTGCAAAGCAGCAGTATTCAGGTCGACCTGGACTTGGCGCTGTTTTCCGCCGTAGGGATATGGAATGGCGGCACCGGGTACGGTGATCAGGCGCGTGCGAATAAAGTTCACACCGTAGTCGAACAGCTGTTGCTCAGATAGCTGCTGTCCGGAGAGAGCCAACTGCAGGATGGGGACTGTGGACGCGCTATAGGTGATCACCAGCGGCGGGGTCGTTCCCGGCGGCAACTGCCTAAGCTGCGTCTGCGAGATGGCCGTCACCTGTGCGATGGCCTTGTCTACGTTGGCGTGCGGCTGGAAGAAGACCTTTACCACCGCGACACCGTTCAGCGACTGGGATTCGATGTGCTCGATGTCGTCGACCAGGGTCGTCAGCGCACGTTCGGTGATCGAGACGATGCGGTTGCCCATGTCTTCCGCGGGAAGCCCACTGTAATTCCAGACAATGCTGACGACGGGGATGTTGATTTCCGGGAAGACATCGGTGGGCGTCCGCAAAATGACAATCGGCCCCAGAATGAGGATAAGAAGAGCGAGGACGGTAAATGTATAAGGCCGCCGTAAGGCAAGCTTAACAATCCACATGCTGATCTCTTAACTGCCGGCCGTAAACAGGCCAACTGGGGTGAGTCACGCTGACAGGGTGGGCCCCCGGGTGTCGCGCCGAAAGCCCAGACGTGACCTCGAAACCTAAAAAACTACAGCCGCCTCGTCGCGGCCACTCCCTCGGAATACGGTATTGGATGCTACAGAAAGTACTGGGGAAGCAAATGTTTCGAAGCCTTAGAGGGCCCCCAAACTGGGGCTTGTAGCGGGATCGGGAGCGAGAATCCCAAGCCGGGCTCCTCAAGGGGCCACTGAAACGAGCGTCTGGCGACACCGCCGAAGCGGTACCTGCTACAAATAATGGCCTTCTTGCCACCTTATAAAGGCATCCGCCGAATAAAGGCATCCGCCGAGGCAGAAATTAGGTGATTGAGTACTTTGGCAAGGTTAGGCGTAGCATTCGCCTTTGGTTAGCCTTTGGCTGGTGTTCAGAATGGGCGTGGAACAGTTCCCGGGGAACGCCGGAGCCATCTCGGCTCCGGCGTGCCGAAGTACCCTGCCCTCCCCAAGTGCAAGGGTCCTCGCGGGAACTTGAAAAAACGCGGCGGCCCGCTTACTCAGCTGGTTTGCATTTCACGCCGGGCTCGCCGCAGGTGTTTCGTCACATCGCTTTTACTGATTCCAAGCGCCGCTGCCACCTCCGGGAGCGTGTATCCCTGAATATCTCTCAGGACGAATACATCCCGGCAAGCAGGAGGCAGCAAGAAGGCCCGTAGCAAGGTCAACTGGAATGATGGTTTGTCACTGGAGGGGAGTGAATAGCCATTACTCATGAGCTCGGGCCTGACCTTTCGCCTGGAAATCATTTCTTTGTTCTTCTCGGTGCAATTTCATCGTGCATCGCAATTCGATTTCGTTTCACAAGCTTGAAACTTGACCCGGAAATCTTGGCGATGGCCCCAGCGGCGGCAGACGGCTGGAAAGGGATGGTCCTTGCGAGGGTCAGCCAGGCTGGCCCAACGCCCGTTCGGGATTCCCCGACTTTCGGTGTAAACTAACCGACACTCCTGCAATCCAGCGAGGCAAGCTCTTGCAATTCCAAGACTTTGATGAAGCCTACGTGGATCGTCTTCGTGCCGGTGATTTCCGCACGCAGGAGCATTTTGTGACCTATTTCAGCGAGCTGATCCAACTGAAACTGCGCTCACGCCTGCGGGCACCCGAGGCCATAGAAGATGTGCGCCAGGAAACTTTTGCTCGTGTTTTGGGCGCACTCCGGAGTCCGGGCGGTATCCGCCAGCCCGACCGGCTGGGCGCGTTCGTAAATTCCATCTGCAACAATGTTCTGCTCGAGCACTATCGGGCTAATAAGCGCGATGGTTCGCTGGAAGACGAGCCGGACCCTGACTTGCCCGACCCGGTCACGGACGTGCTGGGCGCGGTGGCCGTCAGGCAGATGCAGGAAAAGGTTCGAGAAATTTTGGAAGACCTATCGGAGCGCGACCGGCGGCTAATCCGGGCGGTCTTTCTAGAGGAGCGCGAAAAGGACAAAGTCTGTGAGGAATTCGGCGTGGACCGCGACTATCTGCGGGTCCTGCTGCATCGCGCGAAGCAGTCGTTCAAGTCATTGTATATAAAGAACACTGACCGGAGGCCCCCCGGTTTCACCGCAGCAGGAAGAGGATGAAACGTTTTCGTATGTCCCGTCACTACTCAACAGAGGGGGAGCAGTGGACATGGACCACAGCGACGCGTTGCGTTTGAAAGCAACGGAGAAGTATCTGCTCAATGAACTCGATCCCGAGCAATTGGATCAGTTTGAGGAGCATATGTTCAGTTGCCGCGAGTGCGCGCTGGATGTGCGGGCGGCCGCGATGTTTGTTGAACAGAGCAAGACCGTGCTGTCGGAAGTTCGGGGACCAGTTGCGGTGAAAGTTCCTGCAGCCACCCGCAAGGGTTGGCTGGACTGGCTTCGGCCGGCGTTTGCAGCGCCTGCGCTCGCGCTATTGCTACTCGTGGTGGGCTATCAGAATCTGGTGTCATATCCGAAACTTCATCAGGCGCTCAATACGCCACAGGTAATGTCCTGGGCCGCGGTCAATGTAGGAACGGCGGGAGATGAGATTCCGAACGTCACGGTCCCGCAGGGGCAAGGCTTCGTCCTTCTCGTGAGAATCCCGCCCGAATCAGGCGTCGCCCAGTACAAGGCAGACCTGCTTAATCCTTCAGGAAAGCAAGAGTGGTCTCTACCCATTCCGGTCCCGTCTGACACGGATCAGAAGCAAGATCATTTTCTCTTAAAAGTACCGAGAGCGAATTGGATCCCGGGAAGCTACATTTTGAAGGTGCACGGAATCACCAGCACTGGGGAAATCAGGCAAGTGGGCCAGACGTCATTTGATTTGAAAATTCAGCAGTGAGCTCAGACGAGCGGGGTGAAAGATATGGCGACTTTGCCGAAATCAGAAGCGTTGAACGCGCCGCCGATGACGGTCGTTAAGCCCGAAAAGACTCGGGAACATGACTACTACTCGGATGCACAATTGCTCGAAGCAGAGTTCAAGCGGCCGGAGACACGCAAGATCGTGCCGCAAGTGCGTCTTTCTCTTGAGGGTCTGGACGACGGCTACTCCTTTCAGCAAGTGGGCCAGTACACTGCCAATGGTCTGATCTCGTTCGAGTCGGGCTACACGCGTGTGTCTGGCTGTCAATCAGAAAGGCATGGCTGGGTAACCCTGGCCACGGCCGTGGTGGAGGGATTGAATATTCTGGATGTGGTCACCGCTGATCGGATCGTCGCGCAACTTTCGACCGAATATCCGCTGAAACGCGGCTGCTACATGCCCAGAGTAACTTTTCTCGGAACGCGATTCGAGAACCTTCGGATCCTCGACCGAGAGATCACGCCGGAAATGGCACTCGACATCTGCGGCCCGCGACCCACCAACGATCGTCCGTATTCGGAGGAAGGTGAATTCCTCAAGCGAGTGCGACAACAGTCCGAAGACACGGGGCGTCGCCAAGATCTTCCCCGGGAGTTGATTGACCGGTACCATACCAAAAGCGAGGATCTCGCGCGCATTGGGAGGTTCCGCGACTACGGGAACGGTTACCATGAAGTTCTGAAATGTTCACTCGTCCAAAGCGTGACTATTCAGAAAGAGAAATCACTTGGGAATATTTTGCATGTTCCCGATTTCGGTTACGTGACTCTGGGCGCTATCGAGGTGCAGCAGAAATTGAGGGAAGACTTGGACAAAACGGAGCAGAAGCCCCCGGTTTCTACTTACTTCGACCTTACGATGCTCGAGATCAGTATGGGCTCAATTGCGGAAGGAAGCATGCAGGTGGCAAACGTCGGTACCAACGGCAACACAAAGCCGTAGCCGTCACGCTTGCTTTTTTCATTATCATCTGCGGGCTGGGCTGCGATCGTCGCAGCAGCCCGCAGATTGCTTTTGACCACGCCTACAACACCTTTCTGCGCGGTGATCTAGAAGAGAGTCAGAAGGAAGCCCGCCGAGGGTGCGAGCGATACCGAGAGTCGAGTCCGGAATGGGCATGGAAGTTCAGAGTCCTGCAAGCAGAAGCTCTTTTATGGAGCGGACTAAGCGAGGAAGTTCTCGCTGTGCTGAACTCTGAACCAGCACAGCCGGAGGAACGAGACCTCGTTATCAAGATGCTCGCGCTTGAGGCAGTCGCTTACGCTCATCTTCATCGGTTCCCTGAGGCGGAACAGACGCTTGGCAAGGTAGACCCTTTATGTGCCGGCTTTGACACACCGGTATGCGGGCACGTCATTAGAGCACGGGGTGTGCTCGCTTTTGACCGTGGTCAACTAGCGCAAGCTAAAATGTTCTTTCAACAGAGCCTGTCGTTTGCACACGCTCACGCGGACCAGTTTCTCGCCGCAACTGCGCTGCTAAACCTCGGGGTCACGGCGAACCGGCAAGAGTATCTGGACGAGGCCATAAACTGGTCGGACGAAGCGTACCGTGCTTCTACTGCATTGGGTGCGGGTGACATAGCACAAACTGCCTTGGGCAATCTCGCTTGGGCATACTACTATCTAGGTGACGCAGACAAGTCACTGGAATTGTCCATCGAAGCTCAGAAGCTTGCGATTCGCGCTGGCGATGTCATCAATCAATTGTCCAATCTTAATAACGCAGGATATTTGTACGCAGAAAAGCGCGACTTCGTCCGCGCGAAGCAATCGTATGAAGAAGCATTGCGACTTGCTCGAAAGATAAACAATCAACGACAAATCCAGAGCACGCTACAGGCTTTAGCAGCCGTGTCAGTTGAGAACGCCGACCTGGAACAGGCACGGAAACACTCTGACGAGGCCATCGAGATCGCTCGAGCCGGCAACGACCGCCTGGATGAACTCTACCCACTCTTGGTCAAGGGGAAGATCGCCGCCCGGTCGCACAAAGAAACCGAAGCAGAGCGCATCTTCCGCGAAGTTGAGAATGATCCGAGTGCTGGCGTCTCACTGAAATGGCAGGCTGAACACGAAGTTGCGCGACTCTTTGAAGACATGAACCGAATGGAACAGGCTGATGCGGAATATCGCGCAGCGGTAGCCACATTTGAAGGCGCGCGGGCATCGCTACGGACCAATGATTCCCGGTTGCCCTTCTCCAATAACGGCTATCGCATTTATGACGACTATGTCCACTTTCTGGTCGAGCGAGGCGAGATAGAGGAAGCCCTGCGGTGGGCCGATTTTAATCGAGCCCGATCGCTGGCCGAGGGCATGGGGCTGCTCTCCCAGAAAACTTCGCTGCGCCCCCCCCTGAATACCAGCCTGATCGCTCGGCGGGAAAGGGCGGCCATTCTTTTTTACTGGTTGGGTGAAAAGCAGTCCTATCTTTGGGCAGTCTCACCACAGAAGACGTCCTTGTTTACGCTTCCTCCAGGTAAAGAAATCGACAATGCAGTGCGACGATTCCGCGAAGCTCTGGCCGGGCCACAGGATATTCTCACCTCCTTCGATCCCGACGGAGCCTACCTCTATCAAACACTCATTGCGCCCGCCGAAGGGCTGGTGGAAAAAGAAGGAAGAGTCTTCATCATTCCGGACGGAAGCCTGAATGGGGTAAATTTCGAGACGTTTCTCGTCGCCAAACCGAAACCGCATTACTGGATCGAAGACGCGACGATCACCAACGCAAGTTCATTGCGTCTGCTGTCTCCTACGCGAGAAAACGACAAAAAACAGCGACGTAACCTCTTGCTCATCGGAAACAGTGTCGCTCCGAATCCCAAGTATCCGGAATTGCCAAAGGCTGCGATGCAAGTGGAAGGAGTGGCGGGGCATTTTCCTCCAACCGAGCGGCAACTACTAACGCGTGAGCAGGCGACGCCTGCAGCTTACCTGAACAGCCATCTGGAACAGTTCTCTCATATTCACTTTGTGGCGCACGGCATTGCCAGCCGCTTGAGCCCACTGGACTCGGCCATTGTGCTGTCCAAGAACAGTACCCAAGACGATTCATTCAAGCTCTACGCCCGTGACATCATTCGACATCCGGTGCAGGCCGATCTGGTCACGATATCGGCGTGCTACGGCGCGGAAGGCCGCACGTATTCAGGAGAGGGACTGGTAGGACTCTCCTGGGCCTTCTTGAAAGCCGGCGCGCACAACGTGATCGCTGCGCTGTGGGAGGCGACCGACGCTCCAACGGAACAGTTGATGAACAAGTTCTATAGCGAGTTGGACAAGGGCGCCACTCCAGATGCAGCGCTGCGGACTGCGAAATTGTCGCTGCTGCGGGACACTGGCTTTCGCAATCCGTTTTACTGGGCGCCCTTTCAGCTGTACGCGGGATCCTACCGGGGCGCAGATTCAGTCCTAACCGATCACTCCTCGTCGAAGGTTGCGTCTGCCCGATCGCACTAGGGAACACTTCTATTGATTCAGTGTGAACGTGCCCTTCAATGGAGTGTTGTCGGAAGATCCGCCAAGCAGGATCGTGAACTCGCCCGGTTCCGCCTTCCAGTCTTTCGCTTGCACGTCATAATAGGAAAATGCGCGGCGGTCCAGAGTGAGCATCACGCGTCGTGTCTCGCCCGGTTTCAAGTTCACCCTGGCAAATCCCTTTAATTCTTTTACGGGACGAGGCAAATTCCGCCCGCCATGGTGGTGGCCGGCCCATAGTTGCGCACGCCGATCGGGCCATCCGACATCTTAATGGCGGGCAAGCCCAGTCGTGGGATGGGACGGACGTAGAAGTCATTGAAGCCGCCGATGTAATCGATCTTCTCTTCTAACGTCATCTTGCTGAGGATGGAATCTACCTTCTTCTCGACATCTGGCGAAGACGGGATTGGCGCCTGTGCAATCGCTACGCGAACGAAGAGGACAAGAATAAAAGCGAGGAGGTGCTTTCGGATGGACATGGGGACGTTCTCCTGGGAAATTGTCAAACTACATCTTCGACTCAGGTCTTGACGAGCAGGTCGATTGTCAAGCCCGCATCACAATTTAAGACTGAAATCTCGCTGCAGTCCTTCAACACCCAGTCGGCACCTGCCTGTTGCAGATCCAACTCATGGGAGGTCGTGCAAAAAGCAATCACTCGCGCCCCGGCGCTCTTGCCGGCACGAATACCCGCGGCTACATCCTCAACGACCACGCAATCGGCAGCGGCATACCCCAGTACCGAGGCTGCCTTGAGATAGGGCTCGGGATGCGGTTTGCCATTGGTGACACCGCTGGACGTCACGATATTTTTCGGAATCGAAAGACCGGCAGCGTGCAAGCGCACTTCAGCGAGTGGGCGAGTGGAGGAGGTCACGATGGTCCAGCGATCGGGAGGGAGGCTCTGCAGCAATTCGCGCGATCCGGGCAGTGGGACAACGCCGGCAAGATCCTCGATTTCCATGCGCTCGACGATCCGGTTCTCCGCGTCGTGGTCCGCGTTTGGCAAGTAATCCCGGATGGTCGCAATGCTGGGGCGGCCATGGGCTCGGCCCACAACTTCATCGGGCTCAAAGCCATGCGACAAGGCCCAACTTCGCCAGACGCGCGCCACGGCAGGCGTCGAGTCGATAAGCACTCCATCCATGTCAAAGAGAAGAGCACTACATCGAACTTGCGTCATAGGCTCCGAAAACGGCAGGATGTGGTCTTACCCAGCATTGCAAACTCTAGCACGTGGACCAAGTGTTTTTCTGTAACATGATGACTTCTTCGGGAGCGGAAGGTCCAGATTGGCACCATGAACGAGCGATTCACGTTCTCGGATCTGCGCGAACTCTTCGCTAAAGCGAATGAGGAGAAATCCGGCGATCAACTCGCCGGCATAGCGGCTCGTTCCGAACGTGAACGGGTCGCGGCCAAACACAGACTTGCAGATCTATTTTTGGACGAGATCGTCCGGCAGCCGCTGATCGATCCATCAGAGGACGATATCAGCCAGCTGATCCTCGAAACCTTCGACCAGCAGGCATTTCGTTCCATCGGCAGCATGACCGTGGGCGAATTCCGCGAGTTCATACTGGATGACGCAACCACTGAGGTGAGGTTGAAAGATTTGCAGTGGGCCATCATCCCGGAAGTTGCTGCCTCGGTCACCAAGCTGATGAGCAACAAGGATCTGGTGCTGGCGGCCGCCAAGATCCGTAATGTCACCCGGTGCCGCAACACGATGGGAGAGCGCGGAGTGCTCGGCATCCGCGTCCAGCCCAATCACCCGAGCGATGATGTTGGCGGAATCCTGCTGGCGGCATTCGAAGGCTTGCTGTACGGATGTGGTGATGCAGTGATCGGAGTGAATCCTGCCACCGATTCCGTAGAAACGGTGCAAGCAATCCTTTCCGCACTGAATCGTCTGGTGGAGGCCTACAACGTTCCCACGCAGACCTGCTGCCTGGCACACATCACAACCCAGCTGGAGGCGATCAGGCGCGGAACACCGGTCGATCTTCTCTTCCAATCAATCGCGGGCAGCGAGGCTGCCAATCGCAGCTTTGGCATCACTCTCCCGATGCTGCGCGAAGGAAGAGAGCAGGTTCGCGAACACCATCGCCAGCGCGCAATTCCTGGGAAGGGTGATCACGTGATGTACTTTGAAACCGGCCAGGGCAGTGCGCTCTCGGCAGAGGCACATCACGGAGTCGACCAGGTCACACTGGAGGCGCGCGCTTACGGTGTGGCTCGCGTCTTCCAGCCGTTTCTAGTGAACAGCGTGGTCGGCTTCATCGGTCCGGAGTATTTGTATGACGAACGACAAATCATCCGCGCCGGACTGGAGGATCATTTCATGGGCAAGCTGCTGGGGCTGCCCATGGGATGCGATGTCTGCTACACCAACCACGCAGCCGCCGATCAAAATTCGGCGGACAATCTTCTACTCTTGCTCGGCGCGGCCGGGTGCAACTACTTCATGGGAGTTCCCTGCTCTGACGACGTGATGCTGAATTATCAATCCACCAGCTATCACGATGCACTGGCGGTGCGCCGTCTTTTCCAACTGCGTCCCGCTCCGGAATTTTTGACCTGGTTACAGGAAATGGGAATCTATCGCGATGCGGAGCCGGTCGCTCTCGATGGTTCGGCACGGCGTCAACTCATGCGTGGGCTGGAGTCGTCGCTCGAGAAGGTTGTCTGAATGACAGCGGACCAAGACAAGATCGCCGCGCCCGCCGATTGGCCAGAAATTGTGCGCAGAGTGCGGGCCTGCACGCCGGCACGGTTGCTAACTGGCCGCAGCGGAGCAGCATACCGGACCGACACGCAGTTGGAATTGCGCGAAGCGCATGCTGCCGCACGCGATGCCGTGCGGGCGGAATTGGACCTGCTGAGGGACCTGGGCGCGGCTTTCGTGAAGCAGTGGGACCTGTTCGAGGTCAGCACGCAGGCTCGCAGCAAGGATGAATATCTGTTGCGTCCAGACCTGGGACGACGATTGAGCGAAAAATCCGGAGCGCAACTATCGATGGGTTGCTCCAGGGGAAACGATCTACAGATTGTCATTGGAGATGGATTGTCGGTCACGGCGCTTGTGAAGCAGGTCCCGCCACTGTTGAAACTCCTATGCGAAGGGGCTCAGAGTCGCGGATGGACGCTGGGGCGAAGTTTTGTGGTTCGTCACTGCCGGGTGGGATTGCTTAACGAGGTTGGAGAGTTCCTGGCTCCCAAGGTCGCGATTCTCTTGATCGGAGAACGTCCGGGCCTTGCGACAGCGGAGAGCTTGTCTGCCTACATGGCGTATCAGCCGCGGGCTTCGCATACCGATGCCGACCGGAATTTGATTTCGAACATCCACGCTCGTGGAACAAGTCCCGCACAGGCTGCGCTTCGCATTCTCAATCTGGCCGCGCTGATGATGAAGCATTCCGCCAGCGGCTGCCTGGTCAGAGAAGAGTCCCCAGCACTCGGAGAATGAGGACGTGCAGAATTGAAGCGCTCGCGCAGTCAGATTTCGTAATGTAATCGTTTGCATCAGCGTACAATCGCATCGCCGTCCGTCCGCAGGTTCTTCAAACAAGAGGAGGAGAACGCATGAACGCAGCAGGGAAACGCGCTGGCCGGGGACTGGGAATTTTCTTCGCGGCACTCATACTTCTTCTATCCGGCACGCTTCGGTCCCAGACCTCGGTGCCACAACCTCCACCACTTCTGCTCGGGACCGCCTGGTATCCGGAACAGTGGCCCGAAAGCCGGTGGGAAGCGGACCTCGTGCTGATGCAACAAGCCGGAATTCACATGGTGCGAGTAGGAGAGTTCGCCTGGAGCCGCATGGAGCCCAGCGAGGGCCAGTACGATCTCGACTGGCTGGATCGAGCGGTGGCGGCTGCTGCGAAGCACGAGATCTACACCGTGCTAGGGACGCCGACGGCTGCTCCGCCCGCTTGGCTCACGCAGAAATATCCTGAGACGCTGCGCATCGACGAAGGGGGCCATCGCGCCGAACACGGCAACCGGCAGCACTTTAACTTCGCGAATGCCAAGTACCGTGAGTTGGGACGCAAGATCGCGGAGGAGATGGCGAAACGTTTTGGCCACAATCCGTATGTAATCGGCTGGCAGATCGACAACGAATATGCCGACGTCTCCTTCGACGCCGACACCAAAGCACAGTTCCAGCAATGGCTGAAGGCGCGCTACGCGACTCTCGACAACCTGAACAACGCGTGGACGACGGCCTACTGGAGTCAGACCTATTCCGACTGGAATCAGATTCCGATCGAGACCCACTATGGAAATCCCGGGCTGCTGCTCAGTTGGAAGCGGTTTGTCAGCGATACTTGGCGCAGCTATCAGAAGAATCAGATTGACGTGATCCGTCCGAATAGCGACTCGCGGCAGTTCATCACCACCAACACGATGGGCTGGTTCGACGGATTCGATCACTACACCGTGGAGCAGGATCTCGACATGGCTGCGTGGGATGACTACGTGGGAAAGGGACATCTCGACCCAGCGAAAAATGGGGCGGCCGACGACTTGACACGCGGTTTCAAAAACAAGAATTTCTGGATCATGGAAACCCAACCCGGCTTTGTGAACTGGGCAGATGTGAACAATTCACTGGACCAAGGCGAAGTGCGCGCCATGGCATGGCACAACGTGGGCCACGGCGCCGACGCGATCAGCTATTGGCAATGGCGCAGTGCACTGAATGGGCAGGAGGAGTATCACGGGACCCTGGTGGGTTCTGACGGAACGCCCGTTCCCTTGTACCCTGAAGTTCAGCACCTGGGATCCGAATTCGCCAAAGCTGGACCCGTGCTTGCTGGCACTTCTCCGAAGTCTGAGGTGGCAGTGCTGCATTCCTACGACAGCCGCTGGGCGATTCAATGGCAGAAGCACCAACATGAATATGATCCGGTCGCGGAACTGGTGAGCTATTACCGTCCCCTGCGCGCCATCAGCCAGTCGATCGATGTGATCCAGGCGACCGACCCTTTGGCGCAGTACAAGCTTGTGGTGGCGCCTGGGCTGAACGTGCTCTCCGATGCGGCAGCCATGAACCTGATGGAGTATGTCCGCCAGGGCGGACACCTGGTGCTCGGTCAGCGCTCGGCCATGAAGAACGACGACAACGGCCTGCAGCCGGAACGACAACCCGGTCCCCTTGCTGAACTGCTCGGTGGACGAGTGGAGCAGTTTTACGCGCTGGTCGACCCTGTGCCGGTCACCGGCCGATTCGGAGTGAGTCAGGGGAAGCTGTGGGCGGAACTTCTCAGTGCGAGTGCCAAGGACGTAGAAGTGCTCGCAACCTATGGCAAGAGCAACGGGTGGCTCGACGGCAAGCCCGCCGCCATCACGCGCAAGGTTGGAAAAGGACGCATCACCTACATTGGCGCGGGGCTCGATGACGCTGGGATGGCCGGTGCGGCGAAGTGGATGACCGAGATCAGTGGTGTTAAGCCGGCGCTCGGAGCGGTGCCGGAGGGTGTTGAGGTTTATCCCCGTCATGGCGAACGGGGAACGGTCTACATTCTCGTAAACTTCTCGAAGACGCAGCAGACCGTAACGCTCCCCTCGCGGATGAACGACGTTCTGGAAGGCGGAGCCAAACAGTCTGTTAGTTTGCCACGGTACGGCGTCGCGGTCTTGTCAGCCAATCGATAGTTCCTCGGATCACGAGGGCCCCGTCAGCGTGAGATCTTGTGCGCCTTCGTGAAGCGAGTATTCGCGCCGATTCCAAACCAGCTTTCCTGTTAGACCGGGCGGCAGTTCGATGTGCGCTCGAACCTCCTGAGCGTCACGCGTGTAGCTCGCTCGCATCTCGCCTTGAGGATGTGGAAAGACTACGGATACTCGCTTCAGCAGTCCCAGGTGGGGTTCGATGGTTACGCTATTGAAGCCCAAGCCACCAGGCCCTACCCCCGCGACGAGCGTAAGCAAGTCGTAGTTGGGATGCGCGCTCCAGGCGTGGGAATCGGAGCGGGTAGGCTCGGGGACCTCTGCCCAGGTCGTCAATCCCAACGCGACCATCCCACGCCAGGGTTGAAGCAACTCGAGATATCTATCAGCCATTCCGACATGTTCCAGAGCCCGCGCCAGGTAAAAGCGAAAGTAGTAACTCGCCTTCGACATGGGCGGCAGCGGCGCATCGACTTTAAAGGTCGCATCGCTCGCGGCGAGGACCTTCGTCAAGGCCGTCCTCTGGTCGACTAGCGGAATCACATCCAACCATACCGCCAGAATATTTGCCTGCTGGCTGAAGTGTCGACGCTCAGGGGTATCGGCAATCAAGCCGAAATGATCGTCCCAGCAAAGTGTTCGCACCGCATCCGAGGCGCGTCTGGCCGCTTTTTTGTAGAGTTCGGCGCGAGCCGGATCGCCGTAGGCTGCCTCCAACTGCGCGCCGTCGAGCAATGCTTGGACGAACTGCAGCGTGATCGGTGAGGAATCACCGGTCGCCGTCTGCGGTGGAACTCCGAAGGGAAAGCCGTCGGTCCAATCGATAAACGCCCACCAGGGCAGTTTTCCCATCAGACCGTTGGAGTTCTGATGCGCCAGAAACCAGTCCAGTACGGCACGCGTTCCCGGCAGGTGCTCGCGCACGAATGTTGGATCCTCATGGTACAGGGCAAAATCTTTGAGCATGCCAACCCACATCAGCGAAAAAGTTGGAATCGCCTGGAACAGTCCGGTCGGATAGCGGCTGAGGGTAATGCCGTCGGGGATGCGGGAATTGTCGAAGGCTGCAATCGCCTGACGCGCGAGCCGATCGTCTCCGGCCACGGTGTAGGAGATGAGAGCCTGGATGCGGGTGTCGCCGATGTATTGCAGTTGTTCCCAGTACGGTGTGTCCATGTAGGTGTCGTGCGCGTCCAGGCGCGCCGTGCGCCACCCGATCGACCAGATCGCCGACAACTCAGGATCGTCGGATGAAAACTTCGCTCGCTCCTCAAACGGAAATGCCGTGAACCAGCTTTGAAATCGGGTGATTTCGACTGGCTGACTCCCTGTGGTGATGTCCAGCTGTAGGTAGCGCCAGGTTCGCCATACCAGTGGAGACAACGTTCTTCCTTCTGCGCCGTCTGGCAGAAATTCGTCGTAGATACCAATGATGGTCTTTCCCTGGATTTCATTGCGGTTGCCTTTCTTCCCATTCGCGTCTTTCAGAGCCTCCGCATAGGTCATTCGAATCGACGCCTCTTTCCCGCCATTCACAGTGATCTCGGGATAGGCGGTGGTCAGTTCGGTGTTGTCGAACAGGATGCTGGCATGAGAATTCGCCGGAATGGTAAGCGCGGCACCCGGGAACTGTTCAGGATGAGCGACCTCACTTGTTCGCACGATCTTTCCCGCGGGAAGAAGCTTTCGTTCCATGGCTGGAAGCGGGTCAGAAATGAGCTGCCAATTGTTCAAGATCAACTCACTGCCGCGCATGGTGGCATCGCCTACCGGGCGCGCTTTTGTCCAATGCGACCGCGGGACGGAAGCGTCAGTGTCCCACGACCAGTCAAAGAGCGAGGCGTCCATTCTCTCGATGGGCTCCGCGGCGTAGTACGAATCAGACAAAACATTAAAGGGCGTGGAAAGGGCAACGACACCTTCTTCGCGTTCTACCTCCCAGTTTTCATCGGTACTTAAGTTCGCATCGTCCTCGCCTTGCAGCATGAAGCCGAGGCGATCGCTGATCTGTGCGGCTGCGGCATGCTCTCCGAAATTCCAGACCGTGGCGGCAATGACGTTTGGACCCTCGCGCAAGAAGGGCGCGAGATCGTACGTTTCGTAACGCCAATGCGCCAGGTCTCCCCGGCTGGGACCCGAACCGACATGCTGCTGGTTTACGTGCAAACGGAAGGCGTTGTCGGCGCTGACATGCACAACGTAATGGGCCGGCTTGGTGGCGAGGTCCAGCCGCTTGCGAAAATGCACGACCGCGGGCGCCTTGCTCGGCAGGTCTGGGCACGTAATCCATTTCGCGGTCCACCGATGGAGCTGTTTGTCAGAAGTCTGGGCGCTGCCGAGAGAACGGCCCACCGCGAATGAGGCAAGGAGCAGGAAAATCGTTGTTGTGAGGCGGAGTTTCATTTGAAATCCTTGCCGCAAAATAGTACAAGGTGATGCCGACGCCTTGTGCAGAACTTTTGATGTCTAAAGACTTGCATGTCCAAAGACTTGCATGTCCAAAATACGCAACGGCAAGGCGCCAGGAGCTGAGGAGATCGAACTCATGAGTAAGAACTCAGTAACCCGTCGAAACTTCATGCGTCTGGGTGCGGGATTCGTTGCCGCAGGCGCTGCCATGAAAACCACGGTTTTGCAGCCCACGCTGCTGCGCGCCGCTCGAATGGTTCCCCCGAGTGATACCGTGCGGTTTGCCTCCATCGGCACGGGCGTGCGTGGTTGTGAACTGTTGAAGGCTTCCCTGCTCGTGCCTGGCTTCGAATGCGTAGCGGTCTGTGATCTGTACGACGGACGACACACGGCGGCGCGTGAGTCCGTCAAGAAACCCGACGTGCCCGCCACTCGCAACTACAAAGAGATCCTGGACCGCAAGGATGTCGACGCAGTCATCATCGCGGTCACTGATCACCAGCACCGCAGAGTGTTCGAGGATGCCTGCGCAGCGGGTAAAGACGTTTACTGCGAGAAGCCCATGTCGCACACGGTCGAGGACGGCTTCGCCATGGTGGATGCGGCGCACAAGGCGAATCGGATCGCGCAGATCGGCAGTCAGCGCGTGAGTTCGATCCTGTACGCCAAGGCCAAGGAAATCTACGATTCCGGAAAACTGGGAGACGTGTTCTTCATCGAGGCATATTGGGATCGCAATTCCGCCAGCGGCGCATGGGTGTATCCGATTCCGCCCGACGCCAGCGAACAGACGATCGACTGGAACGCCTTTTTGGGTAACGCGGCGAAGCGGCCGTTTGACCCCGTGCGCTTCTTCCGGTGGCGCTGCTTCACAGACTATGGTGAAGGCCTGGCAGGCGACCTGTTTGTCCACTTGATTTCCGGCATCCAGTTCATCACGGGCACTAATTCCGTCGCGCAAAGGGCGCAATCCACGGGCGGATTGTTCCGCTGGAAAGACGGCCGGGAATTTCCTGACCTCATCGATACCTTCTACGACTATCCGAACTTCCGTGTGGCGGTGCGCTGCAACTTGAACAATGATGGCGGCGAGTTCATTGGCTTCTTTGGAACCAAGGGCACCATGGTGATCAAGGATTCCACACTCACCTACACGCCGCAAGATACCCGGCCACAACCGGAGAGCTACTCGATCTACGGGTGGCCCGAAAAACTGCGTGAACAGTATTTGGAGGAATGGCATGCCAAGAATCCATTGCCCCCGCCTCTGGCGTCGGCGGTAGACACCATGTCAGAGGCGTACACGGTGGCCCCTGGTTACAGTGATCTCGCCGACCACCAGGCAAATTTCTTCAATGCGGTGCGCAGTCGGAAGCGCGTGGTTGAGAACGAAGAGTTTGGCAACAATGCCGCGATCGGCTGCCACTTGGCCAACTATGCCTATTTCAATAAGACGGTCGCCGTTTGGGACGCAGCAGGAAAGAAAATCAAAAGCTGAGCGAGTAGCAGCTATCGACGGTCGATTAATTCACGAGCAAGCCGCGCCAGCGGCTTGCTCGTACTTCTTTTGGCGCCGGTTTCAGGATCTATGCGAGCCCGCTCTGCCTGGCGAGTTTCAGCGCTTCGATCGCAGCACCTCTGGCTCCCGCGGTGTCGCCGTTAGGCATGACGTGGATCGGAATATTAACCTGCTCTTCTCTCTGATTGGGCATGGCCGCGCGGATCTCCCCCAGGAACCACTTCTGAAATGCCTGGCTTGTCTCCAGGGCGCCACCGCCGACGATTAACGCATCGGGATCGAACGTGTTGATCATTTCGTCAAAGAAAAGACCCAGCGCATGGGCCTGAACGCGGAAGATCTCGGTGCACATCGCATCGCCCTTGTCGGCAAGGCCACGCACTGCCTTTGCCGCCTGGTGAAGATCCAGCGTGGCCAATTCATGGCTGGGATACTTTGGCAGATAGTAGGGCAGCAGATTTCTTTCGATGGCGGTGAGCGAACACAGGGACTCCAAGTCGCCGGTTCGTCCGCAATTGCACAAGGGCTTCATGCCCTCGGTGCGAGCGATGCTCTGATAGGGGAGCAGGACGTGTCCCAGTTCTCCTCCGAATCCGTTCTTGCCTTTCACAACATTGCCGTCGAGGATGATGCCTCCACCGTTTCCGGTGCCGATGACAATCGAGACCGAGGTCTCCCGGCTGTTGGCCCCGAAGATGGCGTAGTGTCCCCACAGCGCGGCAGCGTTCGCATCATTCAGGTAGCTCACGGGCTTGCCCAGGGCCTGGGCAAGGCCATCGCGGATGTCATACCCTGCCCATTGCGAATGGACAAAGTTCGTGGAACCGCGCGCGCTGAGTTGGCCGGCGGCGCTAGCAGGCCCGGGAGTATCCAGACCAACGGCCACCACATCAGAAAGATGGACGCCTGCCTTTTCGGTGGCAATCTTCAGGCCATCTGCAATCTGTCGCAGACATACATCTGGTCCTTGCTTCGATAGAGCGGGATGCTCGCATAACCCATCGATGAGAAACTGTTCCTCGCGATTCACCAATGTATAGTTGATGGCGGTTCCGCCTAGATCCACGCCGGCCACGACCTGCACGGTTGGCTCCTTCAATCTCTCGAAATTGCGCTGTTCAGCTTAGCAGAATTGCAACCATCAGATTGCGGAGGCGCGAGGACTTCAAACAGTCTTCATAGGAGGAACACCGGGCATGGGATGATAGAAGAGCCGCCAAAAAACAGTACCAACGCGTTGTCAAGTTTCCCTAGAGACTGCTCGCATCGCCCCAGAAATACGCGCAACACTTGTTCGGTGGAGTGAGATTGTGAACTTTTCACCTCGGGGGCTAAAGCCTTGTATGGGGAACGCGCGGCAGGGCGGAAGCCCTGCCCTTTCAAAACACTCCAAACCCTATTTTGGGGAACTTGCGGGACAGTACACTCAAGGAAGGACGTCGCATGTGCCGTGAGCAACATCGCCGGTGATCTCTGACTAGCAGGCGCGGCTCCGGGGCCAGCAAACGATTACTCAACAGCCGGGTCTCTCCGTTCGCCTCCAGCGCTTAATGAGTTTCACCTGTTCAACTTCTACAACGACCATTGAATTACTGTGTAAGAACGCGCCGGCACTTCGAAGGTCGTGCGCGATCCACTGGAGCTCGGTTTTGCGAAGGCCTGCGGAGCGACCCGCTTCGGGGACGCGAAGCTATTCACGGCCTTCAGATCATCGCCGGTAATCACCCACGAAGAAACAACGCTTGAGGGAGACTTGTCTTCCCACGTCAATTCCACCTGGTGAGGTTTTGCCAGATCGCGGTTCAGGATGAAGAGAGAGACTTTTCCGGCTTCGCGGTCCAGGGATCCAGCCACGTCCAGGTAGGGGACCTGATCTAGTCCTTGAACGTCGTAGGTGGGAGACTCCACCAGCAGGCTGAGGGCGGCGCCACGCGCATAATGTAACGCCCAACTGTAGGGGTAATAGATAGTGTGGCGGAACAACCCGTCGGAGTTGGTCGTGATGGGCGCGATCACATTCACCAACTGCGCCAGGCAGGCGAGCTTAACCCGGTCGGCGTTGCGCATGAGAGTGTTGACCAATCCACCCACCAGCAACGCGTCCTCCAGGTTGTAGACCTCTTCCAAAAGGTGAGGCGCTTCGGTCTTGTGGCCGTCGACCGCATCTCCACTGCGGGCACGGTACCAGACGTTCCACTCGTCAAAGGAAAGCCACAACTTCTTCGGAGAGTGCTTGTGACCTCGAACCAGATCACAGACTGCCACCGTCTCGGCGATCTGGCGGTCCATGGTGAGATTCATCGCCACGAACTTGGAACTATCGCCGCCGGTGGTCTCCGGGGTATTTTCAAAGTATCGATGGAGAGAAAGTCCGTCCACGCGCTCATAGCATTGTTCCAGGACTTCCCGATCCCATTCCAGATAGGTCGGCATGAAGGGACCGCTCGAACCGCATGCGATGAGTTGAAGCGAGGGATCGACATAGCGCATCTGCCGCGCCGCATCCGCAGCCTTCGTCCCATACTCGAGCGCTGACATGTGCCCAATCTGCCACGGGCCATCCATCTCGTTGCCCAGGCACCAGCGCTTTACGTTGTAGGGAGTAGCGATGCCGTTCTTGCGCCGCAGGTCACTCCACTTGGTACCCTTCTCGACGTTGCAATACTCGACCAACGCGGCCGCTTCTTCGGGCGTGCCGGTGCCGAGATTCAATCCCATGAGCGGCTCGGTACCCACCAACTTGCACCAGGCCATGAATTCATCCGTGCCAAACTGGTTGGAGTTAATCGAGTTCCAGGCCTTGTCGAGTTCGCGCGGACGGCTCTCCTTCGGACCGACTCCATTCAGCCAGTTGTAGCCCGAGACAAAATTCCCACCGGGATATCGAATGATCGGTACTCCCAACTGGCGAATCTCGTCCATCACATCCTTGCGAAAGCCATTCGCATCGGAGAGCTTGTTCCCCGGATCGTAGATGCCTTCGTAAATCGCGCGGCCCAGAACCTCGAGAAACGATCCCCACACATTGCGGTCGATGGGCGCAATGATGCGCCGGGAATCGACGTAAACGCGGGCAACGCTGTCGATGGATTTTGTCTGCGCAAAGACTTTTCCGACCATCGAACCGCCGAAAACAGCCGTGGCTGACCAAGCCATGCCTGCTGTGGAGGCCTGGCGCAAGAAGCATCGTCGAGTAGCTGAGAACTTACTCATGAGCGCCTCCTGTCCAGGTGGTGAGATTTGTAGGGTGAGCCAGAAAAAGCAGTAAGAACAGGCAGAGTTCTTTCCCCGTGCATTCGTCCCCCCAAAGCATTTGGTGAGTAAACGATTTCTTAATTAGTCGCAATGCGTTATAGTCCGGCACGCGAAAGCTGTCAAGGTTTTTGGTCCGCACGCAGGACCGCGGGCTCGTGATTCGCGGTCAAGAAAACCCTGACCGCGCCCGGTCTGTATAGTATCCCCGCTCATTTCAGGCAGGAGGTCCACCCAATGTCACTAAGGAACGCCATCGGTTTTACATCGCTGTCAATCATAGGATTTCTTTGCACGATGCTGCTTGCTCAGGCTGGGCCTGATGGCCGAACCGAAGTGACTCTCCGAATCAATGCCTCGACTACGGCAGACTACAAAATTCCGCGATCGATTTTCGGTACCTTCCTCGAGCCCATTGGCAACTCTATCTATAACGGCCTCTGGGCACAGATCCTGCAGAATCCCAGTTTTGAGGACGGCCTGTGGAGCGCGAAGAACGTGGCGACGATGCTCTCAGCAGAGCCCACACTCACACGCGCCTCGGAGTTGTCCCTTCCCGTTCCGTGGGAACCACTCGACTACAGGCAAGGTGCGAGGTATGCCCCGGAGTGGAACGACGCCGCGAACTCGCAACGCTCCTTGATGCTGATGGCCCTGCCGCAGAAACAATCCGGAGTGCGGCAAAAAGTTGAGCTGCCGGTTCATCGGACTTGGCACTACGTGGGCGGCGTGTACTTGAAACATATGAGCGGACCGAATGAGGTCGAGATCTCGCTCCGCCAACGCAATCGTGCGGATCGCGTACTGGCCGCACAGAAAATCAACATGGAGGGCACCGGCTGGCGCGCATACAAGTTCACCCTGGATGTAGAACGTGATCGTCTGCAACCGCTGGAAGCTGCAGACTTCGTGATTGCGGCGAGCAATGAGACACGGGTGTTGCTGGACCAGGCCACTCTCTTCCCCGGCGATGCGATTGATGGCATGGACCCCGAGATGATCGCGATGGTGCGCGCCTTGAAATCGCCGATTGTGCGCTTTGGTGGAAATTTCACCTCGGCCTATCACTGGCGAGATGGGGTCGGACCGCAGGATCGGCGCGTCAGCATGCTGAACATCGCCTGGGGCATACCTGAGTACAACCAGTTCGGCACCGATGAACTCCTGCGCTTCTGCGAACTGGTGGAAGCAGAGCCACAAATCGCGCTCAACCTGGGGACGGGCACACCCGCAGAAGCGGCGGAATGGGTGCGCTACGTCAATGAACATTGGAAGAACAAGTCAGGAGGCCTGCTCTGGGAACTGGGCAACGAACTGTGGGGTGATTTCCAGGTCGGCTATCCTACGCTTGAGAGAGTCGCAGATCGAACCAAAGCCTTCAGCGAAGCAGTTCGACAAGTTGATCCTAAGGCACGGCTGATCGCAACCGGAGGGGACCCCGATCATTTCGAGCAATGGAACTCGGCACAACTCGCCAACGCAGCGCAGGCCTTTCAGTATCTCTCCACGCACTTCGTGGTCACGACCAATTCGCTGGTCACACCGCATCCCACAGCCGATCAGATTGCACAGGTCACTTTCGCCTTGCCGGTCGAACTGGAACGCAGACTGCGCGCGATGCGGAAACAATTCCAGAACACGCCGGGCGGAAGCGAGATTCGGACTGCGTTCACAGAGTGGCTCTTCTGGGCGCCCACTGACACGGTTCCGCGCTATGACAACATGGCCGGGGCACTGGGAACCGGGGGCTTTCTGAATATGCTGTTGCGCACCGCGGACATCGTGCCGATCGCCGACATGACCGGCAACATCGAATTTGGTGGGATCTGGAAGAAACGCGGGCGCGTTTACGGAGTACCCGCCTACTGGGTGTTCCGGATGTATTCCAATGCTGACGCGACCCGTCCCGTCAAAGTTGTTACCGACGGCGGGAGCTATGACGTCGAGAATGGCTCGACCCGACTCCCCAATATTAAGGACGTCCCATACCTCGATGTGGTGGCGGCCCTGAATGATGCCGGCGATCGGCTCACCCTGTTTTGTGTCAACCGCGACCTCACCCGCGACACTCCGGTGCGAATCCACGTCGAGGGATTCCTGCCCAAGACCGGGGTTGCCCACTCTCTATACTCGGACAGCATCTACGAGAAGAATGATGAGAGCGAACCTGAACACATCCATCCGAGCGACAGCACGCTAGGGCTGACCACGTCGGATTTCTCCTACACATTTCGCCGCGCCAGCGTCACGGTGCTTGAACTGTCCGCGAACTAGCGCGACGCGCACACTCAGCCGCCGGGATCGAATGTGGCCATCCAGGCAATTCCGGAGTTGCTCGTCCAAGAAGCCGGAAAACATCCTGAAGGATGCACTAGTGGGCGCGACCATACAATCTCAGGGTGTAAAATTGGGGAGGAATTCCTCCAGACTCTTGGTGAAATGATTTCGCGATTCTGCCGGCTAGTACTATTTCTTTTCGCCTTCGGTGCGTGCGCTCGCGCGGACACTGCCGCTTTTGACCTCTCAGGGCCACGCATCGAGATCAAAGTCACTCGAGGCGGCAAGACTTTGCCGATTTCGCAGGTTCCGAATCTGCAGCCAGGCGACCGGATCTGGGTGCATCCCGACCTTCCCGAGGACCAGTCTGCCCGCTACCTCCTGATCGCTGCATTTCTGCGTGGCTCGACCAATCCGCCGCCCGATGCCTGGTTCACCAAGGCGGAAACTTGGAACAAGAAGGTCCGGGAAGAGGGCATCGTCATTGTTGTTCCGAAAGAGGCCCAGCAGGCCCTGCTGTTCCTGGCTCCGGAAACTGGCGGAGATTTCACCACCCTGCGTTCCACGGTGAAGGGCAAGCCCGGGGTTTTTGTGCGGGCGTCTCAGGATTTGAACCAGGCCAATCTGGACCGCTCCCGGCTTGATCAATACGTCCACGCAATTAAACAAACCTCGGATAGCGAACCCTCGGCCCTGCATGACCGGTCGGTCCTGCTGGCCCGCAGCTTAACGATTAAGCTGGATCAACAGTGCTTCGAGAAACCTATCGAGCAGCAGACCTCCTGTTTAACCCAGCATAGCGACCAACTGGTACTTGACGACGGCCACAGCCAATCCATGGTGGCCGCGCTTACGTCGGGCGCATCTTCTGATTTGATCGGCCAACTTAGCAATACGCGGTTGGCAGGTGGCGGATACTACAGTCCATACGTTGGCGCCGTGGTCGACGTGGCACGAATTTTTGGGAACCTTCACACCGCCACTTACCAGTACATTCCCGCCTTGGCTGTGGCAAAAGGCGAGCAGTGGAATCTCAAGCTGAACAATCCTCCGTCCTTTTCGAAACCCAAGTCCGTAATTGTCGTAGGTCTGCCGGCGGTGGAAGCCGCGCAATTTCCTCCGCTTCGCGCGGTCGATCCGAACCAGGTCTCTTGTCTGCAAAAACCGTCACTGGTACTTCCGGTCGAGGGCGCGCCTCTGGTTTTCTCTACCTCCTTGGCGCACGATTTCACTCTGCGGGTGGCGACTGAAAAGGGCCCTACCATCGAATTGCCTGCAGCGGCCGATGCCATGCGTGGCGGCTTCGTGATTGACGCACACTCGCTTCAACCAGCCCATGCGACTGGACCAGTACGAGGAACTCTGCACGGATACTGGGGGTTCCAGGAATTTACCGGCCCCGTGTTTAACCTGCAGAGCGCGCGGCCCACACAATGGACCGTTCCGGCCGCGGATCAGGGTGCGCTCATTGTCGGTCGCGACGACACGTTGCACATGCAGTCCAACAACGCCGCGTGTGCGGAAAGCGTGAGTGTCAAAAACGCAGACGGCACGACCACGAAGGCCACCTGGAAGCTGTCCAAAGCCAATGAACTGGAGATCCAGGTGCCTCTAAAGAATGCGCCCCCTGGCGCGGCAACGATCCTGGTCAGCCAATTCGGAGTGAGTCAGGCGGATGAAGTACACCTGAATGCCTATGCCGAAGCGGGACACATGGAGCGATTCGCGATCCATGCCGGGGATCAACAGGGCGTCCTGACCGGCACCCGACTCGACGAGGTTGCCGGCCTCGAATTCGGCGGAATTCATTTTGAACCCGGCAAACTGACGAGAGCCGATCAAAAGGACGAACTCCAGCTGACAGCCGCACCTTCGGCCAGTGCAGTTTCGACCGAGCAGGCATTGACCGCGCGTGTCGGCTTGAAGGATGGAAGGACCTTGGACGTGCCGGCAACGGTGGCTTCGGCTCGTCCCAAGATAGCGCTGGTCAACAAGACGATTCAGCCCGGCTCAGATCCTTCCACGGTTCGCCTCGAAAACCCCGAAGACCTGCCACAAGACGGCCGCCTGCTTTTTTCTCTTCACACAGAAGTCCCCGAAGCGTTTCCGAGGACCGAGAAAATTGAAGTGGCAGCAGCGGACGGTTCCTTCAACACACTGCTGAGTGTGGCGGATGGAGACATTGTGCTGCAAGACACGCACGATGTTCTGGTGACACTCGACCCTCTCAAGAGCTTTGGACCCTCCGCCTTTGGCCCGCTGCGATTTCGCGCGGTCGATGTCAATGGAGCCAAGGGCGATTGGCAGCCGCTGGCGACCCTGGTGCGAACCCCTTCATTGAAGGAGATCCGTTGTCCCGCCAAGCCGGACGAACAATGCACGCTGATCGGGGCGAAGCTTTTCCTGATCGACTCCGTGGCCGCAGACCCGGAGTTCAAACACACGGTATCGATTCCAATCGGTTTCGCGGAAACCAGCGTGAGCGTGCCGCGTATTGATGGAACGCCGGTTTACCTCAAACTGCGGGATGACCCATCGATAGCGAGTACCGCCATTCTGCCTACCCTGACGGAGTAACACACGGGTCGGCAGGCCCTCCTGAAATCCCCGGTGATCGGAGTCTTGGCATTGGGTCCGCATCGGACAGACCGATTTCTGCCACGGCGATAACGGGTACCACATACGACATTGCCTGCCCTTCCGCATATAGGCGCAGAACACGCTTTCTATGGTTTTTAGTAATCGTTTCCCGCCCGTGCCCCCTCTTGGGGGCCGTCCCCAAAACAACGTCCCCAAACAACCCTACTCATCACTCGAAGCTGTTAGAAATTCCTTAGACTCTCAGCCGCCAGGATGAGGAACGAGCCGGGGTAGTAGTACAAAAACATTAGATTTTGCTTGACAGTGTGCGAGCGAGGGGCGTAGCGTACCGCAAATCACAGTAAGCGTTTACTGCACTGCACGGGAAAACGCGCACGGGGGCACACCATGAAGACCTACCAGGTTGTGGGACTTTGCGCTGTACTCGCTACTCTCTGCTTGAGCGTGCCGCTTCTGGCACAGCGTGCTGATCGCGGAATCATCACAGGCATCGTCACCGACCCCAGCGGCTCCGCCGTCGCGGACGCCCAGGTCAAAGTGCGCAACGAGGGTACCGGCGTAGAGACAGCGCTGGTAAGCAATAGCGCTGGCGCTTATACCACACCGCCTTTGGTGCTCGGCACCTACACGATCACGGTCGATCACTCCGGCTTCAAGCGGTCCGTGAGTTCGGGAATCCAGCTTCAGGGCGCAGAGACGATCCGCAAGGACATCGCGCTCACCATTGGGGCCGTCACCGAATCCGTAGAAGTAACGGCGGAGGCGGGTCTCAACGTTGCGACGCCGGACGTGAGCCATCTCGTCGACCAAAAATACTACCAGGACCTTCCTGTCATTACTGCCGCCGATGTCCGACTGGCAGAGTCGGTGTTGCAGATCCAGCCCGGTTATTTGCCCATGAAGCCGAACGGCGACCCGATGTTCCGCGGCAGCCAGTTCAACTCCCGGATCAACGGCGGACAGACCATGGCCACCGAGAACTTCTTCGATGGCGCTGCGTTTGGCTATGCCAGCGGCCACCAGCAGAGCCAGGAGAGTGCGCCTTCAGTCGAATCTATTCAGGAAATGAAAATCATTACCACGACCTATTCGGCGCAATACGGTCACACCGCCGGTGGATTCATCGAGTACATCTCCAAGTCCGGCACCAACACCCTGCACGGGAGCGCTTACGAATACTTTGCCAATGACGCGCTCAACGCGCGCGGTTTCTTCGACGCAGATTGCGTAAATGGCACGTGTACGCCCCGCGCCAAGACGCCGCTGCGCAACAACAGTTTTGGCTTCACGGTCGGTGGCCCGTTCGTGATTCCCAAAGTTTATAACGGACGCAATAAGACATTCTTTTTTGTGAACATCGACTGGACACGCCTGCGATCCGGCGTGCTTCCTGGATTTGGAAACACCACGCCCATTGATGCGTTCAAGGCTGGCGATTTCAGCTCGCTCTTGACCGGCAACCAGATTGCCACCGACGCCTTAGGTCGACCCGTTATGGAAGGAGCGATCTTTGATCCCTCTACTACCCAGTTAGTGGGCGGGATCCCAGTTCGTGATCCATACCCGGGGAATATTATTCCTGCGAACGACCCAAATCTGAGCATCGTGGCCTCGCGAGTTGCGGCTCTCATGGTTCACCCGGACAGGCCAGGTGTACGTAACAACGTTGCCGGGAACCCCGCGGGCGACCAGACTTGGCTCTTGAATGCTCGTGTCATCGAGTTCCGAGTCGACCACAGCTTCACCCCAAATTTCCGAATGAGTGAGAGTTTCTATTGGGGCCACCGGCCCTCGATCCGAAACTGCGGTGAAGTGGCGGGGTGCAACACGCAGTTTGATGGTGGGACTGAGCCACAGAAAAACACTAACTACTACGGCGACGGCTTTTACCAGCGCATTACCACGCACCACACGCATACCCAGTTTGACTGGATCATCCGTCCGAACCTCCTGAACCACACGACGATCGCGTGGGATCGCTGGTTCATGGGCGGCAATCCGCTTTCTGCCGGCGCGGGCTGGCCACAAATCTTGTGGGCTGGAACTCCGGGAGAGAGTATCGCTGCGGGCGGCGGGCTACTCGACGGAACAGGGGGACCACCGCTACTGGATTTTCAGGGCAATATCGCGTACAACCACCTCGGCGACGGCGGTTGGGGTAAGTTCGGATTTGAGACCAACAATCGCTGGCAGTTCTCTGACGACCTGTCATGGGTGAAGGGCAGACACACCATCAAGGTTGGTTTTGAGTATCGTTGGCATCAGTTCCCGCATTCTGGCTGGGCGGTTGGGGATCAGGCAGGCCATTTTATCTTTAACAATCAGGAGACGGCTGGATACGACGCGGCCGGTAACAATCTGAGCGGTCAGACTGGCGAGTCATTCGCGTCCTTCCTTTTGGGTCAGGTCCATTCCTCCGACCAGACCATTCCAGTCTATCCGGCGTTCCACGAGGCCTACATGGCGCCCTGGGTGAACGATGAGTACAAAGTCACCGACCGCCTGACTCTTACGCTCGGCTTGCGTCTGGATTATCAGTTTGCCCGTACCGAAATGCACGACAAGTACTCTACTTTTGACGCCAACACCCCCAACCCGGGCGCCGGGGGCATACCCGGTGCCGTCATCTTTGCTGGAAAAGGTCCAGGACGGTCAGGAACTCGAACCTTTGAAAAACCTGATGTCAACTCCTGGGGGCCTCGTATTGGCTTCGCGTATCGAGTGGGAGACAAAACCGCCATCCGAGGGGGCTACGGGATTTATTACTCCGGGGTCTCTTTCAGCCAATTTGTGGGTGATCCGACCATCGGGTTTTCGGCCAATCCGTTTGTACAGACTCCCGACAATGGCCGAACGCCGGCGTTCCATTTGGACACTGGATTCCCGCAAAATGTGATCCGACAACCTCCCTTCATCGATCCGACCATATCCAACGGGGGCAATCCTCTGGCGGTCGCCAAGAACGGTCTAACCCTGCCGCGCTACCAGAACTGGTCATTAACGGTGGAACGGGAACTGACCAACAACATGAAGTTGGATGTCTCTTACATCGCCAACCGTGGCACACGCCTGAATGATCACTGGCGGCGCACTGGTTTGGACGCCAACATGAACAATCCGAGTGTGTTGGCGCTAGGCTCCGCGACCTTGGGTTCCACGTGCGACGGCGTGACTTGTCCCGGCGGTGTCACCATTCCCTATGCCGGCTTTACTGGAGACGTCGCCCAGGCGTTACGGAAGTATCCTCAGTACAACAACATCGTTTGGCGTGGCGTGCCATTGGGTAGCAGCCTCTACAATGCCTTGGAGGTCGTACTCGAACAGCGCTACTCTCACGGCTTGGGCTTCCGCGTCGGATACACTTACTCGCACTTAGTGAACAATGGTGCGGAAAGCGCGCAGGGCGACAATGGTATCAACGGAGACTCGATACAAAATCCCATTGCCACCAATGAGTGGGGCGTCAGCGCGGACGATACTCCGCATGTCTTCCTGGTTGGCTTCACTTGGGAATTGCCTTTTGGCAAGAGCATGTCTTCGAGCGCCGGGCGTTATTTGCTGGGTGGGTGGAATATTGCCGGCGCACTCCGTTACGAGAGTGGCCGTCCGCTGAATATCTTTATGAACAATGATCTGGGGAACCTCATCTTTAACGGACAGAAGCGACCCGATCGAGCAAAAGGTGTCAGTGGAGTAAAAGATCGCAGCAACTTCAATCCCTACAACAATAGGTACTTGAATCTTGATGGCTGGACTGATCCCGGGCTGGCCTTCGGGAATGCGCCCCGGCGCGATGAATCCGTTCGAGCGTTTCCGACCTACAATGAAGACTTGAACGTGTTCAAGGTCTTCCCTTTAAAAGAGAGGCTAAACCTGCGGTTTGAGGCACTGCTCGGCAATATCTTTAACCGTACTGACTTCTGCGATCCGAACACGAATTTCAGTGCTGGATCCGGCTTTGGCCAGGTGAGCACGCAGTGTAACCAGCCACGCTCGATTCAGTTTGGCTTGAAGTTGAATTACTAAGAGACGTAGAGGGACCCGGCTCCGCCTCACGCGTGGACGGAGCCACGGCGGCCATCGGTGAGTTTGAGCAGGAACAGAAACTGCACGCAGGGGCAGAGGGAGTGGTGCGCTCGCGCACCACTTCTTTTTCTTTGTGTGTTCCTGTTCCTCCGATCGACGACCGCTCACGCATCCGATGCCCGTGCCGCCCTCCAGAACGCCGCTAGCCTGTTCGAACAAGGCAAGCTTGAAGAAGCGGATCAGCAGGCGCGTCTTGCCCTCTCCAATCCTCAAACTCGCCCTGTAGCTTGTTCGGTCTTGGGTTCGATTCGTTTGCAGCAGAAACGCCTGCCCGAGAGCGCCGGCTTGCTCAAGGAAGCGATCCGGCTGGAGCCCCACCTGCTAGGCGCCCATCTCACTCTGGCGCAGGTCTATAACCTGCAGGGGAAACCGGAACTCGCCCTACCTTTGTACCGTCGAGTGCTCACCCTCGATTCCTCCAACGTGACAGCAAGGTTCGCCCTGGCCCGGTCGGAAACTGAAAAGGGCAATTACCAGAAGTCGCTCGAACTGGCGAGGCCGGTTCTCCCGGCTCTGAAGCAATCTGCGGACGGCCTGTTCTTGTTGGCAACGGATTATCTGAACACCGGAGATCGAACAGCCGCTGCGGCATTGGCCAGTGACTGGGAGCGATTGCTCGACGTTCCCGCGGATTGGTCGATGAAGTTTGCATTGCAACTCGGCCAAGGAGGCGTTGTTCCTGAAGCGATTGACATCCTGCAAGGCGTCCAGCAACGGGGTCCCCGTTCGTACGAGCTGGCCTTCAATCTGGCAGGCTTGTACGTACTTAAAAAAGACTTCGAGCAAGCGCTCGACTCCTACGATCAGTCGCTTACCCTGAAACCCGACTCTCTTCCAGCGCTGCAGCAAGCGGCCGCTATCGCGGAAGATCGGGGAGAGCTGGAACGCTCGCTCTCCTACTGGATGCGCGCCAAGAAGATAGAGCCGAACAATCCGGAGATTCTGTTTGGCTTCGGCCGAGTCTGCCTGAAGATGGATTTGCTTGAGGACGCCGAGCCCGCCCTGACGCAAGCCGTCAGCTTGCGTCCCGACAATCCCTCCTACCAGTACACGCTGGCTGCCACCAAGGTAGGCAAGAAGCAGTTTGACGCTGCGCAAAGCATTCTGGATGGGCTACTCAAACAGCACCCGACCGACCCTCAACTTCAATATGCGCTTGGGTCCGTGCTCTACCTTCAGTCTCACCTGGATGATGCTGCTGCGCACTTACGGGAGAGCGTCCGCTTGCAGCCCGAGCAACTCGCACCCTACTATTATCTGGCGCTGGTTGCGCGGGACCAGGGACGCGATGCGGAGGCGATTCAGGGCTTGGAAACTCTGCTGCAGCGCTATCCCGATCATGCGCCTTCGTGCGAGGCTTTGGGAAGCCTTCTGATGAGCGCCCACCGCTATCCCGAGGCGGAAGCAAGTCTGGAGAAGGCAGTCCGCTTGAACCCAAAGTCGGTCAAGGCCAACTACCAACTTGGGCTGTTGTTGACGCGCATGGGTAAGAAGGAAGAGGCCGACAAGCAACTCGAACTCGCTAAGGCGCTTCGTAAAGACGATGCTGAAAACTCGCGGTTGCAGCTTCGCCTGACCGACCCTGACCAATGAATGGCAATTCCATGATCGTGCACAGCTGGGCCGCAGTCCTGATGGCGGCTTTGGCACTGCCGGCGGGCGCCCAGAAGGCCGACAAACCTCCGCAGACCCCCAGCCAGATCGAAGCGGCCATCACGCGGGATCCCACCAATCCCAAGCTGCACATCGCGTTGGGCCTCGCATATTGGGACAAGAACGACTATCCGCACGCACTTGAGGCTTTCCAGCGTGCTGTGAAGATCGCGCCTGCGTCTGCCGAAGCGCATAACTGGCTGGGTGTCGCCATCATGGAGAAGGCCGACTTGCCCGGAGCCATCGCGGAATTCAGAAGGGCGGTTGCGCTGGATCCGAAGTCCGCGCGGGCTTATACGAATCTCGGATCTGCGTTGGCCAAGAGCGGCGAGATTACGGAAGCGGTCGATATATTCAAGAAAGCCCTCGCCCTCGAACCGAACAACCTGGCTGCTGAAATGAACCTAGGAGTGGCCCTGCGTGAGAAGGGCGACGCCGATGGCGCCTTGGTGCACATGCGGCGTGTTGCCGCAGCGCAGCCGACCAACGCCAGCGTTCAGTACGAACTTGGTCAGACCCTGCGCCAGAGTGGCGATCTGGCAGGAGCGGTGGTCTGCTTCGAGAAAGCGCTGCAGATCGATCCAGAACTCCGCGAAGGCTACTACGGCCTGGGCTTGGCGTTGAAGCAGCAAAGCGCTCACGCGCGCAATGCCCAATCATCCAACGAGCGTCCGGCTGACGATCCGTACAAGCGGGGCCAACAGGCCGCTGCGCGCGGAGACCTGAATGGGGCGAAGGATCTGCTGATTGAAGCTGTGCGCGTCAATGACGGTGACGGCGAGGCGCACAACCTCCTCGGATTCATTCAGGGCCAGACGGGCGATCTGGAATCGGCAGTGAACCACTTGCAACGCGCCGTCGCACTACTGCCGGAATCCTCTGAGGCCCACTACAACCTGGGAGTGGCACTCTGGTACGCCGGATCGAAAGACAAGGCGATCGGAGAACTACACGAGAGCGTGCGTCTTGACCCTGCTGCGGGTCCCACTCATGCCTTCCTCGGAATGGCCCTACGTGAAGCGGGTGACTTGACTGCGGCTCGTGCGAGCCTGCAACGCGCCATCGCACTGCTGCCGCCGCTACCGGCTACCTACATCGACCTCGGAATTGTGTTCCTGCGTGCTGGCGATCTCGACCGCGCGCTGGGACAATTCGAAGCCGGACTGAACATCCCATCGCCATCTCCGCCTGCTCCCGACTGGGACGCTGCGATTGCCGGACTGCGCGAGGCCATCGCCAAAAATCCCAAGCGGGCGGATGCTCACAATGTGCTCGGTCTGCTGCTCGGCCGCAAAGGCGCGGGCACCAAAGAAGTGGTGGCTGAATTTCGCGAAGCCGTACGGCTGCGTCCCGACTACGCCGAGGCCTACAACAACATCGGCCTCGTCCTCACCCAGGCTGACGACGACACTGCGGCAATCACTGCCTATCGCGAAGCATTGCGGCTCCGTCCCGATTACGCAGACGCACACGCCAATCTGGGAGCCGCCCTGATTGCCACGGACGCCGAACAGGCGGTGGTCGAACTGGAAAAAGCTGTTGCGCTCGCGCCAGATTCAGCAAAGGCCCAGTTCAACCTCGCGGTAGCCTATGGCAGTTCCAAGGCAGGCCCGGCCAAAGAGATCGAGCAGTTGCGCAAGGTGATCGCGCTGTCCCCGAACTTTGCACGGGCTCACCTGGCGTTGGGCAGGGCCGTTCTGCGCGACGGCAAAGTTCCAGAGGCCATCCAGGAACTTCAGGAAGCGACGAAACTCGACCCGCAGAGCGGCGAAGCTCACTACCAGCTGGGTCTAGCCCTTGCGCGAGCGGGGCGCAAAGACGAAGGTGCGGCCGAAGTACAAAAAGGTCGAGAACTTTCGGCTGCCGATGATCGCACCCAGAACGCTAACCTCGACATCTCCGAAGGCCGCGAGGCCCTGAACAAGGACGATCTCGGGCAGGCCGCCGCCAAATTCCGTCACGCGATCAAACTTCAACCCGACTCTTCTGATGCACACCGTTTCCTCGGCATGGTGCTTGAGAAGCAGGGCGATGCCGAAGGGGCCTCGGCGGCTTATCGCAAGGCTTTGGATCTCAATCCTGGAGATGTTGCAGCCAAACAGGGTGTGGATCGAGTGGAAGGCGGCGGCTTGGATCGAGGGCAACCTGCTGCTGCTGAGGAGGCCAGTGGGGGACCCGACGATCCCGCAAAGATTGCGGAGTTCGAAGGCTACATCCGGGAAAACCGCTTCAAAGAACTCGAGCCTCTTCTCGCCGAATACGTCCAGCAGCGCCCGAAATCTTCCTGGGGCTGGTACGCTCTGGGCTACGCGCAGTTCGCCCAGCAGAAGCTTGGCGAGTCGATTCAATCGTTGGCGAAATCTCTGCAATTGAACGTCGAGAATGCGGAGGCCCACAAGATCCTTGGCCGCGACTTCATGATCATTGGCAGGTTCGATGTAGCCCAAGTCGAGTTCGAACAAGGTATCCGCTACAATCCGCAGTCCGCAGAGATGCGCTACAACCTCGGGAAACTTTTTTCGATGCAGGACAACTGGGAGAATGCGCGTAAGGAATTCCAGGCGGCGATCCGCATCGACTCCTCCTACATCGAGGCAATCGATGCCCTCGGCCTGACTCTGGAAGCGTTGGGCGATGACACAGGCGCAGTCGCCAGTTACCAGAAGGCGATTGCGTTGAATGCCGAGCGGAAGGGGAACTTCACGTCAGCCCAGGTCAACCTCAGTGCTTACTACAATCGCACCAGCGATCCCGCGAAGGCTTTGGAATATGCCAACGGAGCGCTTGAACTTGACCCCAAGTCTGACCGGGCGTGGTTCCAGAAAGGCAAGGCTGATGAGGGTCAGGGACGCCTGGATGATGCCGTGGATGCCGTGAACCGCGCTATCTCTTTCAACTCTCGCGCCTCTTCTTATTACTATGTTCTCGCCGGCCTGTACCGGCGGCTGGGAAAGATGGAAGAAAGCCGAAAGGCGCTGGAGTCCTTTACTCGTCTCGACAAAGAGACGAACGAACTGGAGAAGATGCGGCGCAGCAAAGCGAATCCTGTTACGGTTCCGCCCCGTCCCGGGGGCGAGCATGAGTAGCGGCTTTCGCCGCTCGCCATCGCGTCGGGAATTCTTGCGGGCTCTGGGCCATGGCGTGGTCACATTGTCTGCGGCACCGGCGCTCTACTCTTTCACCACCCCGGCGGTCCCTGTTGCAGCAGTTTTCACCGACGTCACCGAGAAGGGCGGCCTCGCGGGCGCTCGGAATATTTCTGGCAGTGTCACCAACAAACAGTTTCTGCTGGAAGAAATGGGCGGTGGGGTCGCGTTTTTCGACTACGACAACGACGGCTGGCTCGACATCTTCCTCGTCAACGGAAGCAGCCTTGATCCGGCCCTGCGCGATCGTCATCCCACCAGCTACCTCTTCCACAATAATCGCGATGGAACGTTCACTGACGTCACGCAGAAGGCTGGTCTGACCCGATCCGGCTGGGGACAAGGCTGCTGCGTGGGCGACTATGACAACGACGGCTACGACGATCTGTTTGTCAGCTACTTCGGACGGAATGTCCTCTATCACAACAACGGCGATGGCGCCTTCACTGATGTAACCGAAAAGGCGGGGGTCGGTGGGTCGGAAGGCCGGTGGGGTGCGGGCTGCTGCTTTCTCGACTACGACAAGGACGGCCACCTCGATCTTTTCGTTGCAAACTACCTGAATTTTGATGCAACGAGGGCGCCCAAACCCGGTGAGGCCGTCTACTGCAACTACAACGACATTCCAGTTCCCTGTGGTCCGCAGGGGTTCGCAGGTGGCACGAACGTTCTCTACCGTAATAGGGGAGACGGCACCTTCGCCGACGTCTCGGAGGAGTCGGGCATCGCCCGCCCACGTGGGCCTGCTTCGATGGTCTTCGTGGGTCGCAATTGGCAGCCCACCGGTTCTTACGGGATGGGTGCCGTATCCGCCGACTTCGACAACGACGGTTGGCCGGACATCTACGTGGCCTGTGACAGCGCCCCCAGCCTGCTCTATCGCAACAATCACGATGGTACCTTCCGCGAAGTCGCAGTTCCCGCGGGCTGCGCCTTTGATGAGAACGGAGTTGCACAGTCAGGGATGGGCGTCGCCGTCGGGGATTTCGATGGTGATGGCTGGCTGGATATCGCGCGCACTAACTTCACCGATCAACTGACGACCCTATACCGGAATTACGGGAAGGGCGCGTTCGAGGATTCCAGCATTAAGGTCGGCCTCGGCGTAAACCGGAAGTATCTCGGATTCGGCGTTGGATTTCTCGACTTTGACAACGACGGCTGGAAAGATCTCTTTATCGCCAACGGGCACGTCTATTCCCAGATCGTGAACAGGAAGCTGCACGTCACCTACAGGCAACCCAAAGTCCTGTATCGCAATCTGGGAAATGGACACTTTGAGGATGTTTCGGCGAAAGCCGGATCCGCGCTTCGAATCGAGAATCTGGGCCGCGGTTGCGCCTTCGGGGATTTCGACAACGACGGCGATGTCGACGTAATCATCAACAACCTGGATGGCCCGCCTACCCTGTTGCGCAACGATGGCGGCAACCAGAACAATTGGATCATGATCCAGTGCGTGGGTACTCGCTCGAATCGCTCCGCCATCGGCACTCGTGTCAAGGTAACGACCGGAGATCATAGCCAGATTGACGAAGTAATGAGCGGATCAAGCTACTACTCGCAAAACGATTTTCGGTTGCACTTCGGCTTGGGGCGCGCGTCGAAGGCGGACAGCGTGGAAGTCGCGTGGCCGTCCGGAGGGAAGGAGAGTTTCACGAACCTGGCCGCTAACCAACTCTATGTCCTTCAGGAAACGAAGGGGATTCAGAGTCGCCGAAGGTTCGGCCAGGGCTAGGTTATGCGGAGATGTCTTCATGGTTCGTGTCGCGTGACCGTTTGCGGGTTGCTCGTCTTTGTCTTCATGGCCGCCACTCCCGCGGTTGACGTGCAGTTTACGGGCATTGCCCAATCGACAGGAATTGATTTCAAAAACGAAAATTCTGCTACGTCCAATAAATATCTGGTGGAAACCATGGGAGGTGGCGTCGCCCTGCTGGACTACGACAACGACGGCCGGCTCGACATTTTCTTCGTCAATGGCGCAAAAATCGACGATCCCATGCCCGACGGCACGGCTCCCGACAAGTCGGGGAAAAAATTCTGGAACCGGCTCTACCATCAGAACGCAGATGGCACGTTCACCGACGTGACCGAGAAGGCGGGCCTTACTGGCATGCCGCAGAACTATTACGGCATGGGTGTTGCCGTCGGCGACTATGACAACGACGGGTTCGAGGACATTTATGTTACGAACTACGGCGGCAACACGCTCTATCACAACAACGGAGATGGCACATTCACGGATGTCACGAAACGGGCTGGAGTGGGCGCTGGGGGCTGGAGTGCGAGCGCTGGTTTCTTCGACTACGACAATGACGGCAAACTCGACCTGTTCGTCACCCGCTACGTGGACTGGACCTTCAAGACCAACCGCTATTGTGGCGAAAATCGTCCGGGGTTTCGCGCTTACTGCCATCCCGACAACTACGACGGCGTAACCAATATCCTGTATCACAACAATGGCGACGGAACATTCACCGATGTTTCCGCGAAAGCTGGCATCGCCAACCCCAACGGCAAGGGACTGGGAGTTGCTTTCGCCGACTACGACGACGACGGGTTCACCGATGTATTCGTCGCCAACGATTCTGTGCAGTGCTTCCTGTACCACAACAACGGCAACGGCACCTTCAGCGAAGTCGGCCTGCTCGCGGGGGTTGGGTACAATGAGGACGGCAAAGCCTTCGCTGGAATGGGAGCCGACTTCACGGACTTCGACAACGATAGCCATCCCGATGTGGTGGTCACCGACCTTTCCAACGAGCGCTACATGCTCTTTCGCAACAACGGCGACGGCACATTTCGGGACATCACCAATTCCTCGGGGCTCGGCGGCGCAACGCTGGCTTTCTCGGGCTGGAGCACTCATCTGTTCGATTACGACAACGATGGGTGGAAGGATCTCTTCGTAGCCCAGGGGCATGTGATGGACACCATCGAGCGGACTTCGCCCAATCTGAAATATATGCAGCCGCCATTACTCCTGCGAAACGAGTCCGGGCACTTTAAGAGAGTCGTTCTGGGATCCGCATTTCAAATGGATTGGGCTGGCCGCGGCGCCGCCTTCGGCGATATCGACAACGACGGCGACATCGATATCGTCATCAGCAATATCGGCCAGAAAGCCGTCGTGCTGCGCAACGATGGCGGCAACCGCAATCATTGGCTAGGGATTGAGACTGTCGGCAAGAAATCGAACCGCGACGGCATCGGCAGCCGCGTGAAAGTCGTGTCCGCCTCAGGTCAAACCCAATACTTCACCGTCAATACTGCGGTGGGCTATTTGTCAGCCAGTGACAAGAGGCTGCTGGTAGGACTGGGCGCCGACGCGACTGCGAAGTTAGTCGAGATCCGATGGCCTTCGGGCATCGTGCAGAAATTCGAAAACGTGAAATCCGGCCAGGTGTTGAAAGCGGTCGAACCTACTTCATGATTACTCGCCGCAAAATGATTCTGACCCTCGCTGGCGCTGCAGGCGCGGCTCTATCTGGCGCGGCGCGTGGCGCATTCGGTCAAGGCGTCTCGTCGCGAGGTGTTAAGGCACAACCGCGCGGCAAGCCCTCTGGCCGGCCTTTTCTGTCCCGCCTGACCGACGTCGCCCAACAAGCCGGGCTGACGCAACCGATCATCTACGGCGCTGCAGACACAAAGAAGTACATCATCGAGGTCGTCGGCTGCGGGGTCGCCTTCATCGACTACGACAATGACGGCTGGCAGGATTTGTTCATTCTTAACGGCACGCGCCTCGAAGGCGCGCCCGCCGGCACTACCAATCGCCTGTACAAGAACAATCGCGACGGCACGTTCACCGACGTCACTGCCAAAGCAGGCTTGCAAAACACTGGGTGGGCTTCAGCGGTAACGGTTGGCGACTACGATAACGACGGCTTCGATGATCTCTTCATCACCTACTACGGGCAGAACGTGCTCTACCACAACAACGGCGACGGAACCTTTTCCAACGTGACCGAGAAAGCAGGACTTCACCAGCCTGCGGTGCGTTATGGCTCCGGCTGCAGCTGGGTGGATTACGATCGCGATGGCCGGCTCGATTTGTTCGTAGCCAACTACCTCAACACCACGCTGGAGAAACTTCCCAAGCCGGGCGAAAACGCCGACTGCACCTGGAAAGGCGTCCCCGTAAATTGCGGGCCGCGCGGTCTTCCTCCGGGCTTTGTGCAGTTGTTCCATAACAACGGGGACGGAACTTTCACGGACGTGAGCAAGGCCTCGGGCGTATCGACCGCCTCCGGTGCCTATCCGATGACCGTAGTCGCAGCCGACTACGACAACGACGGTTGGCCCGACATTTACGTCGCGTGTGACTCAACTCCCAGCTGGCTGTTCCGCAACCAGCACGACGGCACCTTCCGCGAAGAGGGCCTGGAGCGCGGGGTGGCGCTCAGTGAAGACGGAATGGAACAGGCCGGCATGGGAGTTGGCGTGGGCGATTACGACCTGGACGGAAGCCTCGACATTTTCAAAACCCACTTCGCTGACGACACCAACGTTCTCTACCGTAACGACGGGAAGGGTAACTTCGATGACGTTACGATCCGCGCCGGCATTGGGGTGGAGACCCGCTACGTAGCCTGGGGAACAGGGGTCGTCGATCTCGACAATGACGGTTTCCCTGACCTGTTCGTTGCCACAGGAAGTGTCTATCCGGAAGTGGAGCGACGCCTGCCTGCTTACCCGTTTCGGACTCCGCGCCTGGTCTTTCGCAATTTAGGAGACGGGCGATTCGAAGAATTGCTGGAGGAGGCGGGAAGCGGAGTTATGGCTCCGCACGCCAGCCGGGGCTGCGCTTTTGGCGATTTTGACAATGACGGCGACATGGACGTGCTCGTCATGAACATGAACGAGCCGCCATCCCTTCTGCGCAATGACGTGTCTGGAAACCAGCATTGGCTGAAGGTCCAGCTAATCGGTGTTAAGAGTAACCGCAGCGCCATCGGCTCCCGGGTGCTGGCTCAATACGGTAGCCGGCGCCAGGCGCAGGAAGTGACTGCCCAGTCGAGTTTTTATTCGGCCAACGACCGTCGCCTGCACTTCGGCCTGGGTTCGGAAACCACGGCGGACCTGACCGTCCGCTGGACCAACGGCGCCACCGAGACTTTTCCCAAGGTCGCCGCCGATCAACTGGTCGTCATCCGTGAAGGAAGCGGCATCACACGACGCCAGAAATTCCGGTAGTAGTTCGAGCCTTCCACACTACATCCGACCTCGTCGCTTGGGCGGCCGAGTCACTCTCGCAGAGGCCTAGCAAGAAACAAAGTTGCTGGTGCCGGGAGGGGGAGTTGAACCCCCACGAGGGGTGAACCTCGGCGGATTTTGAGTACCCAGGAGGGTTCTGATCTGTTATGAAAATTTGCTACTGACTTTTCAACGGCTTGCAAGGCGCGTGTCTTGATCGGTTAGGACTGGATTTGCTGTGTTCTGAGCATGGAACAACTACGGTTTTACTACAGTCGATTCCGCGACGAATCTTCTGCACGCCGATCGATTTGGCTCTTTGCTCACGGCTTTCCAAACTTCTGCAAGTTGTTAGACCATGACACGAACCGTCTTTGACAACCGGCCACGCGGGTGGTTTTCGGCTCTGTGCAGGAATGTGAATAACTCATCGATTAACGGGGGTTTCGAAGAGCGGATCTTTCGGTACGCTCGGCAGAATGAGCAAGAGTGAATGGACAAACATTCTGGGATGGCCAGCAGGCCCCTCTACAGCGCAAAGCGTTGCCAGACTCTCACGCAGGAAAACGCCTCCACAGCAACCATCGTTCGCCTATTTCTCTTCTTCGGCAGCACGCTCCGCAATTTGCTCTTTAAGCGACCTTCCCTTCTTCGGATCTGTGGGCTCGGGTTGCCCCCCCTTTAAACGATCAATGTGATTGCGCAGCCTTTTTGCCCGTTCAATCTGTCCCTGCTCAACATGGGACTGTTCTTCCGACATGAGACCTCTTTTCAGAAGGAGCCACCCCAGAGGATGGCCCTTGCCCTTTATGCTACATCACGCTGCTTCAGTTTCTGTACATAGTCTCGCAAAGTCTTCGCGCGCGCGGCACTTGTCTTCGCCAGCGAAGATCCCACCGCCGCGGCTGCCGCCTTTGTCATCGCCGGCTTGACGCGGTATTGCTCCTTCTTCCTGGCTTTCCGAACAGCGAGATCCACCAATTCACGCAAACTCCGGCCATTGATCGATTGGATCACGCCCAGATCGCGTACCCGAGTTTGGCCGTTCACGACAATGATCTGATACCAGTTGTTATCCACGGGGTTGCCGAAGCTCACGTATCCGCCCTCCAACACGGTATGTGGGGCTTCGACATTACCTCGAAAGCTGTACCGGGTTCCCTTCGAGCCATTTGGGTCGTAGTAGTGAGCCGTGATGAAATCCGAGACTGTCACTCCGTTCACGGTATAGGCAAACTGGTCGCTCTCGCACGGGTCACCAACCTCCACCAGGTAGATGACCCGGTCGAACCCCGAAATCGGATCGGGCGAGCCTGGAGGAGGAGATCCGGCAATGGTTCTGTTGCCAAAAGGATCGGCAAGCATCTCCAGTACTTCGTGGCTCGACGTCAGTGTCCAGCTCTCATCGGCCTGGACAAGCGAGAACGGCTGACCATTATCGTCGGTGTGAAAGCCGGCTGCGCCCGGCTCGTTGATGTCGTCCCGAATGATCACAGGCCAGTAATCAACAGGAACCGACTCGAGTTTGTCAAATGCGCTGACCGTGGCGTCCACTTCCCAAAGCGGACCGAAATCGCGAGTAACTTGCTTGTTCAGAGCGGCCGCAACGATCGAAGCTTGGGAGAAATCGATCACAGGTGTATCCGACACTAGCGCGACGTTGGCTGTTAACGCGCTCATAAGACGCCTCCTTGGGGATTTGATTGAATTACACTAGCCGAAGTTTTTTAATGCGAGACATTTGCTGGACTTAGCGCAATCGACGCGTGGCTCCTTGTGAGTGGGGAAACACCCAGTGAGTCGGGGAAACACCCACAAAAGGAACATTCTTTCTGCCTTACTTTCCGGACGATCATTCTTATTGTCGTTTGCGCTCACGGGGAGCCGCAAGGCCGACCCTACTGGGCCGAGCGCCTCAGGGAGTGAGGTATTTCCATCCCCCTCTGGTGGGAACTGCTCTTCGGAGAGGCGGTTCGAGCGAATTGTTGCTCTCGCCCGGCGACAAAGTCAATAGAAAACTAATGGCTAGCACGCTCAGAGCTACTGAGCGGACGAACGCGAGCACTATTGGCTCGGCTTCTCCAGTCCCGATCCCTCCCTTTAGTTCGTCCTTTGAGGAATTGCAAAATAGTCAGGACGGCTCCTATAAGTACGCTCCCAGTCATCGGTTACCGTCAACCCCAGGACAGGTCGTACCGCTGCGGCAAGTGGCCGCCTTGATAGTCGATGCCACCGTTCGCATTGATGCCGGGTCGGAGCAGGGCCTGGCGCACCATCTCCGGAATCATGACCATGCCGACGTATTTGCCCAGGCATTCGTGACTGCCAAAACCGAAGTGAAAGTAGTGATACCAGTTGCGCCCAGGGATGAATTTGTCTGGATCTTCAAATGACTTCGGGTCGAACATCGCCGACTGCGTGACGGTCAAAATATAGGTTCCGGCCTTAATCGTCGTCGCACGATCGGTACCCTTGGCCACGGTGTAGTCGCTCGCGGTCTGGCGAAACAGGAAAGAAGAAATCGGAACGAAACGGAGAGCCTCCCAGACGATGGCGTCGAATTCGGTGGGATTGTCGCTCTGCGCGGCGCTTTTTGCCCTAGGCAGCCATTCGGGATCATTCAGCAGATACTCGATCACCTGCGCGACTGCCTGAGAGGTAGTCTCAATGGCGCCAATCAACAGTCCGCCCGCATTGATTCCAAGCCGCTTAATGTCGAAATCGACTGCTCCCGGATATGCCGTGCGGACCATTCGCGTGACGATGTCGTCCGTTAACCTGTTGTCTTTTTTGCCCATCAACTTGCGCATCAGCGCCCGAAACAGATACCAGGGTGCTAACAATAAGTGTTCGCCCTGTTCCGCCTTCACCTCAACCAGGCGTTTGAGAATGAGTTCGGTGATGTATTTGCTGAGTTGCCCCCCTGCTTTGTTGTGACGATCCGAAATCTCTTTGCGTTGTTGGTCCGAGATTAGATCGAAAGGCTGGTTATAGAAAGTGTCGGCCTGATTGCAATACGACCATTCGATCAGGTCTTTCTTGTCGACTCCGGTGAGCCCGAAATACTGCTGAACCAGCGTCGCTGGAACCATGCGGCAGTAGCCGTTGATTGCGTCCATGTGACCGTTGGCGGCGTCGAGTAAGTCTTTCGAAATCTTCGCGACCATCGTCCGGACTTGAGGCAGATCGTCCCGATTAAGCATCCCTTGCATCAATGATTTTTCTCGGGTGTGCAGCGCGTCGTCATCATGCGCCATTAGATAAATGCCGTTCTCCATCTTGGGCAGATAGAGCGCGACGGTAAAAATCCGAGGCATGTTCAGTACCTCCGTGACGTCATCGAAGAGCGTGATTAGCGTGCAGAGTGGCGTCACCAGGATCGGACGCCTCTCGCGCAGCTCTTTGAAGAACGGCAGGGGCTCGGTGTCGATCCAGCGACGAACGAGAGGGTACTTGTCCGCGGGAGCGGCTGCGTCAAATTGCTCCAGGTAATTGGTCGGTCTCGGAGTTTCTTGCGCATTCATGCTCGTTCTCCTTCTGATCCTGTCCCTGGTCTTATATGGTGGGGGCGGCGGTGACAGCGTTACAGACTCTTGAGATATTCCAGCAAATCCAGTCGTTTTTCTTTGTCCAGTTCTGTGCCGTACGTGTGCCCGGCATTGCTATTGCCACGACGGCCGGTGTCAAACAGGAACCCGTTGTACCCCTCACTTTTCAGGCCGACTTTGTACGGATCAAACTCGCGCGATCCGACCTGGAATTTATCGGGCCGATATTCGCCATCTGCCGGACCTTTATCGCCCTTCTTGGGCAACAACAGGTCATAGAGCGTGGGGACAGACCCGTTGTGCAGATACGGTGCAGTCGCCCAGATGCCGTTCAGGGAGCGCGCCTTGTAGGCGAACAGCGACGCGTAAGGCGCGGCGGTTGTGTCGGGATCGTAGTTTCCGGTCTTCAGCGAAGGCTTGATCTGATTGGTGAGAAATTCAGCGGCCAAGTCATACGCCCACTGATATCCGCGACGCAGAAAGTTCTTGTCTTCCGGGGTGGCGACGACGCTGAGCGTGGCCTTGGTCAAAAGGGCAGCGACGGGCGCTTTTTCGTTGATCAGGATATCTCCGGGACCAGCATTCACGTACTGGTTCCTGATAATGCCGCTCCAGCCCACATAAGTGCCAGCATTGGTGGCCATCTTTGGGTCGGTGCCGATTTCGCTAAGTCTCGACATATGTGCAACCACGCGACGCTTGGGGTCATCGCGTTGAATGATTGCGTGGCAGGATTCGCAGTAGATTGCGAACAAACGCTGCCCACGTACCTTTCGCTCCTGGTCAATTTTCCCAAGGATGTCTTCAGGCCAGGGTGGAGATTGCAGAAGCCTGAGCCGACTTTCGATGAGGCGCAGGTTATGCACATTGATGGAAGACTTGAAGCTGATGTGGGTGGCTTTGATGCCCTGACCACTGAGGAACGAGGAGAGCGAGGTGCCAGGTTCTTCCGCCCAATCCAGCGTGCCAAAGACGCCGATTACTTCTCCCGTGTTGCGGCCAATGGATCCCAGAGCCGCGTTCGCACCGATCCCGTTCCATTGCACGTAATCATGCTGCGGAATGTCCCACAAGAAGGGATAGCTGACGGGCGCATCGGGACGGTTGTAAATCCTTTGATTCAATTTGAGCTGAGTCTTGAGGGAAAGTTGTTGTGAGAGTCGCAGGGCCAGGTGGTCGCGCTGCTTATCGCTCAACACACCGCCATTTCTCTGCTGGGGCACGATGGAATCCACATCGGCCTGTGTTAGCGTGCCCTCCTTCACCAAATCCGCCACCGTCAGGTTGAGTTGTTCTTTGAGTTTCTCTTGCGTAATGAGGTGCTCCAGCACCCGGTTGTAAATGCGTCCGAACGCGTCCAACCGCGAGTAACCGTAAGCGGTCTCGCTATGATTGATAATGTTGTACATGGATAGACGCTCGGCGTACTTCTGCAGGTCGTTGACGACATCTTTCTCTGAAGCATAATGGCCGCGATCCATCACCTCCTTGACAAATCGCCCCTGAACGGCGCCTTTGTCAGTCCGGACTGTCCAAAGGGCCGTGGCCAGATCCGTCAAGAAAGAATCCATGTCGGTCCCAGCCGGGCCGCCGTCGATGCGAATACCCGTACCCTTATAGTTGAGTTGCCCGGTATGGCATGCAGCACAGCTAAAACCGAGGTACTCTTTGCCCTTATAGCGGTTTTTCACGAACCCGACCGGCAATGCATCCGGGTTACTCAAGGTGGCGTGTTGCGGCAGGTAGCGGTAATAATTCAGGTTGTCGTTGGAACGGAAAAGCCCGGACGCGCCCGGCTTTTCCAGGGCCATGAAGAAATCGTATGGTAGCAGGTCCGAGCCTTGGGTGGTGTTGTAGAACCACATGCTGTCCGCAGGCTTCCACCCCTGCCATAAGTAGCGCACATTCAAAAACTGGTCGCCGAATTGGTCCCGTGAGACCGTGGCCGCGCCGCGCTGAAAGTTCCATCCGTCACCCTTAAGTCGATCAAACCAGGAGTCAGAACCGACATCCCAGAACTGATACAGCTTGGAGATGGTAGTGGTGATGATCATGCTCAGGGTCAGAAAGAGAAAGAGAAAAACTAAGTGTTTGTGCCAATCTTCCTTAAACGAACCCACGAAGCGACCCATTAGCGAGATCGCGACTCTGTAGTATTTGGTGAACAAAGCTAGAAGGCGACTCATGCTAACTCCCAAAGCCGTCAGCGACGGCCAAGCGTAAGGGTGTGCGCCAAATTACTCGCAAGTCGCTGACGCGGCGCGCTCGCAAGTGCGTCTTAAAGCGCCAGCTGTCTCACAATCCGGGAGTGCTCAGTTGATCGGATTAAGTCCCGGACGTTCTGGGACGGCCCTGGAGCATCAGTGCTTTGGCACCTCGATGACTGCGGACATATCCGGCCGGACGATTCAACCTTGCGCCAAAACCAACAATCAATTCCTGGGGAAGTCGGCGAGAAGAAGCCCCCTCGGACGCGAAACTCGGTGCGAGCCTCACTCTTCCGTTCGCTGATTGGCGTCAAGGTATTCTCAGAATGTCGGAATGTCAACAGTGGGCCATGAAAATCCGCAACCGACAAGGAGCCAAGCCTTGCGGATAACCACTGCTTCACCACTCATCGGCTGGGCTTGGAAGCTTTTCCGGCCTCCACTTTGGCCGTGTTGTCGTGACGCGAGGCATGTGGAGACTGGCCTCGATACCTTGACGACTCCGCCTTCCGTCGGCAAGATCACCATCCGGCACATCGGCCTGGAGCATACCGCCGAACGGGCTCGGAGTTTGATAATAGGGACTCCGCAGGGCCTCCCCGTTCACGGATATCACGGGTGAGACCTCGCAGGCCATTGGATCCCCATGCATCGACGAGTCGCTTGTGTTTTTCCTCGACGTCCAGCTTCGCCGATTCGACCTAAGCCCGGAGGGAAGAGGCTTTCGACTCTAAAGTAGTCAAGTCGCCAAGTTCGGCAGTCGTTGGCTAAATTCTTTGGGCAACAACATCGCGGAGTGATTCTTCGCGGCCTGCTGAACTCTTATGTCATCCTGAACCATCTTTTGACGCTTCTCGAGTTCTTGCAAAAAAAGCCAAAGATGAGCTCAATGCTCCTCTTGATACAAGGATCTACTAGAGAGAAACTCTTTCCCACTTCCTCACGGCAGGTACAACAAACAGGTCCAGCGTCAAGGCTATATCTGCGTGCCCGAAGATGGATGTTCTAGGTCCAGAACTCCGGTGGCTGATTGACCTCAAGGTTTGCGTGAAGCTGATCCGAGGGCTATCACAGCAGAAACATGAGCACATGTTGCTCGGCGGGATGGACGCGCCCGCTACGGGACTGCCGAAACTGTCGGTCCGAATTAGATAGCTTGTGATTATCTGGTTGCTTCAGCAAAGCCCAATAGGTTGGGGTTGAGGTCCCTCGCTCCCCGAATCTGCTCATACACTGTTGATGTGCGGCCGGTTCCAAGACCGAGTAGTGTC